>OBLW0100000557.1_pt1 | contig 31598 bp, 23 predicted proteins | sample 1520161 | NCBI WGS metagenome assembly OBLW01 (sample SAMEA3539309, study PRJEB22396) | soil metagenome | biome: tundra; feature: field; material: soil | place: USA | collected 2010-05 | depth 0.15 m
TTCCGCCGTGGCACGACCAATCCCTTGACTCGAGGCTGCGACCAGCGCGACTCGACCTTTCAGTCGAAGATTCATGAAGCAGAAATTATAAATGGTACGCAGTGGAAGGCTTTCACTTGCCGGAGTTCCTGCACACCATTAATCTGGAAGCGGCGAGGAACCCTATGAAAAGGCACTCCGGCAATCATTCCGAGACAAAGGCTGTGCGAGGCGCAACCGATCTAGACAAGAAAAATGGGCCGCTGGCTACGCCGATTTATCAGACCTCCACCTTCGAGGTCACAGACAATGACGAACAGCTGCGCGCTACCCACACCGATCACTTTTACACGCGATACGGCAATCCAACCAATACGGTTGCGGAAAAAGCGATTGCGGCGTTGGAAGGTGTCGATGCCGCGCTCACATTCGCGTCTGGCATGGGCGCGATCACGACGACTCTGATGGCGCTGCTGAAGAGCGGTGACCACATTGTTGCGCAGCGCGATATCTACGGCGGCGTGAACAAGTTTCTCTCGGTGTGGCTTCCGAAGATGGGCATCGAAACCACGTTCGTCGATACCACAGAGTACGATCAGCACGCGCGCGCGATTCGTCCCAACACGAAGTTGCTCTATCTGGAGTCGCCCACAAATCCGACTCTGCGCGTTGTGGATTTCAAAAAGATTGCTGCGCTGGCCAAACAACACAAGCTGCTCAGCATGGTGGACGCCACATTTGGAACGCCTATCAACCAGCATCCGGCGGAATTTGGCATTGATCTCGTCATGCATTCGGGAACGAAATACCTCGGCGGGCACACCGACTTGATCTGCGGCGCGGTCGCCGGTCGCCACGAACTGATAGAACGAATCTGGGAAACGCGCACGACGCTGGGCAATTGTATGGATCCCCACGCATCGTGGATGCTGGTGCGGGGGATGAAGACTCTGGCGGTTCGTGTGGCTCGGCAGAATGAGAATGCGACGCGCGTCGCGGAGTTTTTGTCGGACCATGCAAAGGTGCGGCGAGTACATTATCCGTTTCTGAAAAGCCATCCGCAATATGCATTGGCACGAGAGCAGATGAGCGGTGGTGGAGGCATGGTCACGTTTGAGGTGGAGGGCAGTGGCGAGGACGCGCGGCGACTGAGTGAGGCGATGCGGTTGTTCACCCTGGCGCCGAGCCTGGGCGGAGTGGAATCACTGGTGTCGATTCCTGTGCTGACCTCGCACCTGAATGTCGCGCCCGAAGAGCGCCGGAGGATGGGGATCACCGAGCAGATGATAAGGCTATCGGTGGGGATTGAGAACGCGGATGATTTGATCGCTGATCTGGAGCGGGCGCTGGCAAGTGTGGCGGCACCGCAGCAGGTGCCAGTGGGGTGAAACATTCAGCCCCTTGCACGTCTACAGTTCACATTCCTGATCGTTGGCCGGAAGATGAATAAATGACTAGAAGATAAATTTCAAGCCCAGTTGCAGTATGCGGGCCAGGTGTGCCGAGCTGGCTCGAAATATTGGAAGGCCTTGACCGCCGCAGCTGGCATCCCCCGCCGAATTGTCGGCTCCCCCATAGCACGTGACTTGAGTGGCATTGGTCTTCGCGCCGTTCGCATTGTTGGAGGCCGACCCAGCGTCGCCGCCCAAGTACGAAAATTCCGTGTGGTTAAAGACGTTAAATGCCTCCGCGCGGAATTCGAAGTATTTGCTCTCGGTCACCGTGAAATGTTTAATCAGAGCCATATCGAAGTTCTCCCGCCATGGATTTCGGAGGATATTTCGACCCGCGTCTCCGAAAGTTAGGCCGGTCGGAGCGACAAAGGCGCCCGGGTTGTAAAGCAACGGTCCGAAACCAGGTTGCGTACCCGCGAGTGGACTGCTGGAGGCCCCCGCCTTCGGGTTTCCGACAAGGTCGGGGTAGGAAAATCCCGTGGCGACGCTGTTCGAGACGCCGGCATTGTCGGCGGGCGCTATCGATCCATTTCCCTGGTTGTACACACTAAAAGGCGAGCCGCTTTGAATTAGCGTTATCCCGGACCACTGCCAACCACCCAGGAGCGAGTGTGCCAGTCCCTTCTCTTTAAAGAAAGGGAAGTCATATACGTAAGCAATGGTTAGGTTATGGCGCTGGTCGAAGTTCGAACTCGCCCGATAGGCGTTTAGGTTGTAGGAATCTACAAAACCCAAATCGTTGCCGTCCGAGGAATCGTCGATCGAATGGCTGTAGGTATAAGCAGCATTCAGTTCTAATCCACCGATATCGTGGCGGATCGTCGCTTCGAGAGCGTTGTAGTTGGAAGATCCCGTCTGATCCTTGCGCGTAATGCTTCCAATTCCCAGGAACGGCAGGTACGGATTGGCATTGTTGCCGCATGCGACAGCAAGATTGTTGGCCCAACTGCCGGTCATTGTATTTCCGTTAACGGTCGCTGTCGCCTGTCCACTGGCAGGATCAATGGCGACGGTTCCGCAATCGGTTGGAGTGATGACCCGCCCGGGAGCATATGGGTTCAAGCTGGCTGGAACCGCGTGCATCTGATTGTACTGATAGGCGCGGGTGAGGTGGACGCCTGCGCTGCCAACGTAGGCCAGCGTGGCTATTGTGCTCATACCAAGGTCGTGCTGCACGTTGAAGTTCCACTGCTGCGCGTAGGGCCAGGTAGCCTTATTCGGAAGCGACACAAAACTCAGAGGCGTGGTGCCAGCACCAAGTTGGTTGGAATTCAAATTGTTGTAACCGGAAACGTTTACAACACTCGTGGTCTGGGTGTTGATATTGTAAGGCTCGAGTGATTCGGTATTGGCTTCGTTGCCGTTCGTGTGTTCGTAGAAAATGCCGTATCCGCCGCGGATCGCCCACTTTCCATCCCCCTTGGGATCATAGGCAAAACCAATGCGCGGAGCCGGATTCCACCAGTGATTCTTCATGCAACCCTGAGGAACACCGGGCGCGACTCCGCAATCCACCCATCCGTTGTAGGGATTTCCAATTACCAATCCTGAGACTGGATCAACGCTGCTGGCGCCTGCAACATAGAATGCCGGGTCGAAATTCCATGCCAGCTTGTTCTTTTCGCTATAAGTACCGTAGAAACTCATCCGTACGCCCAGATTCAGCGTCAACCGACGCGTAGCATGCCAGTCATCCTGAACATAGGCTTCGTAGATGTGGTATTGCTCGTGCATCTTAAGAGCATTCTGCTCCTGGGTGAAGCTGCTAATGTTGCCCAGTAGCAGATCGGCGTAGGCGTTTCCGCTTGTCACCGTATTGCCGGTGTTGGAAAAAAACAATTGACCATTCACACCCTCCCCCGGCTGGGGAATCTCATTCTTGTGGGCATTCACCAAGTAGACTCCCATTTGAATATTGTGACTGCCCACCACCTTGGTTAGGTTATCGCGGTAGGTGAACGTCGGATTCGAATTCAGCGGGCCTTGGGGAACGTAGCCGGGATCTTCCGAGAATGAATACAGAGAGTCGCCGATGCTGATACCCGGCACTTTGCCGCCAAAACCATTATTGTACAAACCAATGGCAGGAAATCCCGAAGGACGCTGCCACGGGCCCGTGAGGGTTGTGCCGATGTGGTCAGTGGTGTAGCTGGCCACAAATTCATTCAGCAGAGTTGGCGAGATATTAGCCGTCAATCGCGCAACCATGCTCACGCCAGGATTGGTGAAGTTGGTCTGAATCGTAGGAAAGCTGGTGCCGTTGGTCCATAAAGGAACAGGATATTGCTGGTCCCACGAGTCGTGGATGTAGCGGAAATTCGCACGGACTTTGTCGTTGATGTTTTGGTCGATCCGGAAAAGTTCCTGACGCCAGTGCGTGGGCAGCGTGGGGGGAAGGTACCATTGATCGAGAACACCACCACCCAAATTGCCCGAGGACTGGTTGGGCTGGGGAATCATCGCTGTGAGGGCTGTCGCAACGGTGGGATTCTGAATCGGAACCTGATCGTTTACGAAAGGCTGCCCCACGTCCCCGGGATTGCTCCCCGTCGGTTGAGCAACGCCATTAATCACCGCTGGCACGACAGGGCACTCGGGATTATTTGGGACGGAGCATTGATCCGTGAAGTCCCCGCTTCGGTTTGCCATGGTAGGGACGGCAGTTGTGCCAAAAAAGTTGGTGGCGGGTACCAGTTCACGACGCCATTCTTCCGACCAGAAAAAGAATGTTTTCTGCTTGTTGACGTTGTAATGGCCGGGAATAAATATGGGGCCGCCGATGGTGCCACCGAAATCGTGCTTCTTATAAGCGGGAACCGCAGTCGCGCCAAACTGGGTGGCGTTGAAGGCGTCGTTGCGGATGAATTCATACAAATCGCCATGGAACGAACGGGTGCCAGACTTGGTTTCGACTTCTACGGTTCCCGAACTGTTGCGGCCATACTCCGCGCCGAAATTCGAAGTCAACACTTTCACTTCAGCAATCGCGTCAATGCTAGGGTAAACATTCAAAGTGGTGTTGCTGCCGTTGTCCTGGGAATCGCCTCCATCTACTTCGAAGTTGTTGTATTCCGTGCGGCCACCGTTGACGCTGTAGGCTACCGTAACAGCGCCGGTCCCGCCCTCGTCTTGGCCGGATTGGTTGGTAACTCCCGGAGACAGCGCAACCAATTGCGTGTAATCGCGCCCATTCAGTTCAAGTTGAGAGATTTCCTTGCCCGTGATCGTGCCTTCTAGTTCGGCGGACTGAGTGTCGACTTGAGCGACTTCGGAGCCTTGCACGATCACCTCCGTGCTGATGGCGCCGACTTGCAGAGGTACGTTCACGCGAGCCTTTTCGGCGACCCGCAGGATGATGCCCTTGGCTTCGTATTTCTTGAAGCCTTGCACCGTTACGGTCAAATCGTAGGAACCGATGGGCAGCGAGGCGAATAGAAAATCGCCGCTGCCGTTGGAACTGGTCGTGTTATTGATTCCATGTTGGGAGTTCGTAAGGCTGACCTGAGCACCTTGCACTGCCGCCCCTGAGGCGTCGGTGACCGTGCCGGCGAGAGATGCGGTGTCTTGGGCGAAAGCCACGCCACACAAGGTCACCATCAAAAATAACATTCGCACCAGCATTCGATTAGATTTCATGGTCGGGTTTCTCCCCATGCGCATAGGGTTTGCGCGTCCCAAAGCTTCGGGCCCGTCTGGTGAAAGGTGCCTGCTCGAACGTCCCCATTCCAGCAAGCCGCCCATCGCCACGGAAAGTTTATTAAAACGTATGAATAGTGCTTTTATTGAGCATCTGATGTCAAGAAAAAAACGCCACTGCAGCTATTTTGGGGGCCTACAGCAGGCTTCGGGTCGACTCCCGAACCACTAATTCCGGCGCCACCTTTCGGTGCTCAGCGCCTACCTCGCGCTTCTCCAGCACCGACTTGATGCCGTCGAGAACGATGTCCACGGCTCCCGCGCCCATCGCTTCCATGGGCTGGCGCACGGTGGAGAGTGGCGGCGTGTACAGAGCCGATGCGGCCACATCATCAAAGCCGGTGACGGAGCAATGCTCGGGCACGCGCAGACCACATTTACTAAGCGCGCGGATTGCACCGAAGGCGGTCATGTCGTCGAAGGCGAGAATTGCGGTGAATGCACGCTTCTGTTTGATCAAATCCTCGGTGAGTTTTTGGCCTGCCTCAAAACTGGAAAGAGGGTCTCGCGACTCCGGCAAGTCGACAATCAGCCGGGAATCGATTCCCAAGCCGCATGCCTTGGCGCAGTTGCGAACACCTCGCCAGCGGGGAGAACTGTCGGACAAGGCCTTGGGACCGCGGATAAACGCGATTTTGCGATGACCGAGGGAATGCAAATGTTCGAGCGCGAGGTACCCGCCAACTTCGTTATCGACGATGACCGAGCTCATCGCGTCCCCTTTGAGTTCGCAACCGATGATCGACGTGGGAATGCTGTTCTTTTCCAGGTCCGCCAGTAAATTGATATCGAGAAAAAGCCAGTTGGCCAGGACGACCAGGCCTTCGATACGGCGGTCGAGCAGCATCTCAAGATAGCGCTCGAAGCGGCTGCGCTCGTTGTGCACGTCGGTGAGAATCGGCAAGTAAGAAGCTTGGTAAAGCGTGTTTTCGATACCACGCAAGACCAGCGTGCAGTACGGGTCGGTCATGTCAAATACCATCACGCCGACCGTATGGCTGCGCTTGCTGCGCAGCGAACGGGCAAACTGATTGGGACGATACCCCAGCTTTTCCGCGGCACGCTCAATGCGCTTCTTGGTGACTGGCGGGATATAGCGCGCCAGCGGAGCGTCATTCAGCACGATCGAAACCGTGGTGGAGGAGAAGCCGCTCTCCTTCGCTACATCACGAATAGTGACCATCGAGGCATTGCCCTTGGAGTGGCGCACGGCGAAATTCCTGACCGCATCCCGCCCGCTTGAATTTTCTGCGGAGGTTGGCGGACACTACAGCAGTAAGAGTACGACCAGTGTCAAGCATGCACCTACGATTGAGAATTTTGCTGGGCCTGCTGCTGAGCTGTGCGAATGCGGCCATGTCGGCACGGATCTTATCAGCGCAAGCAGTCCCCACAGCACGAAATGCCGCGCCTGTCGCCGACTCTGGCGCGGGTGCCGACCCGGCACGGCTTTTTCAATCGGGCCAGGAAGCTTTGACGCAGAACCGTCTGGACGAGGCGGAACGCGACTTCCAACAAGTAATCGCGCTGAACCCCGGCGTGGGTGGCGCTTACGCGAATCTGGGAGTCGTCTATATGCGGCGCAAACAATGGTCGAAAGCTTTAGAATCCCTGCGTCAAGCGGAGAAGTTAATGCCGCAAGTGGCGGGAATCCGATTGAACATTGGTCTTGCCTATTTCCGGCAGAATGAATTTCTGAAAGCTATACCGCCGTTTGAATCAGTCGTGCATGATCAGCCGGATGCACTGCAGCCCCGGCACCTTCTGGGACTTTGCTACTTTTTTACGGAGCGCTGGGCGGATGCTGCAAACACTTTGGAACCGCTCTGGGCGCAGGAATCCGGCCAACTGAGCTACCTCTACGTGCTTTCGATCGCTGCTCATCGTGCAGGCCAGAAAGACTGGGATGAAAACGCCACGGCACAGCTCATCAAGGCAGGCGAGGGCTCGCCTGAGTTCCATTTATTTATGGGCAAAGCACATCTGAATCTCGAACAATACGATCTGGCGCTTGCCGATTTTCAGGCTGCGGAAAAAGCGAATCCAAAGTTGACCTTCGTTCATTTCAACCTCGGCTTAACTTATTTGAAAAAGCAGGATTACGAACATGCGCGCGACGAGTTTTTGAAAGATGCCGCAGTGGAACCCGATCTCGCCTTCAACTATGACGAACTCGGGGACGTCTATGCGCAGATGCAGCAGTACAGCGACGCGGAGAGAGCCTACCGCGAGGCGCTACGCCGCGATCCGCGCCTGCTGAATTCTTATGTAGGGCTGGCCAAAGTCTACCAACGGACGCAGAACTATCAGAAGGCGCTTATCGCGATTGATTCGGCCGGCAAGCTCGATCCCGTGCGAACCGACATTCATTACCTCAGGGGACAGATTCTGCTCCGACTCGGACGCAACCAAGAAGGCAAGAAGGAACTGGAGGCCTCGGTCCGCATCGACAACGAGCGGCGGGCCCAGCGCCAGAAACAGGTCGAGAGCGGTACGGTACCGTCCCCGGAACTTCTTGGGGACGATCAAAATTGATTGATAAAGATCAATAACGACCAGTCAAGAAGACCAATAAAATGCTCAAATAGTGCAACTTTCCAACCCATCGTGCCAACCAATCGTGGGTACGTTCTCCGGAGAATTCTCATGAATCGCAATCTGAAAATCGCGGCCATCGTCGTTGGAGTTTTGATCCTGATCGTAATCCTTATTCCCTTCTTCATCGACGCCAATGCATTCCGGCCGAAGCTGGAATCCGAGTTGAGCGATGCGCTGGGAAGGCCGGTAAAAGTCGGCAACTTATCACTCTCGCTATTTTCGGGCGCGGTGAAGGCGGACGATATCTCGATTGCCGACGATCCCGCCTTTAGCCACAGCGCTTTCGTGCAGGCGAAATCGCTCAAGGTGGGCGTCGAACTCATGCCGCTGATTTTTTCCAAGGCGCTCAACGTTACCGAGCTGACGCTCAATCAACCGCAGATCAATCTGGTTCGGTCGCAGAATGGGGAGAAGTGGAACTTTTCCAGCCTGGGCAGTCAGAGTTCGGCCCAGCCGGCTGCAAGTGGATCATCGTCGAGCAACGCGAATGCGAATCTGTCAGTGGACAAGCTCAACGTACGCGACGGCGAGCTCACCATCAACCGGGCCGGGTCTTCCGACCAGCCGCGGGTTTACAGCAAAGTGGATATCATGGTGACAAAGTTTTCCTTCACCAGTCCCTTCCCTTTCAAGATGACCGCCAGCCTGCCGGCCGGAGGCAATCTCAAACTCGACGGCACCGCCGGCCCCATCAATGCGGGCAATGCCGAGCTCACCCCTTTGCAGGCCAAGGTTACGGTTCACCAGATGAATCTGGCTGCATCGGGCTTCATCGACCCCGCCTCTGGCATCTCAGGTGTCGCCGATTTTGACGGCACAATCTCGTCCGACGGCCACGAGGCAAAGACCAGCGGCACCCTCAGTGCCGAGAAGCTACAGGCCGTGCGGAAGGGATCGCCCGCGGGAAAGCCGCTGCAAGTAAAGTACGCTGTCGCCCACGATCTGGTGAAACAAGTTGGAACTCTGACTGAGGGCGACGTCACCGTGGGCAAGGCCGTGGCGCACCTCTCGGGAAACTACGATACGCACGGAACGACTACCACCGTGAATCTGAAACTGGACGGACAAGGCATGCCGGTGGACGATCTGGAAGCCGTGCTGCCGGCGGTGGGCGTGATCTTGCCGCCTCGTTCGCAACTCAAAGGCGGCACGCTCACGGTAAATTTTTCGATCGTCGGCCCAGTGGACAAACTGGTCGAGACCGGGACCATCCGCATGCAGAACTCGGCGCTTGCCGGATTCAGCCTGGGTTCGAAGATGTCTGCCCTCTCCGCGCTCGGGGGGAAGGGTACGGGAGCGAACGATACAACCATTCAGAATTTCAGCGCCGACGTGCACGCGACGCCTGAGAGCACACGCGCCGATAACATCAATCTCACCGTTCCCTCACTCGCGACGGTCACCGGGGCGGGCACCGTAAGTGCTAGCAACGCGCTCGATTTCAAAATGAAAGCCGATGCCATCCCTTTCCTTATCCAGGGAACAACCGCAGATCCAAAGTTCGTTCCGGACGTGAAAGGCATTGCCGGCAGCATGCTAAACAATGCGCTTGGAGGCAATAAGAACGGAGCAAAGAATCCGTTGAGCGGAGTTTCTGGACTGCTCGGTAAGAAGCCCCAGTAGTCCGGCGATTTCACCGGGCGGGCTGCAGCAGACGCCATGCACCGGGGTTAACCAACTGTGCGCTGATTCCCCGATGGCGGCGGCAGGTGACTTTAGTAACTTGCCTCCTGTGGCAGGTAAATTGCTATGTTGAACCTCGTTGACAATCGCCAGCGCTCCAGACCATACTCCGCTGCAAGCTGAAACGAGCCTCGAGCTTATCGATCTCAAATTGGGGCCTATTGAGATTTGTGGCGTAGTTCGCTCACGTCCCGAGTGTTTTTGCGGCGAGTCGGGTTTTACCCTAGGATCACAGGAGGATTCTTGTGTCAAAACCATCTGCCTCTAAGAGACGGATATATTTTTTCTGCGCCATCCCTGTCTGTGCCGTTCTAGCCTTCGCGCTGATAGCGCTCTCCTCCAGATATCATCGCGCCGCGCATACCGATTTGTCTTCCTCTGTGACTTCCCAGCCGAAGACGATTTCCCCGGCAGTGCGCGAGCGCCTTCAGGCCAGCTTCGCCAGCCTCCCGCTGGCCTTCGAGCAGAATCAGGGGCAGACCGATTCGCAAGTCAAGTACATGGCCCGCGCCAATGGATACACTCTGTTTCTGACCAGCCAGGATGCGGTGTTCTCGTTTCATTCCAAGTCCTCTGCAAACGCAAGGCCCAGCCGCGTGCCGAGATTGCAGGTCAACGCTGCTCCTAGCATTTCCGAAAAGCCAGCCGTCGTTCGTATGCGGCTGGTTGGCGCGAATTCCAGTACGCAGATTACAGCGGCTGATCAGTTGCCCGGAAAGAGCAACTACTATCTCGGAAACGATCCGAAGAAGTGGCAAACCGATGTTTCGCAGTATGCCCGCGTCGCTTATAAGAGTGTTTATCCCGGTATCGATCTGGCCTACTATGGCGAGCAAAGCAAACTGGAGTTCGATTTCATCGTCGCCCCGGCCTCCGATCCCGCTTCCATTGATCTTGCATTCAGCGGAGCGCAACAGGTGGCAACCGACGCATCCGGCAATCTGATCGTCTCTTCCGCCGCGGGCGATGTGGTGCTCCACAAGCCTGTCGCCTACCAGCAGGAGAATGGCAGTCGTCAACTCGTGGATGCGAGGTTTGTTGTAAAAGGCAAGAATCAGGTCAGCTTCGATCTAGGCAGTTACGATCGCAGCCGCGAACTGGTGATTGATCCGACGGTTACCTATTCAACCTATTTTGGAGGCAGTGCCGAGGATGAGGCGTATGGCGTCGCGGTGGATTCCTCGGGGAACGCCTATGTCACAGGAGCGACGAAATCCCCGAACTTTCCAGGACCGCTCGCAGCGGGCGCAAATTTTGATGTCTTCGTGAGCAAGCTGAATCCGGCTGGCTCCGCGTTGCTTTATTCCACATTTGTTGGAGGGAATGCAGGAAATGGGGACAACTTTGGGCTCGGGATCGCAGTCAATAGCACAGGCACGTACGTCATCGGAAATACCAGCTCAACCAATTTTCCAGCCTCTGTCACAATCGGCCCCGGAGGCGGCGTGGACGTATTCGTAGCGAAACTCGACAACAGCACCGGCGTCGCGTCACAACTAACAAAAATCGGCGGCACGGGTAACGACTCCGGAAACGGAATCGCAGTGGACAGTACCGGGGCGGCGTACATTGGCGGTGAAACAGATTCAACGGATTTTCCCATCGCAGGTCCGCCCATTCAAACGACAAACGCAGGAGCGGATGACGGATTTATTGCCAAACTCGATAGCAACGGCACCGTTTTAGATTATTCCACTTACATCGGCGGTTCCAGTGAGGATCTGGTCACTGGCATTGCGCTAGATGGCTCCAACAACGCTTACGTTACTGGCATTACCACCTCCTCCAACTTTCCTACCTCCTCCGGGGCCTTCCAGACCAGCCAGTCGGGTACTGCCGACAATGGTTTTGTGGCCGCGATTAAGGCGGATGGCTCGGCTATGATTTACTCGACCTACCTCGGCGGGAGCGGTACGAACGACGCGTTGGCAATTGCCGTGGATTCCGCCGGTGAAGCGTATGTCACAGGAGATACAAATTCGTCAAACTTCCCTGTGCTTAACGCTACGCAAGCCACTCTCAAGGGTGCAACCGACGTTTTCATCACCAAGGTGCAAGCCAACGGTTCCGGGCTCTTATTCTCCACTTATTATGGCGGCACTTTGGACGACGCCGGAACCGGAATCGCAATTGATGCTTTCAACGACGTGTATGTTACGGGCAGAACTTTGTCTTCTGACTATCCAACGAATGGAACGCCGTTTCAGTCAAGCCTAAGCGGTACCTCAGATGCTTTTGTGACCGAATTGAGCAATACCGGGTCTCCGGTCTACTCAAGTTTTCTCGGCGGCACGGGTAATGAGAATAGCGTGAGTGCGAATACGGTCCTCGCCCCCTTAGGTGCCGTGGCGGTTGATTCTGCGAGTAACGCCTATCTGGCAGGGTCAACCGATAGCACAACAGGATTCCCGGTGTCCCCATCCGCATTGCAATCCTCGTTCGGCGGCGGCCTTGCGGACGGGTTCGTCACTAAAGTTGGAGCCGCCCCTGCCGACTTCTCAGTGGCTGTTTCACCCGCCACCATCTCTGTAGCTAGCGGACAGACCACTGCAACCATCACGGTAACCGTGTCCTCCGTCAACGCCGCTTACAACAATGCTGTCACTCTCTCTTGTGGTGGAAAACCTTCAAAGGCTGCGTGCAATTTCAGCACACTTTCGGTTACGCCGGGTAGCTCCCCTGTGACTTCCAATCTCACGATCTCGACTAACGGCAGTACGGGGAACGGTTTATTGACCCCACCCATGGGTCGCCGCTCAGTGTTTTATGCGATGCTGCTGCCAATTTGCGGCCTCGCTTTCCTCGGCGCCGGGTTTGGCTATCGCAATAAGAAATATCTCGGGATCATCGCTCTCACCCTGACGCTGGCATTATTGATTGTTCTTCCTGCGTGCGGCGGCGGCAGTAGCGGTGGCGGTGGAGGAGGCGGAGGGGGCAACAATACTGCATCCGGCACTTACTCCCTTACGGTGTCAGGAGCGGCTGGTGGGGTTACGCATAGCGCCCCGCTAACCTTAACAGTCAACTAACGCGAAATCGAAAGACCAGGGCCGCTTCCCACCGGAGGCGGCCCTTGTTTTTTTCGGTACCTGCGATTGGCGCGATTGGCCTCTCTAGTCTAAGATTCTTGCTTGGCGCATTCCACAACCGAACTTAGATAAAATTGCTTTCCCAGCGATCGTTTGTACGGATATCCGCGGGTGGCGATCTTTCGTCCCCCGGCCGGGCAGCGTTTGCGCCGTTGGAGGAATCGAAGGTAGTGAGTTCCTATCCATTCATGTTCAATGCCAGGCAGGTTCTACGCGCAGCCATCTTCGCTCTGTTGCTATTTTTGTTCGCCGCAGCCCATGTGACGTTCGCCCATGCGCAGAATTTCACGCTTACAGCATCTGCACTATCACCTTCCGCAGGCATTGACCCGGGCGGCTACGCGACCGCCACCATCGCGCTCAACACGACTACGGGATTTTCCAACCCGGTCACATTCACCTGCACCACGACCTCGACTCAGGTGACCAGCGATCTGCCGCAGTGCTCCCCACCCAGCCCTGATCCCTCCATCCCCGACGCCATTCTGTCTCTCACCGTCACAACCGTGGGAGCCACTCCGGCGGGCCAGTATACGATCACCGTTACAGGGACGAGCGGCTCCGAGACGGAAACTGCCACCTTGTTCCTCAGTGTAATACCCGTCCCTCAGGATTACACGCTGAGCATAACCAAAGCTGTCAGCCCGGGCACGGTTACTGCGGGAAGCGGCGCGCAAGCGAGCGTGACCGTCACGCCCCTTGCCGGCTATTTAGGGAAGGTCACGCTCTCCTGCTTCTCGGTTACTCCGGTCGTGACCGCGTCGCCGATATGCGCGTTCAACCCGCCCACTGTCGACGTAACGAATGGCGCCGGACCCACTTCGGTTCTCACCATCAGCACTTACGGAACAACCGGGACTGGCAACCTCTGGACGGTACCTCGCATTTTTTATGGTTTCTGGATGGCGTTTCCGGCGCTAGCGCTCATCGCAGCCGGTGCAAGCGGTACTCGCGGAAAAAAGTGGATGGGACTGCTCTTAGTTATGGCCGCGGCGAGCGGCTTACTCTTTTTGCCGTCATGCAGCGCCGCCAGCACGCATTTGAACAACTCCAATGGGTTCACCACTCCAAAAAATACCTACACATTTACGCTGACGGCCGTGGACGCGAACGGCGTTACTCCGAGCAACACGACAACAACTAGCGCTCAGGCGACCGTCGCCCTCACCGTGGACTGAGGCACCCCGCAATGTACGGCGCGGCTTTCAGGACCGTTCCTTTTGCAGATCGCTGGCCTGGGCAATTTATCACCCTGGTTGCTCTCTTAGCGGCCAATATATTTTGCTCGTCTGCTTCCGCCCGTCCCCTCAAGACGAACGACAAGCCTGGTTCTCCCACGGTGCGCTGGAGCGAAACTCAACCCGGCTGCACGTTTTCCACCAGCGAGGATGGAAAGTATCGCTACGGGCTGTGGTCGGGAGATGTCGGCATCATCGTGTCGGTGGATGCGCGCGAGGTGCAGACCATGCGCCATCGCATCGAGCCGATTTTCGGAGTCGTGCTGACGATCCGTTACCGCGGAACTGGCGGGCTGGATGTGAATCCCGATGCCATCTCGCTGCAGTTCATGAAGCACTTCCAGGTCGTGAGGACGTCCATCGACCCTGATGATTTCACGCAGAAGATTCAGGGGGACGCCGACGCACTCGACGACGAAACCCGGCGGATCGTCGCGAAGCATCCCGAAGAAAAGCAGGTCCGCGACGCAAGATTGCAGGACTATCAGAAATCAGTAAGCGAATTGATCGAGTTCCTCGGCAAGAACAGTTTGCGCGCGGGGCATTTGGACCGCGGGAATCCGGAGGCGAGCGGGTGGGTGTTCTTCAATACCGATAACAAGTGGCTGGGAGGATGGAAGGCGCAAGAGGAATTCGTCCTGCGCTTGCCGATGGATGGAAAAATCTTTGAATTCTCCTTCAAATTGCCGCCCAAAGCCGGAGAACTGTTGCTGCGAAAACGGGAGTGAACCAGGTGCCCAAGGCCGAAGCCCGTGCAACTTAAGAAGCTGCTTGGCGGTTTTGGCGGTCGAGCTCCGCAGCTTGATGCTTCACGATATCGCGCAGCGAGACCAACCCCCGTAGCTGCTTGCCCTCCACGATCGGCAGGTGGCGGAAGCCAAACTCGTGCATGATGAAAAGGCACTCGTCCACACTCTCGTCCACATTCACGGCCCGGGGATTGGCAGTCATTACTTCAGAAACCACGGTGTGGCCCGGTGTGCGCCCAACCGCCACTACGCGGTTCATGATGTCGCGCTCGGAAAAGATTCCCGCCAGTTCTCCATTTCGAAGCACAGCCAACGCGCCGATGTTGTGTTCCATCATGAAGCGAGCGGCTTCCAGCACGGTGCTGGCAGCGTCGATGGAATAAACTTTGCGGTCTTTCACAAGCTCGCGGAGTGTAAGCATGAGCTCTCCTTAACGATTTCAAGCGGGTGCAAGACAAGGCGGCCCGGCAAATTCGCAGGCGAAAATTACTTTATCACACAACCCTCGGGATCAGCCGCCAATGCTCTCGGCGAAAGGAAATTGATTTTGCGCGGTATGGGTGGGCGACGACACACAAATGGCGGCCTCGAAAGGCCGCCAGATGGGCAAAATCATAGGCAACTGCTAGAAACGGAACTGCGGCCCAAGGCTGATTCGCAGATTGTTGAGCGTGCCATTCAGAAAGTAAATGTCGTCGCCGATTTCGGCTCGAACTCCGATCGGACCGGCGAAGCCTCGAAACCTCCACCGGGATACACTGCAAATCGCGTGGTGCCACTGGTGAGCCCGGCTGAGTTGGTGAAGCCGGTGGTCGCGTTATCGTTGGTGACGCTGAAATTCTCGAAGCCGACCTTACCCGTGACAAAGACGCGGAAGGGTCCCGATCCGGTTTGAAACTTCGGTCCAAAGAACCCATGCAGTCTTCGCACGTGTGACGTCACCAGCTCGGTGGAGACGCCATTGGTAAAGGTCTGGGCAAAGCTCCGCTTGAAATCGTAACCCATTTCCGCCTCCAGTTGAATGCTGGGGTGAACATTGAACGCGGCCCTGCCCCCTAGACCAACAAAATTCTCCGTGGGCGTCACGTCAGTCATTCGCAAATATTCGGCAAATACTCGACCTCAACGTGGTCAGATTGGTCTTGCGCCCGAAGCGCGGGTGCAGCAAACAGCGACAAAAGGACGGCATATCCTAGATAGCGTTTCAGGTTTAGGGTTTACTCCATGGGTGGTTTACGTCCTCGTACACTCCCGCTACTACTACCTGGCAGAGAATGCGGAGAACGTCGTGGCGGGACGTGCAATTCAGATGAGGACCGGTCGCGGAAGGTTGCTGGACGCGGGTTTCCGGGCGCAATCGCTAATTACAACACTCGCCGAGAGTAGTAGATGATTTACTGTAAGTGGTTCAAGCGGGCTGGCCTGGCGTCGGCGGAACTATCGCCCCGCGGCTTGATCGAGAGTACAAAGTACTCACGTTCTTTGCTGTCGATACCTTCGATGCGCAGCAGCATCTTATTTTTCTCCAGTCGGAACTGTGCGCTCTGACCGATCGGCAGCAGCACGGCATGCTTGTCGTCCTTGGGGCGTATGCGATAGATCACTTGATCGGTCTGTACCAGATATTCCTGGCAGAGCAGATCGTGAGTCTTCCCCTTCTTGGCGTTGTCGTCCATACCACATTGCACCGAATCCATCTGCAACAACTTGCCATCCTGATAAGCTTTCAACTCTTTGGCATACGCTGTTGCCGCCAAGAGAAGCGATGCCAGCACAAGTGATTTGCAGCGCATGAAATCCTCCGGTGAGTATGGAAGTGATTCGGATGCCTGGCCGAACGATCGCGCCGTTCAAGGCAGACATTGGTTCAATCTGAATTGTTTCTAATTTTGATGGCCGTCGTTAGATCACGTCAGTCATTGAACGGAAGTAACCAAGGAAGGTGATGGACGCTAGCTTCGGGAGATCCGACAGAAGTGGCGCACCATCAGAACTCAACCAAGCTCTCCAGCACGGCAAAAAATTCCGGGTAGGAAATCGCGGCGCACTGACTGCCGCGAATCAATGTCTCGCCCTGGGCTCGCAGGGCGGCGATGCTGAAGGCCATTGCGATGCGGTGATCGCCGAATGATTGCAGTTCGGCGCCATGAAGGGATTGCCCGCCGGGAATCTTCAAACCGTCTTCGCGTTCCTCCACCTGTGCGCCCATGGCGCGAAGATTACTTGCTATGGAGGCGATGCGGTCCGACTCCTTCACCCGTAGTTCTTTCGCGTCCCGGATTTCGATTCCCTGCTCCGTATAAGGCGCGATCGCGGCCAGAACCGGGAGCTCATCGATCAGCGCAGCTGTGTCGGATCCTGCGATGGTTGCACCCTTTAGCCGGCCGCCTTCCACCTGCAGTGTGCCAAGTAACTCGCCGTGAACTTCTTCGAGCTGAGTTACAGAAATATGCAGTCCCATCTGGATGAGGATATCGAGCAGCCGTGCGCGCGTGGGATTCATCAGCAAGTTCGTGATGGATAGTTTCGAGCCGGGAAAAAGACTAGCCGCGCAAAGAAAAAACGCAGCGCTCGAAAGATCGCCGGGAACCAGCGCTTCGATGCCGCGCAAGCGCTGCCCGCCGAGAATGGAGACCGCATTTCCGTTACGCTCGAGTTGCGCACCAAAGGCTCGCAGCGCCACTTCTCCGTGATCTCGAGTGCGCAGCGGTTCTTCAATGCGCGTTTTCCCGTCAGCCAGAAGGCCGGCGAACAGCAGGCAAGTCTTCACTTGCGCACTGGCAACGGGCATCTGGTAGTTGATCCCTTTAAGATTGCCGCCGGCAATGCGCAAGGGTGGTCGCCCGTTTTGCGATGCGATCTCCGCGCCCATGGCCTTGAGTGGAGTGATCACGCGTTCCATGGGACGGCGCGAGAGCGATTCATCCCCAGCCATTTCGGTGCCGAACTTCTGACCCGCAACTATGCCGCTCAGCATGCGGATCGTCGAACCAGAATTACCGCAATCCAAGGGCTGGCGTGGGGCGCTGAGCGAGAGGCCGCTTCCCTGCACCTCAATGACGTTGCCGCCTTCGGTTTTGCGCTCCCACGTCACTCCGAGTGAGCGCAGGCAGCCGAGCGTGCTGGCGCAGTCCGCTCCAGTGGAATAATTTTTCAGCCGTGACGGTCCGTCGGCAATCGCCGCCAGCATCGCATAGCGGTGCGAAATCGATTTATCGCCGGGCAAGCTGAGACTTCCGCTCACGTTGCGCGCCGGGCGCACGATCATTTGTGACTCGATGTCCATGCTAAGAATCGACTGGGCAATCGTTAGGCTAGAATCTTGGCCTCGGCTTGCGCTTGGCGTAAGACTTCGGGCGGGATTTCTTTCATGCTGAGGCCGAACTCGAACCTCGGCGTTTCCACGCCGCGCCCCCACCGCGCCACGTCCCAATGGGCGCGCACGAATTTCACTTCGGGATGCGCCGTAAGGTCCAGCAATAGCGGATACTGTCCGCGATAAAACTCTTGCGGATAAGTTACCAACGGCTTCGCGTCCCATGCCGCCCCGTCCGCCGAACCGAAGATGCTGAGTTCGAGGGATTCCTGCTCAATGATGTCGGAAATGTCGAGAGTGAGTAGGAAAACACGATTCGTTGCGTCGCCTATGTCGACAGCAGGGCCGTCGCCTTTGGAACTAACCACCGTTTTGTCTGCTACTAGAACCGTATCAGCCATGGCGAGAGAATTCTAACAAAGGACGAGGCCGTAGTCAGTGCGGCCGGTTCACTCTGAGGGATGCGGGCCGGTGAAATCCGCGCAGCATGGTTTCTCCACCGGCTTGAATTCCATCAGCTCGATCCGCGTCAAATCCGGGTCGAAGAGGTTCAGTTGCCACTTGCCGTCTTTTCCCATCTGCGCTTTCTCGCTGCCGTGCGGCTTCCACCCATGAGCTTCGAGCGTCGCCTGCGCTTTTTTCATGTCGGCGACCCCCAGCGAAATATGATTCAGTACGCCCATCAGCCGTAAGTCGGGATGGTCGGGATGATTGAGCATGTATTCCAACCAATCGGTGCCGTCGGGCACCTGCATGGCAACCCAGTCAGTGGCGCCGGGCTGCATTCCTCCGTGCCAGTACAGGTGAAATCCAAGCAAGTCGCGGTAGAAATGATCTTCCGCATCGCGGTTGTGGACTAGGAATCCGACGTGGATCATGTGGCGGGAAACCGTGGAATCAGGCGATGCGGGCACCTCGACTTTGCCGCGCTCGATGAACTCAATGTGATGGCCTTCCGGATCGGCCACTGTGATGCTTAGACTATGGTCGGCGCTATTCTCGATTGCAGGAACCGTCACACCCTTCGCAATCAGATACTGACGCAACGCGACGATGTTGGTGGTGGCGAAGGCGACGTGGTCCATGCGGTCGATGGCGTCAGGATTGGGCGCCTTGCTGTAACCAACCCACTGCTTGCCAACAAGGTATCGCAGCAGGCCGCCAAGCTCCACCGGCGAAGCGGAAGCGAGGCCGAGCGTTCCGCCGTAGAGCGTTTTCACTCCGTCTGGCGCAGTAGTGTAGAAGGAGACGTGATCGATGCCTAGAATAGGGGGGCGTTCCGGAGGCGGGGTCTGCGAATAACCACAAAATTCGAATGCGACGAAGCAGATTGCCAATGTGACGAAGCAACACAGCCTTTTCATAGCGTTCTCGATTCTAGCGCGAACCAAGCCGAAGTGAATTCTAGAGTCCATCTAAAAACTGACGCAACACTTGGCCGGCTTCCTCGGGCTGTTCCCACGGCGCGTAGTGGCCAGCTTTCGGAATGACGCGCAAGTGGCTATTGGGGACGTGCTGGCGCATCAGTTCTGCTTCATTCATGCCAGTGAGCAGGTCTTCCTCTCCAGTCACGAGGAGCGTCGGGACATTGATGGTCTTGAGCGTAGCAACCGAGTCTGGACGCTCCGCCATACCACGCTGCACCTGGGCCACGTCTTCGGCGGACATCTTGCGCATCAGGCGTAGCGCGCCTTCGACCCGATCGGGCCGCAGCTCGCGGGTGCTCTTGGCCAACACCCGCGAAATCATACTGTCAAAGAATGGTTCGGTCCCCCGCTCGAGCACGTCATCTGCCGCATGCAGGCGAGCAGCGCGGGCTTCGGGAGAATCCGCTGGCGCTTTCGTATTACTCAGGCCAAGCGCGGCGATACGCCCGCGATGCTTCCGCCAGAATTCGAACAGGATGTATCCGCCAATTGAAACTCCAATAAGGGGGGCGCGACCGACTTCGGCATCGTCCATCACGCGGAAAAGATCGGCAGCGTGCTTCTCCATGGTGGCGGAACCTTCGCCAATTTCCGAATCTCCGTGACCACGCAGATCGGGAAGAATTAAGCGATATCGCGAGGACAACGCATTCGCTAGAGGCAGCCAGAATTCATGATTCGCGGGAAACGGATGCAGAAGAATTACAGGTGGACCTTCGCCCAGCACGTGATAGACAATTTCCGCGTCGCCGCTTTTGATGCGCTGCATGGCAGCGATTTAATCACAGATGGGCGAGGCGTGTCGCAAATGGAAACTTTATTCGCACCGTCATTTAAATTCCAGATTTAAGTCCGTCCTGGTTGCAAGTTCGAGCACTCGGAGTCTAGGAATTTGTAACGCGCTGCGCTCCGGCAGGAGCCATCAACAGCAAAGGCTCTTCCGGCATGACGATCCACGCGATCGGATACGAAATGACGCCAATGCCGGTCATCAAAGATGCGATCAGCCACACCAGGCGGATGGCGGTCACGTCGATGTCAAAGTATTCCGCGAAGCCCAGGCAAACCCCGGCGATCTTGCGTCCTTGCCGGGGGCGGACCAAACGCTTGCGAGCAACCGAGGCGCCCACGCGGATGCCACAATAGGCGCAAACCGCTGCGTCGTCCTGAATGACTTTGCCGCAGTAATTGCAGTACATAGTTCTAGCACCTCTCATAAGAGGAGTACGCAATTTTAAGACGAAAGTTCCTTTCATTGGACTGCTCGATGGCTCTCCTTCTCCCTGCTTTGTCCTTCTCCTGAGTCCCAAGAAAACCCTAGGTCGCACGAAAAGAATCCTTAAGTGCAGTTTTGCTCCCCGGTGCGGGCATCTCATGGACGCTCGATTTCGATTTTACGAACCAGGGGAGTGAAAACCGATTATGACGCGTCACGTGAAACTCGTCGTTTGCCTGATCGCCATGCTAAGCGCGGAAGTGGCATTCAGTCAGGTTGCATCTACCGAAGGTGACGGCGGCGTTCGAGGCGGACCGAGCAGTTCGCCTGTCGCATACGTTTATGTATCCAGCAATTCGAGCAGCAATAAGAACGAGATTAACGCTTACAACGCCGCTCCTGACGGGAAGCTCGCGCCCGTGGAAGGTTCGCCTTTCTCAGCCGCCGCGGGCTACGACGGTTCCATGGCAGTGAATGGAAGATATCTCTTTCTCACAAATGGCGTTGACATCTACTCCTATTCGATTGCAGCAGATGGCGCTCTCCGCCGGGTCGCCGCAACCAACGCCCAACAGTTTAATCAGTCAGATTGCGGCGGTCCGGTGTACTTGTTCCTCGACCGTACTGGCGCCACTTTGTACGACATGGACATCTACAACGACTGTGCCAACAACGCCTACCAGTTTTTCGGTGTTGACGCTTCCACAGGTGGCCTGAATTATCTCGGGGTTACAGCGGCCTCCACGCCGGAGTTCGACGTATCACTGAGCTTCACTGGGAACAATCAGTACGCATATGGGGCGAGTTGCTATCACTGGTATCAGGACATTTTCGGGTTCGTGCGGAACAGCGATGGCTTCTTGACGGCTTTGACTATCAATCCGGCGATGCCAGCGGCCCAGAACGGGGAGATATATTGTCCCTATCTGGCTGCCGTCGATTCCGCCAATCACGTGGCTGTCCCGGTACAAGCGCTTAATAATTCCTCATTGCAGCCATCCGGTACTTACCAACTTGCCGCCTATACTGCCGATAGCTCCGGGAACCTGTCCACGACCAGCACCTATCGAAACATGCCCAAAGTTGCGGTCGCGAGCGTTACGAGTGTTTCCGTGTCCCCATCGGGAAAGTTGCTGGCCGTGGGCGGGTCAGGAGGCTTACAAGTGTTCCATTTCAACGGGAGTAGTCCGATTACGCACTTCACCGGGCTGCTAACCAACGACGAGGTAGATCAGGTGGCCTGGGACAATGACAACCATCTCTACGCCATCAGCCGTTCTGCGGGGAAACTTTTCGTATTCACGATCACTTCGACCGGCTATCGCCAAGCCGCGGGATCGCCGTACGCCATTACCAGCCCGCAGAGTGTAAGTGTCCTGCCCAGGTAGGAACTCTCGCGGTGGAGGGACCGCCGTCAACAACCAGACCCCCAAAGCTTGTCGGGAGCTTAAACCTCACTCCCGATAGGCCTGTTTGATGTGCTTGCGGGCTTGCTCGGCGAGAGGTGTGCTGTCGCTTTCGGCGAGGACGGTTTGATACTTCTTCACCGCCAACTCACGCTGCTGGAGGATGTCATACATTTCGCCGGCGGCCAGGTTGGCTTTCTGAAGTGTCTCAGCATCGGGATTGGGAGCTTGGCTAACCAGTTCGTAGGCGGCCGCAGCTCCGGAAAAGTCTTTCCGGCTGCGGAGTAACTCGCCCAAGGTCCACGCGGATACCTCGTAATGCAGGCTGCCGTACTTCCCTTCACGGCCGTTTTGCCAGACTTTGCGATAGGCGGCTGCAGCTTCCTGGGCCTGACCGGCGGAGCGGAAAAGATTGGCTTCCTCCAACGGGAATAAATAATCCCTGGGGTAGCGACCCGCGAGATCATGCATGAGGGCGCGGGCCTCGTCATAGCGATGCTCACGGCGTAGGAACAGGGCCAATACGACTTTAGCGTCAACGCTATTTTCGCCGGCGCTGTCCGCGACTTGGTGCAGGTATTGAAGACCTTTCTCTTTCGTCCCGCTCAGACCCACTATCGCGACGGCGGCTTTCATGCTCCAGGGCAGGCTGCCCACCACATAGTTGTGTGCGCCCACGACCAGCTTCGCATCCACGTAGTTGGGATTCAGTTCCAGAACACGTTCGTGATCGTGACGGGCGCCGACGGCGTTGCGCAAGGCCGAGAACCAGGCGCGCTCGACCAGAGCGGTATAAAGCGAGAACTGTGCGCGGGTGACTCCACGGGCGTAGAGAGCATCTACGTTGCTGGGATCGGCCTTGAGCTCTTGCTCTTCAAGGGTTTCTGCGCGGTCCACTAATTGTTTAATCCGCTCTTTCACCTTGGCGTCGGCTGTGCGATGGGCCTGGCCGATGAAGCTGTCGTTGGCATATTCCCCGGTATTCATCGCGCCCATGCGGTAAAGTTCGCGCATCAAGACCGTGGCCAGAAGGTGATTAACCGCGGCAGGATCGTTTGGGTGGCGCGCGAGTACCTTCTCGAACTCCTGTACGGAGCGGTCGTAATCCATGTTGTAGAAGTGATCTAAGGCACTCGCAACCAGAGGATCGAGAGCGGAAGATTTAGTGGCAGCTGGTGCGAGACTTATTCCCGCAGCCGCGCGGGTTTGGGGGCTGGCGTGTAAGGGCAGCAAGCATAGGCTTCCAAGGCACAACAGAATGGCGCTGGCAAACAGAATTCTCGTAAATTTCCGATTCAACTGCATCCCGAGCGTTCTACCCTTGATCTCAGTTTAACCGAACTTAACTAAAGGCGAGAGTGCGGAATTGAGTTTTTCGGAAAGTCCAACGCGAACCGACGGTGTCATGAGGGACGGGGTCACGCGAGAAAGCACAAGAGTCTAGTGAACTGTTGTTGGTTGTGCTGTGTAGCTGCCCGTGTGGATGGTAACTGCAATCACCGGGGCATCTTTACGCGAGTTTGCGGGTAATAATTGCGCGAAGATCCGCTCGCTCAGTGGTTAATGATTTGCAAGTAGCTGACTCGAAGACTTTTAGGCGCGGCAGATTTTGGCTGTTGATTTGCGTTATGGATAATAACGTTCTCAAGAGTTTCCTGGTTATGGCTCAAGTAGTTCACGACGTGCAGCACGAATTTTGGAGGCCCCCCGCCGTTCTTGATCCCGCGATCGGGACGGCACTTCCACCTTCGACCGCTCAAAATATGGTGGAGACCTGCGGTGGTTGCGGAAGCGAGTTTATGATCGGCGCAAGGTTCTGCCATACTTGTGGGCTCAGCCGGCGTGTTCTGTCGGCGGCGTCCACAAAGTCAAATACAGAGTCAAATTCAAATAAAGATGCATCGCTTATGACCGGCTTTTTAGCCAGAAACGTGGCTCGGGTTGAAGCTGTTGCCGAGTCGACGGCTCGAGCATGGCAGACGCTACGGTTTCCCGCGTGGCTGCACTACCTGCACTTCCATGAGATCAAACGCTGGGTCGGTTTGCCCACGGCGGCATTGGTCGCCTTCATGGTGGGCTTGGGGTGCGTCGTAGGTGCTCTCGGGGTAAGCTTCTTTTACAAGGCGTCCAATTTGGCGGAGTTTGAGGCGATCCAGATGTGGCGCATTGAGTGGCTCCTGGCGGCTACGGCGTCATTTGTGGCCGGAATTCTGTTAAAAAGGCCTTCAGCCGATCGCGATTAATTCCCTCCCCCTGCATTCTCCGCGCGCCACCTTACGATTCGCTTCCGGAACCAGCCGCGCGACGCTGCTGATGCATGCGGTAAAGGTGATGTACCGGGCCAGTTCCGCGACCTAGGGGATGGCCGGCCGCAATTGCTGCGGTGACGTAGGTCTTGGCCAGCAAAGCGGCTTCAGGGAGTCCGCGATCGAGTGCAAGGTGGCAGGCCATTGCCGTGGAGAACGCGCATCCCGTGCCGTGGGTAGAGTTCGAGCGTAGCCGTTCCGCCTTGAAGACTTCCTGCTCGATCCCTCGTTTCGTCGTAAAGCTCAATAAATCAATAGCTTTGTCCAGATGTCCGCCGGTGATAACCACGGCGGTCGAGCCCATTTGATGCAGTTTGGCCACGGCGGCGCGCATCTCGTCGAGATCCGTAACCTTCAATCCAGTAAGCGCAGCAGCCTCATCGACATTCGGAGTGAGCACATTGGCGAGCGGGATAAGCTTCTCAATGAGCAGCCTGGTGCCCGGGGCGTCAAGTAAGGCGGTGCCGGAGGAAGACTTCAAGATTGGATCAAGGACCACGTTAGGCAGCTTTGTTTTTCCGGAGCGCTGGATAAGGAAGTCTGCCACCACCCGGACAACTTTGGCGCTGCCGAGCATCCCAATATGGACGGCTGCGATGGGGATGTCTGCTGTGAGTTCCTCAAGGGTCTCGGTAATAACGCTCGGATCGACGGCTTCAACCCGTCGGACGCCGGAAGTCGACTGTACAGTCACGGCCGTGATGCAGGCGATCCCATAGCATCCATGGGCGGCGATGGTCTTAATGTCGGCAGTGACGCCCGCGCCAGAGGAGGGGTCAAAGCCGGCGATGCTCAATACGACTAAAGGTGTCTCAGCCATGGCAGATAAAACTCGCGATTAAGAATCCCACAAGGTCTCAGAACCGGGATGATTTCGGTTGGTTCCTGGTCCTTGGATCGAAAAAAATCATTGCTCGCCTCAGCAACCTTCTACCTAAAACACTGGCAATAAACAACTTATAAATAAATACCGTGCAAGTCGCTGATTCCATTGAGGATGAAGATAGTTGCCAAGCTGCTGGATCGCATGTATTTACTACATAGTACACAGTTAAGCGCCTTGTTCTTATGGACATAGTTGCCTTATCTCATGGTTAACAACAAGTTACGTAAGATATCGATAACTATCAGGTCACTATAGAGCACGTACTTTCGGGTTGACAAGCCCTTACCAGCACCCTACCATTTACAGAACGTTAACGAAAGAGCCTAGTAGGACGGCTTTTTGAGATGCGAGGAGAACTGAATGCGAAGACGTATAGCTCATGGACTGACGATCGGCTTGCTGATCGTCGGGCTAGGAGCGGCTCAGGGACCGAACAGCTCGGAGGCCAGTTCAGGCCCAACTAGATCCGCCCAAAATAAGCCCGAGAATCGAAAACAGGCCGGTAAGACTAAACCGTATCAAATTGGTACCGCTTCCTGGTACGGCGAGTATTTCGACGGAAAACCGACCGCCAGCGGCGAAGACTACGATATGTACGACATGACCGCAGCCCATCCCACCCTTCCCTTGGGAAGTTACGTGCGGGTGACGAACCTGCGCAACGGACGGGCGGTAGTCGTAAAGGTCAACGATAGGGGACCAGTCGTAGCGGGCCGGATCATCGATCTCTCTTACGGGGCCGCTCAGGTCTTGCAATTCCAACAGCGTGGCTTGCAAAAAGTTAGACTCGATCTGGTGAAAGCGGGCACGTCTCAGCACCGGCCGATCTACCAAACTGTCGCTGCCAACCACCCTATAGCGGAACTCCGCTAGAAGCTTTACACTGCTGGGGATGCAGACTACCCTGCCCCATCTCATCCCTGGCAGCGATCGGCAGCAGGAAAATTCCCCCCAACTTGTTTCCCATGAAAGAGACCCGCGCCGGAAATTGATAGTAGCGCTGGACGTCGCCACGGCAGCGGCCGCCCGCAAGATCGTGGCGGCTGTCGGGGAGTCGGCTTTTACCTATAAAGTCGGAATGCAGCTCTACACCGCCGAAGGTCCGCAGTTCGTGCGGGATTTGGTGGAGTCGGGTCGGCGCGTCTTTCTCGACCTCAAGTACCACGACATCCCAAACACAGTAGCTGCGGCGGTTCACGAGGCCGCGCGGCTCGGAGTCAGCATGCTGACGATACATGCGTCGGGAAGCGATAAGATGGTGCGCGCTGCGGTCGACGCCGCCCGTGCCGTCAATCCCGTGCTCATCGTGCTGGGCGTGACGGTACTCACCAGCCTGGACGAGAACGATCTGCAGAAGATCGGGATTCAATCAGCGGTGCAAGATGAAGTTTTACGCCTCTCGGCGCTCGCCTTGGCAAACGGATGCCGGGGGATTGTCGCCTCTGCACGCGAGGCTTCGAGGCTACGCTCAGAACTGGGACACGATTTTGCCATCGTAACTCCCGGCGTGCGCCTCGCTGGCGAGGGCCATGCAGACCAAGTCCGCGTAGTCACTCCCGCAGAAGCGATTGCCGCAGGAGCAAGCCACATCGTGGTAGGGCGGCCCATCACTGAAGCTGCCGATCCGGCAGCGGAAGCCAGGGCCATCCTGGCCCAGATTGGCTCTTAGAAAACTCGCTTCACAAACCTGCAAGACCGTATGGTATTGCTCCGTTTTCAATATCCAGAATATCTGTCTAGCCTCACCACTGAAAATCTTTACGGACGCGGCGCAGCCGCAAGCAATCCCAGTTCACATTGAGGAGCGCCAGTATCGCGCCGGGCATTCGTCGATAGGTGATCCGGAAAGGGGTACGCCTTCCGAATGGCTCGATCCCCGGTCGAGTTTCTCGGGAGGGGTGACGCAGGCCTCGGGCTCTTTATTGCATCAGTCGCTTAAGTGCGGTGCGGGCATCGGCGACTTGGGAGAGTCGGGTTTGCGGACTCGCGAAGCGAGAGAGAAATTCCTGGTATTCATTAATCGCCTGATCGCGTTTGCTGGTTCGCTCGTAGAGTTGGCCAAGATAGTAGTGGGAAAGAATACTAAGCAGGGGAAAACGCTGCGTCAAAGTCCCGGTGTTCGGCAGCGAGCGCTCGTTCCGTAAGACTCCGCGAAACTCGGTTTCAGCCGACGCATAGTCGTTGGTGAGCAGATGGGCGCGGCCTTTGAGGAAGAGCAAATAAGGATACTGGAAATCGGGAATGCTGGTGGCACGACTTAAGGCTGCTTGCCCATCCCCACGATGCACCGCGGCGGCGATATCAGCGAGTGCTTGATTAATTTCAAGCGCCCGCGGCGCGATCCAGGGATGGCTGGAGGCGAATCGTTGTAGGCTTTGCTGAGCGGCGGACGGGTTTCCCGCAACGGTTTCGAGGAAGGCCACCGTTTGCTGTTCATAATCATCGAGCTTCTGTTGTTGCGTAAACGAAAGAGCGGAGGAACCCTCTCCCAGCAGGACAGACAAGGCAGCGAACGATCGCAGAAACGTCCGCGCAGCCTGGCTCTGTTTTGCGTGTCCAAGTTGGAGCACGACCTCCCGATAACTAGCCAGTGCGCCTTCCAGATCGCCTCCCGTCTGCTTGAACTGCGCCTCGAAGCCCGGAACATAAAGGCGCGAGAGAGAAGAGGCGCGGTGGGCATATTGCTGGAAGGCGGCATTGGCCATGTCGGGTTTCTTCTGATCGGTGTAGACGATAGCCAGCTTAAGGTACTCCGCGTAGTCACTGAAGTCCGGTTTCAGCTCAAGCACTTTTCGGTAGGCGGCTACCGCTTCATCATCCCGGCCCGCCATGAAGAGTACGTCGCCGCGCGTGTCAAGCGGATTAGCATCGCCGGGACGAATCGCCATGTAGCTGTCATTCGCTGCCAGCGCGCCATTAAAATCGCCCATCGCAGCCAGTCCGTAGGATTCAAAGTTCAGTAGATCTTCGTTCTTGGGATCCAGCGCGAGTCCTTGTTGCAGCAACTCCAGCGCTTGCTCTTGCTTGCCGGAGCCGCCCAGCATGGCGGCCAGCGTGCCCCGATCGAGACTTTGGCGGGGGAACTCGGATACCAGTTGCTGACGGGCGGCCAGTTCGGCCTCCGGATCTTCGGAGCGACGGGCTTTGAGCACCTGCAAAGCCAACTGCTCGTAACGAGGCAGGCGCGACTGGTTTTGACTCACTTTGATCGCAAGCTCGTTGCTGCGCCGCAAATCACCCAGAAGGCGATACTGGTCGGCGAGGCGCAGTTCGGCCAGAGCGAACTGCGGGTCCAAACGGACCGCCTCTTCCAATTCGCGAACGGCATCGCTGGTGAGATAGCGGCGGCCGTAGTCAATGCCCAACTGGTAATGGCGATAGGCCTCCACGTTGGAGGTGGAAGCCTGCTCGATCTCCGGCGCTTTTTGCGGCACCTCGGACGCCGGCAAAAAGCTGCCGGCAATGCTCGCGGTGAGCCGGTCCACCATGCCGAAGATGCTCTGCACGTCCTGTCCTTCCAGCTTTTCCGAGAACAGGATCTGGCCTGTGCCGGTGTCCTGCGCGCGAACATCGAGGCGTAGTTGCGTCGGCCCAATCTTTAGCAAGGCTCCGGTAATGTAGGCGTCGGCCCCGGCATCGCGCGCCACTTCCTGCGCCTGGGCACGATCCAACGACTTGCCATCCTTGGTCGCACGCTGCACAGCTCCCATCACGCGTTCGGTGGAGAGCACATCCAGGCCCTTTACCTGCGCCAGGTTCGTGGTCAGCATGTCGGTCAGACCATTGTCGAGCCAATTGAGCGATTGATCCTGTGACAGGTTGCTGAAGTACAGTACGGCGATCGCCTTGTGGGCTCCGCCGCCCGCAGAACGCGGGTTTCGGCCGCGCAGAAAAAAGAACCCTGCCCCTGCAGCCAGCAGGATTACCACCGCGGCCAGCATCATCCCCTGGCGTTTTCCGAAGACCTGGGCCGTAGACGCACTCGAAGAAATTCCCGCGGGAACCACTGCGGAGCCAGTACCGCTCACACTTGTCACGGCTACCGTATGCCCCGATACTTCCTGGGCCGAGGATGAGTTCGGAGCAGGTTGCGGCATCGCCATTACCGCTGCGCTTCTTCCCGATTCAGTATCTCGTTTCAACCTCTGGAGATCAGCGCGCAAATCGGCGGCGTGCTGGTAGCGCAGATTACGATCTTTCTCCAGTGCCTTGTTGATGATGTCTTCCAGCTTCGGCGGCACGTCGGGGTTGAGGCGAACCGGAGCGATCGGAGTGCGTTCCAAAATGGCGTTAAAGACGGCAGCGGAAGTATCCCCACGGAACGGCATCGTGCCAGTGGCCATCTCGTAGAGTACAGCCCCGAAGGAAAACAAATCGGTGCGCGGATCGAGTTCTTTTCCCAGCGCCTGTTCCGGCGACATGTAGGCAACCGTTCCCAATGCTGCGCCCGGACTGGTGAGATGCTGCTCGTCGATGCTGGCGGCCTGAGTTGCCGCGCCTGCAAGCAGGGTTGATGAACTGGCTTTGGGTGTGAGTTTTGCCAGGCCAAAATCCAAAATCTTTGCATGTTCGCGTTCCGTGACGAATAGATTTGCCGGCTTGATATCGCGATGCACAATCCCTTTACTGTGAGCCGCATCAAGAGCGTCCGCAATCTCGATGGCTAATAAGAGCAGCGTCTCGGTCTCCATGGGACGCCCTTCAATGCGATGCTTCAGCGTTACGCCATCCAGGAATTCCATGGCGATAAAGGCTTGGCCATCCTGATCGCCGATGTCGTAAATGGTGCAAATGTTGGGATGATTCAGCGCAGACGCAGCCTGTGCCTCGCGCTGAAAGCGGGCCAGTGCTTGAGGATCGCGGGCAACTTCTTCCGGAAGGAACTTGAGGGCAACGAAACGCCGCAGCCGTGTGTCCTCGGCTTTGTACACTACTCCCATCCCGCCGCCACCAAGTTTCTCGACGATGCGGTAATGCGAAATGGTCTGGCCGATCATTCAGGAGACAGAGTGGCGTTCGGGTCGCTTCATCTTACGGACCCGGCATCCGCGAGTCAACGAATGACGGCCCTGGGTGGCCCTGGGTAGTGGTGCAGTTTGATTGTCATTCCGAACAAGCGTTCTTTGCGCAGTGAGGAATCTGGGCGAGCGGGCGCGTGCCTGATCTTTCTCTCGGCTCTGGGCTCGCCGTTCGCCCCTCGCTGGCTTCGCTATCTTGGGCAAGATCTCTTGCGGCCTTTGCGTATTTCACATGCTCGCGATCCATCTCTGCGTGAGATTGTGGGGAGGAGCCGTTCACAATCTGCGTGCGTTTCTGGGCTACTGGTGTCTGAGTCTGCTGCTGACCTTCGCCATGGCGGCGCTTTCGTACCGTTACTTCGAGTCTCCCTTCTTCCGGCTCAAACAGCGCTTCACGCGCGTAGAATCGCGCCCGGTTTAGCTTGCCGTCAAAATATACGGGCAGCGATTTTTCTGCTCTCAGGTAAAAGACGGCTGAAGAAAACCGGATGATGGCGCAAATAAAAGTACTCGTTCACCGGGAGGTCATCCTCCATCACGGGCGCGTTGGGATACTGCTGAATTACTTGATCGAGTGTTGTCTCCTTGCTCAAAGCCAGGGCGAACTGCCGTTCGGCGGAAGACTCCGGACCCCACTCCGTCATATCGGCGGCGGCGCTGGCGGGCATACGAGCGGCTAACGTAGTTGCAGTCTCTGGGGGTATGGGAGACATGCTTGCCAGAAAATGATGTCCCATATCCATCACGGAAACAAACGTACGCACGTTCGGAAAGGATTGTTGCAACGCCTTGGCGACCGACGACAAAACTATCGGTTCGGCGTTCGGCAACCACTGCTGCACTATACCTCCGGGGCGCAAGTGCCGCTTCACCAGGGTGTAGAACTCCGTGGAATAAAGCAAGCTGGAACCTGCCGCCTCCACAGGCGGAGGTGGATCAATCGTTATTACGTCGTATTGCTCGGACGTGCGTTCCAGAAAAAGGCGGCCGTCATCAATCACCACGTGCGACTGCGGCAATTGCAACAGCCTTGGCCCATCCGGATGAAAAAAACCATACATTTGCGGAACGCTCGGTACCAGCTCTACCACGGTGGAAGATATGCCCCAGGAAAGAGCGGCCCGGTGAGTCGTTCCCATGCCGAAACAGATGATCAAGATGTCGCTGGGCTTCCGGTCCAGCATAGCCAGAGGCAAGTGTGCCATCATCTTTGTGATGGGACGCAAACCCGTCATGCCCTGGCCGTTGATCAGGAGTCGCTTTTCCAGCCGGGAATCGCCTTTGGCCACGACCGTAGCCGTGTAGTCGCGCCGCACCCAACGATGCACGAACTGATCCTCAAAACTGCTGGTTGAAAAGAACAGAATCGCCGAGAGCACTGCCAAAGGCGCCCACGCCCACCGCCTACTTGTGACAGGCGCGGACTCCGGCAGGGTGAGCTGCGACCGAGTCATGAGCAAGCTGACGGCAAACCAGGTCAATGCGAGCACACACAACGTCCCCCGCTCTCCTAGGAAGGGTAGCAGGAAAAAGCCCG
>OBLW0100000558.1_pt1 | contig 31541 bp, 28 predicted proteins | sample 1520161 | NCBI WGS metagenome assembly OBLW01 (sample SAMEA3539309, study PRJEB22396) | soil metagenome | biome: tundra; feature: field; material: soil | place: USA | collected 2010-05 | depth 0.15 m
ACCCGGTGCAGTCACTCGCGAACGAGCGCAATGTGGCGAGTCTGTCCGCGCGCTGGCCGGTGGCTTCTAGTTGAGCGGCCACACCTCGACCACCCCGTGTGCTACGGCACAGGGGGTTTGCGATACCAAATTCACGGCATCGGCCAACGTTGCGGCCTCAATCACCGCGAACCCGGCTACGGGCAGCGAACAGGACATGAAAGAGCCAGTCTTTGTCTCGATATTCTTCGCGTCAGTGTTTCGCACCTGCACGGGGGTGCCCGCGACACCCATCAGGATGCCGGCTTTCCGCAACCGCGCGTCATGGGCGTGGGCCGCGTCGCGAACGGCTGCGTCGGTGCGGTCGTACCCGTCGCGGTCCCCGTATCCGATGGATATGAATTTAGGCATGTCCAGTCTCCTCCTGTGAAAATCTGATGCGCGTTGCCTGCTTTTAACCCGGAGCCGTCTATGGTGACTGGCGGCTCTCGAGCAGCCCAAGGCCCGGGGCGGGTTTTCACGTGGAGGGCATGCTTTCGTTTGGCGCGGGCCGAGCGGCGATAAAGGCGTCGGTTGCTTCGAGTGCGTTGCACAGAGTCGCGAGGCGCGGATAGCTGCCTTCCGGAAAGGTCGACCCCACCCTCAATTTGAGGTAGAAGACAAGGCAAGCCGCCGAAATGTCGGCCTGGCTGAGTGCGGGACCGCAAAGGCGACTGTCCCGGGTTTGCGCATCGAGCCATGAGAGCGCGCCGGCGAGCTGCGCCTCATAACGCGCGAGCATTGTCTCGCTGCGTTGGCCCGGCGGGTGAAAATGGCGCTCGTAGACCCATGCGCCGGCCTTATCCATCGCGCCCGCTGCCAACGCGGTCGCTTGCATCACGCGTCGCCGTGCCGTCCCAGAGGGTGGCGTGAGCGCTCGGCTTGGTCCCACCATCTCATCGAGCGTGTCGAGGATTGCCGCGCTGTCGATCAGCGTCTCGCCGCTATCGAGGACGAGCGACGGGATACGCACTAACGGATTAATCCGTGCCATCTCGGCGACATCGGTGAAAACGGAGATGGCGTTGCGCGTGAACGGCATCCCGTACAGATGGAGCGTAACTCCAACGCGTCGCACAAAAGGGGAATCATATTGACCGACAAGGATCATAGAATTCTCCTGTTGTGGATCGTACTGCTCCGCAGTGCCCAACGCACCCAAGTTGGCTGCGACGGCGCTCGCGAGACGCGGATCGGTCTCGATTCGCCTGGCGCGACGCGCCCCGCTGACTGTGCGACGATGCGCATAACCTTCTGCATTGAATTGCGCGGCTAGACGCGTCACTGCGCGAATAAAAACGAGACCCCATCGTTGTCCCCGGAGGAACTGCTCGTTCCGATCCTACATTAATTTACGAGTGACCGGTTTGCGGCGATCACTCTTGATTGATCGACGACCGCAGTTGGCCGTTTTGAGACCTTGGCCGGCGTGACGCGAAACGATTCACGCTAGCCAATCGGGCGATCATAGGGCACGCCCGGATCGGATCGGGGGCTCGGCGAATTTCGCAGGGCTCGCTTCTTCCGGGCTGGATCCACGCCGACTGCAAGCAGGCGCCGGGCCGCCTCGTGCCGCGCCCTCGCCAAGTCGAGCGAAACGTCGGGATACACGCCTAAGGCGATCGTCTTCTGCTTTCCGTCGAACCTGTAGTTATAGCGCCAGTACCGACCGCCCGTCGGCGCCACCATCACGTACAGTCCTCCGCCATCAGAGATCTTCCGGACCCTTGCCCACGGCTTGAGATGCCGTAGCCGAATATCCGTGAGTGTCCGGGGAAGTGAGTTCTGGTGCATTGACGGCATTTCACTTTGGGACGTTTTGACTTCACGCCAATGCCCGCGACCAAAAGTGCTTGAGGGATTCGCGCCGCCGATGGCGTCGGCGATGCACCTTGAACTGTTGCTTGCGAATGCGATGCGCGAGCTCAATGCCGGCAAGTGAGATGGCGGCCGTTCTGAAGGACTTGAAACCCAGCATCGGCGCGCAGCGACGTTTTATCGCGCGATGATCCTGCTCGACGATGTTGTTGAGGTAACGCCGGCCCCGCACTATGACGGACCGCCATCGGGGATCCTCGTGGCAGAGGAGTCGCAGCGCGCGGTGACTCGCCGTGTTGCCGTCGAGATTGATCTTGCGCGACCAATTGGACGAGTGCGTTGCCACGGCTTTTCGGAAAAACGCTTGCGCCGCCTCCATGCTCCGATCGGTGCGCAGCAAGTGATCAACTGACTTTCCGTATTTGTCGACAGCCCTGTAGAGATAGTGCCAGCGTCCGCGGATCGATATTGCGGTCTCATCCATGCGCCAGGATGTGTTGACCGACCGTGCGTGGCGCGCCCACCTACTCTCGTACTCGGGGACGTATCTCAAAACCCAGCGCAAGATAGTCGTGTGCGACACGTTGATGCCGCGCTCGGCCATCATGGCCGCCAGGTCACGGTAGCTCAGCCGGTACGTGAGGTACCAGCGGACACAGAGTTCAATAGCTTCGGCGGGGAACCGCCGTCGCCGATAAATCGGATCGCGCGCAAGGGCTGCGGCCATGTAACCTCCTGAAAAGAAGCACAAATTTTAAGTGCAGACCGTTAATGCACCGCAACCCAAATGTACCAACAGGATACCGAGACAGCAAGAAACCGGGTGAGACGTCGCGAGAATCAAAAATGCCTGCTTTTCAGGCTTTTTCTTATTTTAAAGACGTTGTGAGACGATCTGAGAAAGGAAGTTGGCGGAGAGAGAGGGATTCGAACCCTCGAAGGGCTTTTGACCCTTACACCCTTAGCAGGGGTGCGCCTTCGACCACTCGGCCATCTCTCCTTGCGGCGCAATCATACGCAAGGGGGTCAAGCAGGGCAAAGCGCAGCCGTGGCGGCCCTAGCTCGGGGTCGACTCGGTATTCTCGGCCTCGGTATTCTCAGACTCGGTATTCTCGCGTTTGATACGGTGGAAGATCTCTTCGCGTTGCACCGACACGCTTTTCGGAGCGTTGACGCCCAGTCGCACCTGATTGCCTTTCACGCGCAGCACCGTCACCGTGACCTCATCGCCGATCATTACGGTTTCGCCCACTCTACGCGTCAGGATAAGCACTGCTCACTCCTCCGATTTTACCGGGCCGCTGCATGCGATCCGTCGGGACAACGGCATGCAGGTTACTGCGACCGCCGGCAAATTAAATTAAATTTCGTCAATGTGTCGGTGCGCTCAAACGTAAACGAACCCACGCAGCAACGCTGGCGAGCGCTTGATCGAGAGTCTGCGGCTTGCTGCCGCCGGCTTGTGCGAAGTCCGGCCGTCCGCCGCCCTTGCCGCCTACTTGGGCCGCGACCGCACCGATTAGTTCCCCCGCGCGCACGCGCGCAGTCTGATCCGGCGTCACGCCGGCCACGAGCAGAACTTTTGAGTCCGACTCCACTGAGCCGAGTACGATGATGGCCGAACCAAGCCGACTCTTGAGTTGATCGAGCGCGGCGCGCAGCGCGCCGGCATCCGCCCCGTCCACGCGCGTCGCGAGTACTTTGACGCCATCCACATCGACCGCCGCATCGGCCAGATCGCGGCCGGAACTCAGTGCGAGCTTGTCCTTGAGCGTACGATTCTCCTTCTCGAGCGCCCGAATGCGCTCGAGTGCCTCGCGCACCTTGTCCGCGGCCTCAGCGCGCGAGCCGTGCACCAGGTGCGCCACATCGCCGAGCAGCCCATCGATCCGACGCACGTAGTCGAGCGCCGCCTGTCCGGTGAGCGCCTCGATTCGGCGTACACCGGCCGCGATGCCGGATTCACTGACGATATGGAACAGCCCGATATCTCCGGCGCGCCCCACATGCGTGCCGCCGCACAGCTCCGTCGAAAACTCACCGAACGAGAGCACGCGGACACGTTTGTCGTACTTTTCTCCGAACAGCGCCATGGCACCGGCCTCGATGGCCTGCTCGTAGTCCATCAGGCGCGTGGCCGCCTCGGCATTGGCGCGGATCTGCGCGTTGACCAGGCTCTCGATCTGTTGCAGCTGCGTAGGTGTCACGGGCTGGAAATGCGAGAAATCGAAGCGCAGCCGGTCCGCCGCCACCAGCGAACCCTTCTGTACCACGTGCGTGCCGAGCACGCTGCGCAGCGCCGCGTGCAACAGATGCGTCGCCGAGTGATTGAGGCGTATCGCCTCGCGCCGCTCGGCATCGACGCGGGCGGTCAGCGTATCGCCGAGCTTGAGGCTGCCGCTCTTAAGCTGACCGCGGTGCGCGTGCGTGGCGCCGCGCTTGTGCGTGTCCTCGACCGTGAAGCGCGTATCCGGCTTAGCTAGCAGCTCCCCGCTATCCCCGATCTGACCGCCGGCCTCAGCATAGAACGGCGTGCGGTCGAGCACCACTTCGCCGTGATCGCCGGCCGCCAGCGTCTCGACGCTCTCGCCATCGCGCAAAAGGGCGAGCACGCGTCCCTGCGACTCGAGCTCCTCGTAGCCGCGAAATTCGCTGCGTCCGGCCACCTGCGCCCCGCCGCGCTGATCGACGCCAAATCTGCTCGCGGCGCGCGCACGATCGCGCTGCGCTTCCATCTCGCGCTCATAGCCGTCCAGGTCCACCTGGAGCCCACGCTCGCGGGCGATGTCGGCCGTCAGATCGGGCGGGAAGCCATAGGTGTCATGCAGCAGAAACACCAGAGCTCCGGGCACGATCTGGCCGCCGGCCTCGCGCATGCGCGCATCGAACTGCACCATCCCGGCGCACAGCGTCTCGGCGAAGCGCTCCTCCTCCAGCTTCAGGATGCGCGCAACCTGCGCTGCCTCGCGCGCGAGTTCCGGAAACACGTCGCCCATCGCTACCACGAGCGCCGGCACGAGCTGATAGAAGAACGGCTGCGATTGGCCGAGTTTGTAGCCGTGGCGCACCGCGCGCCGGATGATACGCCGCAGCACATAGCCGCGGCCTTCGTTCGAGGGCATGACGCCGTCGACAATGAGGAAACTGCAGGCCCGGATATGGTCGGCAATCACGCGCAGCGAGGGCGAATCGACCTCCACGCTGCCGGTCACGCTGGCCGCGGCGCTGATCAGGTCGCGAAACAGATCGATCTCATAGTTGGATTGCACGCCTTGCATGATCGCGGCCACGCGCTCGAGCCCGGCGCCGGTGTCCACCGACGGCTTGGGTAAAGGCGTGAGCGTGCCGTCGGCGGCGCGATCGTACTGCATGAACACCAGGTTCCAGATCTCGACGAAGCGATCGCCTTCCTCATCGGGCGAGCCGGGCGGTCCGCCTGCTACCTCCGCCCCGTGATCCCAGAAGATCTCGCTGCAGGGTCCGCAGGGGCCGGTGTCGCCCATGGCCCAGAAGTTCGACTTCTCGCCCATGCGCGTCACGCGTTCCGGGTCGACGCCGATCTCGCGCGTCCAGATCTGCGCCGCTTCGTGATCGTCGCGGAACACCGTGACCCACAGCCGCGCCGGATCCAACTTGAGCCGGCGCGTGACAAATTCCCACGCATAGCCGATCGCCTCGCGCTTGAAATAGTCGCCAAACGAAAAGTTGCCGAGCATCTCGAAAAACGTGTGGTGCCGCCCGGTATAGCCGACGTTCTCCAGATCGTTGTGCTTGCCGCCGGCGCGCACGCAACGCTGGCTCGTGGTGGCGCGCACGTAGTCGCGCGTTTCCTTGCCCAGGAATACGTCCTTGAACTGCACCATGCCGGCATTGGTGAACAGCAGCGTCGGGTCATTGCCCGGCACCAGCGACGAGGACGGCACGATGGTATGTCCCTGCTCGCGGAAGTACTCGAGAAAGGTGCGCCGCACATCGGCCGCACTCATAAAAGGGGGTTTCACTGTCATGATTAGTCCAGGTCAGCCACAACCTCAGATCGCAAGGCCGAACGGATATGATCGTTGGAAAAGCCTCGGTATTGCAAAAACCGCGCTTGTTTTGCCTTGTCCGGCCAGCGCTTAGGCTCGGCGAGACCGAAGCGGCGGATTCGCAGCTCGCGGGCCCGCTGCGCCCAATCTTGGCCCGCGGCCAAGGCCGCTTCGATCAGCGCGGCATCGACGCCGCGCTGCACCAGCTCGCGCTCTATGCGCAGCGGACCCTGCCCGCGCTCGGCGTGTTGGGTCACGTACTGCTCCGTGTAGCGTTCATCGTTGAGGTAGCCGCGCTCGATGAACTCATCGACGACGCCCTGCACCGTTGCGGGCTCGAAGCCCTGGGCCACGAGCGTCTCGCGCAGCTCGCCCGAGCAGAAGTCGCGTCGCGACAGCAGCATCACGGCAGCGGCACTTGCCGCCGCGGCATCGGCGGACTGCCCCGGGGCGAGGGCGCGCTTACGCGGTCTTTTCCTCAACACGCTTGGGCGGCATCATCTTGAGGCGGATCTTGTCCTCGATTTCCTTGGCGATGTCCGCGTGCTGCTGCAGGTACACGCGCGTATTGTCCTTGCCTTGACCGATGCGCTCGCCGTTGTAGCTGTACCAGGAGCCGGCCTTGTCGATGATGCCTTGCGCGGCGCCGATCTCGATGATCTCGCCCTCGCGCGAGATGCCGGTGCCATACATGATCTCGAACTCGGCTTCGCGGAACGGCGGCGCCACCTTGTTCTTGACGACCTTGACGCGCGTCTGGTTGCCGACCACTTCCTCGCCATTCTTGATGGCGCCGATTCGGCGGATGTCGAGCCGCACCGAGGCGTAGAACTTGAGCGCGTTGCCGCCGGTCGTGGTCTCGGGGTTGCCGAACATCACGCCGATCTTCATGCGAATCTGATTGATGAAGATCACGATCGTGTTCGAGCGCTTGATGTTGCCGGTCAGCTTACGCAGCGCCTGCGACATCAGCCGCGCATGCAGGCCCACCTGCAGCTCGCCCATCTCGCCTTCGATCTCGGCCCGCGGCGTCAACGCTGCGACCGAGTCGATCACGACCACGTCGACCCCGCCCGAGCGCACCAGCATGTCGGTGATCTCAAGCGCCTGCTCGCCGGTGTCGGGCTGTGAGACCAGCAGGTCCTGCACATTGACGCCAAGGGCCCCGGCGTAGGCCGGATCCAGGGCGTTCTCGGCGTCGACGAACGCCGCGGTGCCGCCGCGCCGCTGAATTTCCGCCACGACCATTAACGTGAGCGTGGTCTTGCCCGAGGACTCAGGGCCATAGATCTCGACCACACGTCCGCGCGGCAATCCGCCGACACCGAGTGCGATGTCGAGTCCCAGCGAACCGGTCGGAACCGTCTCGACATCGTAAGTCGCGGAAGCATCGCCCAGGCGCATGACCGAGCCCTTGCCAAACTGCTTTTCGATCTGTCCGAGCGCTGCGGTCAGAGCCTTCTTGCGGTTGTCGTCCATCGTCGCGGTTCTTTCCATCGTGGCGGTCCTTTCAGAATCTGCATCGGTTTTAGCCTTGCCGAATTATCCCACAACAGGCGTGCCAGCGCGGGTGCAAAACGCGCGTAGAGCCACGATAACGCGTCGCTCCAGCGCCTAGCGGCGCAGCATTAGCAGCGGCCAGGAGGCGAGCGTCGTGTAGCGCGCAGTCTGCGCCGCGGTTGCAGTAGCGGCCTCAAGTTCATGACTTTGCGCGAGATAGAAGCGCCGTGCGAGAAGCCGCAGCGGCGGCGACAATGGCAGCACATCGGCGCCCGGCGCATCCCCGCGTGGCCCCTGCGGGCTCGCCACGCCGCGCACCAGCGTCACGTGCGGCCGCAACAGCTGCTCGACCGGGTGCAAGCCGAGCGCTCGAGCGCAAGAGCTCAGTGCGCGTGCCAGCTCGCTCGCGGCGGGAGACACGCTGGAGCTCGTCGCCGCCAGCACTCGCGATTGCGGCCAGTACTCGAGCGCGTCGAACTCGAGCTCAAAGTCCGCCGCCTGCAGCGCCGCAGCGCGCTCGCACAGCCCGGCGATGAGCGACTCATCGACCGCGCCGAGAAAGCAGAGCGTCACGTGCAAATCAACGCTTGCCATGGCTCGGCCCCCGCCCCCTGCATTCAGGGCCTGCGCGGCCCCGAGCAGCCGCTCGCACCAGCTTGAGTCTGGCCAGAGTGCAAAGAACATTCGCCGCAACGCCAAGGCTGACTGCTCAAGGCGCGGCGATGATGAGCCGCAATGCCGTGGCGACCGCGGCACGACGCACGGCCTCGCGATCACCGCTGAAGCGCTCTTCCAGCGCCGTGAGCGCGCCAGCGCGCTGCGCACGCGCGAACCAGACCAGTCCGACCGGCCTGGTAGGCGTGCCGCCGTCGGGCCCGGCCACGCCCGTGATCGCGACCGCCAGCGCAGCGCCGCTGTAGTGCAAGGCGCCAGTGGCCATCTGTTCGGCTGTCGGCCGACTGACCGCCCCGAAGGTCTCGATGACGCTCGCGGCCACGCCCAGTGCCTGCTCCTTGGCCGCGTTCGAATAGGTGACGTAGCCGCACTCGAACCATTGCGAGCTGCCCGGGATGTCCGTCAGGCATTTAGCCAGCCAGCCGCCCGTGCACGATTCCGCCACCGCCACCCGGTGCTGCCTCGCGAACAACACGGCGCCCGCACGCTCGGCCAGGGCTCGCAGCGCCGCATCACTGATATCGTTCATGCGCCCATGGTAGCGCCTGTACACTGCGCCGCCATGGTGGCGGACCCCTCATCCGGCGTGCACACGCCGATGATGCAGCAGTACCTGCGGATCAAGGCGGAGCATCCGGACGCGCTGCTGTTCTACCGCATGGGGGATTTCTACGAGATGTTCTACGAGGACGCTCGGCGGGCCGCGCAGCTGCTCGATATCGCCCTGACCTCGCGCGGCCAATCCGGCGGCGCCAACGTGCCGATGGCCGGGGTACCGGTGCACAGCGTCGAGGCGTACCTGGCAAGACTGGTGCGTCGAGGCGAATCGGTGGCACTGTGCGAGCAGCTGGGCGATCCGGGCCAGACGCGCGGACCCATGGAACGGCAGGTCGTGCGCATCGTCACGCCGGGCACGGTCACGGACGAGGCCTTGCTCGAGCAGCGGCGCGAAACCCTGTTGGCCGCGCTGTGGCGCGAAGGGGGCAGCTTTGGTCTGTCCTGGCTGGAGCTCGCCTCCGGCCGTTTCAGTGTGCTCGAGCTCAACAGCGTCGAGGGCGTCGAGGCCGAACTCGAGCGTCTGCGGCCGGCCGAGCTGCTGCTGGCCGAGCACCAGGCCCAGGAACTTGCGGCGTTGTGCCGGCATGAACCGGTCGTGCGCGCCCGTGCCCCGTGGCATTTCGAGCTCGCAAGCGCCTCGCGGCTACTGACCGACCAGCTCGGCACCTTGGACCTCAAGGGCTTCGGCGTCGATGAGCTGCCGCTGGCGTTGCGCGCCGCCGGCGCGCTGCTGCAGTACGTGCGCGACACGCAACGATCCGCCCTGCCGCACATCCGCACGCTGCAGGTCGAGGAGCGCTCCGATGCGCTCGGGCTCGATGCCGCGACGCGTCGCAATCTCGAACTCGACAGCAGCCTCTCGGGTAATGAGGCGGCGACGCTGTTTGCCGTGATCGACTCGACCGTGACTGCCATGGGCTCGCGGGCCTTGCGCCGCGCGCTGGCGCGGCCGGTGCGCGCGCACGCGCAGCTGCGCGAGCGCTATCACGCCGTGGCGGCGCTGGCGGAATCGCGCCGCTTCGAGGCAGTGCGCGAGCTGTTGCGGGCCATCGGCGATCTCGAGCGCATCCTCGCACGCGTCGCGCTGCGCTCGGCGCGACCGCGCGATCTGGTGCAGTTGCGCGCCTCCCTGGGCGCGCTGCCGGCGGTGCGCGCCGCGCTCGAGTGCTTTGATTCACCGATGCTCCAGCGGCTGCGCGGCGAGATCGCCGAGCACGCTGAACAGCACGCACTGCTGTGCCAAGCCATCGGTGCGCAGCCCGCGCACTTCGTGCGCGACGGCGGGGTCATCGCCGTGGGTCATGATTCGGAGCTCGATCGGCTGCGCGCCATTGCGACCAACACCGACGGATTTCTGGCCGAGCTCGAGCAGCGCGAACGCGAGCGCAGCGGCATCGCCAGCCTGAAACTTAGGCAAAACCGTGTGCAGGGCTTCTTCATCGAGGTTGCACGCGCACACGCCGAGCGCGTGCCGAGCGACTATGTACGCCGCCAGACCGTCAAGTCAGCCGAGCGCTTCATCACCCCTGAGCTCAAGGGCTTCGAGGATCAGGTGCTCGGCGCGCGCGAGCGTGCACTCGCGCGCGAAAAGGAGCTGTATGAAGCGGTGCTGACCGCGCTGACCGCGAGCTTGGACGCCCTGCAGCGCACGGCGGCGGCCATCGCGCTGCTCGATGTGCTCGCGGCGCTGGCCGAGCGCGCGAGCACCCTGGGATGGAGCGAGCCGACACTGGTGGCCGAGACGCGTCTGATCATCGAGGGCGGGCGCCATCCAGTGGTCGAGCGATTCCTCGACACGCCCTTCGTGCCCAATGATCTCTCGCTGCACTTAGGAAGGCGGATGCTGATCATCACCGGCCCGAACATGGGCGGAAAATCCACCTACATGCGCCAGGTGGCGCTGATCGTCGTGCTCGCGCATCTGGGCAGCTTCGTGCCGGCGGCGCGGGCCGAGATCGGGCCGATCGATCGCATTTTCACGCGCATCGGCGCCGCCGACGATCTGGCGGCAGGCCGCTCGACCTTTATGGTCGAGATGACCGAGGCGGCCAATATCCTCAACAACGCCACCGAGCACAGCCTGGTGCTGATGGACGAGATGGGTCGCGGCACCAGCACATTCGATGGCCTGTCGCTGGCCCGTACCGTCGCCGAATATATCGCCACGAGGGTTCGTGCCTTCACCCTGTTCGCGACCCATTATTTTGAGCTGACCGCGCTCGCCGATGAGATCGAGGGCTGCGCCAACGTGCATCTGGATGCGACCGAGCACGGCGATTCGCTGGTGTTCCTGCATGCCGTCAAAGACGGTCCCGCAAGCCGCAGCTACGGTCTTCAGGTCGCCCAACTGGCAGGCGTACCGCGCGAGATCATCGCGGCGGCGCGCCGAACGCTTACGCAGCTCGAGGCGCGCAGCGCCCGCAGCGCGCTCGCGCACTCACCGCAGGCCGAACTGCCATGGTCGCCGCCGGAACCGACTGCGCAGGACGAGCGCGCGCGAGCACTTCTGGCGCGGCTCGCAGCGCTCGACCCCGACTCGCTCACGCCGCGCGCGGCGCTCGAACTGGTGTTCGAATTGCACAAGATCGCTCTCGACTAAAGACGAGAGCGGCCCATCGGGCGCTCATTCGAGCTTGAGTTCCATCCGTACCGAACCCTCGGGTCCGCCGCCTGAGACCTGATTGGTCAAGAATACCCGTTCCGGTTTGAGTTCCGCATTGGCCAGTACCGCCGCTTGCACGGCCTGGGCGCGCGCCTGCGCCAGCGCATCGCGCTGCGCCGCGCTCGGCGCAAACTGTGGCAACAACTGCGTTTCGAGCCAGGTGACGCGGTCCACATCCGGGTCGCTCCCGCTCGTGGTTTCGGGCGGATACTCGGGCTCGGCCTTGAACTGCGCTCGATACAGCGCCGCCAGCGCCGCCAGACGCACCGTGGCCGGTGCGGCCGCTGCCGTATGCAGCGCATCCTCGAGCCCCGTGCGCTCGAGCGCGGTGTCGTCGTCGTCGCCCTGTGTGTGCAGCGGAATGTCGAGCTTGACCTGCGGCCGTTCGACCAACGCGTTCGACAGCTGCGTGAGCTTCTGGATTTGCGCCGGGGTCAGCGTCGCGACACCAGCCGGGAAATCGATGTACGACAGTTCCGGACCGCCGCCGAAGAGCGAACCAAGCAGCGCAAAGGGGGCAGTCACTATCTTCGTGATCAGCCCAACGAAAAGCTTCCAGATGATCGGGCCGACGCGAAAAGTCGGATCATCGAGGCTGCCGCCCACGGGCAGATCAAGCGTGATCACCCCATTGCGGTCCTTGAGCAAGGAGACCGCCAGCTTGATCGGCAATGGCACCGCCTGCTTGCTCTCGGTGGCATCGCCGAACTCGAGCTGATCGACCACGATGTGATGCTTGGCATCGAGCTTGCGGTTCTCGACGTGATATTGCATTTGCGTGCTGAGCTTGCCCTGGGCGATGTTGTAACCCGCAAACTTGCCGGAATACGGATTGAACGTGGGCAGCTCGATATTGCTGAAGCTCATCGTTATATCGGTATAGGCCGCTGCCGACAGCACGTTGATCTGGCCCTTGATCGATACCGGCGCGTAGCGATCGACACTGCCATCGAGCGTCACGGCCGCGCGCGAGGCCGGATCGGACGACAGCCCCACGATCGAACCCTTGAGGCCGTAGATGGCCGCAGAGAAAGTCGGCGTCACCGAATGATCGGTGAAATCCGCCACTCCGTCCTGGATGTCGATGCGCGCGATGCGCATGCGCATTGACGGTGGCTTGGCTGCGGCTGCGGCTGCGGCTGCGGCGGCCACCGTAGGCACAGCGGTATCGCTCTTGGCCCCTCGCGCGCGGCCCTTAGGCTTTGACGCGGCGACCGGCGCCGCGGTCGTGGTCGTGGTCGTGGTCGTGGCCACCTGCGCCGCCGCCGGGCCCTGCGCGTGCGCAGGCCGCATAATATCGGCCACGTTCAGGCCACCCTTGGCGCCGATGATGACCCGCCCGTACGGCGCGCTCGCCACAATGCGCTCGATGCTCAGCGCATCGGGCGCCATCTGATATCGCAAGCCATCAATGTGCAGCGAGCGCCAGCTCACCAAGTCCTCGTTCATCAGATTGTCGCGCGTCGCCAGGTTCGCGACGTCCACCGCGAGCGCCAACTGCAGCTGCGGCTGGCCGCGCGCGGGCGACTGCGCGTACGCCACATGGCCCTTGAGCCCGAGTCGTCCGCGGTAAAGCGTCAGGTCCGTGGTCTGCGAGATGTAGGGCTGCAGCGCCGGCAAATCAAATTCGCTTAAGTTCAGATCGAGCGCGGTATTGAGCGATGACAGCGTAACCGTGCCCTGCGTCTGCAACTTGCCGGTATCACCGAGCCCCAGATGCAGATCGAAGTTCAGCGGCGCGGAGCCGGCGCTCGAGTAGTTTTGCACCGTCAAGCCGATGGATCCGAGATGCATTTTGACCGCCGGAGTGATACTGCGGTCTTCCGCCTCGATGCTCGCATCCTGGAGCTCGAGCTTATCCAGCGCGATGCTCCAGGGCGGCCTTGCGGCCGCGGCCGCGGCGGCGGCGGTTGGCGCTGAGCCCGCGGGTGTCGCCGTGCTTGAGGGCCCCATCAGCTGCCGCAGATTCAGGCTCCCATCCGCATTGCGCCAGAGCTGCAGCGCGGCCCGTTGCAATGTGACCTGGCCAATCGCAACGCGCCGTTCGTTGAGCACGACGGTCGTGTTGGCAACGTCCAGCTCCGGCAGCGTGATCCATGGCGCCTCGGCGCCAGTCTTTCTGGGGGCAATCCCCAGAGTGTGCACTTTGATGCTCGGCAGCGTCAGCGACAGGGCGCTAGCCGGTGTGGCCACAAACTGGTAGTTGCCCTGCACGTCCAGACTGCCGCTGGTTAGCGCAAACGGCAGCGCATTCTGCAGGTAGTCGGCAATGGTCGATGCCTTCAACGCCGTGACCGTGAACTCCCCAGTCGAGCCGAGCGGCCGCACCGTGAATTGACCGGCCCAGTCCAGTCGCTCTGCGACGCTGCTCTGGGCACTGAAGCGATATTTATTCTCGAACTTCGGCGCCGTGCGGAAATCGGTCAGGTCGAATTCGATCGGCGTCAGCGTGGCGGAGAACGGCTCACCGCGGCTCAGATCCTCGAAATGCACGCTGCCGCCATGCACGCCCAATGCGTTGACCCGCAGCGCCGGCAAGGCGGTCGAGGGCGGCTCCGGCTTTTCCGGGGTCGGCGGCGCGAGCTTCGTGAGGTTCAGAGAGCCGTCGCGGTTGATCAGCACTTGCACGACGGGCCGCTCGAGCCGCACTTCATTCAAGCTCCAGGCCCGATGCAGCAGCGAGGCACTCAAGGATGCGCTGACCCGCAGCAGATCGAAGCTCGCGATCGGCCGATTGTCGGCCTCGGCCAGCGCGAATTGGCGGATTTCGACCGTGAACGTGAACGGGTTGAAGCTTAGCTGCCCGATCGATGCGTGCCGGCCCAGATCCTTTTGCACGTACTGAACGATGGCATTGCGAGCCAGTCGCGGCACCAGCAGAAAGCCGCCCAAGGTGTAGAGCAGCAGCAGCGCCGCCGCGACGATGAGTAGTCGCGCGTGCGAGCGCAGCCATCCAGGGCTCGAGCGCGCAGCCGATTTAGGGTCCGAATCGTCCATGTTCGAGGAAATTCCCTGCTTCCCGTGCCACGCGCGCCGACAGCAGCATTCCCGAGTGCGTCACCGGCAGGCACAGCCGACTCTTCGCGCCCTCGAGTGCGGTCTCCGAGACCGCAATCGTCCCGTCGTTGGCTTCCTTGAATGTTAGCAGCAAATGGCCCAAGCCCACCGGCATGGTGCCGGCGATGATGCCCAGCTCGCGCCCGATCTCCCATCGGCGCGCACGATCCACCAGCAGCTCCTCGGACGCGGCGAGCCCGATTGCTCGGCGCCCGAGGCCCCATTGGCCGAGCCGCCGCGCCACGCCTGAACCGGTGCAGGGCGTGCCGAGGAACAGCACCCGGCCAGGTTGAGCCATGCTGTAGCGCTGCAGGTAGCGCAGGATCACCAGGCCCCCGAGGCTGTGGCCCAGCAAGTGGACCCGCGGCGCATCGATCCGCGCGACCATCTGGTGCAGCGCCGCCGCGATGCGCGTCATCGGCTCGAACATCGAGCGATAGTGAAACACATGCAGGCGGTACCCGCGCTCGGCGCCCAGCCGCCGGCGCAACAGCGCCGACTCGAAGCCGGGCATCCACAGACCGTGGACGTACACGACGGCTGCCGCGCTGCTGCTCAATGCTGTGCCGACTCCTAGCCGGACGGCGGTGGCGTGCGCACGCGGATGTGCAGCTCGCGCAGCTGCGCCTCGCCGACTTCGGTCGGCGCGTCGGTCAGCGGATCGGCGGCCGTCTGCGTCTTCGGGAACGCGATGACCTCGCGAATGCTTTCGGCGCCGGTCATCAGCATCGCCAGCCGATCGAGGCCGAAGGCGATACCGCCGTGCGGCGGGCAGCCATAGCGCAGCGCATCGAGCAGAAAGCCGAATTTCAGCCGCGCTTCCGCGGCCGCGATGCCCAGCAGCGCGAACACCGCCGACTGCATCTCCTCACGGAAAATTCGTACCGAGCCGCCGCCGATTTCCGAACCGTTGAGCACCATGTCGTAGGCACGCGCGAGCGCTTCCCCTGGCGCATCGCGCAGCGCGGCCGGATCGTCGTCCTGCGGTGAGGTGAAGGGGTGATGCATCGCGGCCCAGCGCCGCGCCTGCGCATCCCATTCGAACATCGGGAAATCCACCACCCATAGCGGCTGCCAGCTTGGGCTGACCAGCCCACGGTCGTGCGCGATCTTGAGCCGCAGCGCGCCGAGCGCATCGCTGACGACCTTGGCCTGATCGGCGCCGAAGAAGATCAGGTCGTTGTCGGCCGCGCCGCAGCGCGCGAGCAGCCCCTCTAGCGCTGCATCGTCGAGGAATTTGACGATCGGGGATTGCAGGCCATCGCGCCCGCGCTCGCGCTGATTTACTTTGATGTAGGCGAGGCCCTTGGCGCCGTAGCGCGCCACATAGGCCGTGTACTCATCGATCTCCTTGCGCGTCAGCGCGCCGCCGCCCGGAACGCGCAATGCCGCGACCCGGCCGTTGGCGTCCTGGGCGGGGCCTGAGAACACCTTGAAGTCGCAGCCGCGCACCAGATCCGCGACCTCGACGAGCTCGAGCGCCACGCGCAGATCCGGCTTGTCCGAGCCGTAGCGTCGCATCGCATCGTGGTAGCTCATGCGTGGAAACGGTGTGGGCAGCTGCACGCCGAGCACCTCGACGAACAGCGTGCGCATCAGCTCCTCCATGAGCTGCATGATCTGCTCCTGCGTCAGGAACGAGGTCTCGATGTCGAGCTGCGTGAATTCCGGCTGGCGATCGGCGCGCAGATCCTCATCGCGGAAGCAGCGCACGATCTGGTAGTAGCGATCCATGCCGGCCATCATCAGCAGCTGCTTGAAGATCTGCGGCGACTGGGGCAGCGCGAAGAACTTGCCGGGATGGGTGCGGCTGGGCACCAGATAGTCGCGCGCCCCCTCGGGCGTGGCCTTGGTTAGCATCGGCGTCTCGACGTCGATGAATCCCTTCGCATCGAGATAGCCGCGCATCGAACGCGTGAGGCGATGACGCAGCCGCAGCCGCTGGCTCATGATCTCGCGCCGCAGGTCGATATAGCGATAGCGCAGGCGCACTTCCTCATTGACGGTCTCGTCGAGCTGGAACGGCAGCGGATCGGAGCGGTTCAGCAACTCGAGTTTCGCCGCCACGATCTCGATCCGTCCCGAGGCCAGGTTGGCGTTGACCGTGCCCGCCGGACGCTCGCGCACAAGTCCGCGTACGCGCACGACGAACTCATGCCGCAATTTCTCGGCGATTTCAAATACCGCCTGGTGGTCGGGATGGAACACGATCTGTACCAACCCCTCGCGGTCGCGCAGATCGACGAAGATCACGCCACCGTGATCGCGCCGCCGATGCACCCAACCCGCGACACTGACGCTCTGGGCGATCAGTTGCTCGTTGACCTGCCCGCAATAGTGGCTGCGCATATATTTTTTCTAAAGTGCGCGAGCGGCCGGCATGACCACGCCCAGGGTCACGATCATCTTCATCGCCGCATCGACGCTCAGCTCGAGCTCGATCGTCTGCGAGCGTGGCACCAGTACGATGAAGCCGGAAGTCGGGTTCGGCGTGGTCGGTATGAACACGCAGACCTGCGGCTCGGCGCCCTGCGCTCTCGAGAGCCGGACGTCCGCAGCAGTCTGGAAACCGATGCTCCAGAGGCCCGCGCGCGGATACTCGATCAGCAGCACTTTCTTGAACGAGTTACCCGAGTTGGACAGTATTGTGGTCGAAAAGCTCTTGACCCCACCGTACACCGCCCGCACGAAGGGAATGCGGTTGAGCACATCCTCCCAGACGCGCACCAGGCTGCGGCCGATGATGTTGGTGACCAGCAGCCCGGTCGCCAGCAGCAGCAGCACCGCGAGCACCGCCCCAAATCCCGGTATGTGCACACCGAGCAGCACTTCCGGCCGCACAGAGCGCGGCAGCAGCAGCAGCGTCTGGTCCATGAGATCCAGGATGAAGCGCACCACCAGCACCGTGGCGATGATGGGCAGCCACACCAGCAGTCCCGCGATCAGGTAGCGGCGCAGGATCAACTTGAGGACCGAACGGGTCAACGCCGGCCCCGGCGCTTGGCCGCTTTGGGCGGCGACTTGGCCGAGGCGCGCTTGGCAGCCGGCTTAGCCTTGGGAGCCGGCTTAGCAGGGTGTGATTTACGGGTGCTGGCGCTGGAGCGGCCCGATGCCGGGTGCTTGGCGCGCGCGGCTTCGGGCTTGGCCGCCGTGGGCTCGGTCTTAGCCGATGCCTTGCCGTCGCCTGCGGTATCGCTCTTGGCCTCGCTCGGGGCGCCAGCCTTGGTATCGGCGCCGGCGTCCGCCGCGCCGGCTGCCTTGGCGTCCTTGGCGTCCTTGGCATCCTTGGCATCCTTGGCGTCCCCGGACGCCGCCTCCTTCTCACCGCCGGCCAGGTTGCGCTTGTGCTCCTGATCGGACTTGAAGTCGGTTTCGTACCAGCCCGATCCCTTGAGCCGGAACACCGGCGCCGAGATCAGTTTCTTGAGCGCGTTCTTGCCGCACGAGGGGCATTTCTTGAGCCGTGCATCGCTGAGCTTCTGTATGACTTCGAGGTAGTAGCGGCATTGGCTGCATTCGTATTCGTATATCGGCATGGTGCTGACTGCGGCAAGAGTGGGTGATGCGGGCAATTATAGACGGCAGTGACGCTGGTACAGCTGCCAAAAGGCTGCCGCCGCCCGCGGCAGATTGTGCTGCCAATCGGAAGCCGCCGACGTATCGGCCCCATCGGTGACGTACTTGGCGCAGCCGAAACGCGCCCCCTCGAGGTGGCACACCTTGGCCAGTGCATAGGCTTCCATGTCGATGACCTCGCAATGCAGTTTCGCCACGCCCATCTGGAACGAATCGCCGCTGCCGCATAGCGCCGAGGGCAATTCCTCGAATACCGCCGGAAAATCCAGCTGCGCCGGGATGTCCTCGAATGGCGTGACTCCGAGCGGAAAGCCGATGCCGCTGACGTCCATATCGCGCTGCACGAACTGCCGGCAGGCCACGAGTGCGCCGGCCTGCAGGTTGTGACTGCCGGCGGTACCAAAATTCAGCACCAAGGGCAGCCGCTGCCCGGCATGCCGATAGTCCCGCAGCGCTCGCATCAGCGACAGGGCGGCATTCACCTTGCCCAATCCCGTGTACAGCACCGGGACGCCCGCGCGCTCGAACAGTCCCTGTGCCTCGATCTCCAGCGCCATCACGATGAGCGTCGGCGGCCGCTCAGTCATAGCGCAGCACTGCCCGCAATGGCAGGCCGCCCCACTGAAACTTCCCAGCCAATCGCAGATCGATCAGCGCGGCCAGGCCCCCGACCTCATAGCCGGCCGGTAGACACAACTGCGCCGCCGCCGCCATGGTACCGCCGGTCGCGACCACGTCATCGATGAGCAGCAAACGGCCGCTGCCGCGCTGCATTTCGAGCACCCCGCTGCCGTACTCGAGCGCGTAGTCCACTGCTTCGACCGGCGGGGGCAGCTTGCCCCCCTTGCGGATCGGCACGAATCCCTTGCCCCGCCGCGCGGCCAGTCCCGCCGCCAGGATGAAGCCGCGCGATTCGACGCCCGCGAGCGCATCCGTCGCGCTCCACTCATGCTCGTCGAATAGGGCCTCGAGCGCATCGAGCGTGCTCGCGAACTGCGTGCGCAGCAGCGGCGTGATATCGCGAAACAGGATGCCCGGGCGCGGAAAGTCGGGCACATCGACAATGTGGCGTTTGAGGTCGTGCATGGTCACTCCCGCCACGGAAGCTTAGCCGCTAGGAGCCTACCGCGCGCATTTGCCGTATTTTATCGAACACCAGCTCCGAGCCGCGCACGCTGACGCGCACCCGGTCGCCCGGCACCAGCTCGTTGCGCAGGATGCGTTGCGCCAGCGGATTTTCGATCTGCTGCTGGATCGCGCGCTTGAGCGGTCGGGCGCCGTACACCGGATCGAACCCGGCCTCGCCGATCAGATCGCGCGCCTTTTCATCCAGTTCCAGCTCCATGTTGCGCTCGAGCAGCCGCCGCCGCAGGTACGCCACCTGGATCTCGACGATCGCGCGGATCTGCTCGGTGCCCAGGGGATGGAACACGACGATGTCGTCGATTCGGTTGATGAATTCGGGGCGAAAGTGCGTTTGCACGATTTCCATGACCGCGTTCTTCATGCGCTGATAGTTGCCCTCGCCGGAGAGCTCCTGGATCACCTGTGAGCCCAGGTTCGAGGTCATGATGATCACGGTATTGCGGAAATCCACGGTGCGGCCCTGGCCATCGGTCAGCCGGCCGTCATCGAGCACCTGCAGCAGTACATTGAACACGTCCTGATGCGCCTTCTCGACCTCATCGAGCAATATCACGGCATATGGCCGCCGGCGAATCGCCTCAGTCAGGTATCCGCCCTCCTCGTAGCCCACATAGCCAGGGGGCGCTCCAATCAGACGAGCGACCGAGTGCTTCTCCATGAACTCGGACATATCAATTCGCACCATGGCCTCTTCCGTGTCGAACAGAAACTCCGCCAGCGCCTTGCACAGCTCGGTCTTGCCGACACCGGTCGGACCTAAGAACAGGAACGAGCCGTTCGGTCGCCGGGGGTCCGCGAGCCCGGCGCGTGAGCGGCGGATCGCGTTCGAAACGATACGCACCGCTTCCTCCTGTCCGACCACGCGCTTCTCGAGTGCTTCCTCCATGCGCAGTAGCTTTTCCTTCTCGCCCTCGAGCATCCTGGACACCGGGATACCGGTCCACTTGGACACGACCTGCGCGATCTCCTCTTCGGTGACATTGTTGCGCACCAGCTGCGGCGCCTTCTGCTCGGCAAGCTGTGCCTGCGAGAGCCGCTTCTCGAGTTCCGGAATCCGGCCGTATTGCAGCTCGGCCATGCGCGAGAGGTCGCTGGCGCGACGCGCCTGCTCCAATTCCAGGCGGGCGCGCTCGAGCTCCTCCTTGAACTGCGCCGTGCCCTGCAGCGCGGCCTTCTCCGCCTTCCAGATCTCCTCGAGGTCGGCGTATTCCTTCTCCAGCCCGGCCAGCGTTTGCTGCAGGGTCGTGAGCCGGCCCCTGGATGCTTCGTCTTCCTCTTTCTTGAGCGCCATCTGCTCGATCTTGAGCTGAATGATGCGCCGCTCGAGCCGATCGAGCGCTTCGGGCTTGGAGTCGATTTCCATGCGAATGCGCGCCGCCGCCTCGTCGATCAGATCGATCGCCTTGTCGGGCAGCTGGCGGTTGGTGATGTAGCGGTGCGAGAGCGTCGCCGCGGCAACGATGGCCGGATCGGTGATCTCGACCTTGTGATGCACCTCATAGCGCTCCTTGAGGCCGCGCAGGATCGCGATCGTGTCCTCCACCGAGGGCTCATCGACCAGCACCGTCTGGAAGCGCCGCTCGAGCGCCGCATCCTTCTCGATGTACTTGCGATATTCATCGAGCGTCGTGGCGCCGACACAGTGCAGTTCGCCGCGCGCGAGCGCCGGCTTGAGCATGTTGCCGGCGTCCATCGAACCTTCGGCGCGGCCGGCGCCGACCACCGTATGCAATTCGTCGATGAACAGAATGACCTGGCCTTCCTGTTTCGACAGATCCTTGAGCACCGACTTGAGGCGTTCCTCGAATTCGCCGCGGAACTTCGCGCCCGCGATCAGCGAGCCCATGTCGAGCGCCAGGATGCGCTTGTTCTTGAGGCCCTCGGGCACCTCGCCGTTGACGATGCGCAGCGCCAGGCCCTCGACGATGGCGGTCTTACCCACACCCGGCTCGCCGATCAGCACCGGATTGTTCTTGGTGCGCCGCTGCAATACCTGCACCGTGCGGCGAATCTCATCGTCACGGCCGATGACCGGATCGAGCTTGCCGCTGCGCGCGCGGGCGGTCAGGTCCACGGTGTACTTCTCGAGCGCCTGGCGATTCTCCTCGGCACCTGGATCATCGACCTTTTCCCCGCCGCGCACTTCATCGATGGCCTTCTCGAGCGCGGCGCGCGATGCGCGTGTGTCCTTGAGGGCCTTGGCCACGGCACCGCGATCTTCAAACGCCGCGAGCACGAACAACTCGCTCGAGATGTACTGATCGCCGCGCTTCTGCGCGAGCTTGTCGGTGACATTGAGCAGCCGTGCCAGATCGTTCGATATCTGCACATCGCCCGCGGTACCTTCGACCTTCGGCAGGTTATCCAACGTCGCACTGAGCACGGTCCGCAGGCGCGTGACATCGACCCCGGACTTGATCAGCAGCGGCCGCACGCCGCCGCCCTGGGCGTCGAGCATGGCCAGCAGCAGGTGCGCGGGCTCAATGAATTGGTTGTCGCGGCCGACGGCCAGCGACTGCGCATCGGCCAGCGCCGACTGAAAGTGACTCGTGAGTTTGTCCATGCGCATAGCTATCCGCCTATGTGTGCTGTGCAACAGATTCGTGGGGGTGCGCAGAGCGAATTCAAGCCGCTCAGCCCAGCCAGCTCTCAGCGGCCGCGATGACGCCCACCCCGCAGCCGATCAGCACTACCTGCGCCACCCCGGCCCGTGCATCGACCCGCCGGTGCAGGCTCGGGATCAGATCCGCCACGGCGACATAAATCAGCGAGGCGGCCGCCACCGAAATGGCATACGGCAGCACATCGAGCGTGCGGCGCAGGGCAAAGTAGCCCAGTAGCCCGCCGAGGATCGAGGTCAAGCTGCTGGCCGCGTTAAACCACAGCGCGCGCACCGGGCTCATGCGCGCGTGCAATAGCACGGCCAGATCGCCGAGTTCCTGCGGTATTTCATGCGCGGTGATCGCGAGCGTCGTGACCACCCCGAGCTTCACATCGGTCAGGAACGCCGCCGCGATCAGGACGCCATCGAAGGCATTATGCACTCCGTCGCCGAACAACACGATCCAGCCCGCGGCGCGGTCACGGTGGCTCTCATGCGGCGAGTGGGTCTCGCAGGACTGCGCATGACAGTGACGCCAGAGCACCATCTTCTCGAGTACGAAGAACAAGGCAATGCCGGCGAGCACCGCTGCACCGATGGCCTGTATGCGCTGCGGGCCGACGCTCGCAATGGCCTCGGGCAGCAGGCCGAGCAGAGCGGCCGCCAGCATGGCCCCGGTAGCGAAGCTGATCAGGTGCGGCAGCAGCCAGGAGCGTCGCGCTTCCGGCAGCAACAGAAAGACGCTCGCCAGCGCCGCGCTCAGCGCTCCACCGAAGAAGGTCGCTAATAAAATCCACACCAAAATCATGGCCGACTCTAGCATTTAGTCGCATGCAGCCAGATCAAGGCCGCCATGCGTCCGGTCGCGCCATCGCGGCGGTAGGAATAGAAACGCTGCGGCTGCGCGTAGCAGCAGCTTAGGTCGGCGTGCACCGAGTCGACCCCGAGCGCTTTGAGCCGGGCGCGCGCCAGCGCCTGCAGATTGCACCGCCAGCCTCCCCGTGCAGTGGGCGTGAAGGCCGCAGCGGCCGCAGGGTCGTGCGCCACGAAAGCGCCGCGTACCTCCTCGCCCACCTCGAAATGGTCGGGGCCAATCGAGGGGCCGAGCCAGGCCTGCAAGGGGCCGGTGCCGGCCAGCGCTTTCACCGTGGCCTCGAGCACACCGGCGGCGAGCCCGCGCCAGCCGGCATGCGCCACGGCCACCGCGCTGCCGTCGCGCGCCGCGAACAGCACCGGCAGACAGTCGGCGACCAGCACCGCCAGCACCGGTCCGCACTTGCGGGTGATCGCGCCATCGGCACGCGGGGGCGGCCCTTCCGGGGCGAGCTGGTCGGCGTCCACCACTTGCGTGCCATGGACCTGCTCGAGCCACAACGGCTCGCGCGGCAGCGAAAGCGCCTGTTGCAGCAGGCCCCGGTTCTGTGCCACCGCGGCGGCCGCATCCCCGACATGCGCGCCAAGATTGAACGAGTCATAGGGCGCGCGGCTGACCCCGCCGGTGCGCAATGTGAAGGCCGCGCGCACGCGGTTCACGGCCGGCCAGCGTGGCCGCAGAACCTCACCGCCCATGTGAATCGGCGCGCAGCAGACGCAGCAGAGACACCAGATCGGCTGGCATCGGCGCCTCGAAGCTTCGCGCACGAGCGCTTGCGGGATGCGTGAGCTGCAGGCGCTGCGCGTGCAGTGCCTGGCGCCGGAACGTCTGCAAAGCGGCCTTGAGCGGCGGCGCGCCGCCGGCGAGCTGACGCATGCGGCCGCCGTAGACCGGATCGCCGACGATCGGAAAGCCGATATGCGCCAGGTGTACCCGGATCTGGTGCGTGCGGCCGGTCTCGAGCTGCACACGCAGCAGGGTGTGCGAGCGAAAGCGCTCCTCGATGCGAAAGTGGGTGACCGCCTCGCGCCCATCGCCGCGCACGGCCATGCGCGTGCGCGCGCTGCGGTGACGGCCGATCGGCTCATCAATACGACCACCGCCGGTCGGTTCCCCCAGGCATAGGGCCAGATACTCGCGGCACACTGCGCGCGCGGCGAGCGCCGCCACCAGGCACGTGTGAACCTCGGGCGTGCGTGCCACCACGAGCACACCGCTGGTGTCCTTGTCCAGCCGATGCACCAGCCCCGCGCGCGGCACCCGCGCGAGCAGCGGATCGTGCGCCAGCAGCGCATTCTGCAGCGTGTGCTCGCGGTTGCCCGCGCCGGGATGCACCACCAGTCCCGGCGGCTTATTGAGCACCAGCAGCGCTGCGTCCTCGTGCAGGATGTCCAGCGGCAGAGCCTCCGGGGCCACGCTCAGATCGGGGGCGAACTCGGCCTCGACAATCAGCTGCTCGCCGCCGTGTACGCGATCGCGCGCACGGACCGGCTGGCCATTGGCGCGCACGGCCCCCGCGCGGATCCAGCGCTGCAGCCGCGCCCGTGAATACTGCGGCAGCGCGGCGGCCAGCGCCTGATCGAGCCGCATCCCTGCCGCCGAAGGCGGCAGATCGAGCACATGGGTTTGGAACTCCGGGGGCACGGTGCGGGTCAGCTATACTTGCGCGCGTTCGGCCATAGCATCTGAAAAATCTTAAGGTCCAAACTTGAGTTCAAACTCCGCGCCTTCGAATCGCGCCCGAATCCTGGGCGCTGTGTTGCTCGCCACGCTGGCATTGCTGGGCGGCTGCCACAGCCGGCAGGCCAAAAACCTCAAAAAGGCCACGGCCCAGTCGCTGTACGCCAATGCGCACAAGGCGATGAACAACAATGACTTCGAGTATGCCATCAAGCAATACGAGGCACTGACCTCGCGCTTTCCGTTCACCGATCAGGCCCGCCAGGCCCGCCTCGACCTGATCTATGTCTACTACCGCAAGGGCGAGAAAGAGTCCGCCACGGACGCGGCCGACCAGTTCCTGCGCGAGAATCCGACCCACCCGCGCATTGATTACGCCTGGTACATGAAGGGCATGATCGACTTTGAGCGCACTCCCTACTCGATCGAGCGCTGGTTCGGAGTCGATATGGCGCGCCGGCCGCCCGCTTCAGCCCTCAAGGCCATTGCCGCCTTCACTACAGTCATCACGCAGTTTCCCAAGAGCGATTACGCGCATGATTCGCTGCGGCGGCTGACCTATCTGCGCAATCGGCTGGCCGAGTACGAGGTCAATGTCGCGCGCTACTATGTCAAGCGCGGCGCCTATCTGGCCGCTGCCCAGCGCGCCCAGGGCGTGATCGATCAATATGATGGCGCGCCGGCCGAGCGTGCGGCCGTAGACATTTTGCTGGATTGCTATCGGCGCCTCGGCTTCAACGACCTGGCCTCGAACGTCGAGCGCGTCTACCAAGCCAACTACGCCAACGGCGCGCACGGCAGCGCCCCAAGCTCGAACCACCACTGGTGGGTCTTCTGGCGCGGCACCAGCTGAGGTTCAGCGCCGGTAGCCGTTGGTGATCGGATAGCGCCAGTCGCGACCAAAGGCGCGGGCGCTCACGCGCACCCCGGGCGGGGCCTGCCGCCGCTTGTACTCGGCGCGTTTGACCATATCGAGCACGCGCGCGACCACGGCTCGATCGAAGCCGCGCTCGCATATCTCCTCGACCGATAAGTCCTCCTCGATGAAGGCTTCCAGGATCGGGTCGAGCACCTCATAGGGCGGCAGCGAGTCGGTGTCCTTCTGATCCGGCCGCAGCTCCGCCGTCGGCGCGCGCGTGATGACGCGCTCGGGGATCGCGGCACCGAGCGTATTGCGGTAGCGCGCGAGCCGATACACCAGCTGCTTGCTGCAGTCCTTGATCGGCGCGAAACCGCCGGCCATATCGCCATAGAGCGTCGCATAGCCCACGGCCATCTCGCTCTTGTTGCCCGTGGTCAGCAGCATGCGCCCGGTCTTGTTCGAGATCGCCATCAGCAGCACACCGCGGCAGCGCGCCTGGATGTTCTCTTCGGTGGCGTCGGGCGCGCGGCCGGCGAATTCTTTCTGCAGCGCCTCGAGCGTGGCCGCGAACATATTCTCGATCGAGATCGAGCTCAAACTCACGCCGAGCGCCTGCGCCTGCGCCGCCGCATCCTCGCGGCTCATGCTCGAGGTATAGCGCGAGGGCATCATGACCGCGTGCACGCGATCGGCGCCGAGGGCATCGACCGCAATCGCCAGCGTCAGGGCCGAATCGACGCCGCCCGAGAGCCCGATGACGGCGCCCGTGAAAGCGTGTTTGTTGACGTAGTCGCGCACGCCGAGCACCAGCACGCGGTACACCGTCTGCTCGTCCGACCACTCGGGCGCGACGCTGCCTGGGATCGGTACCATGGCGCCGCCGCGGCGTTCGAACTCGACGCAATACAGGCCCTCCTCGATCGCCGGAGCGCGAACCGCGATCCGCCCTTGCGCATCCATCGCGAAGGAATTGCCGTCAAACACCAGCTCGTCCTGGCCACCCAGCAGATTCACGTACGCCGCGGGCACGCCCGTCTCGCGCACGCGCTGGCCGATCACCTGTTCGCGCTCGCGCTGCTTGTGGATCTCGTATGGGGAGGCGTTGATGATCAACAATGCCTCAGCCCCAAGCGCCCTGGCGCCCGCGGCCGGTTGCGGCTCCCAGGCGTCCTCGCAGATCAGCAGCCCGAGGCGGAAGCCGTCGAAGTCGACCACGGTCGCCTCGGTACCGGCCGTGAAATAGCGCTTTTCGTCGAATACCTTGTAGTTCGGCAGGCAGGCCTTGCGATGCTGCGCCAACACGCGCCCGCCGCGCATCAGGCAGGCCGCGTTGTAGATATGCCCTTGGTCGTATTCGGGGTAGCCGACCATCACGCCGATCTCGGGTACCGCCTGCGTGAGTTCCTTGAGAGCCTGTCCGATCTGCAGCCGCAGCCCGCGATGGAACAGCAGATCCTCGGGCGGGTAACCCGAGAGCGTGAGCTCCGGAAACAGCACCAGATCGGCCTGCAGCTCATCGCGCGCGCGTCGCGTCTCGCTGATCACGCGTTCGAGATTGCCGCGCACATCGCCGACCAGCAGATCCAGCTGCGCCAGAGCGATTTTCAGTCGATCAGCGCGTACCACCGGCGCTCCGCCTGCCGTCGAGGCTGTCCGTACCGCTCAACGATGCCTCGCCGGCGCCTTCCTGACGACTTTCCTGACGACTTTCCTGACTAGCTTCTTCAGCGTTCTCTTGATTACTTTTTTGGGCGCCTTTTTCGGCGCGGGCTTGGATCGCACACGCTTGGACAGCAGTTGCGCCATGGCGCTGCCGAGTTGCGCCGGCGATTTCACGGTGCGCACGCCTGCGGCCTCGAGGGCGCGATACTTGTCGGCGGCCGTGCCCTTGCCGCCCGCGATCACGGCCCCGGCATGGCCCATGCGCTTGCCCGGGGGAGCCGTAACGCCGGCGATATAGGCCACGACCGGCTTGGTGACGTAGTGACGGATGTGCTGCGCCGCCGCCTCCTCGTCGCTGCCGCCGATCTCGCCGACCATGATGATGCCTTCGGTCTGCGGATCGCGTTCGAACAGCTCCAGACAATCGATGAAATTCATGCCGCGCACCGGGTCGCCGCCGATGCCGACACAGGTGCTCTGACCCAGGCCGTTGTTCGTAGTCTGCAACACCGTCTCGTACGTCAAAGTGCCCGAGCGCGAGACAATGCCAATAGCGCCTTTCTTGTGAATGAATCCCGGCATGATGCCAAGCTTACATTCCCCCGGCGTGATGATGCCGGGACAGTTAGGACCTATCAGTCGCGTCGGCGAGCCGCTCAGCGCGGCTTTGACTTTGATCATGTCAATGACCGGCAGTCCCTCGGTGATGCAGACGACCAGTTCGATTCCGGCGTCCATCGCCTCGAGGATCGAATCGGCCGCGTATGGGGCGGGCACGTAGATCATGCTGGCCGTGGCTCCGGTCTCGCGCACCGCATCGCGCACCGTGTCATACACGGGCAGGCTTAAGTGCCGCTCGCCACCGCGTCCGGGTGTTACCCCGCCGACGAGCTGGGTGCCGTAGGCCAGGCACTGCTCGGAATGAAAAGTACCTTGTTTGCCGGTGAAACCCTGGCAGATTACTTTAGTGCGCTGATTGACGAGTATGCTCATCGGGAAGCGTTCGCCGCAGCCACGACTTTTTTTGCCGCATCGGACAGGTCGGCGGCCGCGATGATGGCCAGCCCGCTTTGCGCAAGCCGCTCGCGCGCGGCTGCGGCGTTCGTGCCCTCGAGCCGCACCACCACCGGCACGTCAACACCGACGTTCTTGACGGCGTTCACGATGCCATCGGCGATCAGGTCGCAGCGCACGATGCCTCCGAAAATATTGACCAGGATTGCACGCACATTTGAATTGGACAGAATCAATTCAAACGCGGCCGTCACGCGCTCGCTGGTCGCACCGCCGCCGACGTCGAGAAAATTCGCCGGCCGACCGCCGTGCAGCTTGATCAAATCCATGGTCGCCATGGCAAGCCCGGCGCCATTGACCATGCAGGCGATATCGCCATCGAGCGAGACATAGTTCAGATCGTGCTCGCTCGCTCGCCGCTCCATCGGATCTTCCTGGCCGAGATCGCGCAGCGCGGCCATGTCCTTCTGGCGGAACAGCGCGTTGGCCTCGATGTCGAGCTTGCAATCGAGCGCCACGAGGCCGCCGCTCTGGGTCACGATGAGGGGATTGATCTCGATCAGGCTGGCGTCGCGCTCCTGATAGAGTCGGTACAGCGCCAGCACGATGGCCTGAAATTGCTCGATCTGCTTGCCCTTGAGGCCAAGACCGAACGCCAGTTGCTTGCACTGGAACGGCTGCAGGCCCGCGGCCGGATGGACCGTGACCGACAAAATCTGCTCGGGCGTTTTCTCGGCCACTTCTTCGATGTCCATGCCGCCGGCGCACGAGGCCACGACCGCAATGCGGCCGCGCTCGCGGTTGAGGGTCAGACTTAGGTACAGCTCGCGCTCGATCTCTGAGCCCGATTCGACATACACCTGCTCGATCGGCAGCCCGGCGGCCCCGGTCTGCTTGGTTATCAGTCGCTGCCCCAGCATGCCTGCCGCAGCAGCGCGAACCGCAGCCTCATCCCGCGCGAGCTTCACGCCGCCGGCCTTGCCGCGGCCGCCCGCGTGGATCTGCGCCTTGACGACCCAGAGTTTGCCGCCGAGCGCCTGCGCGGCGGCGAGCGCCTCATCGGCGCTGCCTGCGACGCGGCCTTCGGGCACCGGAACACCGTAACTGGCGAGAATTTTCTTCGATTGATATTCGTGCAGATTCATTCGCGACCATCCGTAAGCCGAAAAGCAACGGATTGTCGCGGAAACAGGCGCCCGAGGCTAGGAGCCTGGGGCGCCTGAAGGCTCGTCAGTGCTATTTGGCGGTGCTCATTTAACGCTGTAGCCGCGCGCCTCGAGGCAGGCGGTAATCGCGCGCTGATACTGTTCGCGAGTCGAAGCCGCCTGGTTACCCGGCACTGCCCCGCCCGGCTGCGTCGGATCGAAGCCGGTCTGGCCCTTCGACCAGGCGTGGCACTCGTAGCGATCGGCGGCCTGTTGCTCGGCGGTCTGGCCATTTCTCGGATAGACGTAGAAGTCATCACCGGGCGGTGCCGCGGCGGGCGGAGTGTCGCCCGCCGGCTGGTCGGCCCCTGGAGGCGGCGCGGCGACCACATAGCCGTTCATATCAGGCCGCCACTGATAGTAGACATCATCCGCGTAGTAGTACGGCGCCCCGCCGAGCCACAGCGTCGTATAGAACGGCGGCAGTACCGTCACGAACAGGCCGAAAGGCGGGCGCGTGACTACGAAGCCGTACGGACCGGGCGCATACCAGACGCCGGCGTTGAAGTAGAACCGGCTGCCACCGAATGCATACGGCCGGTAGCCCGGCGGCAGCGCACGAATGACTTGGCCCCGCGGAGGATAGTAATGGCCATGGTTGTAACGATTGTCGAGCACCTGGCCGTGACCGTCGCGCTGGAATTGCGGCGCCCGTTGGCGATCGTCGCCCCGTTGGCGATCTTCGGCAAAGCTTGACGCGATCCCCGCCAGCGCCAGGACCCACAGGCCGGATAGCACCAGCCATTTGCGGGTTGCCCTATTCATCTTCAGTTTCATCTGTGCTACGGCTCCTCAAACTTAAGCTCACGCGGTCGTATAGCCGCGCGCATCCAGACAGGCACTGATTGCGCGCCGATAGTTCGCTGCCGCCGCGTCAGCGCCGGCACTGCTGCGATCGATGCGCGCCTGCTCGTAATTGGCCTGCGCCTGCGCATTGGCATCGCTGGCTGAACCCACGACGGCGCCCGTGATGCCGCCCAGGATCAAACCGGCACCCGCGTCGCGTGGACCGGCTATGGCTGCGCCCAGGATCGCGCCGGCGATGGCGCCGACCGCGGTGCCGGCGCCCGGCGGCGTTGCCGGCTCTACCACCACGCGCTGACCGGGCGGTACGCCCGAGCGGCTCGGATCGAAGCCCGACTGCTGCACGGCCCAGACGTGGCATTCATATCGGTCGCGCTCGAGCTGCTCGGGAGTCTGTCCGTTCGCGGGATACACCATGATCGGCCTGGGTAGCGGCTGCGCCTGGACGACGGTACGCTGTGGCGGTGGCGCAACACAGGCCGCCAGAACCGCCGATAACGCCAAAATGGACCCGGTACGCAGATTAAGTAATGGAGTACGCATATGCTTCATAACAACGATCCAGCCCGTGGATAGGTTGACAGAAAGAGACTGAACACGGCCTGAACTATAGAGTGCGGCTTGTCCCAACAGTTTCAATGCTAGGTGGCCGCCCTTCATGAGTACTGCTGATGCGCCGCCCGCCGCGCCTTCGGGCGACCTGGCCTGGCGGGTAGTCGGGCTCGCCAATCTCTACCGGCTGCTGCTGCCACCGGTACTGTTCGCGCTGTATCTATTTACCCGCCCCACCCCGACCGTGGGCGGTACCAATCCGCAGTTGTTCGTTCTGGTGTGCGTCGTCTATTGGGCGCTTGGGGCCCTGTTCGCTTTCGGCGGGCGCGGCCACTGGCCGAGCCGACGCGTGCTGGTGCTGGCGCACACCTTGCTGGACACCGCGGCGGTAGCGGCCTTGCTCTACTGTAGCGGCGGCGCCGCCAGCGGACTCGGGATCCTGTTGGTCATCCCAGTCGGGGCGATGGCGCTGCTGGCGGAAGGTCGCGGCGCCTTTGCCAATGCTGCCATCGCAGCCCTGGGCATCCTGCTGCAGCAGATCGCCTCCGTGGCCCTCGGTACGGCGCCCTCCTCGGACTATCCGCTGGCGGGCATGCAGGGCGCCGTGGTGTTTCTGGTGGCCCTCATGGCCTGGCCCGTGTCTACCCGTTTGCGCGAGAGTGAAGCCCTGGTCCGGCGCGCAGTGCTCGATCTGGCCAATCTGGCCCAGGTCTCGCAGTACATCGTGCAACACCTGCGTGAGAGCATCCTGGTGGTCGATCCGGACGACTACATCCGCCTGATCAACGAATCCGCCGCCCAGGTGCTCGGCGAAGCGGACGCGGTGCCTGGCGCGCTGCTCGGCGAGGTCTGCCCGAGGCTGCTTTATCTGCTCTCGACCTGGCGCGCCAACGATGTTCTCGATCCCGGCGCCGATGCCCAGACGCTTCTGGCCGCCGACGGCGCACGCTTAATCCGGCCTCACTTCGCCCCGCTCGGCGATAGCAATCCCTCGCCCGTGATCGTGTTCCTCGAGGACACTGGGGAGATCGCGGCCAAAGTGCAGCAGACCAAGCTGGCTGCCCTGGGCCGGCTCTCAGCCAGCATTGCCCATGAAATTCGCAATCCCGTCGGCGCGATGAGCCACGCCGCACAGCTGCTGGCAGAATCCCCGGGACTCAGCGGCGAAGATCGCCGCCTGACGCAGATCATGCAGGCCAATTCCAGCCGCGTCAGCGGCATCATCGACAACGTTCTGCAGCTCTCGCG
>OBLW0100000559.1_pt1 | contig 31540 bp, 17 predicted proteins | sample 1520161 | NCBI WGS metagenome assembly OBLW01 (sample SAMEA3539309, study PRJEB22396) | soil metagenome | biome: tundra; feature: field; material: soil | place: USA | collected 2010-05 | depth 0.15 m
ATATTATTAATAGAACCGAAAATTAAGGGAGGCGAATTTAAATTACCCTGCTGCGGATTGAGAAATGATGAAATTTTTTCTTTTGCAGCGGTAATTTGTCCACCTAACTCCCAATGAGTCTGATTAGCAATCATCTGACGAAATCCAGAGTGGAGGAGCCAATCAGCGGAATTAGCTAAAATATTTTTTGATTCGATGCTATAATCGAGATTCTTAATGTAGAGGCTATCGTTGGAAATTTCGTAATAAGGGGTTCCGGTAAGATAAATACTTCCCTGAATATCGCCAGAAACATCAAGTTTAAGAACAGTAGTTTCGCCAGAGCCATATATAAGGGCTTCTTCAATATTAACCCCAAACTTTGAGGAGACGTATTTATTACCAACCAGTTTTTGAGAAAGGATTTTAGAAGCTACATCAAATGGAAGATTTCCCTCCAACACAACATGAGAACCTGCCTGAGGTGAATTCAAATTAAATTCAGGTAAGGGAGTATTTTGTACAGAGGGTTTTTGACCGAATATAATCATCGGTTTTGCCACAACACCGATGCTGGTGGATACTGATTGTCCTGTTCCTGAAAATGGAGCGATACAAGGGGAGACAGGATTTAGCATAAGCCAGATTGCCGAATCCAGTTTTATAGGTTCCTGAAGCTTTGTCCAGCCGGTTTTACAAATATCACGGAAATTGGAAATCTGAGCGATCCGGGAATCGACAGAACTGACTATATTATTAAGATTTGCAGTGAGCGCCGCACTCAATAATGGAGTTACATCAAAATTTAATATTGTAACACCACAGAGATTTGGAAAACTTATAGAATTAACTTTGGAAGTAGTTTTAAAGTGTCCGTCTTTTTGTAGTTCGAATTTAGTGCTGAGACTAATGACTGCTTCTCTTTTAGCTTCATTAAGTCCACACGAGCCGATCTTTTGCCAACCTGAACTTCCCGGCTTACCATGAGAAGCAAAGGGATTTGGGACTAGCAAAGCACCAGCCACCCAATATTTAACATGAGCCTCGATGGTTAAGATATTCCCATTCATAGAAATTCTGAAGGGGTCCCTCCAGACATGAAACTTAGAGCCAATAGCGATGCCTAATTTGCGCTGACCTGTATCAGTCCATGCCGAATCAGATGCGATCTCAGCCGGAACATTCTTTTCGAGGAAATTTATTACCGGCTTTAGATTCATCGATACGGGGATATTGACAAGAGACAGTTCAATCGGGGAGGGTTCCTGAGGTTTACTTAGCTGTGGTTTTGGAATGTTTACAGAATTGCCACAACCAAATGTACCAAGGATAAAAATAAGGAGAACAGAAATTTTAACTAATGGTTGCAGCAACGCTTGAATTTTGATATCCATAACAAATAAATAATCAAAAAGGATTACTAAGGAAATTTAATTCTAATTAGGCTGGGGTACAAGACAGATGGGAGGGGTTAACCCCGTTAATTTTATTAAAGCCAATTATTAAAAGAAACGTTTAATGAATAAAATTGAGTGTTGTCCAAAGGAGAATCATAAGTTTCGACAGTAATTTGCACCAGCAGTGAAAATTGAATTATTAAGACACTACATTCCCAAATGACCGGGTTTGTAGTTAGGGCTGCCGGATTATCGCTTAAATTTTTTAATCAGATTATCTTTAAAGAGTGGTGGTGCAACTTAGTTATTTTCTTTCCTGTCTATCCAAATTAAAACTATAGCCAAAGCAACAACCAATAAGAGATAAATAAATCCATCAAAAGTATGTGATGTTATTATTCCATATATCCATAAAATCAACGATAAAGCAAATGTGATCCACATCATAATATTATATCTCCACTATATTTTTCCAACTTCTCATAATTAAATAACGAATGTATAAACTCTAAAAGACAGTTTTTTTAATATATTTATAATATCACCGAAACATTAATCACAATAATTATACTCAGGTTTCTAAAAGCTTAGTCGTAAAAATAGAAAAAAATTTTTCCATTTTTTGTGATCATCATTACACTAAATGCATAAATGTGACGCATATGGTGTGATTAGGAAACAAATATCCGATCACAAATAGGGTAACCTCGGTCATAAAACACTGCGACCCAGAGAATTACTATTGTTGTCTCAATTTAAGACAAATCTTGCAATTACATAATAATTATTAAAATTGCGATCATTTTAGCGAAATAAGGGACTAATACTTTGGCATGTTTTTAGAAAATTCTATTTTCAGAACGAGAGAAAGAAGCTGGAAGAATGACAACAAATAATGGATATTGTGAACCCATTAAAAAGAAATAGTGAGCGGTTATTTAATGAGCTGCTTAACAGTTTTTTTAATGAAGAGGAATCTTCAGAATTCAGAAGTTTAACCGAAGGAAACTCATTCAAGAGCATAAGTCCTTCCCTGAAAATCAAAGGAAAGGATAAAAGGCAAATTGAGACAAAGTTTCCGAATGGGAGCAAACTTGGTTTAGAGACAGACCGAATAATATTATACGCAAAGGAAAAGTTAGAAAGCAAGAAATTTGCTGAATTATTACTGAGCATTGGAAAGTACGCATTAGATGAAGGTGAGGGGGAACTTTCATTGGAAATATTCGAAAGGGTGATAAATGAATCAAAGGGAAGACCGGAAGCTGCTGAGTTCTTAGCAGAAGCAAATTTATTTATAGCTGACATATACAAGAAAAAAACCAAATGGGTATTGAGTTTCAGGCATTTAAGGAAGAGCAAGGAAATATATAAGAAAGCAGAGAATGTTAAAGGAGAGGCAAAGTGTTCTAATATGCTTGGGAGTATATACGGCGAATTAGGGAACTTCAAGAGAGCGAGGTCATGTTTTGAGGAGAGTCTTGAATTAATAAGCCGGACTGATGATCATGAATTGGGGGGAATGATAGAAATTAACCTTGGAATAATAAACGGGATATCCGGAGATTATCAAAAATCAAGATATTACTTTACGAAAGCATTAAAGCATTTTGAGAAAGGTGGAAATCAGAAGCGGTTAGCGGAGATATACAATAATCTTGGAATGCTTGATTATGATGCAGAGAAGTTAAAGCAGGGATTAAGAGAATTTGACAGAAGCATTGATGCAAGCATAGAGATAAATTTTCTGCCGTTATTGGGGTTATCATTTTTAGGGAAAGCAATTACATACTTAAAATTAGAGAATCTACCCATGGCGGCGTTATTTTCAGACAAGGCACTAAAGGTATGCAATAAAGTAAATGACAGATTATCGGTTGCAGATATATATAAAGTAAAAGGAATAATAGAAAGAGAGCTTGGAAAGTATAAGAAATCGGAGAATTTATTAAAGACCAGTTTAATGATGAACATAGAATTAGGGAACAAGCTTAATGAGGCTGAGACATCGGTTGAGTTAGGTAGATTGTACGACAAGTTAAAGGACAAGAAACAAAGCGTAGAATGGTTTATGAAAGCGATAGCATATTACAAGGGGCAGGGTTCAAAGAGAAAGATAAGGGAGATAAAGTCACTTCTAACTTAGGAGAGGATTAAAAAGTATTTTTATTTAAGCTGAAGAATTGCCAGCTTCAGTCTGCTAACCATGTCTGACGAGTTAATATTGCGGAAGTACTCAAGAGAAGATTTGAAAACTTCGAGCCCCATGTTTTTCTGATTCATATCAACATATAATTTTCCCAACTCAAATAAAGTCTCGGCTTTATTTAAGGCATTTGAGAGATCCTGGTTTAATCTCAAACTAGTAAGAAAATAATTTTCCGAAAGCTTATAATTACTCAGGTTCCTTTCAATAATCCCCTGAATTTTATAAATATCTGCCATAGATAACCTATCATTTAATTTAGAACAGATTTCCATAGCCATATTTGCAAATACCGAAGCAAGGGGATAATCTTTTAATTGTGTAAAAATAAAGGCTTTACTTAAATAGGAAATTCCAAGTTTAGAGAGAAATCCCAGTTCAATTGAAAGGGCTAAACTTTTATCAAACTCAGATAATGCAGAATTATAATCACCTTTCTGAGTAAATAACATACCAATGTTATGCCTCAGTTCGGCAATTCGATTAAGATCATGAGTTTGTTCAAATATTACCAAAGCGCGGCGAAAACAAGTAAATGCTTCATCAAAATTCCCCTGCATATTATTAAGAATACCTAAATTTATTTCCAGCATTCCGAACAATGCTTTGTCCTTAGCAGGATTGAGTAAAGAGAGACTCACCTCAAAATGAGACTTTGCCTTTTTAATATTCCCTCTTTCACCATAAATAGTGCCCAAGAAGTTTTCGCAGAATGCAATTCCCTTATTATCTTTCTGCAGCTTAAATGCATTCTTCGCTTTATTTACCAGGACGAGACTTTCCTTCCAATATGCCTGCCTTTCATAAATATCTGCAATAGCGAGATAACAGTTTATTTTAATATTGGATAATTTACTATTACCACTGGCAGTATTAACAAGGGAGTTAAAAATGCTAATAGCGGCATCATATTCACCGCTGTTTTTAATGGTTTCACCAAGAATTAATAAAAATTGGATTAGTTTGTTTTGGGAAAGTTTTTTTTCAGCATAAGTAATTAAAAGGTCTATTTGAGCACGTGATAATAACTTCTTTTTGTCACTTACGGATAATATCTTTTTGATTTCATTGATTTCATCTGTAGTGAAATACGGAACTAATATTTTTTCAATTTTCTGCAAAATAAACACAACTTTAAAAATTAATATTAAAAAAAACTTTAATGAACTGCCACCACTAATTCAAAGGATCATCTTTTGTCGACCATCCATATCTGGAGAAGTGATTTATCTGAGCACCAAGAACGATAAGCAAACCTTGATTAATATCGACATTTTCATAAGCAGATTTTATCGGAACAATATTACTGCCATCAAAATAAGAAAAGCCCAAATCAGAAACTTTATATTCTGAAATATTTATGCCGGAAAAAGTAAGATCCAGACTTAGACTTTGATCAAAATCTTTGTCTTTAGGTGTAACAGAAGTAAAATCTATCTCTGCAGTTTCGGTATTTACAGTAAAAGAAATAACCTTATTTCCATTAAAAGCTCCTTGGGGAATGGTTAAAGTGGCGGTAACCGATGCCTGCTGTCCATCATTTATGAAAGCCTGAGTCAGCTCAATCGAACCGCCATTATTTCCGTTAATTGATTTAGATACTGAATATATGTTTTCAACTGATAAGGATGGAGAATGACTAATTGTTATCCATTGACTTTTTGATTGTATTTGGGACGATTGGGGACCTATAATGGAATTTTCTTTTGCGCAGCCGGCAAGGATAAAAATTGCCAGGATAGGAATTAATAAATAATACTTCATAGTAACATCTTTTAATAAATTAAGTAGAAAATAAATTTAATTTCTTAACCTAAGAAATTCATCAGCTGCTAATAGTTTGACAATGTTTGTGCCACCACATTTATATCAAAAAACCATTTATTTTCAAAACAATAGCACTGCTTTAGGTATTTATTACTTAATTATCAGTAAAAAAGGGAGATTTGACTGCAGACATAACAATTGCTGAAAAGCATTTTTATTATTCCACATTAATTATTTGAGCAAATTAAAATCAAAGTCATAAGGAGAATTATTATACAAAAGTATCTGATTGAGCGGAATATACCAGGAGCAAGCAAATTATCCCCGCAAGAACTTCAATCTATTTAACAGATATAGCCCTGACTACGCTATTACACGTAATCAGGACTATTACTATAGAGGATTTATTTATCCAACTATAGGTCTGTACCCGTACCACCTGCCGGAAGACAAGGCCGATATAGAGTCAGCCCACATCCGGAAATACTTTAATCTGATGAAATAAACAATTCAATTCTTACTTAATAGGATAAATTCAATAAATAATTCAGAAATATTAACTTTTGAAAAATAAAGAGGGAAAAAGAGAAAAGAATCAGTAATATTACTATTAATTAGGGGTGAAAATAGTAATATTACATTGAGAGGGGGAGAAATCAGCGTTTCAGAGGATCGGGATCCATGCAAATTCTTTTAGATTCAGTATATAAAAAAGCAAATCGTATTAAAGCTAGGGTATTTTTTAATTCATATTTGCGCATTATATCTACCCGGTGAGTATCTATAGTTCTTCTACTTAAACTTAATTTTTCAGCGATTTCATTACTTGATAAACCTTCGCTGATATAATCCAGAATATTATTTTCAATTTCGGTAATATCTATAAAGGAAGTAAATTTAATTCCGACGGGTTGATTATCATATTTCTTAATTAATTCTTTTATCCTTTGATCATTATACTGAGGGCCGAAATAGTATCTTCCATTGTAAATTTCATTAATAGCCAAGAGAAGCTCTCCTTTAGCGATGTTTTTACCTACCAAACCAAGGCCCCCTACTTTTATAGCGAGATAAATATATGGCTCGCCTTTAAATATTGAAAGGAATAATACTTTGATACCGGGATGTTTAAGTTTTAATTCAGTTACTGCATCAGTGCCTGATAAACCGGGCATTGAGATATCAGTAATCACCATGTCAGGTTTAAGGAGATCATATTTTTCAATTAATTCATTGCCATTTTCAGCTTCCCCGATAACATATAATCCAGGTTGATTATCCAATAGTCCAATAATTCCGGATCTTAGGAGAGCGTGATCGTCACAGATCAAAATCCTTATATTACTCATTTTACCTCATAGGGAAGCTTAAAAAATAATGACACCTCTGCCCGGTAATAATGCGGGAGTTCGAAGCCCATATATTATTTCAGTGGAAGCATTTTCTTAGCCGATTGAAAGGGATTTGACCTTAATAAATTCATATTTTACCCATTGTATGTAAAAGATATATGTTGTTTTATCCCGGAATGAACAGGATATATATTAAATAATGTGATGTGCAACATAATAAAAATATTTATTGTGTGAAAATTATTGAGGAGATTTAGTTAGAAATCCGAAATATTATTTGAGGCCATAGAGATGGAATTATTTAAGCAGAATTAGTTTCTTAGCGGCATTATAATTACCTGTTTCTAATCTGTACAGATATATTCCGCTTGCAAGGTTACTTCCATTAAACTGAATTGAGTAATTACCTGCGGGTTTATATTCATCAACAATAGCTGCCACCTGACTTCCAATAGCATTGTAAACGGTGAGTTTGACATGTCCTTCTTTTGCAAGTGAATAGTTAATTGTTGTAGTGGGATTAAACGGATTGGGATAGTTCTGCTGTAAATTAAAGGAGAGCGTATTTAGCTGATCAGAAGCTACACTGGTAATTGAAGCATATTCTGCATCCACAACAGCGGCAGAAAAAGATAAGTTGTTCTGAGAATTGTTATAATATAATGGAAAAGAACTGTAGTATTTAACCCATGCACTATCCTGCCATATTAAACTTTCACCATGGATACAATTTCCATTATTGTCAAAAGTAAATGCGTATTTATAATTATTTACCCATGCACTGTTTGACCATGTTTCGTCAAGTTCTGTAAGAAGGTTGCTAGAATTATCATAAGTATCTATCCATTTATAATTATTTACCCATGCACTGTTTAACCATGATTCATCAAGTCCTGTAAGAAGGTTGCCGAAATTATCATAAGTATATGTGTCTTTATAATAATTTACCCAAACACTGTCTGACCATGTTTCATCAAGTCCTGTAAGACAGTTGCCGGAATTATCATAAGTACAGGTTTCCCTGTCCTCAATTACCCATGCATTATTTAACCATGTTTCATCAAGTTCTGTAAGCATATTGCCGGAATTATCGTAAGTAGATGTGTAATTAAAAGAATTTACCCATGCATTGTTTGACCATGTTTCTACAAGTTCTGTAAGCCAGTTGCCGGAATTATCATAGGTATTTGTGGATCTATTATAATTTACCCATGCATTGTCTGACCATGTTTCCTCAAGTTCAGTAAGCATATTACGGAAATTATTGTAAGTATATGTGTATCTATAAGAATTTACCCAGACATTATTAGACCATAATTCCCAAAGCCCGGTAAGAAAGTTACCGGAATTATCATAAGCAAATGTGAATCTCGATGAATTTACCCAGACATTATTAGACCAAATTTCTTCAAGTCCTGTGAGAATGTTCCCAGAATTATCATAGGTATAAGTGTGTTTAGAATAAATTATCCAGACATTGTTTGACCATGTTTCATTAAGTTCCGTAAGCATATTGCCAGAATTATCATAAGTATAAGTGTATTGAAGTGTATCATCACAGGTTACTTTAATTGGTCTGTAAATACCTGACCTTAATTTTTTATTATTTTTAATTTTCTTAAGCGACCGGCTTTGCTGAATACTCTGAATTTTTTTTCCGAGGGGTTGTTTACCCAAGAATTGAAGTTGGGGGCTATGTTTATGAGCCATAAGGAATGGAGCGATAATTTTCTCATTATGAGTTTGAGAACAAATGACTGTTGGTAAACAAATTAATAATGCGGGAAGAAGCAATAGATTTTTCATATTTAATACTCCAGATAAGGCTTTTTTACCAATAGTTAATATTAAATTTAGTAAAAATATATAAATGGTGAAAATTATTAGGGAAGATACTAATGAAAGAAATTCTAAAAAACAAGCCATTAGGATTAACTAACGGCTTGATAGTTTAGGTTAAAATAAGGGGTTCAGTAATTATTTTAGAAGAAGCATCTTTTTGGTTGAAACGAAAGTGTTTGATCTTAATATATAGAAATAAACACCGCTGGAAAGTCTGGATGCGTTGAAGTTTATTTCGTAATTACCTGCATTTATTTCTCCATTCAACAAAGTTATTAATTCACGACCAGTGATATCGTAAATCTTTAATGTAACCATTGATCTTTCAGGAATGGAATACCTGATTGAGGTTGAAGGGTTAAAGGGGTTTGGGTAATTCTGACTTAGTTGAAAGTTATAAACTGCGGGAAGTACACCAGCAACGGAAGTTGTACTATATTGCTGAAGACTATAAACTTTTGCTTGTAACCCTGCAAGGTTAAAAGTAAACGAGTTTAAACCAGAGACAGATACACGCATGGACGTATCATTAATAAGATCGTTAAGGTAAACTGTACTATCGTGGATGTTACCGGCAAAGTTTATAGTGATTGATGCAGAACTACTGCTGAAGTTGGCAATTGTTAAAAGTGAGGATGTATCCGTTTGAGTTAAGTAACTATCGATCATATTAGAACCAGTGTTATTTAATATGGTAACTAACGCATCATTTCTAATGTAGTTTTTCCTTAGGACAAGAAGTTTTTTGAAATAGGGAAGAAAATTGTTGGGGTCGGACCAATTTATATTGTTAAACTCGGTTAACTCCCCTACTTCCCCACCCCCGTAAATAAGGGGTATGCCGTTAATTGTGAAGACTACAGTATGGGCTAATTTTGACTGCTTAAGCCCGAATTCGTCAGTGGCTCTAAGGAAATCATGATTTTCAATAAATCTCATCGGATACGCATTGATGGGATATGTTTTAGTTATAACAGGATTTAGAGACGATATATTAGAGGTGCCGGCAAGTATGGTATTAAACGCACCGACGCCGAATCCGCGAAGTTCCCAGTCGTATGCGGCATCAAACTTATTATTAAAGATATCGAGGGTGTGACCTTCCTGTTGGTTGTCAGCGGGGGATTCGGCAAGAAGGAATGCTTCAGGTTTCAAGTTTTTTAACCTTGCCCGCATTACCTTCCAGAAATTACTGTTACGTTCTTCGATGCCCCAGGCGACATCGCAACGGTAACCGTCGATATCAAATTCCCTTATCCAATATTCAGCCACATTATAAAGATAGTTCTCCAACTCTACATTGTTCACATTCAGGTTGGGCAGATCGAGCCAATTGTAGTAATAATTATAAGAGGAGATGCCGGGAGTTCCCGACCATAAGTAATAATCGGAAAAGGGAGAAGATGCCTGCAACGCAAGGACATTCTGAAAGAAAGGATGGGCACTCCAGGTATGATTTATTACAAGGTCGAGAAGGATTTTTATTCCTTTCTGATGGGCTTTTTGAACGATTTGTTTTAAGTCATCTGATGTTCCAAGCGCTGGATTTATTGCATAATAATTTTTTACTGCATATCCATTAGAGTTGCCATCAAAAATTGGGGTCATCCAAATGGCATTTATTCCCAAGTCAGCCAGGTAATCAATTTTTTCAAGGACACCTTTAAGTCCAAACTGAGTCTGTCCATAAGAAGGGGTATATACTTCATACAGGCGCATATGATCGACCCAGCCGGGATGTTCGCTTAATCCTTCAATATGAATCGAATCCGGCAGGGATTTTATTATATTGCCGGCGACATTATATCTTCCACGGCTATCAGTTACCTTGACTTTAAAAATATACTCTCCTATACCTCCCGGAATATTTACCGAAATGTTCTGTGAAGTAACATCGCCAAGAGAAAGCTGAGCCGGGTTGCCAGGATCCTGGTACCAGAAATAAGATTTTATTGAATATCCGCCGGGAGAGGTAGCATTTGCAGTAAGAGAAGCAGTCCTGTTGTTTACGGAATATGACAAAGTAATAACGGGCTGGTTATCGGGCACGTAAACAAGAACCTGCGATTTTGAATTAGTGCCAAGGGCTGAACTGACAGTAACATTGACATAATTTGAATCTTCTTTGAGATTGATGGGATAAGCAAAATTACCCAAAGAATCGGGCATTGTGTTATAATTTGTTCCGTTAAGATTTATTACCACACCTGTAATCTGTTTGGTTAATATTTTGCCATAGATTAAAATGTTTGGTTTTTTATAAATCATATCTTCAGTTAACAGGGTAAAATTAGGATCTGTCACTACGTTGATCTTAGTTGTTTTAGTGCTAAAAGAGGATCCAATAGTTATTCCGGCGAGAATTGTATTTGAGCCTATGTTTACCTGGCTTGCTGATAGAGTATAGTCTAATATTTTTTTTGTGGAATCATAATTACCGGCTGGATAGCTGACATTGTTACTATTTATTTTCAGAGTAACAACAGGAGTAACCGAGTTCGGGTTGTTGAAGGCAAGGATTGCTTTAACATGGGGAAGAGTAGTCTGAGTTACAGCATTAGTATCAATCGGCAATAAGTAAGTGACCATGGGATCTGAGACTACAATCTGTGAATTCTGATATTGAGGATCCACAATCACGGGATTATCGGGATCCGGGTAATAATTTCCATCGACAACAAATTTATACTGATAAGTACCGGGGGAAAGATTTACTGTTATATAATAGAGACTATCTACATTATTTAAGTTCATCAGGTAATTGGGGTCAGTTATCACCCAATTTTCGAATGAACCGGCAATTCTTACGGTACTGAAGCCTGTCCCCTGAGGTTTATAATGAAATGTGACTGATACAGTTTGAGAAATAATTTGAATGGAAAAAAGCAGGGATAGTAAGCAAGCCTTCATGTGATCAATTATTAAAATAATTTTATTAAATTTACACAAATAAATTACACAGAATAAACTTACAAATAATATTGAAAATTAAGATGGACAAATTATTTACCATAATGCTATGCGTTTATCTTTTTATTTCTCCCTTTTCACAGGCTCAAGACAAAAATAATATACCCCGAGTGCCAGAGTGGGCAAAAGATGCCGTGTGGTACCAGATATTTCCGGAAAGGTTTGCCAATGGAGACAGAACAAATGACCCGACACCACACGATATGGAAGGGGCATGGCCCTATATAACACCGAAAGGGTGGCATACAACCCCCTGGACATCTGACTGGTATAAACTTCAGCCGTGGGAAAAGTCGGACGGACATGATTTTTACTGGAATGCAGGGACAAGGAGATACGGGGGGGACATACAGGGAATAATAGATCATCTTAACTATCTTCAAAAACTTGGCATAACAGCTATTTACTTAACTCCAATATTTGAATCACCTTCATCTCATAAATATGATACGAGAATGTATCATCATATTGATAATAATTTCGGACCAAATCCAAAAGAAGATGAAAAGATATGGGCGAGTGAAAATCCTGCCGATCCAAAGACATGGAAGTGGACAACTGCAGATAAGTTATTTTTAAAACTGATCCAAGAAGTCCATAAGCGTGGGATGAAAATAATATTAGACGGAGTATTCAATCATGTAGGAACTTCTTTCTGGGCATTCCAGGATGTTGTAAAGAATCAGCAGAAATCAGCCTATAAGGATTGGTTCAAAATAAAAGCATGGGATAATCCCAACACGCCGGAAAATGAATTTGAATACGAAGGTTGGGCCGGGGTAAAAGATTTACCGGAAATAAGAAAGGATGCACAAACAGGACTTGAGAAAGGATTTGCAAATCATATCCATTCAATTATTAAAAGGTGGATGGACCCGAACGGTGACGGAAATCCTTCAGATGGAATTGACGGATGGAGACTTGATGTAGCTGAAAAAATAGATCTATTATTCTGGAAACAATTCAGGAAATGGGTTAAAGAGATTAATCCTGAGGCATATATTACAGGAGAAATTCTTTGGGATGACTGGCAGGTAAACCGGATGTTCAATGCCGCACAATGGCTACAGGGAGATGCATTTGACGGTGTAATGAATTACCGATTTGCCCAAGCGATAAAGAAATTTATTACCGATATTAAATATCAGATTTCGCCAGGAGCTTTTGCTGACAGTATTGAAGTGATAAAGAGTGAATATTTTAAGGATAATTTTTATGCGGTACAAAATCTTTTTGACAGTCATGATATTGACAGAATCAGTTCTCAAATTGTGAATCCTGACAAATGGTATGACCATGAAGCAAATCCCGCACAGTATAAAGATTACAAAGTAAGGAAGCCGGATAAAACAGAATTACTTAGGCAAAGGCTGGCTGCAGGAATTCAGATGACTATGCCAGGCGCACCGATGATTTATTACGGAGATGAGGCAGGCATGTGGGGAGGGGATGACCCTGACTGCCGCAAGCCGATGGTGTGGAGCGGGGTAAAATATGAAACTGAAACTACCGATCCGTTAGGAAGGGAGCGTAAACCTGACCCGGTTTTTTTTAATACAGATCTTTTCAACTGGTATAAAAAGCTAATTGATATCAGGAGAGATAATAAAGTATTATCTGAGGGAGATTTGAATTTCTTTTACATAAATAATGGAAGCAAGTTACTGGGTTACAGAAGAACGCTGGAGAGCAAAACAGTTTTTGTAATATTGAATAATGATAATGCAAATAAATCCATTGAGATGAAATTAGATACTCCGGATAATAAAGGAAATATTTTGACAAATTTAATTGACGGCAAGAGGGTTACAGGTAAGGATAATAATTATAAAATTGATCTTCAGCCATACCAGATAATGATATTAAGATGAAAAAGAACCAGAAGAAACAAAACAAAGAGAAAGTAACTTCACCTACGAGGAAAATATTCTACCTCGTGTTGATTTTAATCCCCATTATATTCTTTGTACTATTAGAAATAGGGTTAAGGTTTTTTGAATACGGCTATGATTATACTCAATGGGTGAGTCCAACCAAAGGGAAATATGTTTTAAATCCTGATATAGCACATAAATATTTTCATAATATTGATAATGTACCTTATTCGAACCAGGACATATTTGATGAAATAAAGAAACCTAATGCGTTCAGGGTTTTTGTGCTGGGAGAAAGTGCAGGTGCAGGATATCCCTTTATACCTTTAGGAGCATTTTCAAGGTATTTGGAGCAAAGATTAAATCTTGAATACCCAAACTCCAAAATAGAGGTTATTAATTGCAGTATAACTGCAATCAACACATATACAATGCGAGACCTGTTCCCCGGCATACTTGAGATGAAACCCGATCTTGTGCTTATTTATGCCGGTCATAATGAATATTACGGTGCATTAGGTGTAGGTTCAATGGAATCATTGGGGACATCCAGAAGCATAGTCAATATGGTAATTTATCTTGAACAGTTTAAAACATTTCAACTAATCAGAAATTTATTAAGAAGCGCTGCTGGGCTTTTAGGAGGAAAAAGGGAAGCACCGACGGGAACGCTTATGTCACGTATGGCTCAGAATCAATATATAGGGCTTGATTCCGATATATATAATAGCGGGATAGAGCAGTTCAAGGGAAATATGCATGATATTTTAGAGATGGCAAGAAAACAAAATGTACCCGTAATTTTAGGAACGCTTGCCTGCAACCTGAAGGACCAATATCCATTTGTATCGATCAAGGAGAAGGGATTTCCGCAAGCCGATAAAGTATATATTCAAGCTAAAGAATCGCTTGCAAAAAATGACTCGAAAAGAGCTGATTCGTTATTCAGGTTTGCAAAAGATCTTGATGCACTAAGGTTCAGAGCACCATCGGAAATTAATAGTATTGTTATTAATCTAGGCAAAGAATTTAATTTTAATGTTGTAAACATTGATTCCGCATTTGATGCAGTAAGTCCAGATCATATTACAGGGGAAAACATTATGACAGATCATCTTCACCCCACACTGCATGGTTACCAGTTAATAGGAGATCTTTTTTATAAAAGAATGGAGGAAGCAAAACTTCTTCCAAAGACCCAACCAAAAAACCTGAATGATAGAGAGCAGGACAGCATAACCGTAGCAAATTTTCCTTATACAAGACTTGATTCAATAATAGGTGAGTACAGAATAACGATATTAAAAAATGACTGGCCTTATGTGGAGAAAGAAAATAAAATTCCAGAGGACAAATTATTTCATCTAAAAGATTTTATAGATTCGATTGCGTACGATTTAACATTAGACAGAACGACCTGGGAAGCTGCTCATAGCAAAGCCGCCAACTGGTATGCCGCAAGGAATGATCTCAATTCATTTGCCGGAATTATGAATGTACTGATAAGCCAATACCCTATTGTAATTGAATATTATGATTATGCTTCAAATTTGCTGCTAGTAAAAAAGGATTATGACAGGGCATATTACTTTCTGAACAAAAGAAATGGAATTGAGCCAACCGCATACTCGACCAAATGGATAGGCATAATAAACCTATATAAAAACCATTTAGATCCTGCAGAGGATTTTTTAAAACAGAGCCTGAGTTTAGATAAAAACGATTCACAGGTATGGTATAATTTAGCGGGAGTTTATGTAAATAAGAATAATTATATCAAGGCTCTTGAAATGGTTAACAAAGCTATTTCGCTGCAATCAAATTATCCAGAAGCACTTGCTTTACAGAGGCAGTTACATCAGACAATTAAATAGAAAACCCAACCCCGATATTCTCAGGATTGGGTTTTGAGATCAGAATACCAACCCGAAAATTACTTCAACAGTAACATCTTTTTTGTAGAAATGAAGCTACCTGCATTAATATTATAGAAATAAACACCACTGCTCAATCTTGAACCATCAAAGGTGTAAGAATATGAGCCAGTTTTTAATTCTGTGTTAACGAGAGTAGCAACTTCCTGTCCGAGAATGTTAAATATCTTCAATGATACTAAACCGGGATTTTGAATCGTGAATTTAATAATAGTTGAAGGGTTAAACGGATTCGGATAGTTTTGAGATAAACTATAAGTAACCGGGTTGAGATTTTCAGTTTTAACACCAGTTAAAGAAGTATAAGGATCAGTTTCCTGATCTGTTTTTTTATCAGTGTTAGTCCATATGTCATTATGGAATGTCCATGGATTTTTGGGGAAGTGATTAGCCACATCCTGACCAACATATCTTACTCTGTATGCGAAATCAATACCTAAACCAGCAGGTTCAGAAGTCCAGCTTAAATCAGGGTTCTGCCACTCATAATTATATTCGAAGGCATTAAAAGAAGGTTCTGCAACAGTAAATGTACAGGAATAGATATTACTTGTGCCAACCCGGTGTAATGGAACATTTTTAATATGACCACCGGAAGGTCTGTACCAATGCTGAGTAGCGGCAAAAGCAGGTTCTCCAGAAGACCAGTAAACAGTGTCATTTGCAGGATTGAACGGAACTGCCTGTTTGTTAGGATCCAAAGCAGGAGTCATATCCAAATTAAAAGTTACCTGGAGATGAGTTCCATTAGGAATTATCCAATCAGGATGAATTCCATCGTAATAATCTGTAGTATCTTTGGCACTACCGGTGAATAATTCTTCTCTATTATTACCACCCCAATGCACAGGTCTTTCATAACCATCATTCCATACTGAATCTATACCCGTGGTGTGTTTTTTAACTACATACTTATAGGGTTCAAGGGTACCTATGGGTTCATTAGTAAAAGAATGAATAAGGTTATAAGCGCTATCATTAGCAGCATTTTGATTTAAAAAGTCAGTAGTAGTCGTCCAGCTATTAAATGAACCGCTTAACAGAACGCTATCTTTGGTTGTATTATAAATACCAGATCTAACCATAACGCTCATATCAAGTTTGAAATTAATTGTCGCTGTACCGAGCTGAATATTAGGATTCTGGTCATTCCAGAAAGCTGAGAAAACTGAAGAATCCTGTTGAGGAACCATGTATACTCTATTACCACCAACAAGAGGAGGATTAACAGGACTTTCCCAAGTAGCAGGGTTACCGAAAATATATTTAAACGCCTGTATACTTCCAGAAGGTAAACTGTCAACCAGAACAGTATATACGGAATCATTAGCATTTTTTGTCATTGGTGTTGCCGTGGTAGACCATCCATTCATCGTACCAGAAAGTAATACAGGAGTAGTTCCAGGAATAACAGAACCAGCTCTTATAGGAACAGTCATATCAACCTTAAACCATACATGCTCCATTGCAGCAGTGATATTTGTAAAAAAAACTACGGTTGGAAGAGTTGTATCACTTGTACCAATTGTAGCTGATCTGTTGTTGGCAAGAGATTCCCATTGTATGCCAACTGGAGTGGAGAAAATGAATTTATAGTTAATAGCACCTGTTGGTACTCCTGCTATAATTGCAGAATATTTTGCACTATCTGCGCCTGTGCCTTTAGTAAGATTTCCAGATGTTGTGGACCAACCATTAAAGTCGCCTGAAACTCTGACTGTATCGGCAGCTGGGACAAAATAACCGTTCGTTTGCAGAGCTGTCATATCCACGGTGAATTTTACATTCACCTGGGAGTAGGCAGTCATACCGGCAAAAAGAAAGACGGTTATCAGTAACAGTATTTTTTTCATATAACGCTCCTTGTTTATTTATAATTACTTTTTAATTCAGATTTAACCGATTAAAAAGATTTCATTAAAGTTACGAATCAAAATTTTAAGATCACACTAAAACTGTTTACACTTCCTAAATATTCATATTTTTGATAAGAATAGTCAATACCAATATCAATATACCCTGGTCTTTTGTATTTAAAACCAACTCCCAGTGTCAGACCTTCCTGGCTGTCTACTAAAAAGATTGATTTATATCCTCCGCGAAGTGAGAGCATGTCATCGAACAGGGCCAACTCACCTCCTACATTTACCGATTCGTTATTATCATTCGGAACAACACCATCGATAGAGAGGGTGAACCTTTGATTTTCCATAAATATGAAATCTTTTGACATGCCGATCTGCAGTTTAAGAGGAAGATCGAACTGGTCAGTAGCAACGCTAGCATCAGTAGTATTATTACTGCCGGCTCGTGAAGGATCGATATCATAACGGATCAAGAGATCACTTCCGGACATCTGCATTTTAGTTCCAAAATTAGATATACTACTGGCAAACCGAACTCCCTCAAAAGGGCTTTTAAATATGGTTCCAATATCAAAAGCAACTCCAGAAGCATTTGAGTGATATATATTTTCAGTGACCAGTTTAGCAGTTACGCCGACCATAAAGTCTTCCGTAATAAACCGAGCAAATGAGAGACCGAAAGCATAACTACCGGGGGAAAATGATTCACCTGTCCCTTCAGGTTGGTTTTCAGTAGTCACCTGCATTGTGCCATAATTAACGGCAGTAACGCTGGCAGCGAAATTACCAATCTCACCAGCAGGAAGGACCAATCCTATATAGTTTAAACTAATACCAGCAAAGAGTGCAGTATTAGAAAAGAAACCTTGAAATTGATCAGAATAGGCTATTCCAGCAGGATTCCAATAGATAGCTGATGCATCATTAGCAACAGAAGTAAATGCGCCTCCCATAGATATTGCCCTGGGACCTATACCGATACTAAGAAATTTAGCTGCTGTTGTTCCCGTTTTAGTTACATTCTGCGGAAACAAAGAATAAGGTACAGATATTCCTATAAGAATAATAAAAATCAGTAATTTTTTATTTATCACTTTTGGACTCCTTGAATAATTTCAAGTTAAAATCAATTATTTGATCACGGCAAATTTAGTAATTTTACTTCCGATGCCCGGGGCATCGACATACAATACATATACTCCGTATGCAATAGATAAATTGTCTTTTGAAAGCATATTCCAGTCCTCAGTTCCATCATCAATCAAACTGTTGTGATTTATTGTTTGAACAAGCTCACCATCAGCTGTAAAGATCCTAAGAGTACACTGAGCGGGAAGATGAGTGAAGTGCAAGGACCTAGGACCTCTACCGGATGTGTAAGGGTTTTTGTTTTCCCACTGAGCATATCCCATATAAGGATTAGGAACTACTTTAATATTATCAAGCCCTACTTTTGCAAGGGTATTATCAACATGCTGAGGAATCGATGTAAATTTAAATACATCTGTAGAAAGAAAAGGTTTCAACAGTTTAATATAGGCGGTATCTCCCGGCTGGGGAATAAACTGGACAGTATCTGGGAGACCAGACACAAGATAGAACCACCAAGTAATTACTAAGGAATCTTTTGAATTCGGCTCATAGAAAACAATCCTGTCTCTTTTATTCCCAAATGATGAGAATATACCGGGGCTTTTTACATGATTAATATCGATAAAACCGCATTTAACAAATTGATTAGTAGAGGTATTAATTACCTTAAAATTAATTGGTTTTGCAAGATAAAGAACATCATCATAAGTAACATTAACCGAAGTGTCGTATCCTGCATTACCAAAAAAGACTTTATAATCATTTGGACGAGATTCACCAGTTTGACCGTTTGTATTCAAGAATTTTTCAAAAATAAATTTAGGATCTGTATTATTGTTCCATTTAGAATTAACTGTATCTATGGCAACACTAGCAGCATTATTAAAGGTCAATCTAAAACCATCAATTATGGGCTGCTCATAGTTTGGTGCCCATTGTGTATTCCGATAAATAAGTATATTCTTAGTTGTTGAATCAGTTAAAGTATAATTTTTTGTGGTAAGAGTATCCGGAGTACCAGGTTTATTTGAAACAATATTTGTGTCCTGAAAAGTCAGATAATAATCATGCCGATCTTTAACAGTATGTGGATCCACTATTTCATAACTAACAGTGCTTGAAGTAGCTCCCTGAATAAGTTTAATTGTTCCAAGAGATGAATTTACATATCCAGAAGACGAAGCTTCGGGGACTACTCTTGCAACGTTAGGCCCGAGTGTAACAGATCCATCAGAATGAAGATTTATCCTAATGGCGCATTCAGCCGGAAGGATACCGAGAAAAGAAGCACCCTTACTATAGGAAACAAGGGCATAATAATAAGTAAAACCGTTTTTGACTGTTGTATCAACAAAAGAATGCTCAAGACCGGAATCATTCCCCAGGTTATAATGGATACCGTCAATACCAAGAGAATCGTACCCTTTGATCCCGTCAATAAGGTCGAATATTGCCAGAGGGGACATGAACTGCAGGGAACCTGCTCCATTAGTAATATTCAATGCATCCTGGAAAGCAGGATCGGAAGCTCTATAAATCCTATAGCCTTCAAAATTATGCCCATCGCCTCCAATATTTGCCAGGAAGTTATCAAAAGAACTCTCTGCAATATTATCCCAATAAAGAGTTACTTTATTATTGCCAGGAATAGCTGTTAAAGTAGGAGTAGTAGGAGCTACTGCAAACTGATAGTTGTTCTGATAAGTCTGATCGGCCCTACCTCTTTTTTTAATAATTTCCTGCCTTCTAAGGGACCCATCCGGATCATTGACCGGAGCATTTGCAAGAATCACTGCCATTGAGAAAGGCTGTACATCGCCAGCTTTCATCGGAAACAAACTAGAAGTAACCAATAAATCATAGTCGCCTGCAGCTTGTGCTTTAGACGGATCAAAATATTTACCAGGGATCATGCAATCGAACCACACTTCAGCATCACTTAGCGGTGTAAAAGTACCAGCAGCAATTTTATCTGCTCCTGTGATGCCAATCTGATCGGTTTCCTTCACATCGGTCAAGTCTATATGCGGTTCACCAGGCTCACCAGTACCAGCACCAGAAGTTGGAATACCGTCTCCTTCACCAAAGTCATGAGTGTCCGGAACTCCATCAAGGCCCACATCATCTTTAAGTGGATTCCAGTCCCCATCATTATCAACCCCATCAGTTCGGGATTCATCAATCATCTCATCAATTCCTTCATCGACGCCTGGATCTCGGAGACCATCTTTATTCAGATATTTTTTTTCCAAGTATGTTGAATCAAGGCTATAAAGAATAATATGGGTTCCAGGTACTTTATAGCGGTGATATTTATCTTTTGATGCCTGATCAATCATTGCCTGAGTAATAGATGGTAAATTATTGTAACTGGTTTTCGAATTGGAATTACCATCATTATCAACATTATCTTTATATTTCTTTCCCAAATCGGTCTGCTGAAGCTCGATTAACCAGATTTGACCATTTTGAATTGTATCAAGTTCAGGATTGGGGGGCCAGCGATGCCAATGATAATTGTTAACACCGTCATTATAACTGTCAGTAGCTGCGTCATCAATCATTTGCTGAGTAACAACAGGGCTTCCTATTTCACCGTTATTGTTATCATCAAGACCATTCGCGAAAGTTGTTCCAAGCTGCGTTCCAAAAGCTATATCAGTTGTATTCTCATCAATAAGTCCATTGTGATTATCATCAATTCCATTATCCGGAATTTCACCTACAAGCATATCAGCAGTAATCTTCGGACCACCAGTTTCCCCGTCACCGTCGTTATCAATTCTGTCAATGGAATTACCGGGGGTTTCAAGTAGAAACAGAGCAACAGCACCAACCGGGTCCTGACCAAAAGAAGGAGATCTATTACCCGGACATCTTGACCAGAGGAATCTTCCAAGGATGTCAAAGTCTGCAACATTATTCTGAGCTTCTTCATTCCCACCTACAAAATCAGCGAACCAAATAGTTACACCCATTTTAGGGATGTCTTTGGTGCCATCATTCCTTAGTGTATAAAGGAGAAAGACATCATCCTGAATAAGAACTTGTGACCAGGCGAGAGATCTCTGGTCGATTATTATGCCCAAACCTTTTCTCGTTAAATCGGTCGAATCAGGGAAATAGTTGGCATACCTATCATAAGAATCATCGGAAGCTTTAGCGAAAAGTTCCTGATCAGCATTAAATTTGTTTTTACCAAAATAGCCATTCCATGAGCCCTTCCAGCCGGGATCAGTATTATCTCCCAATTTATCGGGCCAAACGGAAGGCCAGGTAGAAGGATCGAGACTATTTGCCAAGCTATTGGAAGAAGGGTTAGAATATCCTGGGATTGGTTCCAGGTTCCAGGATTTGCCCGTCGGGGAAGTACGATAATCCGGTTCTTCGATGATATGCTGTATCACTCCTTTATCATCAGTTACTTCACCACCGAGAACAATTCCAGTCAGAGCGAGATACACTTCACCTGTATTTTTGGGCCATTCATAAGGAGTCTGTACATTAAATGGAAAATTCCCATTCGCTCTACCGGTAAAGGCATAATTAAAAATGGAAGTTCTAACCCTGTTGCCTTCCAATTGTGTATGAGTTCTGATCCTAGGATCGCCTCTTTCCTTACTAGGAACATGTCCTGATAAGCCGCTACCAAACTGCGCAAATAAAGTAGAGTGTGATAAAATAAATATTATTACAAGCTGAATAAAAATATTTAAGGCTCTATTCATTAAATTCTTCCTCCGAAGTAAAACTTAAAATGAAAACTCAATACCTGTTTGAACTAATCTAGGTGCCGCATAATTAGTAGGATATTTAATATAATCTGCGACAGTATTAGGACGTGCGGGATCATAACCAATATTTTGAGTCTGGGTTGTATAATCGGGAGCGCCAGTGTCAGTGAATACATTAACTACATTGCGGGCATCAAATAAATTAAATACCTTCAAATAGGCGGTTAAACGAAATCCTGCAAGGTCAAAGGATTTATTGGCATAAAGGTCCACATCAAACTGAGGTGGAAGATTTAAAATATTTGGATAAAATCCTGTACTAAGACCACGATCAGCAGTGGTCTGAGTAATTGAAGGAGTGTAAGGCAATCCTGTTCCATATTTAAACAGCAAACTCACATTCCAATCATTGTCACCGACTAAAATATTTAAATTAAGATTATGTCTCTGATCCCAATTAAGAGGGGACAAAAATATTACCGGTGCCTGGTTATTTAAAATAGCATTATATTCATCATTAGGATTGGAATTGCTGCCTTCAGCAACCTGATAGGTATAATTTAAATCAATAGAATAATGATTAGAAAATCTTTTACTAAGATTTAAGGTTATACCACGGACATTAGAATAATCTTTATTAGTATATATTGAATATGTAGCTCCAGTTAAATTGGAAATAGCTGCACTTGCGGTTATCCAATCCCTAATATCCCTATAAAAACCGGTAGCATCTATTACAAATTCATCCATAAACTGCTGCCTGAACCCGAGTTCATACATAATTGTTCTCTGAGGCTGCAAATCAGGATTTCCAAACGGACCCACGGAACCAGATACAGGTACTTTATATGTTCCTCCATCAAACAGATACTGGAAAGTAGGAACCTGTAAAAAATGTCCATAAGAAAAGTGAATAACACCATTGGCACTTAACGGATAAGCAATACCAAAGCGGGGGCTTAACTGTTGTTTAGGAGTGGCTTTTTTATAAAAGTATGGAACTAGTTGAGGTATTGTCAAATTTTCCAAACCTGGTCTTAAGGGGAGATATATATTAGGATCCTGAGGATCAACGAGAACATTACCCCTTGAATTAAAATAATCATACCTTAACCCAACGTTAATAATAACATCCTTATATTCTATTTTATCCTGGATATAGCCAGAAAATTCCAGAGGTTTAGCATTATAGAAATTTCTATTAATATTAGAAATGTCGGGTATACTAGGAACGAATGGAACAACAGGAACTCCATTAACCTGAAGTGGTTCTAAATTATAATCGTCAAAACTCAAATGATGAGCCTTACCTTCTGCTCCAAACTGAACTAAATGGTTTTCGGAAACCTGACTTGAAAAATCCAATTTAGCAGTATATGACTGCGTTTCACGGAAAAACCTATGAAGATCTGTCCCCTTATTATGAAAAGCATAGGAAACAACATTAAGAGAATCGGGACTCATATAACGCGGATCATAGGGATTAGGATAAAGATACTGATTGAAATTTTTGAAAAAATAATTTCCTCTTAAAGTATAAAAAGTTTTAGGGGATAAAACATGATTTAAGGTAACAGTTCCATCATAACTTTTAGCAAATTTAAATGGAATACCTGACGGTTCCCATTTAAATGGCTGGTCATAATCCTGATAATCATCTTTGGAGTATAATAATTCAGTATTAATTTTAACACCCTCAATAAACTGATAAGCAATATTGGCCTGACCGATGGTTCTTTTATGCCAATTCATGGGAACAGGATGACCATCTGCCGTAGTACCGTCGGTATTAAATTTATCCAAACCGTATAAATAGCCCTCATCATAAACATATCTTCCATTAACAAAAAAGGTTATCATATTGTCGGTATAAGGTATATTGCCACTTAAGTTGCCCTGGAAATTATAATTAGTTGCGGGATTATAATGATTGATATCAGTAAAGTAGGAAGTGAAATTGCTAACGTAATCGCTGCCATAAATATTTATCGATCCGTGATAATCCTTCCCGCCTTCTTTAGTAACAGTATTAACGATACCTGACATGGCATTACCATATTCAGCATTAAATGTACCGCTAATAACCTGGAGTTCCTGAATACTACTATTGTCAATATCGACACCACGGCTATTGTCATATGGATCGGTAATAGAAACTCCGTTTACCCAATAAGCAATTTCCGTAGAACGACCACCCCTAATATGAAATCCACCCCCTGCATCAACAGACACACCTGTTTGCAGGCGAAGAACATCGTCAAATTCGGCAACTGGCAAAGAATTTATCTGCTCAGCAGAAACCAAAGACTGTGAGGAGGTGACATCTTTTTTCAGCTGGTCCTGTTTTCCTTGAATAACAACTGCCTGAAGTTCAATCATTGAAGAATTAAGAGAGAAATCAAGTTTCGTTGTGAGATCAATGGAAATGCTTATATTTTCCATTATCACAGTCTGGTAGCCAACGGATTGAGCTTTTACTTTATAATTTCCAGGCGGGATATTTAGGATTACATAATTGCCGTCAATATCAGTTGCAGCACCAAGAGAAGTGCCAATAATGGTAATATTAACAAATGGAAGCACCTCATTAGTTTTAGTGTCTGTAGCTTTGCCTGTTAGTTTACCAGTTGTACCGGCAAAAGTGAAATCAGTAACTAATAAAGACAGGATGGAAATAAAAAGTAGAATTTTTCTCATATATTTCTCCTAAAATCTTCAAACATAATTTTATTCAGCCAAATTAAAGTTGTAATTTTTAATAAGATCGGCATTAAACCAAACAGTTGTTTTTTTTGTAAGAGCTTCCAATCTTTTTATCATGTATGGAAATCCTTTAATATTTTGAATATTGCTGGTTATCTGTTTTTTGACCAAACTTATATCAACCGGTACACCATCTTTTTTATCGAGAACCCGAAATATGCCATAATAATCATCAAACTTTATAGGCCCAAAAACTTTACCTAAAGGTGAGTCCCACAAAGTATCTTTCATATCGCCGAAAACAGATATAGGCGAGAACCCCATAACACCTTTTTTTACAGCACTCCACTTTCTAAGAGAATTTTTTTCAGCAAGCTGACCAAAATCCCCTCCCTTCTCAATATTATTTATAAGTGTCAGAGCAAGTGAATCAGTGCCAACGACAATTTCCTGAACATTCATTTCTTTTTCAGATTTGTAAAAATCAATATTATCATTATAATATTTTACAATTTCAGAATCCGAAACAGGGACAAGATCATATATCTCATTTTTTTTGTAATTCAGGTATATATTATCTTCAAGGTCGTTATCAGTTTTGAGCACATAAGAAATAGTATCATAACCTTTTTCATGAGCAATTCCCAGGAGAACATCCTGCATAATTAATCCACTTATTGCATCTTTTAACCGGGTAACATCAGTAAGCAAATCCCGATTATATTTGGGTACATCAAATAATTTCTTTTCGATTTCCTTTTGAGAATAAGTTTTATCTTTAAACTTTACACAATCCTTGAATATTTTACCAGAAGAATTAATAAATTCTAAATTATTAACGTTATCATAGTTAGTCTTTGTTAAATCATCAAGAACGGCTAAAATAGCTTTATCATTAAATTTTAAATGAGATTTATCAAATATCTTTTTCAGATAAGCAGCTTCTGAAGGGATCTTTTTTGAAATTTTAACAGCTCTTTCGAGTTTGTGTTTCATATTGACGAACCCATTTTCTGTTAAAAAGGGATCCTGAATTTTATCTTCAACCTTAATAATGCTATAGCCCTGAGCAGTCTTTACCGGTTTGGATATTTCACCTATTTTTAGACTATATGCTACTTTTTCAAAATCAGGATCAGTTTCTCCCCAGTTTATAAATCCGAGATATCCGCCATTATTTTTTAACATAGTATCAGTAAAAGACTGTTTAGCCAATTCTTCAAAACTAACACCAATTTTTGCAAGATTATAGAGATTGTCAGCTTCTTTTTCAGTGGAGGCATACAAGTGCCGCACAGATATATTAGTTTTTGAGCGTATATAGGCTTGTCTCAATTCATCTTCACTTGCAGTAATCTTAGCATAAACTTCCTGATCTTTAAGAAAAGCTAAAATAGTTTCTTTTTTTACCCATCCAATTTCCTTAATATATTCAGGATTATTATAAATCCCGGAGTTATCATCATAGTTCCTGAGCAGAACTTCATTTATCATATTATTGAGGATTGCAAATCGCGCCTGCATATTATCTTTGAGACCAGTTGCAATTAAATAATCTTCATACCGGTCCAAATAAGTTTTGAAGGTAGTGTTATGATTGCCGACGGTAGCCACAATTTGAGAGGTGTCTTTGTTGTCCTTGGGGAGTACAACAAAAATGGAAGATAATGTAAATATTAAAAGTAGGGTCTTCATTTTCGAATTAAGCGTAGAATGAAAATAAAATTATAACTACTAATTTATTTCAATTTCAGTAAATAATATTATTGCAGATACAAATTCGATTACGTAATTCGATTATAATTTCAATTGTAAAAAATTTCGAATGCTTCTTCTTTTATTTCTTGAATGACGAATAATATTAAATATTATAACTGAAAGTTAATTTTCACTATAAAACATTGCGAAAACAAAACTCAAAAGCAATAATAAAAAGAAAATAAAATACTTGACAAATCAAAAAATGACTGTACTGCCTAAATAAATTATGTTTTAATGACTTTTTTTTAAATAGTTAAAGCAATTTTTATCAAGATTGGGAAATAAGGCTGTGTTATAGAGCACCAACGCTGATAATCATTTTATCGATTAGTAAAAACGAAATGTTTCCCAGAGCTAATTATTCCGAGATCCATCAGAATCTTGAAATATAACCTAATCATTCAGATGGGTTTTTAATGTTTTCAGAAGGATGAATTGTTTTTTTAACTTTATCCTTTTGGGAGGACCTGAATATACTGTCAAGGATAAGTCCAAGAAGTACTCCGACAAATCCAATCATTACTATTAATATGATTTTCGAAATGTTATACTTCCAGAAAAAAACATAAATATCTACATTTTCAGTATTTTGTGTGACGAAGTATGTAAAAAGGACAACAATAATCATAAAAAGGATTATTTTTGTTTTCATTAAAGCTCCTTAGAATCAATTTGATTTAAGATATAAAAAAGTAGAATTAAATAAAAGCCCCGTGATTGTGAGAAAAATTATTTATGTATAAATCCTTCTTGCAAAAGGTAAAAAAATCTATTTAATTGTTAATAAGAAATTGAATTATTTAGACGAAGTAACATTATGATAATGAAAAATTTCGGTAAGTCTGATTATCCTGTTTCCATTCTAGGCTTCGGATGCTGGGGAATTGGTAAATCGGAGTGGATAGGCGCAAACGATAATGAATCAAAAAAAATCTTCCTTAAGGCAATTGAGGAAGGAATAAATTTTTTTGATACTGCATTAGCGTACGGGGAAGGACATAGTGAAAATATTTTGGGAGACGCGGTAAAAGAATCAGGAAGAGAAGTTTTCATTGCAACTAAAATACCTTCGAAGAAAAGGGAGTGGCCATGTGCGGATTCTTCAACTTTAGAAGATTCCTTTCCAACAAAACATATAATAAAGAGTACCGAAAAGAGTTTAAAGAATTTAAAGAGAGATTACATAGATCTTCAGCAATTTCATGTCTGGAATGACAAATGGGCACAAAGAGACGAATGGAAAGAGGCTATATTAAAATTAAAACAAGAAGGAAAGGTAAGATTTTTTGGCATTTCAATTAATGATCACCAACCAGAAAATGGAATTGAAGCCGGTAAATCAGGTTTAATCGATTCTTTCCAGGTAATATTTAATATTTTTGAGCAGAATCCTATACACCAGTTATTTGCTTTTTGCGAAAGACATAAGTTGAGCATTATAGCCCGAGTCCCATTTGATGAAGGTGCATTAACAGGAAATATTGATCCTACAACAGAATTTCCGATGGGGGACTGGAGAAATGAATATTTCAGGGATAGAAGGAAAATGGATGTTAAGTTACGTGTGGATGAAATATGGAAAGATGTTAAGGGATGCACAGGATCGATGTCCGAGGCTGCTTTAAGATTTGTAATCAGCTTTAATGCCGTGACAACAGTTATTCCTGGTATGCGTCAAGAAAAGAATTTGGTCTCAAATTTAAAGAGTATACAAAAGGGACCCCTTCCTTCAGAGCTTCTTGAAAAACTTAAAGTGCATAACTGGAGTAAAAACTTTTACGAGTAGCTTAATTATTTAATAATCCAGTTACTGCATTAGAGACCATTTCAACGGTTAGTTCTCTTATGCATTTGAATTTAATATCAGTCCTTGTGCAGATTAAAGGGCGGGGAGAATAAAAGAAGCAAGGGGCACAATCCAGGTTTAAGGTAACAATCTTATGTTCTGTTTTCCAAGGATGAATATAAAGCGGATTTGTGGGTCCAATTATAGCCACCACTTTACGCTGCATGGCGGAAGCGACATGCATTAAACTGGAGTCATTGGAGACAAATAAATTACATCTTTTAATTATAGCAGCAGAGTGCGCAAGGTTATCCGTTTCGACAATCACTGAATGTGGCGAGTCGATCAGATTGTTAATGAATTTCTTTAGTTCCAACTCCTCAGGTCCACCAAACAATAATATTTTTGCATTCAGTTTATTTAATAGACCCTGTCCCAGGACTGCAAATTTTTCCGGTTCCCATCTTCTACAGATATGATTTTTAAGGACTGCGGAACCGGGATGAAAACCAATTACTAAATCATCACTGTTTATATTAATTTTTTCAAGATATCTCTGGGCAAAAGATAAATCATTTGCTGTAAGTGTAAAATCGAGAGGGGGTTCTTCGGTAAAGGTTTTATTTAATAGTTTTTCAATGATATGGATATTAGTCTGTACATTATGCATTGAATCATCTTCAGTAACACGAATATTATTAATTGCACCCAAATTAGGGGTATCTTTTCTTAAATATTTTACCCCAGCCCTCTTCCGTGCCCCGACAAGAAAGTTAATGAAATTATATTCACTCCTGTTGGAAGGATAAACGTTAACAGAGGCATCATATTTATTTCTTATTGTCCTAATAAATCTGAAAGATTCCATAATCCCCTCTTTCATAAAATCAAAATAGATTACTTTATTCAAATGGATATTCCTGTCATAAATATCCCTTACTCCTTTAAACATAACCAGAGCGTCAATTTCAGCATATGGCAAAGCCTCACGCAAAAGTTTTAGGGCAGGAGTAAACATAAGGGCGTCACCTATCCCAGATAGGGCTAAGATTAATATTTTCATTTACTCAAGGCTTTGTATTTTTCAACATTTTCTTTTACTGAAGCATCGTTTGGATACATAACCTGAATCTTCTGCCATAGACCGGCTAATTTTTTGTAATCCTTTAGATTTTCATATATACCCATTAAAACCCTATACGGATTAAAGTCAGCGTCAGCATTATTTGGATTTTCCTGTATCATTTTAAGCGCTTCTTTTTCAACTTCTCCGTAAATAGTTTTATACTGCTTTTCAGCTCCTGCATCAAAATAGACATTCCCCAGTTCAAATTTCAAGGGGGTTTCAAGAGGGATTATTGATCTTGGCAATTTCTTCTCCATGAGGTCAAGCGTCTGTGTAGCGCTGTCTTTCTTCCCCGTTTCAAGATAATAAAGAGCAAGGCGAATAAAAGAATTCCTGTAATTTGAAACCATCCTGAAATGATTATCATCATAAAAAATACCAGGATCATTCAATCCTTTGTATAGGAATCCGGGTCTGTAATTTTTATCAAATCCCGAATCTGAATCATAAAGCTGTCTTCTTAGAATATCAAGATTAATAAATTCAAGACCGGCTTTTCTCCTTTCCGGAACGAGCCTTTGAGCCATCCCTTCCAATTTAAGATAATCATTCAGCCCAATTTTGCTATCATCAGGGATAGAAACGGCCAAATAGATAGGACGCTCCCATTTATTATCCATTACGATTTGTTTCATCATAAAATCCTGAACTCTAATAACTTTTACGTCTCCATACTGGACAGTGTTTTTCATCGTAAAGCTCAACCCTGATCTCATTATGCTTGAGTCGATGTTATAATTTTCCAATCCGCCCCATTTATTCTTAAACACCGGATTTTCGGGAGGAGGAATAGTAAAGGTTTGAGTTTCCCATCGCATTGCATTCAGGCTGTTAATCTGATCATCAGGTAGATTTATTTTTATAGTTCCCACATTATAAGGGTCAGCATTTTTAAGATTTAAAATATACCAGTTTGTATTAAGAAGACTAAGGCAAACAACTTTTATATCCCGCCTTATGCCTTCAACATCCTGAAGATACCAGAGAGGAAATGTATCATTATCACCGTTAGTGAAGAGAACTGCATGAGGCGCGCAGCTTTGAAGAAGGTTATATGCATAATCCCATGGCACCCAATTTTTCGATCTGTCATGTTCATTATAATTTGCCTGAAGCATACGGGCAGGAATAAACAAAAAACCTAATGCTAATATCGCATACGTTACTCCCTTTTCCATAGACTGTCTGTTTAGTTTCCTTTTTGCATACTCTATCAATTCCCTTATCCCTATGGCTATCCATACTGCATACACAAATCCAATCGATGCAAGGAACTTATCCCTTTCCCTCGGCTGGGGTTCCTGCTGGTTCTGGTAAAATGCAAACAAGTAGGAGCAGAATATGAACAAAAACATATAGGCCATTGCCATCTTCCAGTCTCTGCGGAAGTGGAAGAATATTCCTATCATTCCTATAAAGAATGGGATGCACCAAAATGTGTTATGGGATTCTCCATTATTATCTCCGAACTGGAGATTAAATGGTTTGCCTACTGCATTTCCTACTGAATTCAGGAATTTACCAAAGTTTATTCCTGAGTCCTGATTCCAGGATTCACGTCCTCCATACTGCCAAAGTAAATATCTTGTCATCATATGGTTCATCTGGTAGCGCCAGAAAAAGTCCAGGTCACTTGTATAGTTTGTATATATCCCCTGCTGATTTGGTTCAGGTGAGAACCTCCTCTTGAATGACGGCCAGTCACCATACTGATCCCTATTAAGATATGATATAAGTGTCGTAAAGTTCTTCGGCGCATTCTCATTCATCGGAGGATCCTGATTTGCCCTGATTATTATTGTTGTATAGGATGTATAGCCTATAAAAATAAGCAGAATTGACATTGCTGCTATATATACATATGTATGCTTGTTCTTTACCGACCAGTAGATTGCAAAACTCAATATTCCCACTATTATTGCTACTAGAAGCACTGCCATGGAGATACTGTTTGATGCAAGATTATCCATTAACTGGGGAATCAGCTTTACTACGCCGGGGTAGATTATATACTTTACTGCAACACCTATTATTATGGCTACATAGATAGAGTTCCTGGTAAATACCTTCCTCCAGAATATTCCCATTATAACTACACTTACCCCAAGCAAGGTCATAAGGAACTTTGCATCAAATGCCTTATACTCTTCGG
>OBLW0100000560.1_pt1 | contig 31527 bp, 28 predicted proteins | sample 1520161 | NCBI WGS metagenome assembly OBLW01 (sample SAMEA3539309, study PRJEB22396) | soil metagenome | biome: tundra; feature: field; material: soil | place: USA | collected 2010-05 | depth 0.15 m
CTATCCCACGACCTGGGGCGCGGGCGGCTTTGAGCACCAGGTCATCGACGAAGACGCGACAGTCGTCGAGCGCCTCGATGCAGCAGGCGCCGTGCTCGTAGCCAAGCTCACGCTGGGCGCGCTCGCCATGGGCGACGTTTGGTACGGCGGCCGCACGCGCAACCCCTGGAATCCAGCGCAAGGTTCGAGCGGTTCTTCCGCTGGCCCCGCGAGCGCGGTCGCTGCGGGGTGCGTGGGCTTTGCAATTGGTTCTGAGACACTCGGCTCTATCTCGTCACCTTCCACGCGATGCGGTACGACGGGTCTGCGCCCTACATTCGGCTTTGTGCCTCGCACAGGCGCTATGGCTTTGAGTTGGACGATGGACAAGCTCGGGCCCATCGCGCGCTCCGCCGAAGATTGCGCGCTGGCGCTGCAGGCGATTTGCGGTCCCGACGGGAAGGACGCCTCGGTCGCGCCAGCAGCATTCAATTGGGCTGGCGTCGGCGATTGGCATTCGTTGCGTGTTGGCTATTTGAAAAGCGAATTCGATCCGCTGCAGCCATTGAATCTGGATGAACCTTCAGCGAGCGAGACTCCGGAGCGAAAGAAAGAGCGCGAAAAACGTAACGCCGAGCAGACCGCGTCTCATGCGCGCCGCGCCTACGATCAGCGCTACGATCTCGCCGCTCTGGATAAGCTGCGCGCCATGGGCGTCCAGCTGATTCCCGTCCAACTGCCCAAACTTCCCTATGGCGCTATGACCGCGCTGCTCAGCGCGGAAGCCGCCGCGGCCTTTGACGACCTGACGCTCTCAGGCCGCGACAAGTTGCTTACCGCGCAGGGTCCGGAAGACTGGCCAAATCTGTTTCGCACCGCGCGCTTTTATCCGGCCGTCGAATACATCCAGGCCAACCGCGCGCGAACGCTGGCCATTCAACAGGTCTCCGTGCTCTTCAATGATGTGGACATCATCGTTACCGCGACGACGGGCCAGCAACTCGTGGCCACCAATCTCACTGGCCATCCAGCTCTCATTGTGCCCAACGGCCTGCGCGGCGCCGATGCACCCAACCCACCAAAAATCGATGATGGCGACAGTGATGACATCGGCGGTCCAGGCACGCCCGTTTCGCTGACATTTCTCGCAGGTCACTACAAGGATGCGGATTTGGCGGCCTTTGGCCGCACCTATCAACAGGCAACTGACTTCCACAAACAGCATCCGAAATTGGACTGACGGCGCCTCAACACACCAAGCTCCCAGTGTTCATGGGTCTGTCCGGGTCGGTTTTGTTCCAGCACTCGTTTTCTTCGGGGCTTTCCCAACGCTCAGATTCGTAACCATATGCGACGAGAGATTTACTGTGAACCGGTCGATGACCACCGGCGCTGGGACCGGCGCAGATGGTGTGGTCGTCGTCTGCGTCGAACTCACCCTCATCGCTTCCACCAGGATCGTCGTGGCACTCACCGTGATCCGCAAGAAGCCGAAATTCGCATCGTTGAATTGCTCGAGTGTAATCGTGTTGCCCTGGCCGTCCGGCTCGGTTTGTTGCCCCGGCGTCGGCTTCTTGCCTGCCGAATTCGTCTTGAGCTTGGAGAGGTTATAGTATCCGCCATTGCCCGCAACCAAATAAGGAATCTGGCGGCCGTCGGCCTTCATCGTGCGCGTGTAGCGCTCGTACAAATGCGCGTGCCCTGAGAGCACGAGATCGGGCCAGATGCCAGCCTGCTGACAACAGGCATCGATCTCCTGCAGCATGGACGCGCTCGGAAAGTGATCGCTCGCCCCGGTGAATGGGGGATGATGCACGGCGATAATCAAAGCCTCCGGATTCTTGTTCCCCGTGTCGGCCTTGCGCGCCGCCAAAGCCGCCGCCAGTTGTTGCTGGAGAAATGTGACCTGGTCGTTGCCGATGACACCCCCGCTTAGCACGCCCACGCTTTCGCCAGTGTTTGAATACAATCCGATGAAACGCGCGAATGGCGCTGTCAAAACAAAATAGGCGCCCGGTTGAACCATGGTCGAGCGCGCAAATCCGGAGACTGCAACCGTTGGCTCGGCTGAACAGAAATTGTCGATGAAGCCCTCAAGAGAATAGGACACCGGTTCGTTCTTGAACATCACGCCATCGTGATTGCCCGGAATCGCAAAGATAGGCGCGTTGTAATTGCGATACGGATCGTAAAACTGCTCGGGATAATACTGCTGCTGCCCGAAGTAATAAACAACATCGCCAAGATGAAAGAGGAATGCGGGCAACCCCGAAGCATAAGTTTTCTCCGCTAAGTCGGCCGCCATGGCATCCGCCACGGCAAGTTGCGGCTCGGCTTTCACCACGCCGCCCGTGTCGCCGACGGAGTGAAAAACCAACTGACCGGCGGCTTGTATTTCGGTCAGCGCGCTCGCGGGCAATACGGCACTCAAATCGAAGACCGGCGGCTGCACACGCGGCGTAGGGATCGGGTCATTCACCTGCTCTTCTTTGAGCTTCGCGTCTGCCGCGATGTCTCCGGCGCTATAGCTGAAGAAGTTATCGGCGGTATAAGTGGGGTTCGCAAAACTGAATCCGTTTGTGGGCATGGGGAGGGTCCTCGCGTAATTTGAGATTCCTATATTCCGTCGAATCGAAGCGCGCAATTCACGCGCAGTCATCTGCGTTTCGGGATTATAGCTGTTCTCCAATTGCTATTGAGTGAAAGCACATCAGCTAAGTGGGTTTTTCATCAACCGGGGCCCCCACAGACAGGCCTTCGTCCGTGGGGTGGAAGAAAAAGCCACCTTGCTCGACCCTCAAAATGCCACATACAAATTGGAAAACAGCTCTATATCCCGCATTCGATGAAACCATGATGATCGCCGACGCAGCGCCATGTACCATCGATCCATGGCGCTCGTCGAGTTGGATGCTGTTTCGAAAAGCTATCCACGCTGGGCAGGGTGGCGATCGGAACTTCACACCGTTGTAGAGAACGTTTCGCTCACGATTGAAGCCGGCGAGACGCTGGGCCTGGTCGGTGAGTCGGGCTCGGGCAAAACCACGGTGGCCCGCATGATTCTTGGCGTCATTGCACCCACCCAGGGTAGCGTGCGCGTCGAAGGTGTCGACCTAGCTCATGCCTCATCTTCAGAAATGCGCCGCATTCGCCGTCAGATGCAGCCGGTGTTTCAGGATCCGCATGCGGCATTGAATCCGCGCATGAAAGTCCTCGACATCGTCACTGAGCCGTGGGCGATTCACGGCGTCGAAGCAGGCATATCCAACAGCCGCGCTTCTCTGCACGCAAGGGCCGCCGAATTGTTGGCGCAAGTAGGACTCGACGAATCGGCCCTCGAACGCCATCCGCATGAATTCTCAGGCGGACAGCGCCGGCGCATCAACATAGCCCGCGCGCTCGCACTTCGGCCCAGGCTTCTGATCCTGGATGAACCTGTCTCGGCGCTCGACGTGAGTGTATGTGCGCAAATTGTGAACCTCTTGCGACGCCTTCAGCGGGAGCGCGGATTGACCTATCTCTTCATCTCGCACTCCATGCCGCTGGTGCGCTACCTCAGCACACGTATCGCCGTCATGGAGCACGGCCGCCTGGTAGAAACAGGCGAGGCGGAGTCGCTGTGCAACGCCCCTCGCGAGGCATATACGCGCCAACTACTCGCAGCCACGCCGGAGTTGCCTGCCGGCGTAGCCTGAAGAGACCAGGAAACCCTACTTCGTTTGCGGTTGTGACTGAGGCTGCGTCGTCGGTGGCGTCGTCGGGGCCGGAGTCGCAGGTTTCGTGGCCGGCGGCGGAGTCGCTGTCGCGGGAGTTCCCGCCGGCGCCTCAGGTGCAGGCGGTGTGGCAGTCTGCCCTGGTTTCGCTGCCGCTCCGGGTGATCCGGACGGTGGCGCATTCAGCGGCAGGTGCCCTGGCGGAATTGTCATACCAGGCCGGACCGGCATCATGCCCGGATGATTCGCGGGCATCTGCATCTCCGAAACATCGACAAGTTCAATGTCGAAGATGAGGTCCGCCTTGGGCGGAATTCCCGGATGCGCGGGATCAGGTCCCGGGCGTCCGCGCGCACCGTAAGCGAGTTGCCAGGGGATAAAGAGCCGGCGTTTGCCTCCGACTTTCATTCCAGTGAATCCCTGGTCGAAGCCTGGAATCACGCGACCGAACCCCTGCGGAAAACTGATCGGCTGCACGTCGCCCAGCTTCGGCTTCCCATCGTCTCCCATCATGGGCTTCCCGTCTTTGTCCTTCAACGGAAGCCGATGATCCTCTGAAGAATCGAACTTGTGCCCATCGGCTGCGAGCCATCCTGTGTACAGAACCTTGTACAGTTTGTTCGGCTCTGCGTCGGCGCCCGTACCAATCTTCACGTCCTGGTAGTGAAGCGCAAAGGCGACCTTGACAACTCCACGAGCGCGCGGCACACCGGGCGGCAGCTTTATCCCAGGAGCGGCAGCGCTAGTGGAAGTCGAGGCAACCTTGTTTGGGATCGCTGGCTTCGGCGCGGTTTGTGCAACGGAAATTTGGACAGCAGCGGATACGAAAATCGAACAGAGAAAGAAATGCTTCATCGAATGCAATAACTCCAGCTTCATTCTTCTGGGAGTTTATCAGGCGCCGCCGCCAACTCCCTTTTCCGCGGCTTTGCCCATGCTCATTCAATCCCCAAAGCCTTATGAGTCTTTATGCAACTCACCCTTAAAGTAAGGGAATGCCCGTCGCAGCATCTCATCTTTTTCATATTCTTTGGCTACCCGTGGCCTCATTTTTTGCCGGCGTACTGAATGCCATTGCCGGCGGCGGCTCGTTCTTATCGCTCCCTGCGCTTATCGCCAGTACCTCCGCCATCGGTGTGGGAGCCGTGACGGCGCAAGCGACCAACACCGTTGCCCTTTGGCCGGGACAGCTCACTTCCCTCGTGGCCTTTCGCCAACTCCTGCGCGAATACAGCTGGAAGCTCGTGCCGCTTGCCGTAGCATCCGGCATCGGCGGATGGCTTGGCGGCGTGTTGCTTCTCAAAACCGGCAACAAGATGTTTCGCGAATTGCTGCCGTGGCTTCTGCTCTTTGCTGCAGTAATGTTTGTGCTCAGCTTTCCGCTGGGCCGCTGGTTACAGTCGCTCTCCGGCGGCAAGCGATACAACACGTGGTTGCTGATCGGCATGGTGGTCGTCAGCATCTACGTAGGCTACTTCGGTGCGGGCGGCGGATTCCTGGTGATGGCGCTCTTCGGCATCTGCGGCGTCAACGACATCCACGAGATGAACGCGTTGAAAGTGGTAACAGCCGTGGTGTCGATCGGCATTCCTGCCGTCACGTTCATCGTCGCCGGCCGCGTGCAAGGTCGACTCTGCCTCGAGATGGCGATCCTCGCCGGCCTCGGCGGCTACTTCGGCGCCCATTACAGCCGCAAGATCAATCAGCGCGCGATGCGTTGGACCGTCGCCATCATTGGCTTCGTCACCGCAGGATACTTCTTCCTGGCGAACTACCTGAATCACCCCAAGTAGAGGCAAAACAATCTGGGCCCTTTGACCTGGGCACTTCGACATGGAAAGGCTCGGCTCGTTTGCTTATGCTCGCGCCAGCATGCCCGCAAGCAGCGCCGTTCTCGGCGCCAGGTGCTCGATCACGATGGATTCGTGCTCAGCATGCGCACCCTCGCCCACGGCGCCCATGCCATCGAGCGTGGGAATGCCAAGTGCGGAAGTAAAGTTTGCGTCCGACGCGCCTCCGGTAGCCGCTTCATCAAGCGCGAAACCTAGTTCCGCAGCCAATGCGCGCGCCTTCCTATAGAGCTTCACGGTGCCGACGGTGCGTTCCATCGGCGGCCGATTGATTCCCCCGGTTACGGCGACAGAACATCGCTTGTTGATCGCTTTAAGACTGGCGAATCTCCGCTCGATGCGTGGCCCATCGCTCTTCCGCGCAATCCGCGCATCCACCTCGGCCCAGGCTTCTGCAGGAATGACGTTGGTCTTGGTGCCGCCACCGGCTGTACCTACGCTCACCGTCAATCCCTTCTTCAAGTCGGTCCAGCCGCTCACGGTTTCCATCGCGCGCGCCAATTCCAGTAACGCGCTCGCGCCCTTCTCGAAATCGACGCCCGCGTGGGCTGCGATGCCTTTGACTTCGAGTCGCCAGTTGCCGGTGCCTTTGCGTGCAGTCTTATACGCCAATCCCTGTGCCGGCTCCAGAACAAAAACAGCGCCGCACTCGGCCGCAAGCTGCTCGGTGATCGGCCGCGACACCGGGCTGCCTATCTCCTCATCGCTGTTCAGCAGCAGCACGATCTCATGTTCGAGGAGTTCAGCTTCGCCCAGCATTTCGATCGCTGTGAACGCCATGGCGACACCGGCTTTCATATCCAGCGTGCCGGGCCCCCAAAGCCGCCCCTCGCCCACGCGGCACGGCATCCGCTTCAGCGTGCCCAAAGGCCAAACGGTATCCAAATGTCCCAGCAACAGGATTGGTTTCGTGGCTGCATCTTTAGGTCGACGCCCGAAGCGCGCCTCCAGCATATCCCCGAATCCTTTCTGCCGGTGCAATCGGACCCGTCCGCCAAGGCCTTTCGCATGGGCCGCCGCGAGGGCCACAGAGGCATCCACAGCGGCCTTATCGTCGGAAGGCGATTCCACCCGCACGAGTTTCTGCGTGAGATCGATCAGCGCGCGTTCCTTGAGGCGCGCGCCCGCCAACAACGCGCGCATCGGAATCGACGGATCGGATGAAGCAGACATCATTGGTTAGCCTTGAGTTGTTCGATGGGCCTCCCCGATTCTACGACGCGCTGAGAGAAAGGGTCCGGATCAGACGCGATTCAAATCCTGCCCGTGTGGCCTCTTTCTCCCGTTGAGGCGTCAGCTCCCTCGTCGGGAAATCTGGAGGCAAATCCCGGGAATTTCTGTTGCAAATTTCTGGGCGAACTCCAGAATTGCATCGGTCTGATCTCACTTGGATTTGGGTCGGAGACTGTGGCAAATACGGTGCTTCTGATCGAAAAGTGTGGCAAAAATACCACATCAGCTTTTGGAATTTCGCGTCTAATCTAGCGCTTGCATAAGTTTTCCACAACCGGAGAGTACTTTCTGTCGCCCTCTGAGCATTTGGAGCAGACGATCGTCGAGCCCCTCGAATTTACAGGGGTAGGCCTCCATTCCGGCGCCCCGGTCACCATGCGCCTTTTGCCTGCGCCCGCAGGTTCGGGAATTGTCTTTCGCCGCACCGATCTCGACGACTTTGAAATCGCAGCCATCGGCCGCAACGTCGCCAAGGTCAGCTATGCCACCAGCCTTATGCGCCAGGGCGTGCTGATCTCGACCACCGAACACTTGCTCTCTGCCCTCATCGGCATGGGCGTCGACAACGTGATCGTGGAACTGGACAATCTGGAACTGCCCATCCTCGACGGCAGCGCCCTTCCCTACGTCGATGCCATCCTGAACCAGGGAATCCGCACCCAGCGCCGCCGCCGCGAGTACATGCGCGTGATGAAGCCTGTGGAAGTGCGCGAAGGAAACAAATTCATCGGAGTCTATCCGGGCTCCGGCTATCGCATCCGGTACACCATCGACTTCCCCGCCCCCATTGGTCAGCAAATTGCCAGCGTTGATCTGGCTGCCGAGACCTACGGCACCTTGATTGCCGGCGCGCGCACCTTCGGCTACAAATCGGATGAAAAGCGCCTGCGGGATATGGGACTGATTCGCGGCGCGAGCCCCGAAAATGCGATTGTCCTTGGACCACAAGGTCCTGAGAACGGCCCTCTGCGATTCAAGGATGAATATGTGCGCCACAAGGTGCTCGATCTCATCGGCGACCTGGCGCTGGCCGGACGGCGCATCGAAGGCCACGTCGTCGCCGAACGCGCGGGCCACGCCATGCACACCGCGTTGGTTTCCAGGCTGCTCAAAGATCGTTCCGCGTGGGAACTGGCCCGTGTGCCCGTGGCCGCACCATCAGCCGACGAGGAAAATCTCCGTACTGTGGCTGTGGGGCGCCCGGCTTTCTTGAGCGCATAGTTCGCTCCCGCCGCCGCACCAATCCATCAAGCAAACAAAATCCGCATCGGCGTCGGCGCGTCATAGTTTTTGCCTTCGTTCGCCAACTCGCCGGTCCGCGGGTTGCGCGCAAATACGCTGACCCAATTCGAATTCTGGTTTGCCACCAGCATCCATCGCTCTGTCGGATCGAGCACAAAGTTGCGAGGAGTCTTCCCCCCGCAGTTGGAGCGCTTCATCGGTGTGAGAGCGCCGGTTTTCGGATCGGCCTTGAAGCTCGAGAGAAAATCATCGCCGCGATTCGCAAAATAAACAAACCGGCCGTCGCGCGTGATCACGGTGTCGCACCCAGTCGATCCGCCGCTCGAGTTCGGTGGCAAAAGATCGACGCTTGTCACGCGCGTCAAACTTCCGTCGGCCTTATGCCACTCCAGCACATCCACCGTCGACGTCAGCTCGTTCATGCCATAGGCGGTGTGCCCATTGGGATGGAAGTGCAGCGTGCGCGATCCAGCTCCTGGTTTCGCGTGATAGGCCCCGGCTTGCGTGAGCTTCGCGGTCGTCGTGTCGAGGTTGTAAATGTGGATCATGTCGCCGCCGAGATCGTTGATATAGGCAAACCGGTTGTCCGGCGAGAAAGAACAGAAGTGCGCGTGCGCGGCTTCCTGGCGGTCGGCGTTGGGACCGTGGACGGTGTAGTGCTCGGTCCAGATCGCTGGGCTCAGCTTTCCTTCAGTCACAAGAAAGCTGGCCGCAGAGCCGCCACCGTAGTCCGCCGACAACAGCACGCGCCCCGTATGGTCCAGCGCAATATGGCATGTGCCCTTCGCGGCTGAATTCTGCGCCGAGAGCGGATGCAGTTCGCCGTTGCTCACCTTGTAGCTCGCCACTTCGCCCGTGGGCTTGCCGTTAAAGCTGTCCACTTCGCACGCGGCAAACAAATACCAGTGGCCCGGCGAATACGTCAGCCAATCCACCGTCGAAACCTGGGCGGCAACGCCCGCAGCGGTCAGTTCGCCGATCGCAGGGTTCCAATCGTAGGCAAGAACTCCGTTTTGCGTTCCCGATCCGACGAACACGCGCTGCAGTTGAGGCGCGGCAAGGGCGGGCGAAACAGCGCTGGCAACGGCAACAGCGGAAGAAGTCTTCAGAAATTTACGGCGAGTCTGGTTTCCCATAGCAGATGCGATTGTCGCCGATGGGACGCCGTCAGCGCCAGCGCAGTGTCGGCCCTTAGACTGGAGATAAGGAGCAAAGCTTGTCGCACTTCATCAGCTTTGTCCGCATTCCGGCCCTGGCCATTCGCCAGCACATCCGCCCTCTCGCCCCGTTGGGCGTGTTGGAAGAAGACCGCATTCAGATGCATGTGTGGCCCCAGGACATCGACTTTAATCTGCATATGAACAACGCGCGCTACCTGAGTGTGATGGATTATGCGCGCATCCATCTGCTGGCGCGGGGCCGTCTCCTCGAACACATCGTCCGTTCGCGCTGGCAACCCCTCGTAGGCGCAGTGTGGATGACCTATCGCCGCTCGTTGCCTCTGTTCTCTGCCTTCACAATTGCATCTCGACTGATGTGCTGGGACGATCGCTGGTTCTACATCGAGCAAAAATTCACCATTCGCGACAGCCTCGCCGCCGTCGGCTGGGTAAAAGGCATGTTGCGCGACGCGCGCGGCAGTGTAAACCCACAGGAACCACTGGAGCGTGTGACGCCCGGTGTGATCAGCCCGCCCATGCCTGACGCCATCGCGCAATGGAACGAGCTGACCCGCGAAAAACTGCAAGGCGGCGATAGCTAGGTCGATGATCAGTTTTTGCCTACTAGCTTCCGTGCCCCATCCTTTCTGTCATCCTGAGCGGAGCGCAGCGAAGTCGAAGGACCTGCTTTTTGGGCTCTGGCGAAAGGGTGGGAAAGCACAAATCTCAAAGTGCGAGATCACTCGGTCAGAGAGCTAGGTGCATGACTCCTCGCTTCCGCACCATCCTCCGTGCCCCATCCTTTCGCTTTTTTTCTCGCGAAAGGGTGGGAGGCCACGAACCTCGACAGACACATTCACGCGGTCGTATACCTAGCGATCGAGGTCAAAGACCACGTTCACCGTCGTCTCCACTTCCACAGGCTCGCCGTTGAGAAGGTAGGGCCGATAGCGCCACGTCTTCACCGCGTCCATCGCAGCCTGCTGCAACAGCATAGGGCCGCTTACCACACGCAGATTCTCAATGGTTCCGTTCTTCGAAATCGTAGCCTGCAGGACGACTGTCCCATGAGCGCCCGCTGCCTTGGCGATCGCCGGATACACGGGCACGAACTTTGCGAGCAGGCTGCCCTCCATGACCCCGGAAGAAATGCGGACCGGGCCCTTTGGCTCCCCACGAACAACGGACGCCGCGTGACGGCCAGGAAATACCCCCGTTCCGGCATCGGGCATTCCGGAGCCTTGATCCATGCTGAAAATAGATTCTCCGGGAGCCTGCTCGGGAACTGCGCCGACGAAGATGCCAGACGGAATTTTCGGCGGAGCAAGAATCACCCCGTTCGGCATTTCGGAAGTTCCGCGAAATTTTTGCGGTGGTTGCTTCGGCGGCTCTTGCGGCGCGGGTGGCGGCGCAGGCGCGGTCAACAGAAACGCCAGCGCCTGCCGAGGCAAGGCTTCCGGATAAATCAACGGAATCAGGATCAGCCCGAAAAGCACCGACCCATTCAAGAGGAATGTCGCGACCATCCAACCGCGGCTGCGCGTCTGGATTCTGCCCGTGGATTCGAAGGCGGAGTCTTCAAACATGGGATGCCTCCAACCTTGGGACCTGCTCGCTCAGACCAGGCCCCAAGTTATCCAGCCGCACCAACCGAGTAGCGCAGGCGCACGAACTCTCACTCCCTCCACCCCCAAGTCGGCGCAGGCGCATGAGTCCAAGGCCCTCCGCACATCCCCATCGGAACCACTGTGCTTCTGTAGACACCACGGTCACCGAATTTGTTCCAGGCCGATGCGATTGCGCCGCAATATGTGCAACCAATGCGCTACACTCCATACGATTCACCGGCAGGGCTGCGCTCGTTCCTGTCAGCAGACCCGCACAAAACCGGAGTCGCCATGAAATTGTTCCGCTTGGTTGTTTTTGCATTCGCCGCAATCCATTTGTCGAGCGCACCGGCCCAGGAAGCAACTCCTGCTCCCGCCAGCACCGCGCCCGACCCTTCCGCAACGCTCGCCTATATTCATGGGGCGTGGGATACCCTCACGCGCTCGATGACCGATTGCCACTCGCTGGTCGACATCAAGATCACCGCAAACCCCGTTCTCTACTTGCCTGCGGAGATATCTCCACCTGCGGACGTCACGGCTCTCGAAGATAAGTGCCACGTGCGCGTCGAAGCTCTGCCGCGGCGAATTGAAAAAATCGGCGATGTGTCTCCGGAGGAACTGCACGCTGCAGGCCTGCTCTATCTGCCGAATCCCTACGTCGTTCCGGGCGGACGCTTCAATGAGATGTACGGCTGGGATAGTTACTTCATTCTTCTGGGACTCGAGGCCGACCATCGCGAAGCTCTCGGCAAGGACATGGTCGATAACTTCCTCTTCGAGATCGAACACTACGGCGGCGTGTTGAATGCCAATCGCACTTATTACCTCACGCGCTCGCAGCCGCCATTCCTCACCTCGATGATCCGTGCTGTCTATGAAAATCCCGCCAGCTTTCCTGCCACACCTGCAGGCCATGCCGAAGCAAGAACCTGGCTCGGCCGCGCCTACACGCTCGCCGAAAAAGATTACTCCACCTGGACACGCCCGGAACACAAAGCAGGCACAACCGGCTTGGCGCGCTATTTCGATTACGGAACCGGCCCCGTCCCCGAGATGGCCGACGACAGCAATTACTACATTGATGTGATTCACTGGCTGGTCGCACATCCGCACTCTGGCGGCGAGGCCTTCCTGGTGAAAGGCTCAGAACATCCCGACGCAGCCGAGGACAACCGGTTGCAACGGACAAGTTGCGATGTGCATATGAGTATCGTGTGCATGCGTGCGTGGTCCTCCGGCTACCGGCTCACGCGTGACTTTTATCTCGGCGACCGCGCCATGCGTGAATCCGGCTTCGACCCAAGTTTTCGATTCGGTCCTTTCGACGGAGCCACACATCATTTCGCGCCCGTGTGCCTGAACAGCCTGCTCTATCGCTATGAGCGGGACATGCAGCATCTCGCGCTCGTACTGGGCAAACCCGCCGACGCGCAGCATTGGCAGCGGCACTCGAAAGCGCGTAACGCCGCGATGCAACGCTATCTCTGGCGCGCCAAAGAAGGCGTCTTTGCCGACTTTGATTTCGTCCGCCGTCAATCTTCAACCTACGCCTACATCACTTCGCTCTATCCCCTGTGGGCGGGCGTTTCCATGCGCGAACAAGCGCAACAGATGGTCGCGCAACTCAACCTTTTCGAGCGTCCCGGCGGACTTTCGATGAGCAACTACAATTCCGGCACGCAATGGGATGAGCCGTTCGGCTGGGCACCGACGAATTGGATTGCCGTCGCAGGCCTCGAATCTACCGGATTTCGGAACGACGCTGCGCGCCTCGCCCGCAAGTGGGATGCTACCGTCGGCACTGGCTTTGCGCAGGATGCTACCATTCGCGAAAAGTACAACGTGGTTTCGGGCAACGCGAATGTGCACGTCAGCGCGGGCTATACAACGAACGAAATCGGCTTCGGCTGGACCAACGCGGTGTATCTGAAGATGAAAGAGATCACGAACGCCGCGGATACGCACGCCGCAAACTAATGCGCCAATAACGAAGGGCGTACTCGTTCGATGGATATGCCCTTCGTCAAAGAATAGGTCGCCTATGCGCACTTACTCCGGCAGATAGAGCTTGCCGGCGATGTTGAAAGTCGTGTTCAACACCTGCGCACTCGTGTTCGGCTGACCACCGCCGACGGAAACCGTGTACTGTCCCTCGGCAATAATCGGCTCGCCGGCTTCCGTCACCATGCTCAGATCGCGCGGCCGCAGGCGGAAGTGAACGGTCTGCGACGCGCCCGGATCAAGATGCACGCGCTGGAAGCCGCGCAGCGCGCGCAGCGGCGCACCAGGTACCTTGGGGAATTCAAGGTAGAGTTGCGCCACTTCATCGCCCGCAGTCTTTCCGGTGTTGGTCACGGTCACATCAAGCGTTGCCGGACTACCTGCAGCGACAGGTTCCGTTGGACCCTTGAGGTCGCTATACGAGAAGCTCGTATAACTCAGGCCATAGCCGAAGGGATAAAGCGGCTCACCCTCAAAGTAGCGATAGGTGCGTCCCTTCATCGCGTAGTCCTCGAAGGCCGGCAACTGGCTGATGTCCTTGTAGACCGTCACCGGCAGCCGTCCGCCAGGATTGTTCTTGCCCGACATCGTCTCCGCCACTGCCGTGCCACCTTCCTCGCCGGGATACCAGGATTCGAGAATTGCGTTCGCATGCGCCTTGGCCCAGTTCACGCCCAGCGCGCTACCGTTGGTCAACACCACCACCACCGGCTTGCCCGTTGCGGCAACCGCCTCAAGAAGATCCTCCTCCGGCTTGGGCAAATCGAGCGAAGTGCGATCGCCTCCCTTGAAGCCTTCTTCCTGCACCTGCATCTCTTCGCCTTCCAGTTCGCTGGTGATACCCACTACGGCGACCACAACATCGGCCGCCTTGGCGGCGTCGACGGCCGCAGGCTGTGGCTTCAAGTCAACCTTTGACCACATCAGCTTCGCCGCAATCTCTTCGGCGTCCCCGAATCCAAACGCGTATTCCACATGCAGCTTGGCTGGCTTGCCAGCTTCCAGATTTACGCGGCCCAGCTTGGCTTCTTTGCCGCTGCCGCCGTAGGAAGAGGTTACGTTCTTGCCGTCCAGCTGCATACGGAAAAAGCCGGAAGCCGCCATGCCGAGGTTGTAATCGCCCGTCTCCCGGGCCGTCAGCATCCCATCCCAGCGAATGGCCAAAGGCTTCACCGCCGCCGCTTCAGCCGGGAGCCCGTTCGCCGCCGCGTCGAGCGTGGGTTCCACCCGTTCGGCCACCGGCTTCGAGGTGGAGGGATTATTCAAGTTCGACATGTCTAGTTGCGAATAGCTCGCCTTGATGCCCGGCTTTCCGTCCACGGTAAGCGCGGAGGCAGGCACAGGCGCGGCGTCATGGCCAAGAAACTGCGTGCCAGCAACGTAGTTGATCGTGGCGCCACTGAATTCTTTGCGAATGCCTTCGAGAATCGAGACCGTATGGCTCGGTATGCCGTTGTAATTGCCCAGCAGCACTCTGGTCTGATCGGCCAACGGGCCAACAACCGCGATCTTCAAACCCGACGCCTTCAACGGCAGCACACCGTCATTCTTCAGCAACACCATCGCTTCGTCGGCCAACTTGCGCGCCATGTCACGATGCTGCGCGCTATCCAGCAGGCTCTCGTCAATCTTGGTGTAAGGCACCATCTCCGGCGGATCAAACATGCCCAGCTTCATGCGCGCCGTGAAGAGGCGCGTTACGGCCGTGTCGATCTCACTCTCCTTCAGATAGCCTTGCTTCACCGCATCAAGATAAGGCTTGTAGTCGTGGTTGTCTTTCACCTTGAAGGTGAAGTCCACGCATTCGTTGTCCATGCCGCGACGCAGACTCACCGCCGACGACTCGGCTTGCGTCGTATTGAATTTGTGGCCCTCATGAATATCGAGCACCGCCCCGCAATCTGAGACGACATAGCCCTGGAAGTTCCACCAGCCGCGCAATTGATCCTGAAGCAGGAATTCATTGGCACACGCAGGCTCGCCGTTGATCGAGTTGTACGCGCACATGACGGAATCCGCATGCCCCTCGGTCACAGCGGCGCGAAAGGCAGGCAGATACGTGTCGACTTCGTCATGCTTGCTCACATCGACATTGGCCGTGTGGCGCGTCGGCTCCGGTCCGCTATGCACAGCAAAGTGCTTGGGCGTCGAGATCACACGGTAGTAGCGGGGATCGTCGCCCTGCATGCCGGTCACAAAGGCCACGCCCATGCGCGCGGTCAGGAACGGATCCTCACCATAGGTCTCCTGGCCGCGGCCCCAGCGCGGGTCGCGAAAGATGTTGATGTTGGGCGCCCAGAAGTCGAGCCCTTCAAAAATATCGCTATGTCCGGCGCGCATCGCCTGCACGTGCTTGATGCGTCCTTCCGTCCCGATCACAATCGCCATCTGGTGAATGGCCGGCACGTCAAAGGTGGCGGCCAAGCCGATCGGCTCCGGAAACTCCGTCGTGCCGTCCCGCGCCACACCGTGCAGCGACTCGCTCCACCAGTCATAGGCAGGAACATTGAGCCGAGGAATCGCGCGCGCCTGATTCACCAACTGGCTTGCTTTTTCCTCCAGCGTCATGCGCTTCACCAGGTCCGCCGCTCTCTCCTGCGGTGGCAGGCCGATGTCTAGATAAGCAGGTTTCTGTGCATCCTGGCCCAGGGCCGACCACGCCAGCCCGCTCCCAATCAAACCGACCGCAACCATCCGCAATCCAAGGCTCTTCATCACGTCCATCTCCGATGGGTAAAAGTGCTTTGAGGAATTTGAAAACGAGAAGAATCTCACTTGCCCCACGGCTGCCAACCATACTGCCGCCGAGTACCTCTGTCAAGCAACGGAACGCTCGAATTACCTCTTGAAAAATCGCTTTATTCGCACTCGAAATGTTTCCGATTTTTCCGGCAGTGAGTAACTGTTTCCCGCTCGGCACAGATCGGTTGTTCCCCTCCGATGTAACCTTCTTGCGCGAAGACCAGTAAGACAAGTTGAAAGGGGAAGAAACGATGCGGGACGGAGCGAGTAACGTCCTGAATGAGCTTCGGCAAGGTAGCCCCGCGACATTCAACGATGCCTTCGAAACTCTTTTCCGCCTCCACCAGCGCACTGTGTATGGCTGGTTGTTGCGCATCGTTCGCAACCCGGCAGCAGCCGAGGATCTGACGGTGGAAACATTCTGGCGCATCTACCGCGCCCACGCGCGCTTCGACCCCACACGCGGATTTGAAGCTTGGGCACGCACGATTGCCACTCACGTGGCTCTTGACTGGCTGCGCACGCAGCGGCCGGAGACTGAGTTGTTGATGGATGTCGCGGCGCCGCCCACGGGCGATCCGGCCATTTCAGACGAGATTCGCCGAAAGACTGCCGAGGCGTTCTCGCGACTAGCACCAAAGTTGCGGGTCGCAGCCGTTCTCGCAGTGGTCGAGGAGTTACCGCACAAAGAAGTTGCCGCCGCGCTCGGCATTTCAGTCACTGCAGTCAAGGTGCGCGTCTTCCGCGCGCTGCGGCTGCTTCGAAAAGATCTACAACAACAGGGGATCACACCATGAACGCTCACGACGAAGAACGAATGAAACAGTTCCTCAAGCAGGCTCTCCCGCCAATGGGCGATGCAGAACCCGGACGTGATCTATGGCCGGCGATGCTGCAGCGGCTCGATGCACGGCCCACCGCAGTGCCGTGGTTCGACTGGGCACTGGCCGGCGGGCTCGCGGTCTTCGCTCTGGCGTTTCCGGCGTCGATCCCGGTATTTCTTTACTACTTGTGAACCCGCGGACGCACAGCCCGCAGAAAGTGAGGTTTCCATGAACACACATCCTTATCTACGCGCATTCCTGGCAGGAACTTTTGTGCCCACGCTGATCCTGCCTCTGTTTCTGACCGTCTTCATCGTCGTCCGCCTGATACTCCAGGCCCCCATCCCGATTGAACGCGGTCTGGTGTTTCCCATGGCCCTCGTGCCCATTCTGTGGGCCCTCTGGAACGTGCTCTGGCTTGGATCGCATTCCCGGACGCATCTTCCCATTGGCCCCCACGGCGCCTTACTGCCTTTGCTGCTGATGCCTGCCGGAGCGATTGCGGCAAGCTGCCTCGGCATACTGGGCCTTGGCTCGCACGGAGTCACTTGGTTCCACACCTGGTATCTGCCCTACGCGGTGATCGCACCATGCTTTCTCGCGGCTCTTGCCGGCTACTACCTGGTGTGGAAATACATTGTCGGCTTCCTGAACCAGACCCTGGGAATCGCATAAACGTGTCAGCCGCTGTGAACGTTGCACTGGGCCAGTAACAGAAAGGAGTCGATCATGTTCATCCTGATTCGTACACTCACGTATGCCACTCTCTTCATCGGTTCTGTGCTCGTGTACTTGCCTGGCCGTGTGTTGGCATGGGCCGGCATGAGTCGCCCAACAGAAATCAGTTGGCCGCAGATTGTCGGCATAGCGATAGGAAGCCTCGGTGCAGCCCTCGCTCTATCGTGTGTCGCCGTGTTCGCGCGCATTGGCAAAGGCACGCCCGCACCCTTCGACCCGCCCCGCCGCCTCGTGATGCGAGGTCCGTATCGGTTCGTGCGCAACCCGATGTACATCGGCGCGGCATTCGCCTTGGCAGGAGCCGCGCTCTTCTTCACGTCGCTCAGTCTCTTTGCTTTCGTTTGTGGCTTCCTAATCGTTTGCCACTGCTTCATCTTGATTTACGAGGAGCCGACCTTGCGCCGTAGCTTCGGGCAGGAATACACGGCCTACTGCCAGCACGTGAAGCGTTGGCGGCCGCAGTTCGGTGCCGCCCAGCAATCTTAGGGTTCGAAGAAATCCTGCAAGCCTGCACGGGCCGCGTGCGCAGCCATGGAGGCCTGAATCTCCAGTGCGAGTGCCAGCGCGTCGCGGCCCTGGCGAGCTGTGACACGTGGCGCTTTCCTCGTCCGCACCGATTCGAGGAAAGACTCGATCTCCAGGCGCAAAGGCTCGCCCCGCAAAACTGGCGGTTTCACGATCGACAATCCAGGATTGGGTCCAGCCGCTGCGCCCGATGCCGCAAGCTGCGCCAGGATTGCCGGATCAATCTGTCCCCCTTCGAGCGCAGCAGCAATTTCAGGCGGCACACTGCCGTCGAGACGGATCACGAGCAGATCGCGCCGTGCATAGTCAATGGAGACATATTGTCTCGGCTCAAAAAAGCGCAGCTTGCGCACCCGTTCTGTCGAAACGCGAGAGGCGGTAAAGTTGGCCACGCAACCCGACTCGAATTCGACGCGCACATTCGCAATATCCACCTTCGGCGAAAGAATCGGAAGTCCCACAGCGCGCACCTCGCGCACCGGTGAATTCGCAAACGTAAGCACGATGTCCAAATCGTGAATCATCAGGTCCAGCACGACGTCCACATCGAGCGCGCGTGGCGTGAAAATCGAAAGCCGATGCGCTTCAAAAAACATGGGCCGGCGCAGTTTTGGCTGCACCGCCAGCACTGCGGAGTTGAATCGCTCCAGATGACCGGGCTGCAACACACGGTTCTTTCGCTCGGCGAGCGCGACCAGTTCGTCCGCTTCCGTCAACGTTGCCGCAAGCGGCTTTTCAACCAGAAGGTCCAGGCCCGCATCGAGTAGTGCCGACGCAACCGCATGATGGTGCACCGTTGGAACGGCGACGCTGGCTGCATCCAAACGCAGATCAGCCTTCAGCAGTTCTTCCACGCTGGCAAAAACAGGGATGGAGTATTTCGCTGCAGTTTCCGCTGCTCGTGCTGGATCGGGCTCAACCGCGGCCACAAGCGCGACCGGCAGCCCGCTCGCTTCTAATTCGCGGTAAACACGAAGATGATTGCGGCCAAACGCTCCCGCTCCGGCAACAGCGACGCGCACAATGGGCTCGCCTGCTATTGCGCTGCCCCTTTGCCTTCCACTGCTTTGAGGCAGCGCCCGTAGAGTTCCAGCAGTTGGTTCACATACTCTTCGGGCTTGGCCGCGCCCGAACCGCTAAATCCGGTTGAGCCGGCAACCGGGCGGCCCACCCCGGCAGTTCCCGCGACAAACTTGAGCAGGTCAAGGGCGATATCTTCGTTGCGGCGGATGCCAAGCCCCGCGCTGTTTGGTGATTCCATTTTGAAAAGTTCTCCGAAAAGGATGCTACCAGAGAACGGCTTCCGCGCGCGCCCTGCGGACCTCGCCACGATACCCTGAAGATATGCGGATGAATCACCGCCTCCGTTCCTTGTTCCGCGATCCTCTTTTCCTGCTCGCTCTTGCCGCGGGGCTCATTGCTTTCGTTGTTCAATCCGGCGAGCTAGGCACCGCCGACACGCAGCACCGCCTCAACTCAACGCACGCCTTCTGGACATCGGAACTGCCCGTCTACGATTGGGAGTATCCCGAGTTTGGCGTCCACGGCCGCGGTGGCCGCTTGCAAAGCTGGTACGGCATCGGCCAATCGCTCCTCATGCTGCCCGCGGACATGATCGGAACCTTCTTCGAGAACCTGCCGTTCTTTTCGCATTACAAAAACACCGATCCAACAGTCCGCAATATCTTCGTCAGCTTCACCACCAATATCCTTGTCACTGTTCTTACGGCGCTGGTGTGTTTCCGCCTTCTGCGTCAATTCGGGTTCACGATCGGTCATTCGGTCGCGGGCGTCCTGGCATTACTTCTCGCAACCACGCATCTCCATTACACGCAGAACATGATGGAGAACAACTACATCTTTCTCCTCACGGCGACCGGCTTCTGCTTCGAATATGAATGGCTCCGCACCGGCTCCCGACGTGCACTCCTCATCGGCACAGGCGCTTTCGGTCTCAATTTGCTCACCCGCCTAACCACAGGCCTCGACCTGCTGGCCGGCATCGCGTTCGTGCTGCTGGTTCTCTGGTTCGACAAAGCCCCAGCCACGCAATTCTGGAATCGTTGCCGAAGCTATGCCGCCACCGCCGTCCCGGTCTTCTGCTTTTTCGGCCTCCTCGATCGCCTCTATCAGTTCTACCGTTTTGGCTCGTTCACCAATACCTATGTCAGCGTCGTCGCCCACGAAACCCTGCAGCGCCATCCCGACTGGCCCAAGGTCTATCCATTCGAAACTCCCTTTCACATCGGCTTCTTCGGCGCGCTCTTCACGCCGGAGAAATCCATCTTCCTCTTCGACCCACTACTGATCCTTGCCATTCTCGTCGCTATTCTTGGATGGAAGCGATTCAATCCCGCGGTGCGCGCCTACACCATCTCCGCAGGCCTTCTGCTGCTGGCATACATCTGCTTTTACGCGCGCTACACCGTGTGGAGTGGGGACGATGCCTGGGGCGACCGCTATGTCTCCACCTCGGTCGAGCTCGCAGTCCTGCTCGCCATCCCTCTCTTGCTGGGCCATCGCGCCGAATTTGGCAAACTCCTCTGGGCCATCGGACTCGCACTGCTCGCTATTAGTACCGTCATTCAACTTGCCTCTCTTGCCTTCTGGCTTCCCCTCGAGCTCTACCAGATGGAAGAGTTCGGCCATCCGACTTTCGTCATCGCCCTGCGCATGAAAAACATTGCGGCTTTTGCTTTAGGCAAGATGGACGCCTGGGGCCTCGCCACCGACTCTTTGCACGAGGACCCGTGGGACTACGTCCACATGACGACCTGGAACTTCCTTCCCTTCCTGCTGAAGCGCGTTGGCGTCGCCCCGGCATGGGCAGTGCGCATCGCCTTTGCCGTTTGGTTCACCGGACTCGCCGCATTGGCAACCACGCTCTTACGGCTTTGGTCCATCACCACGAAATTCAAGCAGCACGCACCCGTCGGTATACGCTGAAAACTATGCAGACGGCTTACATCGGAATGGGCGCGAATCTCCCCAGCCCCGCCGGACCGCCTGAGGTCACGCTTGCCGCGGCCGTCTCGCGGTTAGCATCCCTCGGCCGCATCCTGGGCCGTTCTTCGCTCTATTCCACTGAGCCCATCGGATTCGCCGACCAGCCTCGCTTCCTCAACTCCGTTGTTGCTCTCGAAACCGAGCTCGACCCGCACGCGCTTCTCGACCACCTGCTCGCCATCGAACTCGAATTCGGCCGCGACCGCTCGACCGGCATGCTAAACGGACCTCGTACGCTGGATTTAGATATCCTGATGCTGGGGGACCTGCGCATCCATGAATCGGGCTTGGAAATTCCTCATCCGCGCCTGGCAGAACGAACGTTCGTTCTTATTCCTCTCAACGAGGTTGCACCGCAAGCCGTCGATCCGCGCACTCGCAAGACTGTGGCTCAACTGCTCCAAACGATTCTCGAACACCCTGAAAGTGAGGCTCATGCTGTGGTCCCGATCCAAAGCGGTATTTGGCGCGCAGGTGCTGGCAGCGGCGCTGCTCGTGCCGACGTGCCTCCCGGCACAGAATCAAGTGAGCCTGACCCTCACCGTTGAGGACAGTGCCGGAGCGCCGATTCCAGACGCGTCAGTTCAGAAGCCCGCTGGACACATACTGGGCCGCACTGATTCCGAAGGCCGATTCACCTTTGAATGCGAGTTGCCATGCCGTATTCGAGTGGATGCCGATGGGTTTGCCGGCAGCTTTTTTGAGCTGAGCGCAAGCGCAACCGTTCACCTCGAACGGGCCGGGGTGTCGGAAGAAGTCACCGTCACGGCCTATCGCGAGCCCCTGGGCGAGTTGCAGAGCCCGGTCACCACGCGCGTTCTATCGCAGACTGCTCTCAGCACCATGGCGGCCATCACCATGGACGACAAAATCCGTCAGCTACCCGGCGTTGAAATGTTCCGCCGCTCCAGTTCACTCGTTGCCAATCCAACCTCGCAGGGAATCAGCGTGCGGGGTCTCGGTTCGACTTCAGCGAGCCGCACCCTCGTCACCCAGGATGATGTTCCGCTCAACGATCCCATCGGCGGATGGATTCACTGGGAAGAGCAACCGGAGCTCGCTATACAAAGTGCCGAGCTTGTCCGAGGTGGCGCCAGCGACCTCTACGGTTCAGCCGCCATCGGAGGCGTGCTGAACATGATCACGGTGCGCCCCACAACCGACCGTGCTGAACTCCGCTCCAGCTATGGAGGAGAAGGCACCTACGACGAAAGCGCCCTCGGCGAAACGAAGCACGGCCCCTGGGGGTTGCTCGCTGCCGGCGGTACCATCGGCACCGACGGTTACATCCAGGAAGCTCCCTACCAGCGCGGCCCCGTCGACGTTGCCTCGAATATGCATAGCCAGAATGGGCTCTTCGTGGCCGACCACGCTCGTGGACCCCTTCGCCTCTTCGTGCGCGGCGGCGCCATGAATGAAGCACGCGGCAACGGCACTCCGTTCCAAACCAACGGCACGCGGCTCTGGCGCTACGCCACCGGCGCCGACTGGCAAAGCCCGCGCGGCGATTCCGCGCTGTTGCGTCTCTACGGCTCCACAGAGCACTATCGCCAGACCTTCTCCAGCATCACGAACACGCCCACGGCCGCCGATCCCACGTGTGTCTATCGCTGCGGTGAGTCGCCGTCAAAATTCGCTCTGGTCCCCGTGAATGAGCTGGGCGCGGCCGCACACTGGACGCATCCTTTTGGCGCCGGCCTCGTTCTGCTTGCAGGCGCTGACGCGCACGATGTTCGCTATTGGGATCGCGAGCAGTCCCTGGGCTCATCCACCCAACTCACCAATCTGCACGATCACCAGCGCGACTCCGGCCTTTACGGTGAAGGCCTGTGGGTGCATCATGCATGGACTGCGTCCGCCTCAGCCCGCATGGATTGGTTTCAAAACTATGACGGCCGCCAGCTCACCTGGAATGGATCTAAATGGGTCCTGAGCGCAACGCAACCCATACAACGAGACGAACGCCTCTTCGATCCGCGCCTCGGCGTCTCGCGCAAATTCCTCAACCATTGGGCAGTGTCTGCCTCCGGTTTTCGCGCCTTTCGCGCGCCCTCGCCCAGCGAGCTCTATCGCTCCACCCAGGTTGGCAACAAGCTCACCTTGCCGAATGGAAATCTCCTGAGCGAACGCGCCACCGGCTGGGAAACGGGCCTCGCCAGCGAATGGCATTGGGGCACCATCCGCTCCAGCTATTTCCTCACGCAGGTCAATCGCCCCATCGTCGCTGTCACTACCAATCCGAATTCGTCGCCGATCCTACTCGCGCGCCAGAATCTCGGTCAGATCGAGAGCCGTGGCGTGGCCCTCGATTTTGAGCTCGCGCCGCAACACTGGCTGTCGCTCGATGGTGGCTATCAATATGCACATGCCACCGTTTCGCGCGGAACCCAAGACCTCGGCAATTGGATCCCCGAAGTCGCGCGCAACATGGCCACGCTGAACCTTCGCGCCTACAAACCGGCCATCGGCACACTCAGCCTGCAAAGCCGGCTCAGCGGCCATCAATTCGATGACGACGCGAACCTTTTTCTCTTGCACGGATATTTTCGCCTCGATGCCTATGCCTCGCGCGACATTGGCCATCATCTGCAGCTGTTCGCGGCGGGAGAGAATCTCTTCGATCGCTCGATTGAAGTTTCAAAGACTCCGACGACAACACTCGGTATGCCGCGCGTCGCCCGTGCGGGATTGCAGATCAAGCTCGATCGTGACGCGAAGTAAGCACACCGGCATTCAAAACTGCGCCGCATCTCGATGAATCGCTTTACTGGAATCCAGCTTCTCTCATGGCTCCAAAGTGCCCGAGTGAAGCTCAACCTTTCGATTGAAAACCAATTCCTGAACCCTGTGTTTCAGCCAGTGTGGGTGGTCAAAGTACCGCCGCCACAGAAGGAGAAAACACCATGAGACTCGCGAAGTTCGCACTTGTGGCGGCGCTCTTTGCGGCGCCGGCCATCACCCTCGCACAGACACCGGCGCCGGCCGCACAGAAACCAAGCATCGCCCAGCGTCAATTCAACCAGCAGCGACGCATCGCCAACGGCTTTCGCAGTGGCCGTCTCAATGCGCGCCAAACCGCACGCCTCGAACGGCAGCACAGAAGCATCCATCGCCAAATGCGCATGATGCGTGCACGCCATAACGGCCGCCTCACACCGAGGGATCGGCACATCCTCACGCACCGGCAGAATGTGGCTTCGCGCCGCATCTACCGTGCGAAACACAACCGCCGCATCGGGTAAGCCCCAGCCTTCAGGGAGTTCGAAGCGAACTCCCTGACGAAGTTACAAACCAGAGCAGTTTGACGACCACTATGCTGCCGGCGCGCCGTTTTCATGAGCACATGTTCGTCCCGATACAATCGTTTTGTGGGTCTCCAATTCAATGTACTCAACAAAACAGATGCGGGCGGACGCCGCGCACAGCTCCATCTGCCGCACCGAACCATCGAAACCCCAGTCTTCATGCCGGTCGGCACAGCGGGCACGGTCAAAGCCGTTCCGCAAGACGTACTCGAATCCCTCGGTGCTGAAATCATTCTCGGCAACACCTACCATCTCTACCTGCGCCCTGGTCACGAAGCCATTCGGCGTATGGGAGGCCTACACAAGTTCATCAGTTGGCCGCGAGCCCTGCTGACGGACTCGGGTGGCTTCCAGGTTTATAGCCTCACCCAGTTACGCAAAGTGAGCGACGAAGGCGTGCACTTCCGTTCGCATCTCGACGGAAGCAGCCATTTCTTCACTCCCGAGCACTCCATGGATGTGCAGATCGCGCTCGGCGCGGACATCGCTATGGCCTTCGACGAGTGCACCGAGTACCCCGCGGATCGCGATCGCGCGAGAGAGAGCCTGCGTCTCACCATGAATTGGGCACGCCGCTCGCTCGATCACTTTCGCGCCCACCAGCACGAAGTCCCGTGGTACGAACGAGGGGTGCCCCATCCAAGCTCTGCTTGGGTGGGATCGCAGAGCCTCTTCGGCATTGTTCAAGGAGGCATCTACACCGACCTCCGCCGCGAAAGCGCCGAGCGTCTCGTTGAAATGGACTTCGACGGATACGCAATCGGCGGCCTCAGCGTCGGCGAACCGCGCGAAGCAACTCTAGAAGTCATCTCAGAAGTCTTGCCACTGCTGCCTTCCAACAAGCCACGCTACGTGATGGGAGTCGGCTACCCTGACGAGATCGAACAATACGCGCGCATGGGCGTGGACATGATGGATTGCGTGCTGCCAACCCGCGCGGCGCGCCACGGCCTGCTCTTCACCAGCGAAGGCCGCATGAACATCAAGAACAACCAATACGCAGAGGACCAGAACCCTCCCGACCCTTCATGCGACTGCATGGTCTGCCGCCGCTATTCACGCGCCTATCTGCGCCACCTGATGCACGCGGGCGAATCGCTCGGTGGCACGCTCAATTCCATCCATAATCTTGCTCATTATCTCGGTATCATGCAGCGCGTCAGGAATTCGCTTGCCCAGGCCCTTCCATCTACCGCCGTTCGCTAGAGCATTTTAGGAATACACGTAGGCTTTTTGAGAGCAGCGAAAGGTGACTTTTTCTTGAGGAAAAAGCCACTTGAGCGCGTGCTTTCGGACTACACCAATTCCGAAAATGCTTTAGTCGCCGCCCACATCCATCGCCTCGCCCAGCAGCTGCTTCAAAGCGCGCACATACTCCGTGAGGGCCGTGCGTCCACCTTCCGTTAGGCGATAAAGTGTCTGAGGCTTACGCTGCACGAATTTCTTTTCGACGGACACATACCCTGCTTCTTCCAGCTTCGCCAGCTGCGCTCCGAGGTTGCCATCGGTCGAACCGGTCCTGCTTCGCAGCCAGATAAACTCCGCCTCCTCCACCGTCGTTAACAACGAAAGCAAAGCCAGGCGAAGTTTCCCATGAATCACCGGGTTCAACTCCGGCAACTCAGGCATGGGCGGCACTCTTCCTTATCTTTCGCGATCCGGCCACCATCCCGTACACTCCAAAAACAATCTGGCAGAAGAAAATCGCAATCAGAAAAATGATCCCTGCCTGGTTGTCCGAGCCAAAGCACGCCGCCACCGCCGTTGTCCACCACACAACCGCGCAGGCGAATTGCATCCTCCAGCGCAGAATCATCCCTGATGTTGCGTTGGCCATGCCAAGCATCGCCGACGCTACAGAAATAAACACCCGCGGATCCGCCAGTTTTCCACTGATGCCAAGCGCGAGAAACAGCAGAAACATGGAACATCCCAGCGCAATCCAAACCGCCCCCACCGCGCGGCCCAGGTTCGTACCCGGCTCCTTCCCGGCTTTCTGCGAAAAAACGATGACCATCACCACGACTGCCGCCGCCATGGTCACCGGCCACACCCAGGCGCCATGCGTCCAGGTTTCCAATCCGATCGCGACATAGTAGGCCACACCCCACAACACAAACGTCCAGCCCCATCTCTCCGTCGTGCGCCGGCCCTCGGCAATCATGTTCTCAATCAGGTTCAGTCTTTCCTGCAAATCCCGTGCGCTGGTCTCTTCCTGCATCGCCATTCTCCTTATCCAGGTTGATTAGCCCGTCCGCTCGAACCCGTCCGGCCCCTGATCACCGACGAACCAGGCCCCTAACCGCTTGGTTTTGCAACAGCCCGTGCCCCTTCCTTTCGCCTTTTTCCTGGCGAAAGGGCGCGAAACCGTGAACCTTGAAATGAGAAATCGCGCGGTCAGAGTCCTGGGTTCAGCTCACGGCTGATGGGTCAGCAGCATTTCCATGCTGTGCATCGGAGGATTGCCGCCGAACGTGACCTCCGACGATTCCTGCCACTCGCCCCTGCCGGTCAGATGCATCGTGTTCACAACGTGCGCCGGCCCTGCATCGAAGCCCCACAAAAAAACGTCGGCCTGCACCTTCACTTCTGTGTCGATATAGTGCCCCTGGTTGTAGGCGCGAATACGATAGGTCTGCGCAGCATCGTCATAGGCAATCGTCGCCAACGCCTGAAACTGTGCCTTGCCCTCATCGCCGGTGCTTTTGCCTTCGACCGATAACACCAGCCCGTCGAGCTTGTATTCCACACTCTCAGTTTGTGTCAGGTGAAGCGGTTCGCCCGGACCGCGTGTGATCGTCACCGCCCCAGACCAGTGTCCGGCAAGAAGGGCCAGCTTGTGCATGGCTTCGCGCTGCACTTCGACACTGTTCGACGGCGGCTGCTGCGCCACCAGCCCACACGCGAGAGACAGCAGCGTCATTGCTCCCACCTTCCGCAGGCCATGAACGCGTTGGGTTCCAGACTTAAAGCATCATTTCCATTTGCGACCTCCATGCCTCAGTCGGCCGAAGAAAAGCCGCTTCAACAACAGTTACTCTACTAAATAGAGTGCTCTGTGTCGATACAATTCGCTGATGACGCAAATCAACCTCTGCAGGGACAGAACTCTGCGCCTAGGCTTGCGTCATTAAACAATTTAGAATGTGCTTCTTAGCTCCGCCGCAACCCGATCAACAACTCCCCCCCAGTCTCCCGTCTCGCGTTGTCGAAACAAGCTCGCTGTGGGATACCACGGTGTGTTCTCAACCTTTTCCATCCATCGCCAGTCGGCAAGATGCGGCAGCAGAATCCACACCGGCTTGCCCATTGCGCCGGCGAGATGAGCGATGCATGTATCGGTCGTGATCACCAGATCCAGACCCGCCACCAGCGCCGCCGTCTCGGCGAGATTCTTATCTTTGCTTGATCCATCCAGGACCATCGAATCTTCGGCTAGTTCCTTCAGCTGCTCAGCCGCTTCGCCCTTTTGCAGCGAAGCCCAGAGGACACCCTCCATGCGAAGGAGTGGCATCAACGTCGCCAGTTTCATTGATCTGCGTGCGTCCGCCTTGTAGCGCGGATTTCCTGCCCAAGCCAAGCCTACGCGCAAAACTCTGGCATCCGCTGCGCGAGGCACTGCTTCTCTTTCCGCAATCAGATCCGGCTCCGGGCTCAAATACGGACCCGACCACGGAACCGTATCCACTGTGGTCCCAAACAAAGCTGGCAAGCTCATCAGCGGACATTCCAAATCGAACTCCGGCGGAACAACGCCCAACCGCGTAACCTGCGCGCGGCCCGCTTGAACCAGAGCGAGCGAATGCATCACCCGTTCCACTGGTTCATGCACTTGCAGAATGACCTCGCCGTCTCGATCCGCAACCCCACCCCGGTCCGCAACTAAGGAGGCATACCGGCAAAACTGAATTGCATCGCCTAGCCCCTGTTCCGCGTGCAGCAAGATGCGCCGTCCGCGTAGCGTCTCTCCGCATCCTTCATCCGGCCCAGCCGCACTAGCACAAATCCAGCGGCAAATTCCCCCTCCGGCGTCCTCGGAGCCAGTGTCAGTGCGCGCTCATACGACTCGAGCGCTTCGGCGTCTCTGCCCATGCACGCCAAGGCATGCCCCGCACCCAATTGGGCCACAGCCATCACCGGATGTTGGCTCAGCACCAATTCATACGCATCAAGCGCTTGTTCAGGACGCCGTTCAGCCATCAGTAATTCGCCCAAACCAATCCGCCCAAGGGGGACTCGCGCTATCGAGCCGGATCGCCTCAAGATAGGCCTGCTTTGCTTCTTCGCATCTGCCGGCAGCCTTCACCGCCTGGCCCAGCGTCACCCAGGCCAGATCCATCGCTGGCGCCACAGCTACCGCAGCTTTTGCCGTCTGGATGGACGCTTCGTGCTGACGGCTCGCGAGTGCGACCAGGCTGATGCCCACAAGCGCCCCGGGGTCCGAACGATCTTTCAGAAGCGCGAGTTGGTAGCCGCGCGCAACTTCAAGGAGTTGCCGGCTATCCGACAGATCCTTCCGTCGCATCTCTGCACCAATTGCCATCGACGAGGAGACATGCAATCCGAATCCCCAAATTGGACCTGGACTCTCAGCGTTTCTTAATCATTCCGCAACTGAAATCGCGGTGCTTTCGCAAAGGAAAACACCCGTTCGCTTCGTTCTCTTTACTAAGGGAGTCATTATGCATACGCCGCTTTATCTAAAAACCGGGATGAGATGCTGCACATTTACACTGGCGGGAATGGATGCCGGGGGCGCCATGACGACCACTTCCACTTCTGAATCCCGTGTTCCTCTTTTAGAGCGGGAAGAAGTCCCGACAGAGATCGCGCAACTCTACGACAAGCTTCTCGCCGATCGCGGTGTCGTGCCCAACATGTTCAAGGCCCTCGCCAATGTCCCCTCGCTCGTTTTGGGCGTAACCGCGTTCCTCAAACCTCTCATGGCGGATGGCGCATTGCCGGTCTGGTACAAGGAGCTCATCGCCACACGTATCGCATCGCTCAACCGCTGCGACTACTGCATCAGCGCACATCGTCATCTGGCCCTGAAGCGCGGAGCCACGCTGGGGCAGGTTGCGAGCTACGACAATTTCGAAAATGGCCCCTTCACTGAAAAAGAAAAAGCCGGTTTCCGCTACGCCAGCCTTCTCCATCAATCAGGGCACGCTGCGAATGAAGCAGCCTTCGACGCCGTAAGTGAGCACTTGAATTGCCAGGAGATCATCGAACTGACGACAATCGCCGCCGCATTCGAAATGTTTTCCCGCATCAACTCATCGCTCCGTATCCCGGTCACGCCGATTCCGGAATAATCAAGCCAACTCACTTCGCCAGCTGCTTCACAAAAAAGTCCGCCATCGTGTGATTGGCCTCGATCGCTTCCGGCAACATCGGGTCGTACCAGAAGGCGTGCGGCAGCGCATCGAAGACCACCAGCCTCGCATCCACGCCGGCGTTCAGATAGGCGCGATGCAAGTTGGCTGTCCCACTCAGCAGCAGATCGCGCCCGCTGGTTACAAACAGCGTCGGCGGCAGCCCGTGCAGATCTCCGTAGATCGGCGACAGCACCGGATCCTTCGGATCGACGGTTCCCACATATTCCCCATCATGCTGCTTGGGATCAGGCGGATCGAGATGTCCCGTGAGACCGCGCAATGCATACATCGCCACCGAATCGCCGGCGCGCGCAAAATCGCCCATGCCGCTGAAAATGCCCAGTGCCGCGGGGAGCGGTAAGCCGAGCTGCTTGAGTTTTGCAGCCACCTCCGCCGTCAGAATCGCTCCGGCCGACGTCCCATAGATCACGATATACTCGGGCTTGTAGGTCTTCAGCAGCTCTTTGTACACAGCCACCGAATCGTCCACAGCCGCGGGAAACGGATGCTCCGGCGCCAGCCGATACAGCACCGCCACCACCTTGATTCCGGTGTAGCTGGCAATCGGAATCGACTCCGTATACGATCCCGAATCCGAGTTGAATCCGCCCCCATGGAGATTCAGCAACACCTTGTCCTTATTCCGATCGGGCATTCCGTCCGGAGTAACGATATGCACCGGAACGCCAGCCATGGTCTCATCCACTAGCGTGTTGGGACATATCCGCGTCCACGCCACCCGCGCCCGCGCCGTGTAGGCATCCGTCATCTTTCGCCGCTGATCGAGCGACTCCGGAGGCCCCTGGTCCGGGCCGCCATGGCCCAGCGCCAGCTGCGCCTGAGGGCTTAGATCCTGCGGCACCGGCACCACCCGCGTCACATGGGCTGTGCCCTGTTCGTCAATGTAGCTCGTGTCGCGGTTCGGTGCTTCAGCCGCGGTGGTGGGCTGCGGTGCTCTCGCCGGTTGACCGGCCGGCTGCTGAGCAGCAATCGAAAATGACGGCAACATCAGAAGCACAGCGGCATATTTCACCGAAAACGGCATGGATCCCATCCCTCCAAAAGGGCCCGATTCACCCTATTCTCAAAATCAGAAAGTCGGCCCTGTCCACGATAGCAAACAGTGGCCACAGCACGATCGAGTTGCCTGGTGGGCTGCGGAACAATTCCCTTCATTTCGCGCTTTGTAACAGGGCACGACTTCAGTCGTGCCGAAACGCCCTCAATATGCGTGGGCTTTAGCCACTGCGGTATTCATTCGAAAACTCCACAACACAATCAGCTCGTTTCCGCAGCCTGCTACGAATACGGGTGTCCGTTTGCGGTCGGTCGTTTTCAAATCCGAACAACACCATCACGCGCATCCGACCTGTGCGTCCGCGCGTCCACTTGAAAACAGAACGCTTGTGCAGACTGGGACGTCCCATGAGCGTTGCAACCATTGGCATGGAGCTTGCTTGAAAACATGCAGGTATCTTTTCGTCTCCAAATCTCGCTCCAAACATGAGGACCCTGAAGACATGAACGTAAAACGCGCCGTCTACCTCGTGGGAATTGCGACCTCTCTTTCCCCTCTACTTCGTTCCCAGTCAGACTTCTGGAATAGCCCCGACGCCTACTTGGGTCAACCTCACCCCTCGGACACGCCGCAGATTTTCGCGCCGGGACTCCTGGCCGACACCGGCACCTTCATCATGGGACGCGTAGCATTCTCGCACGATGGAAAGCAGTTCTATTGCGCCCAGAATGACTCGTGGGAAAGCGGAGCCCACGCCCAGCTCAAGATGATGCAATACGCCGATGGTCATTGGGGCAAGCCCGTTATCGTCGCCGAGCAATTCCTCTCGCCGACGTTCTCGATCGACGGACAAACTCTCTACATGCGCAAGGGCGGCATGCGCAACGTCTGGCAGTCACACAAAAAAGGCGATGCCTGGAGCGCGCCCGCTCCCTTCCTCGACGTGCCATTCGGCGTCTACGACTTCATGCCAACCAACAGCGGGAACGACTACGTTGGCAGCGAGCCCGACGCCGACGACGTGAAAAATGGCGCAACCTATGCCTTCAGCGTATTGACCATGACGGATCACGCGATTCGCGTGAAGAGCCTCGGCCAGCCGCTCAACGAACCCGGTTTCAATGGCGACCTCTACGTCGCTCCAGATGAGTCCTACATGATCGTCAGCGCGAAAGAGACGAAGACCTACGAGTCCGAGCTGTA
>OBLW0100000561.1_pt1 | contig 31510 bp, 30 predicted proteins | sample 1520161 | NCBI WGS metagenome assembly OBLW01 (sample SAMEA3539309, study PRJEB22396) | soil metagenome | biome: tundra; feature: field; material: soil | place: USA | collected 2010-05 | depth 0.15 m
TGGATTTGATCGTACGCTGGGGAGGAAGACGCCGATTAAGCGGTTTTCTTCCGGTACAATCGATTTATGCGGATTTCTATGTCCGGGATGAATATTGGCCAGATTTCGATCTACCGCATTTTGAGCACGCACTCGCCTGGTTTAAAAACCAGGACGCGACACTCGGCGGGTAATAGAGTCGTATTACTATTGTCCGCATTGCCATCAAGGTCAGGTCCCGGTCCAAGCGATCGTCGAAGAGAAGACGCGCATCATTGATTTGGATCTCAGCGCCTATTTCGATAACGTACAGCACTCTCTGCTGTTAGAGAAAGTGGCGAGAAGGGGCCGCGATGATGCGGCCATGCATTTACTCAAGATGATTCTGAAGGCGACCGGGACGAAAGGCGTTCCCCAAGGCGGGGTGATTTCGCCGTTGCTCAGTAACCTCTATCTGAATGAGGTAGAGAGGCCCCGCTTGCGATCGACGGACGCGGTCAAGGACAAAAGGATAGTTTCCTAGCGACATGCGGACTCTCAAGAACATCCTACTCTCGGCGGCCATTCTGATTGTGATCGTTGCCGTTTTGGCTGGCTACCTAGTGCGCGGCGGATTTCGCCGATTCGACATCACCCCGTATCCGGTTCCTCGCCCTGCTTTCACAAACTGGAATGATGTGCTGGCGGAACCGCGTGACATTTCCCTAACGACCTTTCAGACCGGCGTTGTCCACATGGACGCGTGCCTGAACCTCGACCCTGCAAGCCCCAGGCAAGCCGACTGCGACCATGTGCCGCGCGATCTCGCCGTGCTGGTTCACTGGGTACACCATCCCCGCTTCGGAGACTTCCTGATCGACACGGGCTTCGACGACTCCTTCGCGAAGCATCCGCCCTACGGCAATTACACCGAGGCGATGAAGTTGTTCAATTGGGCCAACGGCGTTACCAACCGGCAGGAGCCGGGCATGGACCTGGCGGCACAGCTCGCGCGCCTGAACGTTCACCCGAAGGCGGTGTTCTTCACGCATCTCCACCCCGATCATACCGGGGGCGTTCCCGCTCTCGGGCCCCAGACCGAGTTTGTTTTCGGCAAGGCCGAAGCCAGCTTTTTGGCGCGCGCCGCCGTCGCGAACCACTTCCAAGCCAATGCGAAGTTTTTCAGCATCGATTTTCGGGCCACGCCTTCGATGCCTCCCCTCGGGCCGTGTGTAGATCTGCTTGGTGATGGATCCTTTTGGGCCATCTCCGCGCCCGGCCATACCGACGACGACATGGCGTTTCTGATCAACGGCGCCACGCCAGTTCTACTGACCGGCGATGCAAGCCACTTCGCCTGGGCTTTCAAGACCGGCGTCGGCCCACGTGGCTGGAATGACGCCGGAACCGCTCGCGGCCGCGTAAGCCTGGAACGACTGCGCGCCTTCGCGAGAGCCTATCCGAGCGTAAGACTCATCTACGGACACGAAATGGAACATTTCTAACTTGCACGGAGGCTTCCTGGTGACCCTGAGAAGGTTCGGAGCAGCGGCGAAGTCTGGAGGTCAAGTGACGACAATGACTACGATCCTTGGTGCCGGCGGGCCGATCGGAAATGAACTAGCCAAGATTTTGGCGGCCAGGAAGAGGCCGTTCCGCTTGGTAGGTCGCAACCCGAGACCAGTTGCCGGAGGGGCATTGTTCCCAGCAGACCTTGCCGATAGGGAGCAGACCATCCGGGCAGTCGCCGGCTCGACGGTGGTGCACCTGCTCGCCGGTCTCAAATATAACCTTGGGGTTTGGCAGGAACTCTGGCCTCAGATCATGGCTAATACCATAGAAGCCTGCAAACGGGCGGAGGCGAAGCTGATTTTCTTCGATAACGTCTACATGTATGGGAAGGTAGCGGGCCCGATGACGGAAAACACTCCGTACGCTCCCTGTTCGAAGAAGGGAGAGATCCGCGCAAAGATCGCAACCGCCCTGATGAATGAGGTGCAGGCCGGCCGTCTGAGCGCAATGATCGCGCGCTCAGCAGATTTCTACGGGCCCGATACCCAAAACGGTGTACCGAACGTTCTGGTCTTTGAGCCTTTTGCGAAAGGGTCAAAAGCATCGTGGTTGGTCAATGCATCAGCCCCTCACTCGCTGACCTTCACTCCTGACGCAGCGCGCGGCGTGACAATGTTGGCAGACCAGGAGTCGGCTTGGAACCAGGTCTGGCATCTGCCGACGGCGCCCAATCCGCCAACCGGCAGAGAGTTCATCGCTATGGCTGCAAGTGAATTCGGAGTGGCCCCCAAGTATCGGGTGTTGAGCAGGCCGATGCTTCGGCTGGCCGGATGGTTCAACCCCCAAGTTCGCGAGTCGTACGAGATGTTGTATCAGAGCGATTCTCCCTATCTGTTCGACTCGACAAAGTTCGCCCGCGAATTCGGCTTCACAGGAACCTCCTATCCAGACGGAGTCCGAATCGCTGCCGCTTCCTACAAGGGGAAGAAGTGAAATGCGCCGCCGAATCGAGTTGTGAGTTGCACTCGGTCGGCGGGGGATACAACCTCGCTGACGGCGCAGCGTTTACCGGCCAGCTCCGGCCGGATGGTCGGCCACTCGGAGAATGTTGAGGGCAGCGCGGTGGGGCGTCGCGGTCCGACTTTGGCGAGCGTTATCGCCTATCCGCAGCGATTTTGTGGTTGGCCGCCTCGTCGTCACTGTCATAGACCGAGCTGCCGATCGGCAGCGCTGGTCCCTCTAGATGACACTTAACCACATCGACCAGATGTGCTCCATCCGGTTCCACGGAGTCCACGCTCGCACGAATCAATTCCAATTGCTCCTGCTGCCCCGGGCTGAGATCCCTTCCCCAGGCTGCGGCAACCAACAGGCGCAGCAAAAAGTCCCTGGGGCCGTGGATCTCCCGCGTGCTGCCATCGCCAAAATATAGAACGACTGGATCGCTCTTGAATCTGCTCTCCAGCGCGCGAACACGCTTCTCAATTCTCACGTTGTTCCTCCCATCACAGGACTCACGGCTGCTCCGAACGCTCCGCAGCTCGCTCCAGCTCGGTAACTCGTTTTTCGATGTTTTCCGTCTCGACGCCTTTCCGCGTCTGATCCAGGATGTAATACGCGCACCGCGCCTTCACCGTCGCCGGTGAGCCGCCATCCACCATGAGCCTCAAAAGCGTTGTTACTGCGGGGACCGAAGCTTGCTGCAGGCGCGCCAGAGACTGCCGAAACGCTGCCAGTCGGGCGTCGCGAAGCGCTTGGTCAAACTCAGGTAACTTCCGCCAACGCTGCAGCGTCTTGGCCGAAACGCCGATGGATTGGGCGGCCTCTTCATCATTGCGGCTGGCGAGAATCGCGATGACCGCCTGCTCCATCTTTCGTCCGAGTTTTTCTCCGTGGCCGCTCATCTGCGGACACCTGGGTACATGATTAAGCCAGGGAAGATGGCATCGCCCTTCCATCGCCATGATCGATTTCCTGCAGAATTGCCTTGCTTCTGCTCCCCAGCAGAGTGATCCATGTGATGACCGCGGCGATTGCCGCAGAAGGAGATCGAACGAAAATGACCACCGACAACACCGAAACCAACGACACAGCCGCCGCCGTTGCGGAACAGGGCGCGAACGTCGCGCCGGAGAAGGCTTCCGCGAAGAAGGCTGCCACGAAGAAGGCTGCCGCCAAGCCCGCCGCGAAGGCCGCGAAGAAGAGCGTGAAGAAGGCCCCCGCCGCGAAGGCCACGAAGAAGGACGCCAAGAGCGGCGACAGGCCTACGTTCCGCCAAGATTCGAAATCGAGCATCATCCTGGGCCTCTTGCGCCGCCCCAAGGGCGCGACGATGGCCGAGATCGTGAAAGCGGTCGACTGGCAAAAGCACTCGATTCGGGGCTTCCTCAGCGGCAACCTCGTCAAGAAGCAGGGCCTCAAACTCGAATCCGGCAAGAACGCGGCCGGGGAGCACGTCTACCGCATCGCATAGGCTGGCGCCGCATTGGCCCGCTCGGCTTAGGCCGGGCGGGCTTTTTTGCGTTTGTGCCTCGCCTCGCTCGCGCTGCGCCCCGCTTCCGATCAAGACCATTTCGTCGGTTTCAACAAAATGGTCCTGGGGGTTATAGTTTTCTCGTGGGCGGTTTCTGGCGGCCCAGGGGCGGCCAGTCCGGGGTTGGCGCCACACGTCGGCCTGGCGGGGCCGGAGCCAACGTGGGCCAAACGTGGCGGCACGGTGGCCAAACCCTAGCGGCCCGCCCGCAACAGGCGCAACTCCCCGCTCCAGTCGGCCAGCGCCAGGCATAGCCCCTCCACGTCCGTGTGCCCGGCCTGGAGTTGGGCTTCGATGCCGGCGATCTCGGCGTGGCAGCGGTCGATTCATGCAGCCGCCTTCCGGCGTTCCTGGGCGATTTCCTCGAAGGTTCTCCCGTCGCCGTCGAGAGTCGCCTTCTTGCCGGCCAACGTCTGCCAACGCTGGATCACGACGTCAACGTACTTCGCGTCCAGCTCGAGGCCCAGGCAAGTGCGTTCCGTGAGTTCCGCCGCGGCGAGCGTTGTGCCGCTGCCAAGGAACGGATCGTAGACCAGCTCGCCCCGCTTGAGGTGGTTCTGGATCGGGCGCGACATAAGAGCCATAGGCTTTTGAGTTGGATGGTCAAATTTCGTCTCGTCGGAACCGCCCATGATGAACTTCGGCGAGGGAGAGGCCCAAATGGTAGAGTTCTCGCCGGTCTTGCCATACCAAGGTGCGTTCACCTTTCGCACGAACCAGCATGGCTCGTGTTGGAACCAGTACAGCGTTCTCGTCAGCACCGTTCGCCCTTTGTCCCAGATGATTTGCTGGTGATGCACCAACCCGATGCGCAAGAGGCCGTCCAGCACCTCCCGGGTAAACTTGGAGGCATGCCAAACATAGGCAGCCTGGAGACTCGGCACCAACTCGAAGGCCTCGGACCAGTCGGCCCGGGTGTCCCCCGAGATCGTTGTCTCGGTGTGGCCCGCAGTCCGATTCTTCATGTAGCTCGCCTCGGCGGGCCCGCAACCGTTCAGGCCGGCGCGGTCGCGCCATTCGGAATCGAGCTCAATTCCGTAGGGCGGGTCGGTGACCATCAGGATCGGTTTGCGCTCGCCGAGCAGCCGGGCGACGTCCTCGGCGCTGGTGGCATCTCCGCAAAGAACGCGATGCTTGCCGCAGAGCCACAGGTCGCCAGCGCGGGATACTGGGTTCTCGGGAAGTGGCGGCGCGGCATTGGTTCGCTCCTCGTCCGGAATGGCCAGCAGGCCGTCGATCTCGCCAGGATCGAAGCCGGTAAGCGAGAGATCGTAATCGGACTCGTTCAGTTGCTGGAGTTCCAGGGCTAGCAGTTCTTCGTCAAAGGCTGCCCACGTCGCAGATCGATTCACGAGCAACCTGAACGCTTTGACTTGCCCGTCGCTCCACTCGTCGCAGAGGATCACGGGAATGCTGGCGGTGTCGCCACCAGGCCAGGATCCCAACTTGCGCGCGGCTTTCAACCTGAGATGGCCGTCGACGACAGTTCCGTCGCTGCGCGCGAGCACCGGCACCTTGAATCCGAACTCGCGGATGCTGCTGCACATACGATCCACGGCGGCATCGTTCTTGCGCGGGTTGCGGGCGTAGAAGACGAACTTGTCGATCGGCCAGAACTGGATTTGCTGTGATAGTACCGTTTCCTGCGAAAGCATGCCTCACCTCGTTTGGTGAAGAATCCTCCGCAAGGTGCGCCCGCGGCGCCGGCCCAGCGAACTGAATCTCTGAGAGCGATTGTACAACCGGAACAGCGTTCTGTACAGAACTATACTCTCGGCCAGCCCGCTTTGGTGTTGACCGCTTCCGCCACATCCGCAACCCTAAAGGGTGGTGGCGGACTGGCGGATAGGCCATTCGCCGCATTCGCCGGTGAGGCGTGGCGGACTGGCGGATAGATACTTCCTCAATGATTTATGGGAATATGTTGGCGGTTATCCGCCGCATTCGCCACCTAAACTGGCGGATGGGTCAAAACTGCGTGGGTGGCGAATCGGGCAGCCCCGGCGGTCGAACACGCTCGATGCCAACTCCCTTTATGCGGCGGAATCGTTCTCTCCCTGCTCCGCACCGCGCCAAAAATGATGGCGCTTCCGCCCCTCAATCTGAACTCTGACGGTTCCGGAGCGCTCGCCCGTTTCGAGAAACCTCCGTGCTTCATTCCTTCCCACGCCGTGCTCCTGGGCTAACTTCTGAAAAGAGTCGGCCAAAATACCCGGATTAGCCAGGAGTAATTCCCGCAGCTGCTCATTGGGCGGCTTGCTGGGCGGCCCGTCTTCGATGCGCACCATTTTGCCGTCGGCGTAATGGTATTCGATGTTCCCAAAGAGTCCGTAGCGGCTCTTCTCGCATTTCAGAGTGATGATATCCAGCAAGCGCCCGCCGTCGCGATCAAGGTTGCTCACCAGGAACGCCTGGTCACAGGCCGGCCTGAAATCGCTCGAACCACGGGCTTCGCCCTGGCGATTGGTGTGATGGATAAGGATGACGGTGGCGCCCAGCTTGAGGAGCACTCGACAGCGGTCGAATACTCTGCGCATGTCCACGGCGGAGTTCTCGTCCTCGTCTCCCTTGAGGAAGCTGACCAGAGAATCCACAATCACCACGGGAGGCTTGCCGGTTTCCGCGACCATGCGTCGAACCCAATCGACGACGAGCGGGTCATCGGGCTGTGGAGCTTCGGATTTCTGCTCGCAATCCCAAACGCGGAGGCGTTCGCTGTCCGATTGGATGCCGAGCCGTTCGAACCGGTCACGGACACGCTCGCGTGGGTTCTTGTCACGATCGAGGATGAGCACCGCATGGCCTCGTAACAAGACATCCCGGCCCCAGGCGCACGCCAACGTCGTCTTGCCGCTCTCCGAGTCGCCGGTGAGGCACACGACAGCCTTGGCAGGCAATTCCGGCTTCACCAGGTAGTCGGTGGGCGAGTGGTCGGCGAAGATGGAATCGAGTTCCTCGACACGCCGAACCTCCCCGCGAGCCCCTGCCCAATCCACATTGAGGGCCTCCATCCGCGCGAGGTGACCGACGAGTATTTCGGCTGGCTCTGCAGTGCGAAGAGAGCACTCCTGCATGAGCTTGGCCGATTCCACGATCGTGCGGCGCAAAACGTTCTTCTCGCGCAGGATTCGCAACCAGCTCCCGAGGTGCGGAACCCGTGGGATGCCAGTGTCGAGTTCGATTAGAAACGAGAAATCATCCTGGCTCCCTTCGTTGCGCTGCCTCAACCGGTTGGCAACCGTGATCCGGTCGATCGCTTCGCCGGCAACATGCAGGTCGCGCATCGCGCCAAGGATGCGCCGGTGCCTTTCGAGCGAGAAGTCATCAGGTGTGAGGCCCGCGATTTCGCTGAACCTGCCATCGTCCAGCAGAACCGCGCCGAGGATAAACCGCTCCGCATCGTGGTTGCTGGGCAAACCCTCCCGCAGCAGTTCATCGGGCTCGGTGATCTGGCGGACCTTCGATTTGGGCGGACGATCGCGCCGCGGCTGAGTCATTGGGACCTCCTCACCTGACGGGGCAGAACCTCTGGTGCGCCGGCGACTTGCGACTCAACGAGGATCCGCCGTGGCAGGCCGGCGTGCACCTCTATGCGCCGCAGGGTACCGCACCCGAGTTCGTCAAGAAGCCTTATCAGGCGCATGACCTCGTCGCTGACGACGAAATCGGCCAAGCCCAGTTCCGGCCGCGCCTCCTCGTCCGCATCCAGCTTCACGTCCTTCACCGTCACCGGCAGCGGATTGAAGACGGGCTCCGAGCTTCTGACCTCGAGGTTTTCGATGCTGCCGTGGTTGATGGCCTGGCACAGCCGGACCAGCGTTTGTCGAGGAGCGGAAAGCTGGGAGAAACGAAGGCCGTTGGCCGGAGCGGCACTCGCGCCGCCAATGCCGTGTGATTGGAACGCACCTGGTTTCACAGATTCCATCGTTGACTCCTGAGAAATGGAAAAGGCGCCGCTGGCAACGGCGCCTCTCGGATCTACCTACAGTTGTTCGGATGTGTTACTTGCTCTGACTCGCCACGCTATTACGCAGTAAGTCTCAATAACCGCGTTGAGGGATTCTGTAATGGTTCCTGTAATGGTTCTGGCGGGAAAGAGGGTTGCCGCTGGTTGCTGAGGGCGGGAATCGCGTATACCCTGTTGTGGTTTACCGCTGCCTACCCGGCTGGCTTGGTTTTTGAGTCCCGTGCGTCTGCCAGTTCCGCCACTCCAGCGTGTAGGCGCGCGGCGCTTCTTCGAGTATAACAACATCGAGCCGCAGGGCCGGGGCGCCGGCCGGCGGCTGATACAATCTCCGCTATGAGCATCGAGTGGGTGCGACGCTATTGCTTGTCACTGAGTGGGGTGACGGAGGTGGTGCAGTTCGAAGAACATCTGGCTTTTCAGGTGCTGGGCAAAACATTCGCGGTGGTTCACCTGGAGCCGGGGATGGGCAACTTCCTGACGGTCAAAGCTACGCCCGAGGAGTACGCGGAGCTGATCGAATTGCCGGGCGTTGTGCCGGCGCCGTATGCGTCGCGCAACCACTGGGCAGCCATCGAAACAGAGGATGCGCTGCCGGTCCAGGAAGTCAAGCGCCTGATCGGCCGTTCTTACGACATCATCTTCGCCACGTTACCGAAAAAAGCGCAGGCGAAGCTGGCCGCCGCCCACCAGCGCAAGCACTAGCACGGCGTCCACCGCGTAGCGTAGCGTGCCGGTGGGATGGAGCCAGCGCACCATCACCGGATCGGCCAGCACCATATCGCCCGCCACTATCCCCAGAATGGCGACGCCCAAGTAGACCAGCAGTGGGAAGCGGTTCAACAATTTCACCAGCAGGTTGCTCGCAAATATGACGAAGGGAATGCTGAGGCAGAGCCCGAAGATGAGCAGCGCGAGGTTGCCCCGCGATGCGCCGGCGATGGCCAGGATGTTGTCCACCGACATGCTGAGATCGGCCAGCGTCACGTACCAGACGGCCTGCCACAAGCGGGGGGCGGCGGGCACGCGATCGGGCGGGCCGCTCGAGTTGCCGAGCAGCTTCCAGGCAATCCACAGTACGAACACGCCGCCCGCTAGTTGCAGATATTCGACGCGGAGCAGGCGCGCCGCCAGCGCGGTGAGTACAATGCGCAGCACCACGGCCAGCGCCACGCCGAGACCGACGCCCCATCGGCGCTCATGCGGCGGCAGGGCGCGCGCGGCGAGGGCGATGACCAGCGCATTGTCGCCGGCCAGCAACAAGTTAATCAGGACGATGGAAAGGCCGTCGAGCAGAAAGTGAACGGGAAGCATGCTACCCCTATTGCGGCGCGAGCGGACGCGGGAGCAACGGCCGAGTACGCGCAAAGTAGCGCCGCGCCGCGGCGGCGTCGCGGAGGATGCGCGCTTTCAGCGCCTCCGGGTTGGTGAACTTGCGCTCTTCGCGCACGCGCCAGAGAAACTCGACGGAAATGCGCCGCGGAGTTTCGCCTGCCAGCGGATCGAGCAGGAAGGTCTCGATCGTCAATTGCGTGCTGTCGCCAAACGTGGGCCGGTAGCCGACGTTGGTGACGGAATTCCACGCGCGCTGGGTATCCAGATCGCGGGTGCGCGTGACGTAGACGCCGGTCTTGGGGATCAGCTCGGCGGCGGTGGAGAGATTCAAGGTGGGCACGGTCTGGCGGGAGCCGATGCCGCGGCCCGCGACGACTTCGCCTTCGAGCGCATAGGGTCGTTCCAGCCAGCGCGCGGCCAGCGACACCCTGCCCGATTCCAGCAGACCGCGAATCGTGCTGCTGCTCACCGCGCGGCCGCGGCGGGTGACGGCGGGCACGACTTCGGTTTCAAATCCCAAACGGCTCCCGAGTTCGCGCAGCGTCTCGACATTGCCGGCGTGGTCGTGACCGAAGCGGAAATTGTCTCCCACCAGAACGGCGCGCGCGCCCAGGCGGCCAGCCACGATCTGGCGCGCGAATTGTTCCGGGGTGAGCCGGGCGACGTCCGTGGTGAACGGCAGAATCAACACCTGCTCGATGCCTTCGGGCGCCATCAGCGAGGCGCGCTGTTCAGGCGGAGTCATCAGCCGCGGCGCGCGCCGCGGCGCCACCACGCGCGCCGGATGAGGATCGAACATCAGCGCGGAAGGCTTCCAACCGCGCTCGGCCGCGATCTGTTTCACCCGCCGCAGAATGCTCCGGTGGCCAGTGTGGACGCCATCGAAGTTGCCGATGGTGAGCGCGCTGGGGCCGAAATCGGCGGGAACTTCATCCAGGCTGCGATAAATCCTCATGGCGCGCCGCCATCGACGAGGATTTCCAAGCCGTCATAGGCCAGCCGCACGTGCGGCGGCAGCATGCTTTCGGCGCGCTCATGCGCCAGGTCATGGCAGATATGGGTGAAGAAAGCGCGCCGCGGCGCGAGCCGTTCGACGGTCTCGAGCGACCGCGCGACGGTCGAGTGCGTGGGATGCGGCTTGTAGCGGAGCGCATCCAGAAACAGCACGTCCAGGCCGCGCAGCAGATCGAGGGACGATTCGGGAATGGCGCTGTGATCGGTTAGATAGGCCGCGGCGCCGAAGCGGAAACCGTAAATCGTCCGGCTGCCATGCAGGATCGGCACCGGCAGAAACGGCAAGCCGAACAGATCGAGAGGGCTGCCGTCGATCAGCCGCGGATCGAGCTTTAGCACCCACGATTCCTGTTCCTCATCGCCGAACATGTATTCGAACACGCGTTGAATGGACGCCATGGTGTCCGGCGCAGCGTAAATCGGGACCCGCCCCTTCTGCCGAAGATTGAAGGGCCGCACGTCATCCAGGCCCATGATGTGATCGAAGTGAGCGTGCGTGTACAGCACCGAGTCCACGCGCTCGAGGCGCGCGCGGAGAGCCTGGGCGCGGAAATCGGGAGTGGTGTCGACAATCACGCGGCGGTCCTGGTAGCTCACCAGCACCGAAGGACGCAGCCGGTTGTCGCGCGGGTCGGTCGAGGTGCAGACCGCGCAATGGCAGCCGAGCGTGGGGACGCCGACGCTGGTGCCCGAACCCAACACGGTGATCTTCAGCGGCGCCGCCATTCAAGCTTTCGCCTGGGCGGCCGTTTTGGCAACCTCCTCGGATACCTGCACGAAACGGAAGCGCAGTTCGGTGAGGGAGTTCTCCAGCAGCCGCTGCTCCTCCAGGCTCAGGTTGCCCTTGGTCTTTTCCGACAAAACGCCCAGCATGTCGATGGTGTGGCGTGCCAGGTCGAGCTCCGGCTTGGGGTGCTCCTCCTCACCATAAGGCATCAGCCCAAGCTGCATTTCCGCCTGCGCGCGCAGGGAAAACACGAGAAAGGTGAATGAGGCGGGCGGCAGTGGGATGCGAAGATCCTCCTGCGGCGGCGCGGTATTTTCGGCTTCGCTCATCAAATGTATTCTACCTTGGGGCCGTTCGCGCGATTCCACCGACTGCCCGCTCCTATCCGTTACAGGTTGTAGCGCCGGCGGTCTTGCCGCCGGTGTCTTGCGCGCATTTGATCACAGCCACTCTTAGGAACACACCGCCGGACCGTTCCTGAGCGGGTTACCCTTCACGTACGCGATCGGAGAAAAGGAACCGGCGGCAAATAGACCGCCGGCGCTACGGGCAAGGCGGAGAAATGACTTGCTTACCGCTGGCTTAAACCCCCATCCACGGCCAGCAGTTGGCCGGTGACGAAGCTGGAGGACTTGAGGAAATAGAGCACCGCGGAGGCGACCTCGTCGGGCGTGCCCCCGCGGCCGGCGGGGGTCGCGGCGATCATGCGGAGTCCGCGCTCGTCGATGTCGTCGAAGGGGATCACGCCGGGGGCGACCGTGTTCACGGTAATCCGCGGCGCCCAGGCTTTGGCGAGCGCACGCGTGAGCATAATCACACCGGCCTTGGAGGCGCAGTAATGGGCGTGCTCGGCCCAGGGCCGAATGCCGCCGAGAGAGCTCAGATTCACGATGCGGCCGCCGCCGGTCTGTTGCATGATCCTCGCCGCGGCCTGGCAGCAAAAGAACACGGCTTTAAGGTTGACGGAGTGGATGAAGTCCCAATCGGCTTCGGAGATTTCGAGCGGATCGAAGCGGGTAAAGCGGGCGGCGTTGTTGACCAAGCCATCAATGCGCCCGCACAGGCGCGCGGTTTCGGCGAAAAGGCGCTCGATTTCCGCCACCGATTCGAAGTTGGCCCTCACCACCGGCGCGCCGCCGCACTCCGCCGCCGTCTGGCGTGCATCCGCTTCCGAGCCGTGGTAATGGATGACCACCCGTGCGCCTTCGCGCGCCAGCCGCAGCGCGATGGCGCGGCCGATGCGTTTGGCGGCGCCGGTCACCACCACCACTTTGTCCCGCAGATCCAGCTCCGGCTGGTCTGTCAACTTCGACTCATTAGTGCCTGTCATGAAATAGCCAGTTCGTGCCGACCGCTCCCTTTGGCCGCGACTCTGAATGGAGATCGAACGCAATCGGAGCCGCGACCGGAGGGAGCGGTCACGCCGAACGACTCCTCTTCCCAATCGCTCAGTATACGCGCGTTTGGCGCTGGAGCGGTCAAGCGAGTTACGGCTGTTATAATCGAGCTTCGATTCATCACCCTAAGGAGAGCTGTTTTGCGAAACAAGATCACGGTTGTGGGCGCCGGCAACGTGGGCGCCAATTGCGCGTTGCGCATCGCGGAGAAGGACCTCGCCGATGTCGTCCTGGTGGACGTGGTAGAGGGCGTTCCGCAGGGCAAGGGTCTGGACCTGTTGGAATCCGGGCCGGTGCAGGGCTACGACGTCACCATCACGGGCTCGAACGACTATGCGCCAACCGCCAATTCCGATATCGTCATCATCACCGCCGGCTTCCCGCGCAAACCGGGGATGAGCCGCGACGATCTGCTGATGGCCAATTACGAAATCGTGCGCAGCGCCACCGAGGAAGCCGTCAAGTTCTCGCCCAATTCGATCCTCATCCTGGTGACCAATCCGCTCGACGCGATGGCGCAGGCAGCCTTGTGGGTCTCGAAGTTCAACAAGGAGCGCGTGGTCGGCATGGCCGGCGTGCTGGATAGCGCGCGCTTCCGCACCTTCATCGCGCAGGAGTTGGGAGTGTCGGTGGATAACGTGACCGCGGTGGTGCTGGGCGGCCACGGTGACACCATGGTGCCCGTGGTGCGGCTGAGCAACGTCTCCGGCATTCCACTGACGGAGCTGATGGACCAGCCCACCATCGACCGCATCGTGGACCGCACGCGCAACGGCGGAGCCGAAATCGTCAAATACCTGAAAACCGGCAGCGCCTATTACGCACCATCGGCGGCCGCGGTGGAAATGGCCGAATCCATTCTCAGGGATAAGAAGAAGGTTCTTCCTTGCGCCGCGTATCTGGAAGGCGAGTACGGCATCAATGGCCTCTTCGTCGGCGTCCCGTGCAAGCTGGGCGCGCGCGGCATCGAGAAGATCTACGAGCTGAAACTCACCGCCGAAGAGCAAGCCGGCCTGCAAAAGAGCGCCGCCGCCGTGCAGGAACTGGTGGACGTGCTGAAGAGCAAGCGCTAGGGGGGCGGGTTACGCTCCTGGGGCCGCACAATGGCGTAATCTATCCCAGGGTTACCCCTCCTGCCGCTCTATCCATTGCCGCTGGTCAAGCCGAACTCCGCCAGGACTGCCTCATGAGGGATCGGCTGATTGTGTTTGAGCCACTCATCGGCTTCGGTGACGGCTTTGCGCTCGGCACTGCTCAGGGTGTCTCGATCCTCCTCGGGCGGGACCATGGTTTCGAGCAGATGAACCACTGCGGTAAGCTGGTCGGGGCCGAGTTGGTCGAGCAGGTGATGGGCGTGCTGTATGTCAGCGGCCATTTTGTTCTCCAAGCGAGCCGTTCCGGGGCGGAGCGCCGCCAGCGACTAAAGAATAGCAAAGCGTAGGGGCCGGGTGCATCTTCTTGGCGACCGTCACCTGGGAGACCGGGGATAGTAACCAATTGCACAATTAACCGGCGCGCAAAAATGCAAATCCTGGTAGACGGATCAGATCAAACTGGGCTAGAATTCCAACTGGGCCAAAAACTCGACTTATAAGGATGACCATGAAAAGAACTTTTGTAGTCGCCGCGTTCTGTCTGTCCTTCGTTGCCGGCGCTGCCTTCTCCGCCAGAGTCCATGACTGGCACGACCTGGATGCAGTTCGCAGACACGTCGGCGAGGCGATCCATGAGATGGAGCATGCCCGTGCCGCCAACAACTACGACATGGCCGGGCACGGTAAGAAGGCCGAGGAGCATTTGCGGGCTGCCGAACGCGAGATTAACGAATCGATTAACGCGATCAAGGCGGAGTAATCGGCCGTCCGTGAAAACTCCAGCCACACGCCTCGCAGCCGCGCATTCATCAGTGCGCGGCTGCTAATACAGCACGCTTCCCGGCTGCAGCGCCGGCTGGCGAATCTCGCTACATCCGCGGCCGGTGGGAAGCAGCTTCCCGGGGTTCATGCGGGTCTCCGGATCGAAGAGACGTTTGATCTGGCCGATCGTCTCCAGCGTGTCGGCGGAGAACAGCAGCGGCATCAACTCATTCTTCTCCATGCCGACGCCGTGCTCGCCGGTAATGGAGCCGCCGCAGCCGATGCACCACTTCAGAATCTCCTCGCCCGCGTGACGCGCCTTCTCCTTTTCGCCGGGCGTCCGCGGATTGAACAGAATGATCGGGTGCAGGTTGCCATCGCCGGCGTGAAAAATGTTGCTAATGGTCAGACCGTGCTCGCTGGCCACGCGGGCGATGAACTGAAGCGTGGCGGCGATGCGCGTGCGCGGCACCACGCCGTCCTGCACGTAGTAGCTGGGACTGACGCGGCCCACGGCGCCGAACGCGTTCTTGCGGCCGCTCCACAGCAGGTCGCGCTCCGCGGGCGTGCGCGCCACGCGGAACTCGATGGCCCCCGACGATAGGCAGGCGGCGCGCACCTGCTCCACTTGCGTTTCGACGACCTCGCGAATCCCCTCCAGTTCGATCAGCAAAACGGCTGCGGCATCCATCGGATAGCCGGCGTGCGTGGCTTCCTCCACCATGCGGAGCATCACTCCATCCAGCATCTCCAGCGCGACCGGAGTGATGGCCTGCGCGGTGATTTCGGCGACGGTGCGCCCGGCGTCCTCGCTGCTCGAATAAATCGCGAGGATAGTCTTCACCGTCTCCGGTTTGCGCATCAGCCGCAGGGTAGCTTTCGTCACCAGGGCTAGCGTGCCTTCCGAGCCGGTGAGCAGGCCGGTGAGGTCATAGCCCGGCAAGTCGGGCAGGCCGCCGGTTTCGACCACGCTGCCATCCGGCAGCACCAGTTCCAGACCGATCACGTGGTTGGTGGTAACGCCGTACGCCAACGTGTGCGGGCCGCCGGCATTTTCGGCCACATTACCGCCCACGGTGCAGGCGCGCTGGCTGGAAGGATCGGGCGCAAAGAAATAGCCGTCTCTTTCGACGGCCACGGTGACATCCAGGTTGACCACTCCCGGTTCGACCACGGCGCGCTCGTTGGCCGTGTCGAGATTAAGGATGTGGTTCATGCGGGCGAAGGCGATCATCATTCCGCCCTGGCGCGGAATGGCGCCGCCGGAGAGGCCCGTTCCCGCGCCGCGGCCGACGATGGGCATGCCGAATTGGTTGGCGATGCGGACCAGCGCGCCGACTTCCGCCGCAGTGCGCGGGAAAACCACCACATCGGGTGGATGCCTGTCCTGGCCGCCATCGTATTCGTAAAGCGCCAGGTCTTCGGGCCGGTCGAGATAGCCGCGCGGCCCTAGCAGCTTGACGATTCGCTCCTTGGCGGCTGGGGAGAGCATCGAACTTCAGTGTAGAACGGTAGTGCATGCTTTAGCTTGCCAACGCCCGCTTGCGGGCGCATTCTTCGATTGGGACAGAGAAGTCTGTCCCCGCCCGTGGCATACTGGAACGTGCAACTGGCGGCGACTCTGGCGGAAAGGCTGGCAGCGGTCCGCGCGCGCATCCAGGCGGCGGCCGCACGGGCGCGCCGCGACCCGGCGGGCATCACGCTGCTGGCTGTCACCAAGGTCTTTCCGGCGGCGGCGATCGGCGAGGCTTATGCTTTGGGCCTGCGCGAATTCGGCGAAAACTATGTGCAGGAATTCGCCGTCAAAGCGCCGCAAGTCCGCGACCTTGCAGGAGCGCGTTATCACCTTATCGGCCATTTGCAATCCAACAAGTCTGGCCTAGCGGCGGAGTTGTTCGATGCGATTCAGACTGTGGATTCGCCGAAGCTGGCCCATCGACTGGAATCGGCCGGCCGCAAACTGGAAGTGATGCTCGAAGTCAAACTCTCCGGTGAAACGGCCAAGAGCGGAGCCGATCCCGCCGCGTTGCCGGAGCTCATCGCCGCCGTTCGCGAGTGCTCGCACCTCACTCTTACCGGCCTCATGACCATGCCGCCATGGTCGGACGATCCGGAGGCCGCGCGCCCGCATTTTCGCCGCTTGCGCGAGCTTGCCGAGCGGCACGGGCTGAGCGGGCTCTCGATGGGGATGTCGCACGACCTGGAGACCGCCATCGAAGAAGGCGCCACCTGCGTGCGGGTGGGTATGGCGCTGTTCGGCGCGCGGCGAAGAGAGTGATCGTCGGCTTCCATGCGCCGCTGCCTCCGGCGCGCACCGGCGTGGCGGACTACGCGGCGGCGCTGCTGGCCGATCTGCGGGGCCGCGGGCGAGTGGAGATCGCGCCCGCGGGCTGCGACGTGGCGCTTTATCATCTGGGCAACAATGCGCAGCATGCGGCCATCTACCGGCGGGCGATCGAGCGGCCCGGCGTGGTGGTGCTGCATGACGCGGCGCTGAATCATTTCTACCTCGGCCAGCTTGACGAAGCGGCGTATACGGAAGAGTTCGTGTACAACTACGGCGAATGGAACCGCGGGCTGGGCCGCGAATTGTGGCAGAACCGCGCCGCCTCCGGCTCCGATCGCCGCTATTTCGATTTCCCCATGCTGCGGCGCGCGGTGGAGCGCGCCCTGGCGGTGGTGGTGCACAATCCGGCGGCGGCGGAAATGGTGCGGCGCCACGCGCCCGGGGTGCGTATCGTCGAAATCCCGCATCTGTTCGTGCCGCCGGAGCTGCCCCCGGCGTCAGAGGCGCTGCGCTTCCGGGAGTGGCTGGGCGTGCCGGCGGGCGCGTTCCTGTTCGGCGTTTTCGGCTATCTGCGGGAGCCCAAGCGGCTGCTACAGGTGCTCGACGCGTTCGCCGTGGTAGTGCGCGAGATGCCACCAGCCATGCTGCTGGTGGCCGGCGATTTTGTCTCGAAGGAGCTGGAACGCTCCGCTGCGCGGCTGCTTTCGGCGCCCCACGTCCGCCGCCTTCCGTACCTGCCGGGCGCGGATTTCTGGCTGGCCTCGAGCGCCGTGGATGCCTGCATCAATTTGCGCTATCCGGCGGCGGGCGAGACGTCGGGCATCACCATCCGGCTGATGGGCATCGGCAAACCGGTGCTGGTGACGGATTCTCTCGAGTGCTCGCGTTTTCCCGAAGACGCCGTGATTCGGGTGGCGCCCGGCCTGGGCGAGCGCCAATCGCTGTGCGAACATGTCGTTTTGCTAACATCGATGTCTGATGTGGCGCGTGCCATTGGCCAACGGGGGGCCGGGCACATTCAGACGCGCCACGGGGTGGACCTGGCCGGAAGACTCTATTGGGACTTGTTGTGCGAGTGCTGTGCCTCATCGCCGCCTGCGCCGCTGCTTTCGGCGCCCAGCCGCGGCAGCAGTCTGTAAAGCTGCTGCACGTGTCCGTTCCCATGCGCGATGGCGTGCGCCTTTACGCCAACGTTTTTCTGCCGTCGGAACGCGCGCGCGTGCCGGCCATCCTGGTGCGCACTCCTTACGGCAAGGGTGAGGAACTAGCGCCGAATTACCAGGCGCTGCTGGAGCACGGCTTCGCGATGATGGTGGAGGACGTGCGCGGGCGCTACGAATCCGAAGGCGAGTTCGAACCGCTCACGCAAGAGCCGGCCGATGGCGACGACACACTCAACTGGATGGCGCGCCAGCCGTGGTGCGACGGCAAGATCGGCATGACCGGCGGTTCCTATCTGGGCATCGTGCAATGGAAAGCCGCGCTGCGCGCGAATCCGCATCTGAAGGCGATCTTTTCCGTGGTGGCGGGCGACGACGATTACCGCGACCGCTTCTACTCGACCGGCGGCGCCCTAAAACTGGGCAACCGGCTGGAGTGGATGTCGGAAAATCTCAAAACGCCGGGCTACCACCCCGAATTCAACCGCTTTGTGTGGCATCTGCCGTTGCGCACCGCCGACGTCGCCGCCACCGGCCGCGTCTCCAGCATGTACCAGCAGGCGTTGGCCCATCCAGCCTTCGACGACTTCTGGTACTCGATCAGCACGCGCGAGCATCTGGATCAGATTCGCGTTCCGGTGTTCGCGGTGGGCGGCCTGTACGACAACTTCGCGGAAAGCGATCTCGATGCTTTCGCGGCGCTGCACAAGCGGTCCGGGCTGAATCACGTTCTGATCGGTCCGTGGCCGCACAACATGTCGGCCAAATTCGCCGGCGCGGATTTCGGTTCCGAGTCCGCGGTTGCCGTGCGCAGCCTGACGATCGACTGGTTCGACCACTGGCTGAATGGCAAGGACACGCGCATCGCCTCCAGCGCGCCGGTTCGCATCTTCGTGATGGGCACGAATAAGTGGCTGGACGATCGCGAATGGCCGCCCGAGCGCGCACGGGCCCGCAACTTCTACCTGGCCAGCCAGGGCCGCGCCAACACGGAGGCGGGCGATGGCGCGCTGGAGGATGCGCCCCGGCGGCGCGCCGCTGCCGATCGCTTTACCTTCGATCCGCGCGACCCAGCGCCCACGCGCGGCGGCGCGGTGTGCTGCAACCCGCGCGTTTTCCCGTGGGGTCCGATGGACCAGCGCCCGGTGGAGCAGCGCCGCGACGTGCTGGTCTTCTCGACGCATCCGCTCGAACAAGATCTCGAAGTGGTGGGACCGGTGAAAGCCGTGCTCTACGTTTCGACCAACCAGCGCGACACGGATTTCACCGCCAAACTCGTCGACGTGTTCCCCGATGGCTACGCGCGCAACCTGACCGACGGCATTCTGCGGCTGCGCTACCGCAACTCGCTGGAGCGGCCCGAGCCGGTGCGGCCCGGCGACGTGTACGAAATCATACTCGACGCCGGCATCGCCAGCAACGCGTTTCTCAAGGGCCATCGCATCCGGGTGGAGATTTCGAGCAGCAACTTCCCGCGCTTCGACCGCAATCCCAACACCGGCGGCGCCATCGCCGGCGAAACCCGCCTGGTGAAGGCCAACCAGACCATCTACCACGACCGCCAGCATCCCTCGCGCCTGGTGCTGATGGTGATGTGAAGTGATGTGGCGCACGCACTCCTGCGTGCCGCGTCGGCAATCGTGCCGACGCCCGGCGCCACTGGCGAAGAGGCGTCGAGAAGAGTCTCGACGCGGCACGCAGGAGTGCGTGCGCCACAGCCGCTACCCCAATTCGGCGAAGACCTGCATCATGTCGCGATGGGCGAGCACGGCTCCCGGATCGCGCTGCATGGCTTGCCAGTAGCTGCGTCCGAAGCGGTCGCCGTTTTCGTCCGGTGCCACCAACGCGCGCGCCTGGGAGATCAGCAGGGCGGCTTCCTCTTCGCCCGCCGGTTCCTTCTGGGCGAGCGTTTCATCCACCATCACGACGAATTGCGACAGCTCGCGGAGCCAGCTAAACCACGGGTCGTTCATGACCAGATTGAAATATTGGCCGGTGGATTGGATGTGCTCCACATCGCGCTCGTACGCTGCACGCTCCAGTTCCATCAGCGCCTTGTGCAGGCGGAGCAGCCCGTTTCGCATGGTAATCAAGCGCTGGCGCGTCTCGGCGGTCATGCGGTCCATGGTATCGCGTTGGCGAACCCTTTGCCGGCTTGGCGTAATCTGATGGCTATGCACAAACCCAGCTTTGACCCCGGGCTGACACAACAATTCGGCGCGCCTTACCGCCGCGTCATCAATCGGGACGGTAGCTTGAACGTGCAGCGCCGCGGCGCCACCTGGCGCGACTTTCATCCGTACCTGCACCTGATCAACATGGGCTGGCCGGCATTTCTGCTGACGTTGTTCCTGGGCTACGTGGCCGCCAACACGGCTTTCGCGGTGGGCTATTTCGCCCTGGGCCCGGATCAATTGCAGGGCGCCGACGCGGCCAACGCCATGGGCCGGTTTCTGAACACGTTTTTCTTCAGCTCGCACACGCTCACCACGGTCGGCTACGGCAATATCTGGCCGAAGACCGTTGCGGCGAATTTCATCGCGGCGTTCGAAGGGCTGGTGGGCGTGTTGGGCTTCGCGGTGGCGACGGGCCTCCTTTTCGGCCGCATTTCGCGCCCTTCGGCCCGCCTGGGGTTCAGCGAAAACGCTTTGATCGCGCCCTACCAGGACGGCAGCAGCCTGCAATTTCGCGTGGTCAACCGCCGCTCGAATTCGCTCGTCGAGGCAAACGCGCAGGTTCTGTTGATGACGGTGGAACGGGAGGACGGAAAGCCCGTGCGGCGCTACCATCAGTTGACGCTGGAGCGCTCCAGCGTGCTGTTTCTGGCGCTCACCTGGACCGTAGTGCATCCGATTGACGAACACAGTCCGCTCCACGACAAGACCGCGGCGGAACTTGCCGGACTACAGGCGGAGATCATTATTCTGATCAAGGCATACGACGACACCTTCAGCCAGAACGTGATTTCGCGTCATTCGTATCGGCACGACGAGTTTCTGTGGGGCTTGCGTTTCGCTCCGGCGTTTTACGTGGACCCGGCGGGCGACCTGGTGCTGGAACTGCACAAGCTGGGCGCCACCGCGTCTCAGTGATGCTACAATCCGGTTTAAGCACCGGAGATTGGGTACAGGGAGCCGCGCGGTGTCCGCTTTCTTACATAACCAGTTCGAGCGCAACATCGTCACCACGTCGGTCGACCATGTCTTCAACTGGGCACGCCAATCATCGTTGTGGCCGCTCACCTTCGGCCTGGCCTGCTGCGCGATCGAGATGATCGCGTCGTCTACCTCGCGGTTCGATATCGCGCGCTTCGGCGCCGAGGTCTTCCGCCCCAGTCCCCGCCAATCCGACCTGATGATCGTGGCCGGCACGGTGACGCTAAAGATGGCGCCGGTGCTGAAGCGCATCTGGGACCAGATGCCCGAACCCAAGTGGTGCATCTCGATGGGCGCTTGTTCCAGCGTGGGCGGTCCGTTCAACACGTACGCGGTGCTGCAAGGCGTGGACAAAGTGGTCCCAGTGGATGTCTACGTTACCGGCTGCCCGCCGCGACCGGAAAACCTGTTTTACGCGCTGCTGAAGTTGCAGGACAAGATCGACCAGATGTCGGCGCTCGTCAAGCGCCCCACCGAGGTGCGCCTGGACGAATCGATGCTGGCCGAATTCCAGCAGCAAGTGCGCATCGCCCAGACTTCCCATCCCGCATAGAAGACGTGGCGCGGGCTGTCAGCCTGCTGAGCCGAGAGTCATCTCGGCTTTTCTTCCACGGGATCGAAGGCCGGTGTGAGGCGGTCGCGGCTCCGAATGCCACGCCCGGATTCTCGCCCGTCAGGAAGCGGTCGAACCATCTGTTTTGCGACTTGCCATGAGCAGGCGCTTGCGCTCATCCTGGAGCTTCTGGCAGCGTTCGGTGATGCGCGTGACCAGCGCGGCGGATGCGGTGCGCGGAGAACCGGAATCGAAGGGCGGCGCGGGATCGTATTCCATCATGAGCTGGATCGCGCGCGCCACGTCCGCGCCGAATAGTTGCCCAGCCACCACCAGGCCAAAGTCGATCCCGGCAGTGACTCCGGCGCCGGTAATGCGATTCCTGTCGATGACGATCCTTTCGGATACCGGAGTGGCGCCGACGATGGGCAGAAGATCCAGGCTGAGCCAGTGCGTGGTCGCCCGATAGCCCGCCAGCAGGCCGGCCGCGCCGAGCACCAGTGCGCCGGTGCAAACCGAGGTCACGTACTGCGCCGCCGGCGCCCGCTGCTGGAGGAAAGCCAGCGTTGGCCGGCTTTCGATGGCGCCGGAAATGCCCGGACCTCCCGGGACAAAGAGCACGTCGAGCGGCGGGCAGTCATCGAAGCCGTTATCGGGCGCGAGGGCAAGACCACCATCGCTCACAACCGTTTCCAGCGAGTGCGAAACCAGATGCACCCGCGTGTCCGGCATGCGCGCGAAGACTTCGTAAGGCCCGGTCAAATCAAGTTGCGTGAGCCGGGGGAAGAGAAGCATTCCGATGTGAGTCGTCAAGGTAGCCCCTGGTCTTGCAATGTAAGCACAAAACCGTTCGGCGAGGCAAATCGTCTCGCCTCCGAACGGAGCCGCGACCATAGGGAGCGGTCCTTTCGATAGAATCGAATCTGCCGGTCGAAGACCAGACGCAACGTGGTTCGAGGAAACAAACGGCAAGTTGAAGAGGCTGCTGAGGAAGTCCTAAAAAGCATTTTGGGCCGCCGATGAACCCGGATCAAGCGGTGTTCATCGTTGGCCCGTCATATTTTGGCGTTTATCGGCAAGCTAAAAGCGTGCCCCACCTACTGCGCCAGCGGAGCGCCCATGCGCGGGCCGTGGCCCTTGCTCACGGTGTAATCGGCTGGAGTCTGGAACAGCGCAGCGTCAGGCTCGGAGCGAACGACGTTGGTGAGCTGCGTCACCGTGGTGCCGAAGCGCGGATCGCTCGTCTTGATCATCACCGGCACATTGAGGTCGCTCGAAACCCAGGTTTCCCGCACGGTCTGAATCGGTTGGGAGTTGCCCATCGCTCCGGCCGGAATCGTGCGCGTGAGGCGCGTCCCGGCGGCCACTACGCCGTTCAGCGTTTGCGTACCCAGGTCTTCCTTCACCACGTCGCCTGCAGGCTGATGAACTCTGACGCCGCCCCAGGTGAGTGCCTTTCCATCCGCGCCGCGCGGCATGGGTTGCGGCATTGCCCTTTCCAAAACGGTCTTGTTCTGCGGATTCAGCACCCGCTCCACTTTGGCCACCGGGTCGGAAATCACCACCGTGGTGCGGCTGCCCTGTCCATCGGGTCCGCTCGAGGTCATCTCCTCGCGCACGCGTCCCTGGCTGTCGCGGAACACGTTGGTTGTTTCCTGTTTCTGGATCGCGTTCCCGTTGGCCAGCGTCTGCTGGCGCGTGGTCACCTGGACGGCCGAAAACGGCGCGCCGGTAACCATGCCGTGCAGCAGCATCGCGTGTCCGGCCATGCCAGGTCCGGGCCCGCCAAATCCCATCCCGCCGCCACGCGGCCCCTGGGCCAATAGTGCACCGCTGGCCATCAGCGCGATTACAAACGCTTTTCTCATCTACTTTCGAAACCTCCGCTCAATAGAGGATTGCACCGGAATGACGGAAAGTTCCAAAGAAGAACCGAATGCTTTGTTGGGAATGTTCCGAAAACAGCCGGGCCAAACGAGGCATGACCGCTCCCTCCGATCGCGGCTCCGATGGGTTCGAATGCTATCGGAGCCGCGACCAAAGGGAGCGGTCATGCGGCAACTGAACCGGCTGCTTCGTGCCGATACTTAATCTTCCCCGGCGATCTTCACCAGGCTCTCGCCCGGCATGCCGTTCAGCACCGCGTCGGCGTCTTCGGCGGTGAAGGATTCCACCTTGGCCGAAATGTTCATCGAGCAGAACTTGGGCCCGCACATGGAACAGAAGTGCGCATCCTTGAAGCCCTCCTCGGGCAGCGTTTCGTCGTGCATGGCGCGGGCGGTTTCCGGGTCCAGCGAAAGCTCGAACTGGCGGTTCCAGTCGAAGCGGTAGCGGGCGCGGGACAGCTCGTCGTCGCGATCGCGTACGCCCGGCCGCTTGCGCGCCACATCCGCGGCGTGGGCGGCGATTTTATAGGCGATGATGCCGGCCTTGACGTCCTCCCGGTTGGGCAGGCCCAGGTGTTCCTTGGGCGTCACGTAGCACAGCATGGAGGCTCCGTACCAGCCGATCATGGCGGCGCCGATCGCCGACGTGATGTGGTCGTAGCCGGGCGCGATATCGGTGACCAGCGGGCCCAGCGTGTAAAAAGGCGCTTCGTAGCAGAGCTCGTTTTCCTTTTGCACCTGCAGCTCGATCTGGTCCATCGGGATGTGGCCGGGCCCCTCGATCATCACCTGCACGTCGAACTCCCAGGCCTTCTTGGTCAACTCGCCCAGCGTCTTCAGCTCCGCGAACTGCGCCTCGTCGCTCGCATCGGCCACGCTGCCTGGACGCAGCCCGTCGCCGAGCGAGAAGCTCACGTCATGCTTCTGGAAAATTCGGCAAATGTCGTCGAAACACTCGTAAAGAAAATTCTGCTTGTGGTTCTTGACCATCCACTCGGCCAGGATGGAGCCGCCGCGGCTCACGATGCCGGTAACGCGCCGCGTAGTGAGCGGAATGTGCTGCACCAGCACGCCGGCGTGGATGGTCATGTAGTCCACGCCCTGCTCGGCCTGTTCCTCGATTACATCCAGCATCACGCGCGCGCTCAGGTCTTCCACGCGGCGCACGCGCGACAGCGCTTCGTAAATCGGCACGGTGCCGATCGGCACCGGCGAAGCGCCGATGATGGCCTTGCGAATGGCGGGAATGTCGCCGCCGGTCGAGAGGTCCATCACCGTGTCGGCTCCGTATTTCACCGAATCGCGCAGCTTTTCCAGTTCGCCTTCCACGTCCGAAACCACCGACGAGTTGCCGATATTGGCGTTGATCTTGCACTTGGAGGCAATCCCGATCGCCATCGGCTCCAGGTTGGGGTGGTGGATGTTGGCGGGAATAATCAGGCGCCCGCGCGCCACCTCGGAGCGCACCAGCTCGGGCGGCAGGCTTTCGCGCTGCGCGATAAAGTGCATCTCTTCGGTGACGATCCCCTGCCGGGCATAATACAGTTGCGTGCGTATCTTGTCGTTTTTACGTTTTTCTACCCAGTCACTGCGCATCGACGGCTCCCCTCAAGTTCGCGGGCGCGCCTGGAGCGCCTTTCGAGTGGCGGCCAGAGGCGCCCGCGGTTTGCCGGCGGGTCAACCCCGCGCCGGATTATTTCTTCTTCTTCGGCTTCTTGACTTCCTTCTTGGGGCTCTTATCTTTAGCCATTGATCCTCCCTTATGACTGAGATTATACCCGTTATGGCGGCGTGCGCAGCGAAAAATGAGCCATCGAAATCAGGCCGGGCTGCTCTACAATAGAGATATCGACAGAGCCGACAGTTTGAAGCGTCCAGACCGCGGCGGCCGTTCCAGGCGGAGCCGCTCCATTTCCATGCTTGATAAGTTTCACGAAGAATGTGGCGTGGTCGCCATCTATGGCCACCCCGAAGCCGCCAAGCTGGCCTATCTGGGGCTGTACGCGTTGCAGCACCGGGGGCAGGAATCGGCCGGCATCTGCACCTCCGATGGCAACCTCATCTACACGCACAAGGAAATGGGGCACGTGGCGGATATTTTCACCAAGCCGGTGCTGGCGACGCTGCCCGGCGAGCTCGCCATCGGCCACACGCGTTACTCCACGGCCGGCGACACCGTGCTGTTGAACGCCCAACCGTTTTCGGTCTCGTGCAAAAAGGGGCGGCTGGCGGTGGCGCACAACGGCAACATCACCAACACGGCGGAGCTGCGCGAGGAACTCGGCCGGCTGGGCTCGGTTTTCCAGGCCTCGAGCGATACCGAACTCGTGCTGCACCTGGTGGCGCACTCTTCCGAGCGCACGCTGGCCGGCGCGCTGCGCGAAGCGCTGCTGCAAGTGGAAGGCGCTTTCTCGCTGGTCCTGCTGGCCCAGGACCGCATCCTGGTGGCGCGAGACCCGCACGGCTTTCGCCCCATGGCGGTGGGCGAGATGGAAGTCTCCGGCGGCCGCAAATGCTACGTGTTCGCTTCCGAGACCTGCGCCTTCGACCTGATTGGCGCCGTCTATCTGCACGACGTGGAACCGGGCGAAATGGTGGAAGTCGGCCCGGAGGGGATGACGCGGCAGCGTTACGCGCCGGAGCAGCAGCGCGCGCAGTGTGTGTTTGAGCACGTCTACTTCGCGCGGCCGGATTCGATCGTGTTCGGGCGCTCGGTGGAAGAATCGCGGGAAAATCTGGGGCGGCGGCTGGCGCGCGAATGCCCGGCCGACGCCGACCTGGTGGTGCCTGTGCCGGATTCCGGCGTGGCGGCGGCCATCGGCTACTCGGCCGAATCGGGGCTGCCGTTCCGCCAGGCGCTCATCCGTAATCATTATGTCGGACGCACCTTCATCGAACCATCGCAAGCCATCCGCGATTTCGGCGTCAAGCTCAAGCTCAACCCGGTGCGCCATCTGCTGAAGGACCAGCGCGTGGTGCTGGTGGATGATTCCATCGTGCGCGGCACTACCAGCCGCAAGATCGTGCGCATGGTGCGCCAGGCCGGTGCGCGCGAGGTTCACCTCCGCATCTCCTGCCCGCCCACGATCTCGCCGTGCTTCTATGGCGTGGACACTCCCAACAAGTCTGAGCTGATCGGCTCCAATCACAGCGTGGAAGAAATCCGCCGCTTCGTCGAGGCCGATTCGCTGGGGTACTTATCCATCGGGTCGCTGCGCAAAGCGGTGGACGACGACGAGAAGCACGAATACTGCTACGCCTGCTACACCGGCAACTACCCGACCGAGCTGACCAACATCGAAGGCCTCATAGCCGGCAGCCAGAAGCGTTAAGCTGATTACATCATTTCGGAAATAGATAAAGCCGCCGTGGCGCGGGCTGTCAAGCCTGCTGTGTCGAGAGTCGTCTCGACATTTCTTCGCTGCGGAGCACCAGGCGCCGACAGCCAAAGGCGTTAGCTTGAGTGGCGCGGGCGCCGGCATCGAGCTTCTGCATTCCCGAGCGCGTGGGGATATGATGAGCTGTGTATCAGGGCACGGCTTCAGCCGTGCCGCCGAGTCACAGTAAAGAATCGGGCTTTAGCCCCTGGTCTTGGGTACTTGGCACGGAAGAGAGTGGCAGGGGCTAAAGCCCTTGGATGCCTGCATTTTGCGGCACGGCTGAAGCCGTGCCCTGATACCAGACACCAAGATTGGGTTGGCGCCGCACAGCGGAAAGCTCGAATGTGGAAGCTCTAGTGAAAGGCCCCCGACCTGAGCACACGTCCATGCCTCTCTCACTCGACGGAAACTCCCTGACTATCGCCGAAACCTGCGCCGTGGCGCGTGCGCGCACGGCGGACGTGTCTCTCGCGCCGGCCGCGCGCGCGGCCATGGAGCGCTCGCGCGCCGTGGTCGACCGCCTCGCCGCCGGCGATGACCCTATTTACGCGGTGAACACCGGCGTCGGCCTGCTGGCCGGCGTGCGCATCCCGCGCGAACAACTGGACCAGTTGCAGCGCAACGTGGTGCGCTCTCACGCGGCCGGCGTCGGCGAGCCGCTCGCGCGCGAAGTGGTGCGCGCTATGATGCTGATCCGCGCCAACGTGCTCGCCAAAGGATTCTCCGGCATTCGCCCGTTGATCGCCGACCGCCTCTGCGAGATGTTGGGCCGCGGCGTCACCCCGGTGGTGCCTTCGCAGGGCAGCGTCGGCGCATCCGGCGACCTGGCGCCGCTGGCGCATATGGCGCTGGTGTTGATCGGCGAGGGCGAAGCCGAATTCGAGGGCGCCGTGATCGAGGGCGGGGAAGCGCTTCGCCGCGCCGGCATCGAACCGGTCGAACTGCACCCCAAGGAAGGCATCAGCCTGATCAACGGCACGCAAGCCATGCTGGCCGTAGGCTGCCTGGAACTGGAGGCCGCCGAAACGCTGGCCAACACCGCGGACGTGGTCGCGGCGCTGACGCTCGATGCCCAGCGTGGCACGCCGCGCGCTTTTGACGCCCGCATCCACCAGGCCCGGCCGCAAGCCGGCCAACTTGCGAGTGCGGCGCGCCTGGTGCGCTTCTTCGAGGGAAGCGAGATTCGCGAATCGCACCGCGGCTGTGGCCGCGTGCAGGACGCTTATTCGCTGCGCGCCATTCCGCAGGTTCATGGCGCGGTCCTCGATGCGCTGGCCGAAGCCCGCCGCGTCTTCGCGATCGAGGTGAACTCGGCCACCGACAATCCGCTGGTGTTCGATGACGAAATCCTCTCCGGCGGTAATTTTCACGGCGAGCCGCTGGCGCTCCAGCTCGATTTTCTGGCCATCGCATTGGCCGCGCTGGCCGGCATCTCCGAGCGCCGCATCGACCGGCTGGTGAACCCCGCGCTCAACGAAGGCCTGCCCGCGTTCCTCGCCGGCCATCCGGGCCTCGAATCCGGGTTGATGATGGTGCAGGTCACCGCCGCCAGCCTGGTCGCTGAAATCCGCGTGCTGGCGAACCCTGCCTCCACCGGCTCCATCACCACCAGCGGCAACAAGGAAGATTTCGTTTCGATGGGGATGACGTCCGCGGTGAAATTGCAGCGGCTGGTTCGCGACGCGCGCTACGTGCTGGCCATCGAAGCGCTCTGCGCCGCGCGTGCGCTGGACCTGCTGGCGCCGCTCAAAACCAGCCCTGCATTGGAGCGGGTGCGGGAGCGCATTCGCGCCGTCTCACCGCCGCTCGCTGCCGACCGGCCGCTCTACCGCGACCTGGCGGCGCTCGAATCGCTGATCGCGCGCGGTGGCCTTCAACTGGCGTAGACGCTGAATCGCGCCACGGTGCGAAAGCCCATCCGTTCATAAAGCCGCAGCCCGTCGTTGGTGGATTGCAGCACCACCGGCCGCGACGGCCGCTCGCGTTCGGCCTCGGCGAGCGCATGGCGCATCACCGCCTCGCCATAGCCGCGGCGCCGGTGATCCGGCAGCGTAGCCACGTTATACACGCCGATAACGTCGCCGCCTGGTTGTGGCGCAGGCCCCCGGCCTGCGTCCGGGCCCGCGCCCACGATGTCGCCGCTGGCGACGGTGGCCGCGGTCGCAACCGGCTCGCCGTCCACGTACCCGACGTACGCCGCGAAGCGGTCCCACACGGAATTCTGGTCGAACACTTCGTTGAACCAGGCGATGGGGACGTGGAAGCAGACCGAGCCGATGCCGCGGAAATCGTCGCCGGTGCGGGAATCGCGCACGCGCCGGACGTCGATCTCCGGCAGCCGCCGCGTGGGCGGCCGGAGCTTCTCGGTCACCATGCCCGGCAACCCGACAGTGCGCCGCAGACCGTACCGGTCGAACACTTGCCTCAGGCGGCGATGCGCCTTGGGGGCCAGCCAGTCCTCGCACACCCAGAACGACCACTCCAGGCCGCGCGTGTTGAATTGCAGCGAGGGTAAAAGGATCGACCGCGCCAGCTCGGCTTCGGTCTCGACCGGCCCCGACAGGAACGCCGCGTTAAACATCTGAAACGCAACCCCCGCCGACGCGATCGAGACTCCCGGCAATTCGCGCACCTCGCCCACGCTGCGGCTGGCCGCGATGATGCGGAACGACTCCCGCAGATTCTCCGCTACCGCCTCAAAGTTCACAAGGTTCCAGTATCGCGCAGTTGGGGGGGTGGGGCAGGGCGGGGAAAACCGAGGCGTTTCTCCGGTCTGACGCGCTCGCCGGGCACGACCCGGCGGTCTGACGCAGCGCCGCGTGGCTTCGTGGCTTCCCGAGACCTGGGCAAGATCCGCGAGAGTTGCTATGCTGAACAGCGTGTTCGGACTTACAGCCCGTTCCGGCATTATCCACCTCGCAGTTGTGCAGCTTCTGTTTGTGTGCCACGCGCTCGCGCAGGCACCCACGTCGCCGGCGGGCGAGCCGCTGCATCGTTTCGAATATCCTGCCGAGAATTTTTCCATCGGATTACCGGCAACGTGGAGGGAGATCGATCCGGCAACACTCGGTCGGATGTCGTCTGCGGCTCATCTGGTTGCCCCAAACGCGCCCGAACTCAGAATCAGTCACGGTTACACGTCCGCAGGGGCACCGGAGACGGGGTACCCCTGGGTCGCAGTCATGCTGACGGATGATCAGGTGAGCGGCCTGGCGTTCAAGAACCTGGAGTCGGCCCAGAGCACCGTAAACGACCTCATGAAGAGGTGGCTGGATCCCGCTTCCGGAGGCATCATTCAAAAGGCGCAGATGGGGACCATGTCTTACGACAAGGATCGTCATGTCCTCTGGGGCAGTTCTCAGTCTATAGTGACGGGCATAGGAGACCTTCGAACGTTGTCGGCGGCGTATGTCACGCGAGCCGGAATCGTGCAGGTGCACTGTTACGCAAAGGCTTCCGAGTACGAGGAGTACGAGCCGTTGTGCAGGCAGATCATAGAGTCAGTGACGATTGACCCCAAAGTGGCCATGACCGCGGCAGTGCCGTTGTCCCAGTTGCTCGGGATGAGCGCGGACCAGGCCGACACCACCTACAGAGAGCTGGTAGCCCGCGTAAAGGGCGGCGATTTTCTGATTGACTTTCGCACGCTGCGGTTCGCGTGCGTCAGATCCAGCCATTGTGACCCAAGGGGAAAGACCGAGGACCTCCTGGCGCTGAAACAGGCCGAGGCAGATCACCGGGCTGAACGGGTTGTAGAGATCGCCGAAAGGCTGATTGAGCAGGGCTTCGCAAACGTGGCCGCCCATGCGACCCTCGCCAAAGCATATGCCGACATCGGCAAGCCCGAGCAGGCAAAGTTTCACTTCGATGTCACTACAGCGCTGATACGATCGATCTATGACATCGGCGACGGGAAGACCAAGGAAACGGCGTTCGAGGCGATCTGCAGGCGGGAAGAGTGCGCCGTGCTCGCCGCCCGCCACCTGCAGTGCTCTGGGCCGGGGGTCTCCTCAGGGCGCGTGATTGAAGGCCCGCACCAATACCAAAAGTGGGAGATGCAGGATCCGAAGACCCAGAAGAACACCGTGGTGTTCTTCAATGTCGACGCGCTTGCCCAGACGGAGAGCCACGTCAACGGCAAGTAGCGTCACTGTGGTTTGTCCGGGCACACTGCGGCCGAGAGATGTGGATGGAAGGAAGGAGTGCGGTGCGGGTGGCCGGGCTTCGCGGACTTATCGCCGTGCGTATCGGCCACCCAGTGATTCAAGCAGGAACTTCGATGTATTGGTCCGCTTTGATGGCAAACATTACGGTGTCGATTCGTTCCTTGCTTTCTGTTATCCGAGCGGGCGGCGATGACAGCTATCCGTATTCCGCCGGCGGTTATCGATTCCGGAATCCAAAGTCTTCCGTCGAGAGTCCAGCCCGAGGGGGACCCCGCATGCCTTTAACGGGCGCCGGAAGTTCAGTATCACCTAAGTGCAACGCCTGCTGGCCAGCAGTAAGGACTAGTAGCGGAGCCTGGCGCCACAGTCCCGATTTCAGTATGCGGGGCGTGTCAAGGGGTTTGCGCGGTAAGTGACTGAGTTAGCGGGGAAGATAGGATGTGATTGTAACTTCCGCCCCGTTCCGGGGCTGGCGATGAGGACTCGGATTTCCGCACGGCTTACGCCGTGGGCTACTTTCTAAAGCCCTCCGGGTTAACGCAGCAGATCCCCAAGCGCCTCCGCCAGTTGCGGGTGCTGGAATTGGAATCCGGCCGCTTCGGCGGCGACTGGCGCGACGCGCTGGCT
>OBLW0100000562.1_pt1 | contig 31508 bp, 30 predicted proteins | sample 1520161 | NCBI WGS metagenome assembly OBLW01 (sample SAMEA3539309, study PRJEB22396) | soil metagenome | biome: tundra; feature: field; material: soil | place: USA | collected 2010-05 | depth 0.15 m
GACATCGCAAGGAGAGAAGCGCAAGGCTCAACTTTATTTGGGCTCGGAGTCACAAGATAAGAGGCGCAGTGGAAGGAATCACTCCGGTGGGCCACCCCTTGATCAACCAACAATCGATCCGAGTGATCCGCGAAGAAGTCGACAGGATTGAGTGGGCACTTAAGGAGATATTGCCGAACTAAGGTTGCACGATCGGCCTCCTCCACTGTGGCCGGTCGGCCACAGGCTTGGTGGACTCCCGGAATCTTTTCTTCTGGCCGCCAGTCTTACAAACTGGATGACATGAGACTCCCCCAGTCCACCATGTCTCCCTCCTCCCGCAGCATCTACTTTTTTCTAACAATCGGCTTGGCGACCCTGCTCCTCGGAATGGCGCCGTTGGACGCCAGCGCAGCCACATCGCAACTCGCGTGCACGCCCACGAGACTTGGATTTGGCGCTACCGTTGTAGGTCAGAGCGAAACTCTGCCTGTTACCTTGACTAATAACGGACCGACGAGTGCGACTATCTCTGGAATTAGTGTGGGCAACTCCGAATTCATCACGTCCTCCTTGAGCCTGCCGCTGGTGTTGGATGCCGGACAGAGTGTCGTTCTGAGTGTGAGCTTCACTCCCACGGCGATGGGATGGACGGGAGGCACGATCAAATTTTTCAACAACGCACCGAACGCCATTCTTCAGCTTGAGGTTGGGGGTACAGGCGTGAGCAGTACGGCCGTGACCGCGAGTCCCGCGATTGTGTCGTTTGGGCAAGTGGCCATGGGAACCATATCCACCGTGCCTGTCGCGCTTACGAACACTCGTTCGTGGAAAGTAAACCTCTCGGCAGTCCAGACGACTGGCGTCGGATTCTCGGTGAGCGGGCCTATGTTCCCTTTAACTCTGGGCGCTGGGCAAAGCGTAACGTTGAACGTCGCCTTCGCCCCACTATCGCCGGGAGCGACCGCGGGCGCACTGTTTGTTTCTGGTGGCGCGCTGGCCATACCTCTCAGCGGTACGGGCGCAGCTTCCGGTCAGCTGACTGCCAATCCTGCGAGTCTGGCTTTTGGAAGCGTACAAGTCGGGGGCAACATAACTTTACTGGACTCGTTCACAAACACAGGCGGGTCGAGCGTTACGATCTCGCAGGCAACAGTTACAGGGACGGGATTCAGTATTAGTGGGCTGAGCTTTCCGCTGGTCCTCACTCCCGGCGCAAGTGTAACCTTCAGCGCGGAGTTTACCCCGCTATCGGCGGTCAGCGCAACGGGCGGCATCACGGTGGTTTCCAACGCTTCGAATCCAAGTCTGGGCGTCTCGCTCTCGGGCACAGGCACGGCCCCGGGTCAGCTTACCCTCGCTCCTACGGCGGTGAGTTTCGGCAATGCGACGGTGGGCACCAACGTCAGTCAGGGCAGCAGCCTAAGTGCTGGCGGTGCCAGCGTAACCGTTTCGTCGGCAAGCATGAGTAGCACCGAATTCTCGCTGACGGGGATTGCCTTTCCCATGACGATTGCAGCCGGACAAAGCGTGCCCGTCACCCTGACGTTTTCACCAGCGACCTCCGGCGCCGCCAGTGCTGTCCTCTCAGTGACGAGCAATGCCTCGAATGCCCCCGCCCAGAGTCTGAATGGGACTGGCGTGGCGCCGGCATCGCACAGTGTCTCGCTTTCATGGACAGATACCAACTCCGGCATTGCAGGCTTCAACGTCTACCGCGGCAGCGTTTCGGGAGGGCCCTACACGCAGATCAATCCGTCGTTGGAAGCGAATGCTGCGTATAGCGACACCTCGGTCGTAGCCGGGCAGACCTATTACTACGTGGCCACAGCAGTCGATGGAAGCGGAGTGGAGAGTGGATATTCCAATGAGGCGCAGGGTGTCATCCCGACGCCGTAAACTACTGCAAAACGGATCGACCACATCGGCGATCGAGAGGTCACTGGATCACGATGGTTGGCTGATTTCCCGTGGCCCAGGTGTCGGGCGGTAGGGTTACGCTGGATGGCAGAGCTCCGCCCGCGGAGGCTCCCGCGGAGACGTTAACGGCGAAACTTACGTAGGTAGCGGCAGCTGCGACCTGGGCACATTTGCTTGAGCAACTCGTGGTAAATGCAAGATAGTATCTGCCGGCCGCGAGACTTGTGGAGCCTTCAGTCCAAGGTAAGGTGCGGAAAGTTTTCGACGGCGCGAAAGTAGTTCCTGGAGTAGGCCCAATATCCGCTACGAGATTCCCTGAGTTATCGAAAAGGCCAATGTCGTAGTCATTTGCCGTATTATCCGCGGTGGTTACGTCGTAGGTTATTTGGGTAGTGGTGACGTTGTAGGGTAAGAGGAATCCCCACAGCCTGGTAACATTCACGGTGGCAGATTGAAAGCCTCCGGTACGTGCGCCAGCGGTTGCAAAGAATGGCAAGGTCGCGGCGCTTCCGCCCGTCGCAGAAATTGTAACCGACCCTGGGCTGTTCGTAATGTTGACGTTCGGGCCCGCAGTGAGTGTAGCGAGCACGGGAGCGTTGCCTGTCGAGCCGATCAGGATTTGTCCGTTGGTCGGTGCAGCGGTCGAGATTACATTTGTGGGATTGGAGAAGTAGGCGATTCCGTCCGTTGTTCCCGACAAATTGCCGGCGAGGGTGATCGTGCCGCCTAATGCCACGGTGCCGCCGCCCGACAATCCCGAGCCGGCAGCGACCGTGATGGAATTGTTGGCTAGCATAGAGTTCGTTACGCCCGCGGATGGAATACTGATGGTGCCAGTTGTCGTAATTGGTCCACCCGTCAGACCGGCGCCGGTATTGACACTGGTGACCGTCCCACCGCCCCCGCCCCCGCCTCCACCAAAGGTTTGCCCCGAGGCAAAGGTTATCAGGCCGTTGCTGGCAATGGACAGGCCCGTTTCTGTGGGCGAACTTCCGTTCGACCCGAACAGCAGGTTTAGTGAGCCGGATGGAGTTGATGTGTCGTTCCCTGCCGGCTCCGCCTGCCAGCGGAAGTCTTGCGCGACCGCCTTTGAGGTCGCGCTGCTGAACGAGGACGCCTGCAAATCAAACGGGTTCGAGTTGAAGCCCTTGGAGGCGGTCGCAGTTCCTAGGTAAGGCAATAGGGCTCCCGCCTCTGACACTGTGCCGGTAAATGCGCCCGTCGTTGCCGCCAGTCCGCCAGTGAAGGCTGCGGTGGTTCCGGTCAGCCCTCCGCTCAGGGCGCCTCCCGTGAGTTGGAGGTAACGCGCATCGGTGAAACTCGTATCTAAACTGAGGGTTCCGCTGGACGTGATCGGTCCTCCCGTCAGCCCGGTTCCGTTCGCGACGCTGGTTACTGTTCCCCCCAAACTCGGAGCCGCATTGGTAAGGGTGATCGTGCCGCCCAATGCCACGGTGCCGCCGCCCGACAATCCTGACCCCGCCTGCACAGTGACGGAGGGATTTGCCAGCATTGTGTTGGTTACGCCTGCGGAGGGAATACTGATCGTGCCGGTTGTGGTGATCGGTCCCCCCGTCAGACCCGCGCCAGTTTTGACACTGGTGACTGTCCCGCTGCCAGCACCGGGAAAGGTCTGACCGGATGCGAAACTCACCAGGCCGTTGCTGGCAACTGACAGTCCCGTCTCTGTGGGCGAACCTCCATTCGATGCGAACAGCAGGTTGAGTGAGCCGGATGGAGTTGATGTGTCATTCCCGGTCGGCTCCGCCTGCCAGCGGAAGTCCTGCGCGACCGCCGACGAGGTTGCGCTGCTGAACGATGAGGCTTGCAAATCCAGCGGGTTCGAAATGAAGCCCTGGGCGGCCGTCGCCGTGCCTGCCTTAGGCAATAGCGCCCCGGCCGCTGACACCGTACCGGTAAACGTGCCGGCGGTGAAGGCAGCTGTGGTCCCCTTCAGTGCTCCACTCAACGTGCCCCCGCTAAGCTGTAAATAACGCGCATCGGTGAAAGTCGTGTCCAGATTCAGGGTTCCGCTGGACGTGATCGGTCCTCCTGTCAGCCCGGTTCCGCTGCCGACGCTGGTGACTGTTCCGCCCGAACTGGGAGCGGTGTTGGTGATCGTGATCGTGCCACCCAACGCCACGGTGCCGCCTCCCGACAAACCCGTTCCGGTCGCTATCTTGATGGAAGAATTTGCCAGCATGGTATTCACGACACCCGCGGCTGGAATACTGATCGTACCGGTGGTAGTGATCGGTCCGCCGGTCAGACCCGCGCCAGTGCCGACGCTGGTGACCGTCCCCGTCACGCCGGGAAAGGTCTGTCCCGAGGCAAAATTAATGATTCCACTCTTGGCAACGGATAGCCCGGTCTGGTTGATGAGTCCGGGGACACCGTACAGCAAGTTGAGGGTTGCTCCTGGGCTCGAAGTGTCATTGCCCACCGGATCAGCTTGCCAACGAAAGAGGTAAGTCACCGGCCCTGAAATGGATGAGCTGTACGATGACGCCTCTATGTCCACCGGGTTGGAGGCGTATCCCAGCGTGGGCGTGGCTGGTTGGACCGGAGCCAAAACAGCACCCCCCAGAACGTTCAGTGCACCTCGAAAAAAGGCTGATCCGGAAACGTCCAGCATGCCGGCCGGGCTGGTAGTGCCGATCCCCACGTTGCCGCCCGATTCGAAGATGGCCGAATTCTCAAGGTTGCAGGCGCTGGTGAACTTGGAGATCTGATTGAGTGTGGCGGTTCCATCACTGGTGATGGCCGAACACGTGGTTAACGGGACTGGGCCCGAATTCCAGTTTAGGACCTGCGAGCCTCGCTGCGAATTTACAGAGCCCACCTGTGTACCGGAGGCTGTCTGGGTTGATGGATACTGGCCGCCGACGAGGACAAAAGCCGACGCCGGTTTGCCTCCCAGCATCTCTGTGTCGGCCGCCTTTAGCGCATAGGGCACACTTAACCATAGAATTCGAGGCTGCTCGGCCTGCCCATCGGGGCGGATGCCCAGCCAGCGCGCTTCGCCCGCCACGAAAATTTCCAGCGGCAAACCTGCCTCATGGGTCGCTCCCAGCAGCGTGCTAAAGCGCCCGGCTGAGTCCAGTTGCACGTTCTGGACTTCCTGCCAGACGGCCTCCTGGGTATTCGCATCTTTGTACAGGGTGAAGGTGATCGCAATGCTTGCGCTGAGGGGCTTCCCCGCCTCATCACGGACGGCTCCCCGTATCCGAATCAGGCGGGGCACGATCGCTGTCGAAGCAGACGGCTGCGAATCCTGTCCATCCACTTGCGCCAAAGCAAACCCGCTAAAGACGAGGACGAGGACAACGACCAGGAATGCCCGGACGATACACACTGACACGCGACCAAAGCTCACGAGGACCTCCTGCTAAGTAGGGGAGCTAAAACTAGTGGGGGGGAGGGCAACTAGCCTGACCCGCCTGAAGCGGCTGCGAGCTCTGAGGCCATCCGGGCGGCAGCGGATCATCTGGCCTCTTCAGTCGGAGCAGGATAGCTCTTATATGTAATTACTTCTCCATGCATCTTCTTTCAACTCTCCGGGTGGTTTAGCCAAACCAGCTAGTCTCTCGGGTTAGGGCGTTTTGTCCCATCCCGCCCGCCTAACCGAAAGTGGAATTGACGTATTGGCAGACTTGAGTTTAGTGTTGGCCGGGATGACAGCTTCAATCCTTACCACCGAACTGGAAGGTGAAAACGAATGAAAACTTTGATGATTATGATGGGCGCGATGGGCTTATTGTCACTCGCTTTTGCTCAAACTGCACCGCCGCCGCTCGTCAACCCTGTCGATGCCAAGAACCACATCGGCGAAACCGCGACCGTATGCGGAAAAGTCGTCGACACCAAGGTTTCCAAGTATGGAATCCAAGGCCACGGGAAACCCGTAACCTTCGATCTCGATCAGCCAGAACCTAATCCGGTGTTCTCCTTCGTTGCGTTCGGCGCAGAGCCCGGTGGCCCCAAGGAGGTCGTTGATGCATACAATGGCAAGCGCGTATGCGTTACTGGCAAGATCACCGTTGTCCCAACCGGCGGATCGCCATTCATCATGGCGGGTGATCGTTCTCAGATTAAGCCTCAAGCGGGCGACAAGTAGCCAGAACTCTCGTCCCACGGTAACTTGAAAACGTCGCCCTTCGCTGCGTAGAATCCTTTTTCAAGGCTATTGCGGCGCAAGTGTGGCACGACGACGAAACCATATCACCGAATCATGGAGCGGCGGAATGAAGAAGCATTTGGTCGTATTCTTGTTATTGTGGGGAGGGGCTGGGTTGTCAGCTCAAACCGTAATTCAAAAATTTGCGTCAGTCAGTAAAGAGGCAGGCATGGTTGCAGACATAGATCTTCCCCAGCCGACGAGCAAGGGAAGCGTCATCATCGCCATGCCGCTGCTTTTGACCCCTGACCCCAAGGTTGACGTCAAGGTTGTAGCTGTTACCGACAATGCTCCCGCTGGAGGTAACACCTATAAACAAGTTCCGGGTTCAGCCTCGTCTTGCACGAAACAGTCTGTTGATATTTGGTATTGTGAGAATTGCAATCCTGGCGTGACCGAGCTCAAGTTCCATTTATCGGGTCACGTTGGAGCTACGATTGATGCTTTTCTTGAAGTTTCCGGGCTTGCCTTGTCCTCCGTGCTCGATGGAAGCGGCGTCCACCTGAGCGATGGAGCCGCAACCAGCGCGGGTTTAGAAGTCGCTCCGAGCATTACGACCACAGCGAGCGATTTTATTGTCGATCGCTACTTCTCTACCCCTCCTCTTCCAACCGCCGTAACTCCTGCCACATGGAAGTACACCACTTCTTTTGTTTACCTGGTGAACGGAGCACCAGGAACTTATCAACCCACACTAACCGGGGGGAAGGCTGAAAGTGGTTTTTGCATGAGCATGGCCGCCTTTAAAGTCGCTGCTACAGCGAAGCACTAGGGCAGCCATTTCCCATACCAACCCAACCCTGCTACTTCTTGTCTGCCTCTTTAGAAGGCACCAGCGCAGCGCTCTGCTTTCTTGCGGCCGGGGTGGCGCCCAGTTCTTGCAGCACCGAATCCCGCAATTTCACGTACCCAATGGCACCGCTCATGAAACGGCCGTTGACGAAGAAGCTGGGCGTGCCCTGTAATCCTAGCCTCAGGCCCTCCTGAGAATCCGTCTTTACGGAAGCGGTTTGTTCACCACTCTCGAGGCATTGATCGAAACGGGCGATGTCGAGTTTCAGATCGCGAGCCTGATTTTTCAGGTCGGACGATTGCAGTCGTTTGGTTTGAAACAAGGAATCATGAAACTCCCAGAATTTTCCTTGAGCGCCCGCACAGTGCGCGGCCTCGGCGGCTTTTGCCGCCAGCGGGTGCATGGGCAGAGGAAAGTCTTTGAAGACCACTGACACCTGACTGCCAAATTGCTCCCGCAACCGGATCAGATCGTCGTTCACTTTTTGGCAGTAAGGGCACTCATAGTCCGCGAATTCCACGATTTGGACGGGCGCCTTCTCGGAACCAAGCCGCGGAGCATTCCCAACCTCGACGTGAACACTGGGCTGGCTCAACTCCACCACTACACCATATTGGCCGCGAAGTTCGGCAATGTACGCGGCCCCCGCTTTTTTCATGCGAAGCTGTTGTATCGTATCGATGATGTGCGGCCGCGCCGACTCGTACGACTCCTCGGTTTGCACGCCCTCGTAGTAGAAGCGAAGCTGGTCCTCCGTGGGTGTCGGCACCGTACTGGACACATGACGCTTGAATAACTCTTCACGCGTCACGCCTTCCTTCATCGCCTGCATGTCCAGAAGCTCATCGTCAATGTATTGCTCAAGCGCATCCCGCTCGGCGACGTAGTATTTGTATTTGGCTTGCAGCAACTTGCCGGCTTCCTTGTCCTCCAGCTCGGCAGCCATCACCTTGCGACCATTAATCTCGGCTACCACAGTGGAGTCATTCTGGCCAACGGCTGGGATCGAAAAAGCGCCTAGAGCTATCCCCAATCCAAGCGCGATCAGAGTGTGTTTGGTTGACATTGCGGAAATTTCCTCTCTTCAAGAATTGTGGGTTGGAAAAGAGGGGGAGGGCCCAGACGCTGAGTGTAACACTAAACCCAGCGTCCGGGAAGTTCTGGTTGGCTAAGAGCTGGCTTGCAAAGCTCCTTCGCCGGTGCCTTTCCCTTCATGTCGAAAGATTAAAAATCGTGATCTTTCGGCGTGCAGGAGCAGGGGACTCCGCTGAGAAGCGTATCAGCGTAGTAGCACAACATGCCCAAAGCCGCTTGTTCAGCCGCACCGAGGTTCGAGTCGGCGAAGGCGGTTTCGGTCTGGATGAATGGTCCTGTGCCCGGCTTGGCGCCCTGAATGTGGGTCGCCCATGCACGCAAACCGGCCGTTGGTTTCGGGGCGGTCGGATCGGGGCTCGCGGACGAAATAACCTTGATAACGCCACGAGTGGGGATATGACCAGTCAACGGGCTAGCCGTCAGCTGGGTCTTCACGTCTTCCGAAGTGAGACCATCCGCAGTGACCGTGCATGCGCAGCATTCTGTCAGTTCTTCGCTGTCATCGAACACATAGATGGCTGCCCAGAGGTCGCCGACTGGGTCGGGGCCTGCGCCTGTATCGCCATCGTTGATGAAGCGCGCGACAGCATCCGGCGCAGCGGCAACGTTGTTGGAGTAATAGGTGACAAAATACACGCTGCTGTCACCAACGTTTTGGGCCAAGGCACTTCCCCCGAGCATCAGGGCAATGGCCAGCATGAAGAACACCAATCCGAGCTTTTTCATTTGTTAGATCCTCCTGGTGGTTTGTGGCGCCTGGCGCTGGGGGAGGATCAGCTTTGGGCGCTGGCGAAACTCTAATCTTTCCTGAGTTCTTTACAAGTACCCACGTGGCTTAGCCAAAACTACTAAGGTGCGGAGCTACTGCTTATGGAGTAGTTCTCTCACTTTCAACAGCTTTTCGCACGGGAGTTTGCAGCAGGATCCACTTGCGTACACGCGCGCCTCCTGGTCGAAGCGCTCGTCGCACGGCTATTTCTTATTGTTGTGGTGGGTATTGTTGTGCGATTTTCTCACGTATCTCTCGAGCTTTTTCTTTCATCAGCTCCCCACGAGCCTCCGGAGATAGTGCCTCGGTCGGAGCCGTCAAACTGCTGTCGTACTGAGGGCGCATAATTTCAATGGCCGGAGTTTGCGGAGGTGTCCAAAGCGGAGAAGCGGCTGTCGTCGCGACCTCCGGTGGGACGCTTGCAGCCCCATCTGCCCGATGCAGGGAGAGTAAGACTTGTGCCGGCGCGTGCGGGCTTTGCGGCGAACTCACGATGATGAAATCGTACGCGGAACCGTTGAGCAGGCGCGCCAACACATCTTGCGCCGGTCCGGGGCCGGAGTGTTCAAAAATTCGCTCCAGGCCGCTTCCGGGCGGAATATCGATCGTAGCTCCGCTCTTCTCCGCCACCAATTTCAGCACCTCGGCCAGAGTGGAGTTTTGCGCGTCAATCGTGAGTTGGCCATCCCGATAAGTGACCATGGGCGCACTTGGGGTGGTAACAGGCGTTTCTGCGACAGGTGCGGCAGCCTCATCTGGCACTGGTAGTAATGCGGCGTGGCGAGCAACGCTCTGTCCAGCTACCGAGGCTGTGAGCCGCTGCGTTTGCGAGGCGGAGACCTGGCCAGAAACGGGACCTGCCGCGTTCGCGATCGGCAGCGGCAGTAGTGGAGAGTTCCGCGCGACGATTTGTGTTTCGACCACTGGCGCCGCGGCAATAGCATTCGGCAGCGGCGAAAATATCTGCCTGGAAGCAATGTTCTTTCCTTCAATCGCTGCGGTCGGCCCTGTAACATTTGACAGCGGCGGGGCTGGGGAGGCGCGAGCGATGGTCTGTCTTTCAGCCACTGGCGCAGCGGCAACCGCATTCGGCGGCGGCGGCAATGAGTACCTGGGAGCTACGTTCCCTACTTCAATCATCGCGGTCGGCGCGGTTACCTTCGACGGCGGCGGCGGTTGAGAGGCGCGAGCGATGGTCTGTCTTTCGACCACTGGGGCAGCGGCAACCGCATTCGGCGGCGGGGGTAAGACGGCGTTTCGGGCAAGGTTCTGTTTTCCAACCGCCAGGCCCGGTGTCTGCTGCGTTCTTGAGGTGAAGACTTGGGCAGAAGCAGGACTCCCAGTAGTCGCGACGGCAGCTACAAGCTCGATCTGCGTCAATACAGAGTAATTGGGATCAGAAACCAGAACGCCTTCCAGAATAACAACCCGCGGCTGCGGAAGTGAAGACGGCGTCCGATAGACTCCCTGGTCGTCGATGGTCCCGCAGGCCGAGCCAGAACAGTCGAGGCCGGAGACGTTCCAACGTACGGCAACGGATTCGCCGCTAGCGTCGGTAACTTCGAAGCGCTGAGTTTGATTGGCTGCGATCGTCGCTCCATTGGGACGAACGGTAAACCTGTTCGGGAACATGCGCGTTGACCGATGCACGGTGAGCCCGGGCGGAACGGGAGGCGTTGACGCCCAGAGTCCCTGTGCTTGCGATCCAAAACAGGCCAGCAGGCCGACTGCGAGAGCAATGCGCATGCCGCCTCGAATGCCAATGAGTAATTCGAGAATAGATCGTCTTGTCGAACCACCGGTACCGCTGCCGCGCCCTGCTGGAATAGCTCTAAGCATAACCGCCTCACTTCCATGCGCCGCCATGGAGCTTTGCGCACAGTGGCACGCACATTCACTTCGTGGATGCGGCTTGCCGCGCTGTTAGGGGGAGAGTGCTATGCACAACCAGTTAACTACGGAAATCCCTCGGCAACAACTGCACGATTGGGTTAGCCAATTTGCGTAGAGGTCCGGATGTAGTTCGTTTGAACTAGACCCAACGTAGTGAGCCGAATGCCGGAGAAGCCACGATTTTAACACCCAACTTCGACGAGCTGGAGCTAATTTGCTGGATGCACGGCAAATCTATGCGGGGTAGTGATAATAATGTTCTCACGCCGAGCAAATAGCGAAGCAGCGATAGAGTAAAGTATTGACAAGGGTTGCCGTTTGCCAGATACTAGCGACAGCGGTTCCGTGCCGTTGGTATTGTGGTTTTGAAAGCCACATTCCCCCACCCAAAGCCGGAAATTCAATTAAGAAATATCTGTTCTGGTCGGAGATTCGACCGGACTCGGTTGCGTCCAGTGCGGAAACCTCCGCCCTGAACGACGACACGCTGCTTTGAACACTGGAGAGACACTGTGACAATGGCTCCGAGCAACAATGGCTTTCTGCTGCTGGATGCTGGTTTGAATCTGATCGCATCGAATGCTCCAGCCCTCCAGATCCTGTGCTTTCCGAGCGGGGCGGACCGAATCAAGCAGCCGAAGGTGTTTCTGACGGATCGGGTGCGCACTGCGCTCATCGACCATCGGAACGAGGACAACCCGGTCTTCGTCAGAGAGTTTAAATCGGGTAAGCGCCGTTACATCTGCAAGAACTTTCAAGTCGACTGTAATGGGCAGTCGGCCGTTCAGCCCGCTTTCGCTGTGCTGCTGGAGCGCAATGCGGCGACCAGCAGTTCGGCGCTTGCAGAAATCGCTGAACAGTTTGATCTGACTCAGCGAGAACGTGAAACAGTGCAATTCTTATTGCAGGGTTTGACCAGCAAAGAGATCGCAAACCGAATGGGGATCAGTCCTAACACCGTAAAAGCGTTTCTCCGATTGGTAATGGTCAAAATGAAGGTTTCAACACGTTCTGGAATTGCCGGCAAGATTGCAGGATCATCCCGGGCGAACGATTAAATCTGGCTGGCGGATTCGGGGTTAGTCGCGAATTATTAGTTCGATTGAACACTTTACGGAACCAGCGACTTCAGGCATGATGCTTTCCTGTGACCCAACCCTCAGATCAGGAACGACGCCAACATGAGCGTTTTCCACAAATGCTGGAAGTGCATGTGCGGAGTTTGCTTTCGAGCCACACGGCGGGTATACCGCCAAAAGAATTCGATGGTCGTATTCATAATCTGAGCAATGGCGGCGCTTGCATCCTTAGTTCTGGTCCGCTCCAGGCCGACACATTCGTGAGTTGCAATCTCGCGGCGTTCGATGTTCCCGTTACGATTCCCACACTCATGCAAGTGCGATGGACTGTCAAGCGCGGACAAAAACCTCCGAGCTACATTAGTGGCCTTCAGTTTGTTGTCTAGCGACAACGACCCCTATCTCGGAGAAAAGTTCAGTGTTGATTGTCGTTTCGGCCTAGGCCGATGGACTACTCCAAATGGGTTACTTCGAAATGAGGGTTGTAAGGAATAATCCATCCAGTATAGTCCCTATAGGTTAGTTAGTTCTGTTCCCTCCCCCCCGGCTACCCAGGCGTCCAGTATGAGATTCTCTCTAGTCGCTCGCGCGATCTGTTTTTTGTGCGCGCTCGCAGGTATCGGATTGTTTGTGGGCTGCGGTGCAGGAGTGGCACGACTCACACAAATCAGCATTGCTCCCGCTAACCAAACCATGCCCAAAGGGACCACTCTGCAGCTCAGTGCTACAGGAACTTATGATAATGGAACCACGCAATCCTTAGATGCTTCGGTGATGTGGCAGACCAGCCAGTCGGCCGTTGCCACGATCAACGTCCACGGAGCTGTAACTGCTGTAGGCCAAGGTGTAACACAAGTGTCTGCAGCCTTCGAAGGGGTTACAGGAAGCACGCCGGTCACGGTCGGGCAACCGGCATTGCTCACTATCACGGTGAGTCCGAGCCAGTCTTCGTTGCCTCTAGGTGAATCCGAGCAACTAACCGCGACCGGGAGTTTTTCCGATGGAAGCACTCAAGATCTGACGCAATCGGCGAGGTGGAGTTCCTCCGTGTTGGCAATCGCCAATGTGAGTGCGCAAGGAATCGTGACTGGCATGGGCCTGGGCGTCGCACAACTGTCTGCGACCTTACCAGGGGTAACAGGAAGCACGTCGGTGACCGTCGGAGCACCCGCCTTACTCAGTATTACGGTTAGTCCGAACCCGTCCACTTTGCCTGTTGGAGAATCTGTGCGGCTGACCGCGACTGGGAACTTTTCCGATGGCAGTACTCAAAATCTGACGCAATCCGCGACGTGGAGTTCATCGTCGGCAATCGCGAATTTGGGTGCAGCCGGCACGGTTGTAGCGAATGCAGCGGGAACGACCACGATCAGCGCGACAGCCGGATCCGTGCTCGGGTCGGCGAACCTGACGGTGACGCCCGCAGTGGTAATCGCCTTGAACATCATTCCAGCAACAGTATCCATGGTCCTGCAGAGCAGCCGTCAACTCCAGGCGATGGCGACCATGAGCGATGGAACAACACAGAACGCGACCGCAACCGCTGCGTGGAGTTCGGCACAGCCAATCATTGCCAGCGTGAGCACCGGCGGACTGGCGACCGCTCAGCAAGTTGGCTCCACGACGATCCAGGCCCAAATCAGCGGTGTCACTGGGTCGGCTAGTCTTACTGTGATTCCACTGATGACGGTGAGTTACTTTAATCTTTCCAATGTTACGAAATCTGGTTATGACGACACCATTCGGCTTACCAATCCGGGTCTTACTTTTGGCAACCTGTGCGCGATGATTTATGTATTCGATCGGAACGAGGAATTGAACGAGTGCTGTGGATGCACTATATCGGACAGCGGGTTGCTAACCCTCTCCCTGACTAACGATCTCACGGCAAATACTTTAACCAGAAAAAAGCCGGTTGCGGGGGTCATTGAGATCGTGCCCTCGAATCCCGGGCAGAATGGACAGTGTAATGCCGGTTCATTGGCTCCGAATGGCTCGATTCTGGGCTGGGGCACCAATGTTCAAGCCTCACACGGCAGTTTCCAGGTCACGGAAGAAACGTTTGCACAGACCCGGCTGACGGATACGCAAGCAGAGGTGCTGGCAACGGAGTGCACCATGATGCAGCAACTGGGAAGCGGTAGAGGCATTTGTTCGTGCGGAACCGGCGACTAGAGACGTTTCTTGCTTTGCACTCCCCCGCATACAATGAATCGATGGAAATTCCGTTCGACGAGTATTCCTCCCGGGTTCAGAAGCATTTGGAGACCTTCTACGGAATTCGTGTGGTTACACGGGATATTCCCGACCCACTGACCGGGGATCTCGACGGGGCGGAAATCGACATCGATTATGCTGTCAGTCCGGAACAGCGGCTGTTTTTGTTAGCCCACCTTTTCGGGCATACCGTGCAGTGGAATGTGGAACCCTCGAAGTTTGAAATTGGCCGTCAATATCGGCCTCCCGTGGATGAGAGCCTGATTCCCGCGGTCATCGCCTACGAAGGAGAGGCCGCTGCTTACGGGCTCGCCATGCTCCATCAGATCGGCATGACGGACCCGAATATCGACGAGTGGTTTTGCGACTACACTGCCGCCGACCAGGCGTACCTGCTGCATTTTTATCGCACCGGCGAAAAGCGGGATTTTCGCAGCTTTTGGCGAGGCGACGCTCCGCTGATCAAGCCGCGGCCGATTCCCAGCTTTGTCCCGACACGCCGGGCTTTCCGCATGGATGGAATTGTGATTTGACGGGTACGCTTTGGGCCGGGTTCGTGCTGGCCGGGCGAGGATGCCCGGCTCTCCACAACCACTCTAGTCCGCAGTCTGCCTTGACAACGCCAGTAGTTGGTTGGACTGGCGGATCAGCTCACTGCGGTCCATATCGCGGTATTTCTTGGGCAGCAGACTCTTGCTGGTACATTCGAGCACGGCAACCAGATTCTGCAAATCGATTTCAGTCGGGTAGTAGGGCGGGATGAAATCTTCCAGCGCCGCTTTCAAGTCTTCGGTATCCACGGCGGACTTGTTCTCGAGGCTACTCCTCATGCGGCTGCGCACCAGGACGGCCTCGATGTCGGCTCCCGAGAGACTGCCGGCACGCGCCAGAAAAAACGTCTCCACGTCCTCGGGAAAGGGCTTCATGCCGACTTTCCTCAGCATAGCGCGCAGAAGCGCCAGGCGTTCTTCGGGCGTGTCGGGATAAAACAGTGCAATGTGCTCTTCGGCGCGGCCTTGCCGTTTTAGATCGACGGGTAACAGATCGGGACGGCAAGTGAGCAGAAACCAAATCACCTTGCCTCTGTACTCTGTGTTGCCCATGAACTGCGCGATCTGGGCAAACACACGATTGCCTACTCCACTATCGCCGGAACTGGAGCGGTCTCCCAGTTGAGCATCGGCCTCATCGACAATTACCGCAATCGGACTCATGGCTTTGAGCAGGGTCAGGACCCTTTCCAGATTGCCTTCCGTAACTCCCTGCCACATGCTGCGAAAATTTTTCAGCGTGACCGCCGGAATCCCGACTTCGGCGGCAAAGCAGGTCGTGATGAAAGTTTTCCCCGTACCGACCGGTCCGCAGATTACGTAGCCCATGGGCAGAACATCCGTATTGCCCGCGTGGATAGCTTTGGCGGCGTCCTGCAGTTTGCGCTTCGCTTGGTCATTGCCAGCGACAAACGACAGATCGAATCGGCTCTGCACGAACTCCAGCAGGCCGCCGGATTCGGCTTCAATCAGGTCCCGCTTGCGGTCGGAGAGAAACTTCAGCGTGAGCGGTTGCCGGTTCTGCACGGCATGGGAGATCAGGCTCTGCAATTGAACTCGCTTCAAACCCGCGCCCAGCTTGGCTAAGGTCTCATCGTTTACCTCGGAGCCAGCGGGGAGTTCCTGATTCTTCAATAGCGATCGGATAAATTCCAGCCGCTCCGCATAATCGGGCAGCGGAATTCCGATCGAGGAAACGCCCGGGTTTTGCACGATGCCCTGATTCAGTTCGATCTGATTTTCCGACACGAGGCAGATGGTGACGTCCGCGTTCAGAAATGCGGAATTGCGCGCCCAGCGCTTGAGAATGACCAGGGCATTACGGTCATCCGCGGACATGCTGGAAACATCGCCGGCCGGAGCGATGGTCTCGGCGAAATCGATTACCAGGCCGATCTTCTTGCCGTCGGCGATGCGCAGGCGCAGATAGTTGTCCAGCAGGTTCAACACGGCATCTGGATTGCGCGGCAGGCCGCCTTGCGAATAGCTGGTGGCATGAAAGCTGTCATAGCCTTCGAGCGCGCGCCGGAAGTCGGATTGAGTAGCGGCGGTGCCGAAACTCAGGCCACCGCGGTCGTAGTGCAGAACCAGATCGCGCTGACCAAACAGCGCACTGGCCAGGAATTCGTCGAGCGCAACGAAAGTTGTAGTCTCCTGCCCCCGCAGCGGCACCAAGTCGCGCACATTTCCGTAGAGCACGAACAGAGCGAACGAACGCGAGTAGTACTTCTCGGAGAGTTCGCGCGCCCACGCGGGAAGCGCATCGAGATACTTCCCTGCCGCTGTTGTCGTCGTCGCTATATTCGAAGGCATCTTAGTTTGACATCCGCACCCGGTTTGGTCCCGAGGAAGCTGAGCTATCGTCGAGCGACATCAATCCGTCGAGGTCGGGCGACATGCCGCTGAAGATCGCCTCGACTTGCTGGACGGTCTGTTCGGTTTGCTCGACGTCTTTCACGAGACTGTCGAGGCGGTCGGTGACTTCCTGCGGGTCGCGCATGGTTACGGACTGATCGCGCACCAGCATCAGCACATCTTCTACCGCGGAACATTGGGCGTCGACCACTTTACGGTTCTCGGAAATCTTATCGAACTTCTCCAGGCGCTTGGTGAGAATCTCAATGCGCTTCTGGTTAATCTCCTGCACCTTCGGCGGATCGCTGCTCAGCGCCTTTTGCAGGGCCGCAATCTCGTGCTTGATGCCATCCTGCTCCGTGCTCTTCACGTACTGTTGCTGCTGAGCCGCCGATAGCAGCAAACGGGCATAGCCGGTCAGCAATCCCTGGAGGCTGGTATCAATCTGCTGCAGAAAGATCTGCGATGCGCTGGACAACTGCGCAAAATTGGCACGGATTGAAGCGCACACCTGCGATGCATGGACATAGCGGCTCTCCATTTCGGCGGGCAGGTTCTTCAGCATCTCGTCCAATTTCTGCTGGTGTTTTCGCTGTTCTTCCGCAAACTTCAGGGATCGTATGAGCCGTCGAAAACGGGAGCTCTGCGGAACGATGGCCAGGTAGATCATCTCCAGTCCTGCACCAAGAATGATCGGCAGAAAGGTGCCGCTGAGCAGGGCAAAGACGCCCGCTCCGCCCATAGCAATCCAGTTGTATTGCGAGTGGAAGGCTTCTTTTACGTAGTTGACGTCTTCTTGCGGAGTTTGAGGGCGGGGCTGATCCTGGAAGTCGGCAGCAGCCATTTAGACACTCACCCGCACCTGTCCGCTGCCGGGAGCGCGACGCAAACGGCCGAGAACATAGTTCGCCAGGTCGTGAAACTCATTGCGCTCTTTCAGGCCCAGATCGCGAGGGCGCTCGAAGGGCACTTGAACGTCCTCGATAATCGTTCCCGGATGCGCACTCATAACAAAGATCCTATCCGCCAGGTAAACCGCCTCGTCCACGTCGTGAGTGACAAACAAGATGGTGCTGGCGGTTTCGTCCCACACCTTCAAGAGCAGTTGCTGCATCTCGCTTCTTGTTTGCGCGTCGAGCGCGCCAAACGGTTCGTCCATTAGGATGACCGCCGGGCGGAGCGCCAAGGTGCGCGCAATCGCAACTCGCTGCTGCATGCCCCCGGAAAGCGTCTCCGGATAGGCGTTCTCAAAACCGCTGAGTCCGATATCTTGGACTAACTGCGCCACCGTGTCCTTTCGCTTCTGTTCCGGGACGCCGTTGATCTTCAAACCGTATGCTATGTTACCAGCGACCGTCAGCCAGGGAAACGAAGTGTACTTCTGAAATACCATGCCGCGGTCCTTGCCCGGGCCGTGTACCGGTTGGTCATTCACCAGGATCTCGCCGGTATCGGCTTGATCCAAGCCCGCGATCAAGCGCAGCAGAGTCGACTTGCCGCATCCGGAAGGACCGAGCAGAACGCGGAATTCGCCGATATCACGCCCTTCGCGGGAGTATGCATCCTCAATCTCGAAATTGATGTTCTCGAGGGCATCAACCTTCGAACCGTCCCCTAGGACAAACGACCGGCTGACCTTGCGCACCGTGATTTTCGATTTCTTAGGCTCCATATTTTTAAGCTCGGTGCTTGGCCGCCTTCAGGTGTGCGGTGGCGCTTGGAACCGACGCTCCTCCACCGGCGAACGGGGAAGTCGCTTTGCGCCAGGGGAAGAGGCGGCCTTCGAGAAACGTCAGCAGAAAGCGGAACAGGAAGGCGGCGATGCCGATGGCGATGATTCCCGCGTACACGCGATCGAAATCCAGGACTTTGCGAGCCGCCTCCACCATGTAGCCTACGCCCTTGCGAGCATTCAACATCTCGGCCAGGATCACGTAGGTCCAGCCGATGTCATAGAGGATGCGGAAGGACGAGAAAATCGCGGGGAACGAGGCGCGAAACACGAGCCACAACACCTGCCGCTGCTTGGCTCCGAGGGTGTAGGCCGTTTCCAAGAGGGCGTTATCTACCCGATTGACCTCTTCGACTACCACTGCCAACAAGTAAAAAAACATTCCGAACCACAGGAACGCAATTTTCTCGGTTTCGTCGATGCCAAACAGAGCGATGAACGCGGGAAGAAAAGCGGTGAGCGGCATGGCGCGCATGGGCGCAGCGACGGGGTTGATGAGTTCGAACAGCCAGCGGTAGCTGGACATTAGAATGCCCAGCGGGATGGCGACAACCGCGCACCAGAAAAATGCCTGGGCGATGCGCCACCAACTCATGAATACGTTTCCGAGCAGGTCGTACTCCGTCCACAGCGTGCCAAAGGATCGGATTACTCCGAGGGGCCTGGGCAGCAGTGAAAAATGCGGGCCTTGCCAGTAGGGCAACAAAATCCACAGCAGCACGATGAAGCCCCAAGTGATAAATGGGGCGACCCAACGGACCCATGGAGATACTTCTTTCCGAATGGTGAACCAATCGCTCATTGATCTCTGTGACCTATCGTTAGTTCTAACGGCTAGTTGGAAGAGCTAGCTCGAAGGGTTGGCATAAACCTTGATGTCCGTGCGCCGATTTTTCTCGCGTCCTTCCGGCGTGGCATTGCTGTCAATCGGTTTGTCGGGACCGTTGCCGGCCGTCCGCAGCCGCGCCGCAGGAAAGCCGTACTTGTGCATCAGGTAGTTCTTGACCTCGTCCGCACGCGCGTGTGAGAGCTGAATGTTGTAAGCGCGTGAGCCCGTCGAATCGGTGTTGCCGTCGATATCGACGACCGTGTTCTCATAAGCGCGCATGGTGCCGGCGAGTTCATCCACGATCGCGCGTGAATCGATGCTCATGGCGGAAGAATTAGGATCGAAATAAATGGATCGGTGTTGGGTAGCGATCGGCGTTGCTCCCTTGGGAGGCTCCTTATATTCAATCGGCGCTTCGCTGGACGCCATGGAGAAGCTATCAGCCAATTTCTCGACGTAGCGGCGATCCAGGCTCTCTTCGGGATTGAATGTGTGTTTAATGACCATCGATTCCCGATACATGTCTTGAGCCATTCCGAGGATGTTGGCATAATCGGAATTTGACCCAGCCGTGCCCATGAACGAACGGTTGTCGGCGTAGTCGGCAAGCTTCACGCCGCCGAGCATGGTCTTCGCAAGGTCGGATGGGATGTTGAAATCCTTGACCGCGCCGATCAGGTTGTAGGCACGCTCCGGTTGGGTCTTGATGAACTCAACGCCTTCGAGCCAGCCTTGAGCGAACTTCAGCACGGTTTGCGGATGCTGGGCGGAAAAACTGTCACTCACCACCAGAATGTCTGCGATCAGTCGGTTGGCGATTCTCGTGTCATAGATCTTCTTCGCTCCGGGTCGCTTGGCGACCGCGTCGCTCATGTCAGGGTCCCAGGCCACGGCGGCATCAACTTTTTCCTGGGCGAAAAGGGTCGCCGGCTCGATGCCATCCTTGGTGTGGATGGCCTGGGCAAAAATTTCATTGCGTTGCGCGGTGCTGAGCCCGGAGGTCTTGAGTCCATTCCACAACAAGAAGTGCGACGGCGTGTACGGGGCAAACGCCACTTTCTTACCGGCCAGGTCTTCGATGCTGTTGATTCCCTGCTTGCCGATGACGCCATCGGCGCCGCGTGACCAGTCCACCATCAGGAAGGTATGCGACCCGAATCCTTTTTCCTTGAACTGCGCATAATCCTTAGCGTAGACGTCGGCCGTCGTCAGCATAACGTCGACATTATCGGTTGCGAGGGCGGCCGCTCCCTCGGTCCAATCGTCGATGATCTTGAACGAAACCTTGAGTCCCTTCTTGCCGTAGATGGAATCCGGCTGCGTATCGAGTCCGCCATTAGCGACCAAGCCGCCGACGCACCCGACCCACACATTGACGCGTACCCGAACCTCGGGATCGCCGCTCGTTGAAGATGCTGGCAACAAGAGAGGCTTGGTTGCATCGACCGTCTCGCCGCCGGAGGCAGTCTTACTCCCGCCGCCAGTCCATTTGCTGAAATCTACGACTCCGTATCGATTCAGGCTGTAGCCAACCAGCGCCAAGCCAATCAGGAAAATAAGAACCCATCCACCTCTTTCAATTTTCACTGCCATATAATTTCCTCCCCCTTACTGCTAAGCGATGCGTCGGCCTGGCCCCAGGGGCTAAAGCCCGCATTCGTTGCGGCTCTGGGCGGCACGGCTTAAAGCCGTGCCCTACCCGTTCGTGCTCGAACATAGTTCCGGCCTGACCAAGACGGGGCAATCCCCATCTCTAGATGACATTCCCTGCAGCCTGTGAAGCCGTGCCCTATCCAAACCGGTTTACGAAGTGCGCTTTACGAAGTACGTTGTGGTTCTTTCGCGGCGATGGTTTTTTCCGCGCTCGCGGGCGCCGCGGCTTGCGGCGCTGCCAGGCCCATCTCGATCTTGAATTGCTTCACCAGTTCGCTGGCCTGGAGTTTCTCGGCTTCGTCATCGATCTTGACCTTCTGCTGATCGACATTGCTCATCGCCATATCCATGCGCGCCTCGTTGACGGCAGTCGTCTCCTCAATCTTGCGCACCATTTCATCGTGCGTCTGGCTGATCCCGGCAACCTCGAATTGCTCCATCGCATCGGCGACCTTTTTCTGCCACTGGGAGCGGCGGTAGTCGGCGATGGCGCCTAACGCCTCCTGCGTCTTGCGATCTTTCTCGCGCATAAAGGCCTGCTTTACGGCCATGGCTTTGTCGAAGGCTGCACGAGCGGTGGTGAGTTGTCCTTGATTTCTGGCCAGAGCGCCCTTCGTTTGCTCCAGTTGCGCGGCATAGGTTCCGGCGATGTCGTCGCGATTATTCTGGATCGCGGTTTTCACTCTCGCAGTGAGGCTGGCCACGTCATCCTTGTATTTGGCCTCTTCCCTTTCGAGCAGCGTCACGTTGGCTTTGACCATGGCGATGCTCTCGTTCATGCGAGGCACCTGGTCATTCATGTCGCGGATATTCTGCTGGAGAATCATCTCCGGATCTTCGGCCACCGAAATGAAGAAACCGACGAAGGACCGCACCACTCTGCTCAACCGTTGCCACATAAAATCCTCCTATTCAGGAACGCTACGTTTTCGATGGGGGCGCAGGCACACTCACAGCGCCCGTCGTAATGGGATTCTCACTGACAAAATATCCGACCGCTTCGGCGATCTTCTTTTCTTCCTGCTGTTTCTTCAGCCGCCAGCCGGTGAAGCGCTCTTTCTCCCGCGAAACGGCTTCGTTGTTGCTCTGGATTTTCGCTCGCTGCTCGGTCACATACTTATCAATCTGAGCCTGAATCTCGCTGTTTTCTTTATTTTTTCCCGCTTCCAATTCGTCGGCCGCGCGTTGCTGCACGCGCTCGTAGGTGTCAAGGGCGCGGTCGCGCCGAACCGCGTCCTGGATGACGTCCTTAATGTCCACGCCAGCAGCGTCGAGCGCGACCAAGACCGAAGACTTCTTCACGTCCGAAGGCAAATTGCGAATGTGCTCGCTCTCCAGCATTTGCGAGACCTTGAGGATCGAATAGCCCTGCGGTGCGGGAGGAATTTCCGCCGCCTTATAGATATCCTCGAACGAAGTGGGATCGGAGACGGGTCGGGTAAACTTCGGCTCTAGAGCGACGCTCGATGCGATATCGGCAACGCTCTGGGCGGCGCTTCTGTTACCTGAGGGAAGACTCCCGGCTTTCGACGCGCCTTGCCCGGCACCTTGTCCTGCATTAGGCCCGGTACTCTGTCCGGTTTCTTCGTCGACGGAAACGATGTAGTTGTACCACTTCTTGGACATTCAGCCTCCCGCGGGGCAGACGTTGTCACCAAAACAGTCGCAGAAATGTAGCCCGATGCGCGACCCTGAAAGCTAATTCCCGCTGATCTCTTTGTCAAATGTTTTCAGGCATTTCCAAGCGATTGTTGAGCTCTTAAATGCCCAGCTTTTTCAACTGTTATGGCTGTGCCCCCGCACTACCCAGTCGATTGATTGAATCGTACCTGTGCGCCGCGTGCAATTCAGTTAGAATAAGCGCCTTTGCCGTTCAAAATGAACAAGTTCTTGAACGAGCCGTGAGGGTAGGAACCGACTGTGCCTGACGACGACATCGCTTCGATCATCAGCCGAGTAGTAGAGATAAAAGCCGAGTATGACATTCGGCTGCTTGCCCAACAACTGGGAACCAACTATCGATCGCTGATGTATTGGCTAAGGGGAGAGCGTCCCATGCCCGCGCAGCTCGTCCCGCGAATCTGCGTGCTCCTCAACAACTATGAGGCCCTTGATTTTCTGGAGAGCCAAGCCGGGAGGGTGGCTTTCAAACTCCCAGAACCGAACATCACTCTGGAGAAGGAACTGGTTGCGGTTTCGCACCTGATCCGCGAAGTCGGAGAAGCTTTGGAGAGCGTTGCGGAGACGCTGGCTGACGGCATTGTCGAAGAGAACGAATTGCGTACAACCATTCCCAAGCTGGTAGCCGTGATTCAGGAATGCGCGTCGCTGAAGTACTTATTAGAAGACCTCGCGAAGAAGAGGAAAAAGAGGACCAGGGGGTAACTCTGACGGGGAAAGAGTGTTTTGAAGTCAAGGGCTTTTCGATCACAGGAGAATTCGACTATACTCGTGCGGATTTAATTCCCAAAGGAGAGAGAACATGCTGCGTAACCCTTCACTGATCGTATGCCTGGCGTTCGCCATACTGACTGTCGGCTGCGCCAATAATACCCCCGCCCCTCCACCTGCCGACACGCGTGCCGCCGATGTGCAAGCGGTCAAGGACGTCGAGGCGGCCTGGGTTAAAGACACTGCTGCCAAGGACGCCGACAAGTGGGCCAGCTACTTTGCGGAAGATGGCTCCGGACTGTACCCCGGTTCCGCGACACTGAATGGCAAGGCGGCCATCAAAGCGGCGATGACGCCGATGTTTGCCGATCCCAATTTTTCGCTGACTTTCCAGTCCACGCGGGCGATGGCGTCCAAGAGTGGTGACATGGTCTACTCTCAGGGCACCTACACCATGACTATGACCAACCCGAAGACCAAGAAACCCATGACGGACACGGGAAAGTATTTGACGGTTTACACTAAGCAGGCCGACGGAAGCTGGAAGGCGGTCGCCGATACATTCAATTCCGATTCGGCTATGTAGGTAGTAGGTAGGGGATCTGGCTCTTGCAGATGGCTCTGCAGATGAATGAGGGGTCATGCCACTACACTTGCGAAAAAGTAGTGGCTCAGTTTCGCAATAGCACGGAGAAAAAGCGTGAACCACCAGGGACACGATGGCTTTTCGGTCCAAGAGCTTCCTTCGTGAACCTTCGCGGCCCTGGTGGTTAAGGGTTTCGCAAACTGAGCCACTGCCGACGAAAAACGCACAGATGACAAGGAGAGAGAAGTGAATTAGGCTTTAATTTCAGTTATTGGCCACCGAGCCGGGATGGCGGAACTGGCAGACGCAGCGGACTCAAAATCCGCCGACCTTCGGGTCTTGGGGGTTCGACTCCCCCTCCCGGCACCATTGACACCTAAGCAGTTTTCCCTTCAACACGGAAGTTCAGCGACCGCCGTATCCTACCGCCTTCCGACCGTTTGCCCCAGACTTGCTGTTATCCCCTACCGGGGATTCTCATGGCAAACCGCAAGGCAAGCATCTGGACGTATAAGAAGGTGGACGGCAAGTGGCGCTATTGCAAGCCGCTGATCGGTCGGAACAACAAGATCAAGCCGGAACCGGGAGTCAGCTACTACATCCGGTGGCGCGAAGGCGACAAGACCGTCTGGCGGAAGTGCAGCAGCGCGGCTGACGCGGCGGTTGCCGTGGAACGCCAAGAAGCCTAGGGGAAATGCCCCTGTCACTGGGATTCCGAGGATTCAAAAGTGGTGAGAAATCTTTGGTAACCACACGAACGTGGACCGGATTAGGACGCTAAATCCCTGAGTTCGATAGTTACTCAGTGTTCCGAACACCAAAGCCTTGGGTATGTGCTGCCTGATCCATTTCACGCAAAAGCTCGTATGCCCCGCTTGCACCGGGCGCAAGGGCGGTAAGTCTACGTCGCCCGCGAAGGTCCGGGCTGCACGCGAAAACGGAAAAAGGAACAAGAGGAAGAAGCAATGCCCAGCGACCAAGTGAAGAATTGCGACTTCGCCACGAACTGCCAGCTGCTCAACGCCAATGATCGACATTCAACGACTTTCAGACCCCATGTAGTGGAGAGGAAATCCGAGGACTGCTAAAACCAAGTCGTTTGTAATCAGTAAGGCGTGCTCGACTCTCTCTCAAAACCGGCGCACAGCCCTTGCGGAGGAAAGTTTGCAAAATGAATTGCGGAGAACAGATTCGTGAGCACTTGCTCGTCGAGCGTATGAAATTCTGGCTGTCACGCGCACGGTACTCATCTACAACCAACTACCCCAAGTGGAGAGCACGTCGGAACTTCTGGTTTCTCGTGAGGAAACACCGGGCACTCGCCGAGCGGCGCGGTTTTCGGGAGACCGACGTTTTTGGAGGTTTGATATGAGTAATGTAGATACCCCACTCGCCATCGCGGTGCTCCCATCGCCGGAAGAGCGCAAGCGCAGAGAGCGTGTGCTCGCGAGATTGCTGGTCATCGCACTCGACCCGCTACTCAGCGAGGGCCACACTGACTTGAGCGTCAGAATCGAAACTGCGAAAGACCTGATTCGGGAACTCGAATTCGTTTACCCGGAGACGATGGCGATTTGAGAGCCTCCGTCCTGCCGACTTTGGTGGCCCTGAGAGGCGGCAGATGGAAGACGAATAGACAGCCGACGTCATCCGGTTGCACGGGCTGAGAGTACCCGCGTCGGCAACGTGCAATTGCGGCTTCCGTGCGAGATGGAGGAGCTAGAAGAATTGGTTTGACCGGAGCACTTCAGGCGATGATTAACCAGCCAATCTCATCGCTGTCCAGAGTAGCGACGGTCCCGTCACGAAGTGCTTGGTGTTTGCCTGTACTCTTGTGTACATTTCCTCGTATGAGAAGCCAATGGTGGATCATAGTCCTTGCAACCATAGCGGTCTGCCCGCCAGTTTGTCCTGCCGAAAATCTAGCCAAAGAGATTAAGAAGGCAGTTGAGCGCAGCACGCTCGACCAGCCGGGAACTAAGGCATTCCATATAAAAGCGTCGCTTGCACCGAGTTTCGAGCGAGATAAGGAATCTGGTCGAACGGGCGAGGTGGAAATGTGGTGGACATCGCCCACACAGTGGAAGAGGGAGGTTCGCTCACCGGAGTTTCACCAGATTGAAATTGTCGATGGTGCCCACGACTGGCAGAAGAACGAGGGAGATTATTTTCCTCAGTGGTTGCAGCAGACGGCTGAAGAACTTATTAGACCTGTGCCGCCACTCAACGAAGTTCTCGAACAAGCCGAGCGAGCAGAGATGCGGCGAATCGGCTCGATGACGAACCTAAGCTGGACCACTCCAAGCGGAACTCCAGCCGTCCACAACATCTTAAGATCGTCGGTTGCTTTGCAGAGCAGCACAGGATTGCTGCTCTACGCAGGTGGGTTGGGTTGGGGTGCCGAGTTCAAAGATTACGCCGATTTTCACGGACGGATGGTCGCGAGGACGGTAAATGTGGGTTCCCCTCAGGTGACTGCAAAGGTCACGGTTCTCGAAGACTTGGGAGTGGTTCCCGCAGGTTTCTTTGATACAACAAGGAAAGACGGCGACGCCCAACCGCTCCATACGGTACTAGTCGATGAAAGTTCGCTCAGAAAGAATCTCCGGTCAATCGAACTAGTGTCTTGGCCCCCGCTTCAAGACGGACCACTAGAAGGCAACGTCACAAGTCAGATAGTCGTTGATCGCGACGGAAAGGTGAGGCAGATCGGAACCTTAGTTTCAGAGAACTCAGGTGTGAATGACGCTGGCAGACAAGCAATCAGTGACATGCGCTTCAAACCCCTTCTGGTGGATGGAGTTTCGGTTCAGATAATGTCGCAAGTCACGATCCCCTTTAAGACAGTGCGCCCCGCCGGAACGGAAGCGTTCGACAGTGCCCGCAACTACTTTGAACACGGCAGACATATTAGTTTCGCAGCTTTTGGGAATGGAACACCGTATGTTCTTCACGCTGAGTTCGAAGCTAAAGCCCATGACGGCGCAGTGTCTAAGGGGCAGTATGAAGACACTTGGTTAAGCGATTCCGAATGGCGTCGGGAGGTAACGTTTGCGAAGAGTCGATATGTGCGATCCAGAAACGGTGACAAGACCTACCAGTTTGCAGATGGAGAGGATTCGGGCTTGTTGCGCCTTGTGATGAAGATCATGGAGCCAATTCCGGCGATTGACACATTTGTCGAGTCGGATTGGAGGATCAAACGTGACACAGTCAATGGCGTTCGCGCTGTTCGCGTGCTCGCAGGATATGAAAGTCCAGAAGGGAAATTAGACCCTGAACAAGCTAGAGGCTATTGGTTTGACGACACTGGACTACTTGTTAAGACTTACTTCAGCGGAATCGAAACACAGCGTTCGGAGTTCGGCGATTTCGCGGGAGTGAGGATAGCCCATCGGATCGACGTGCTCAAGGACGGAAATCTCGGAGTGCGCATCCGCGTGACTGACGTGTCGCCCGCAGGTGCGATACCACCAAAGACTTTCGAAGTGAAGGGCCACGAGTGGACGCGAGCGTTCACTGCTGAAGTAAGATAGGTGCTTTTCAAAGTTGGTCGCATCTGAATGGCTTCAATAGAAGCTGGCTTCTTCATCGTGGCTTTATTACGTTCACATGGACGCTGGTGTTCAGTTTGACATTCACCGCAATACCGTCCTTCAGATACGGTTCGAATATCCATTCCTGTGCTTGCTGTTCGATGCGAGACTTGACCTCTGGTGTTGGGGCACCATCGGCAACTACGGTTTTTACAATTCCATTCTTGGCAATCTCGACAGCCAACTTAATCGTGTAAGCTCCCTGCGCCTTTTTGTCGATGAGAAGCCGATCCATGCTGCAAACGATGCAGTGAGGTCCTTCAGTTTGAGGTGCGCCGAGCGGTCCCGGTCCTACTGCCGTGGGCAGGGGGATGTCACCCGGAGTTGGTTTGACCACGGATTTTAGAGGTGCGCACTGGAGTCCGTTCGCTACATAGCATATAGCTGAGCCGTTGGCTGCCCATTTTGGCGTCAATTCCCGGTTTGACGGGAACTCTCGGTAAGAAGTCTTATCGGAAAAAACATCTGTGATGGTACCGTTCGAGGAGAGGCAGCCCTCGCTAGTGCAGGCGACGCACATCTGCGGCTTGCACGAAGAAAGGTCGTTGCTGGAATGGTCCCACTTCTCTCCATCCGAGGAGTAGAGTGCGACTGGCACACCGTATCCGCCCCCCGGCTGATCCTTGTGGATTACTTCAGTCCCGACCGTCCAGTATTTTCCCGACACACGCAAAAAGCTGTAGAGCGTGGTGTTCGGTATCGCTACGAACTTCCAAGATTTTCCTGAGTCGTCGGTGACCAAGAAACGCTGCCCCTCGTACTGGGCGGACCCTTCCTTCATCATGACCGCCATGTGAGAGCTATCGAGGGCGACCAATGAAAAGGTATAGGGAAAGTGCTTGATGTCCTCCGAATTCTGTCCGGCAGATACAGCGGCCCAGTTCGCGCCTCCGTCGATGGTGAATAGCAAAGAGGTGAACGTTCGAATTAGGCCATGTTTTTCGTCCGAAAAAGAGGCCTGCAAAATAGCATCTTTCCCTGTGGTGTGGGGAGACCATGTCTCACCCCCATCTTCCGTGGTCAGAAACAAACCGCTTGTCCCTGCCGCATAGCCGAACTTCTCGTTCGCAAAACCGATATTCAGCAGAACCGCCCCATCGGGTGTCGTGTGCTTCACCTGCCAATGTTCCCCAGCATCGGTTGACACCGCTACAGCCTCGTCAGTCCCGCACACCCACAGAGACGAACCGCTGCTTGTCGCGTTCAAGACGCGGAAGGGGACGCTTCTCGCATGCCAGTCTGATTCACTTTTATCTTGGCAGATGGCACTGGAAACAAAAAATGCCACGAAGCAGATCGAGAGGAAGACGCGAATAACAGAAAGCGATTTAACTTTCATTGTTCTCACCGATATATTCTGACATCACCGTTGCAACTCAGTGATGGGACTCAAACAATATAAGGCTCAAGCCGGAGAGGAGCAATCATTGCCCCTCTTTGTCGCCGTCCTGCGGCTGTGTTCCACTTTGATTCGCACTGCCCCTCAACGCCTTCCTTTTTTGCGTGGGCAATTTTGGGCGGTTCTCCGTTCCCACTATCTGACGAGCAGCTAGGGCTTCGCTGATGAGCCACGTAGTTCCTCGACGAGTTTTCGGAAGTGCGACACTCGCTCCTCGGCGAGCCGCAGCAGAGCGGGTTCCCAATTTGGGGGAGGGGAACGGTGTGCCAGAGCACCGGAACTTAGCCTTGCTTGGCGAATTGACGCAACAGAGACTCCTAGCTCTTTTGCTAAGTCCTCATGGTCTATGCGAGAGAAAAGGCGGTCTGTAGCCTTCTTAAATGTCATGTATGCAGTCCGATTGACAAACGCTCCGTTGTATATTATACTGCATACATCATCGGACGACCAGAGCAGAAATGGGGGAAACCGAGCGCATGAAAAGAGCAGGAATCTACGTTCGAGTCTCGACAGCCGATCAGCATGTCGAGTCCCAGTTGTACGACCTGCGCGAATTGGCAAAGCAGCGCGGATTCCAAGTCATGAAGGAGTACGAAGACCGTGGCGTTTCAGGCAGCAAAGCGCGGCGTCCGGGGCTTGATGCGTTAATGGCGGATGCACGCAGAAAACGATTCGACGTCGTTCTCGTGGCGGCATTCGACCGATTGGCGCGAAGCACCAAACACTTCTTGGAAGTGATTGACGAATTCAGTGCCCTCGGAATCGAGTTCATTTCCGCCAGAGAAGGGATAGATAGCTCCTCCCCGATGGGACGCTTTTTCACGATCCTTGTGGGCTGCATGGCAGAGGCAGAGAAGTGTATGTTGAGCGCATCCTCTACAACGCCTTAGAATTTGACACAGTGGATGTCTGGGAAACCCTCGCCTTCATCCACCAGCGGACCTTGCGGGACAAATATCCGCTGCCGCCGAAAACAACGTGGATGGAGCACGATCCTACTCACAACCCCACCATTGTCCAGCGAGACATGGAAAACATGGCCGCGCTCATCACCGACATCCGTGCAGGCATTTCGGTGCCGGGTTGCATCGACGTAATCCGCAAATGGACGCTGGAAGAGTTCATGGCTTATTACGAGGCAAATGATCCAAAACGCCATTACAGCGTCGTGGTGATCGACTATGCTTCCCACCTAAAGCCAGAAGGCAACTACCGCAGCGAGAGCGACAAGCAGGCCGCAATCGACAACATCTGTTCGCGCTTAATCGGCTGGACGCACAAGCAGAACAAGTTCCTGTTCATCACCCCTGCCCAGATCGGCAAGACCGCGGCCAAGGAAACGCTTAAGACATGGGAAAAGGCCGACGCCGATACTCGGGCATTGCGCAAGTGCGGATATTCGCTAGACAGTCTCTACTACGGCAATGCGCTTAAACAGGATGGCGATCTGGCTATCTCTGTGTTCTCGCCAGATGATCTGAAGGACAAGCCGCAGCCCGAGATGATCGTCAAGTGTCATAAGCATCGCCTGACCAAATCATTCGGCACGATAAGTCTCAATGTCGATCCCACCTGCGACTACGCCTATGACCCTCTGGACATTCGCCAGTATGAGATGCCAGAGATGGCCGACGTGATTGATGAAGGAATGGCATGATCCCCCAATCAAGACTTGTCAGTAATACGATCTGTCAATCGGCTAAGTTTGACAGGTTGGGCAGAAAGTATGGCGCGGGCGCACAAGTCTTTTACCTTCTCTGGCTCACGCAGACCGACCCTAAGGGATACGTTTCAACCGATCCCGCCGAGGCCAAGCGCCTTGTGTATCCCCGCACGCCGAAGACCAACCTACGAACAGTCCAGCGATTCATCGACGCTACTATTGCGGTTGGTCTGGTGATCCCCTGCGACGATGGTCGGGCCCTCGCTCGATTCTCGCGGTTCGACGATTTCAACAAGCTCAAGTATGGCAAATCTCTCGTGGATGATGGTGGGGTCATGGACCAAGAATCCGACGATGATGGCCCCATCATCGAGCCATGTATGGGGGGTCATCCGCCTATGATGGCGGCATCACACCCCTATGATCCCCCAATCATGGGGTCTAAAACTTCAGTAAAACAGGGAAATTCAGGGCCTGATGTTGATGTAAGTACTGATGTAAGTACGGATGTAAGACAGAACGATCCTATCCCGACTCACAAGCAAGAGCAAAAGCAAGGGCAAGCCCCAGCTCCTCTCCCTGCCAAAGTTATAGGAACCTGTTTGAAGTGTGGTGCTCCTCTGGTTGAGAAGGAAAGAGCCATCCTATGCTCTGGCTGTGATGATTATCAAGGTTCTTGTTCCTGTATGACCAAGCCCGCCACGGCCAACTCTGTCCCCAGACCCCAGACCGAAGCGGCTAAGGCAGCGCCAAGACGGAAGCTTGGCTTCGACCCATACGCCGTAGGGCCGTTCGACGGCTGGACGGCGGAGCAGATCAAGTTGGTCGTCACCTACCACTGGGAACACAGTGAGTCCGATTTCTGGCGCACTAAGACTCGCTCGGAAGAGTGGTTCAAGAAACATTTCGCCACGATGGCCGGGCAGATGCCAGCCGACTGGCATCCACCAACAGCGAATGCGGTCCAGCCCGAAGCGATACAGCAAGTTGCAGACCCAGCCTGCACCGTCTGTCACGGCAATGGCATCGACGCTTTGCGCCCTGCGAATCTCTGCGCCTGCGCACGTTTCGTGACGGCGGAAGGCGAGCACGTGTCTTACTACGAATTTGCCTGCTACAGGCACGGCAAGGCAAAGGTTGACGCTATGCGTCCTGCGGCTATTGAGCAACTCAGGAAAATGGGGTTACCCGTATGACCATCTGCGAGGGTCGCAAGGGGGGCCTTTTTGATTGAGTGGAGCGTTCCGAAGATCACCGAGGAGACCGACAAGCTCTATTGATTTCGCTATTCTGATTTGGCCCACTTGTGCTCATCACATTTGGCCCACCTTC
>OBLW0100000563.1_pt1 | contig 31503 bp, 18 predicted proteins | sample 1520161 | NCBI WGS metagenome assembly OBLW01 (sample SAMEA3539309, study PRJEB22396) | soil metagenome | biome: tundra; feature: field; material: soil | place: USA | collected 2010-05 | depth 0.15 m
CCAGTTTAGTTGAAATCCCCTTCCCGCCCAGCCCGTTGGTCTTGAGGCCAATCACCCTGTCCTGGCTCCGGCCCTGCGCCACAATGTGTTTCCATGCATCCACCGGGTGGTCGCGGCCCGTGTACGCTGCAATGGCCCGGTCAAGCAGGTCAAGCACCCGCTTCTCGTCAGGCTTCGTGCTCTGTCCGTGCAGCGCGGAGTCTCGCGCAATCACGACCTTTGATTTGCCGGAATTGGCATGACGGTCCAGCATATCGGCCAGTCCCATCGCGTCCGCTGCGGCGGACGAACCCAGTAGCACGGCTCCGGTTGCAGCTTCTTTCAAAAACTCGCGGCGGCTCGTCATCACATTCCTCACATTTCCGTTGGTGGCCCGCGTAGCGTCGCATCACGGACTACAGTTTCGCTTCAACGCCATGCGCCAGTGCCATCAGCGCCTGAGGCGCATCCGGAGTGGATTCATACGCAACAATGCGCACCAAGTAGGGGCCTTTGCGGAAAGTCACACTCTGCGCGTATCGCACGCCCTCGTCTCCCAACTGCACGGTCTTGACGTCTTGCGTGAGACCGGTTTCAAGAATCGTGCGCGCGCCTTTGGAAGCTTCCATGGTGTACACGTCCACCACCGCCTCCAACTGGCCCTGGTATTTGTAGTCGGAGGTTGAAGTGGAAACTACGCCGGCAGAGATGTACTGCTCGGCATCGCCGTCGATGTACTTCCACAGGTCGTGGGCTGCAAACACGCGCGTGTCGCTGGTCTTTTCCCAGTTCGAAACCGCACCTGTTGCCGGAAATGGGTCGGTCTTGCTCCTCTTGCATCCCGTGCCGGCGGCAACGGCCATCAGTGCAATCACTGCAGCTGCAAACATCCATCTTCTTGAGCGAAAAATCATTGCAGGGTCCCTTCAATTCCTGTTCAGCAAAATCTGGGCGCTGGGTGAGCGGCTTTCGCCAATGCTGGTCACGTAGACCGCGGGCCGCTCCTGCAGCGGGCAGGCGTATTCACATGCCCCGCACCCCACGCAACGACTCGGATCGACGCGCGGCTGCTTCAGCGTCTTGGTGTTGCCCGCTGAGTCGACCACCTGCGCCTCTTCCACATAAATTGCCTTGGGCGACACCGGGCACCACTCCTCGCACACGATGCAATCGGTAGCCTCGGCCCATGGCAGGCACCGGCCGCGATCATAAAAAGCCGTGCCCAACCGAATGGGATGGTCCGTCGCGCCCATGATCCAGCCTTTTTCTTTGGGCGTGATTTGCCAGATCGCCCCGGTGGGGCACACTTCAGAACAAAGCACGCAGCTGGGCTCGCAATAGCCGATGCGCGGCACCAGCGTGGGCGTCCATAAGCCTTGAAGGCCGGCCTGTTCGAGCGTGGGATGCAGCGAGTTGTTGGGGCAGACCTTCATGCACTCACCGCAGCGGATGCACCGCGAAAGGAAATCCGTCTCATCCAGTGCTCCCGGCGGACGCAGCAGCCGCTCGTCCCGTCCCTTCCCCAACCCGGTGTTCGCACGCATCAGCGGAACCACGACCGCCCCCGCCGCAAGACCGGTAAGCGCCTTGCGCCGCCCGATGTCCGGTGAAGCCACCTCGCGCTCGTTGCGGAAGAAACGAAAGGTGAGACTCTGATGTGGGCAACTGCCTACACAGTTGAAACACATCAGGCACTCGGATTTGCGCCACGGCGCTCCGCCGATAGGATCATCGCCGCCCTGACAATTCAGCAGGCACCGGTTGCATTTGTCGCAACTCGCCGCATCCTTGTGCAGCCCCAGAATCGACCAGCGCGATACTGCGCCGAGCAGCGCGCCCAGCGGGCAAATCGAACGGCACCACAGCCGTGTAACGCGCAGGCTCGTCGCCAGGATGACGAGAAACACAACGCCCAGCACCAATCCCTGCGCAAAGTGCACCTGGCGGAAATCGAGCACTGTGGCGCCGAGAAAAGAGTGCAGCGATTCGCCGGTGGCCTTGATCCAGGCCACATGACTGTGTTCGAGCGGCAGCAATACCGAGCGCACCGCAAAGTTCATCGCGGGCAATAATGCCAGCCCAATCGAGCGCACCGACAGGCTGAATGGATCGAGCCAGCCAATTGCCATCGAGCCAAATAACGCGGCCACCAGGCCCGCTATGAGCACCACGTATTTCAGAGTCTGCCAGCGCTTGTAGCGGTTCGATTCGATGCGCTGCTTGCCGCGCTTTGCCTCTGAAGGCATGTTGCCGGCAAAGTGCTGCAGCGTGCCCATGGGGCAAATCCAGCCGCAAAAAAATCGCCCCAGCAACAACGTGGGCAGCAGGATCACCAAACACCAGAGCAGCCCGCGATAAAGTGCGTGCGAAGCCAGCGCATTGGCAATCGCCACTAGCGGGTCCCATTCGAAGAAAAGGCGCACAGGCGCTTGAACATGAATTTCAGCCGTCGTGCCGGGCATGGGGCGCAGCGAAGTGAAGATTAGAAGCGCGAGGAAGAGAAGCAGAAAGAAAATCTGCGAGATCCTGCGCCACAACGGCAGTCGGGAACGGGCCACGATTCTACTCCGCGCTCATGGGCAGGGGAGTTGTCCACGTATCAAGAATCATTGGCGCGCAGGGGTGCTACGGACAGTGATAGCCATCACTTTGAGCGGGTTCCAAGGGACTATCGAGCTTTCACCCTGGCAAAACACTCTGATCTCTGGGCGATCACAAGTGCCTGCAATCACAGGTGATTAATCAGCGACGCAATGCAGGCCGCGCCAAACCCATTGTCGATGTTGACCACCGAAACATTGGGTGAGCAGGAGTTCAACATGCCCAGCAGCGCCGCCACGCCTCCGAACGAAGCACCATAACCCACGCTGGTAGGAACCGCCACCACCGGCGCATTCACCAGGCCTGCCACAACCGTGGGCAACGCGCCCTCCATCCCAGCGCACACAACCAGCACGCGCGCCGTCTGCAGGGAGTGCTTTTGCGCCAGCAACCGGTGAATGCCGGCCACGCCCACATCGGCGATTAATTCAGTCGTGTTTCCCATCAGGCGCGCAGTCACCGCCGCTTCTTCCGCCACCGGCAGGTCGCTTGTGCCTGCGCAAACAACACACACGGTTCCGTTTCCCGGCTTTGCAGCAGTCTGTGAAAGGGTGATGGCGCGCGCCGTCTCGTGATACTCGGCGCGCGGCTCAACAACGGCTACCGCATCATAGGCCTCGCGCGATGCGCGTGTCGCCAGCACATTGCCGCCGGCCTGAGCCATGTGCGAGAAGATTTGCGCCACCTGTGACGCTGTTTTCCCTGCAGCAAAAATCACCTCGGGCATTCCCGTACGCAGCGCGCGATGATGATCGAGTTTTGCGAATCCCAGGTCCTCAAAGGGCATATCGCGCAGACGGTCGAGCGCTTCATCCACGCTGGCATGCCCCTGGCGCACCTCATGCAGAAGCGCCTCGATCTGATGGCGATCCATTAGTGCGACTCCTTCTCGACTTGCATGGATGAATAAATCTGAATTGCCTCCTGCATCACCCGTTTCAGAGGAACCGAATGTGTCGCCGCGAGTTGACGGCAATCCTCGTACTCAGGCGCTGCATTTGCCACATCCCCCGATGGCCACCTCGCCACTTTGATGCGCACCGCGCCCCACGAGGTCTCCACCTCGACAAACTCCCGCGCCATCGATGCCTTGTTCTCGATCCGCCAGTGCATCCCGATCGTAGTTGTCTCGCGAAATAGCAAATCGCGCAGCGGCTGCACCAGGTCCGGACGGCAAAGCACTGTAAGCTGCACGCCCGTGCGCCCTTTCTTCATCTGCACGGCAACCCGATACACATCCCACGCGCCGGCTTCAAGCAGCAGTTCGCTCACATAAGCCAGCAACTGCGGACTGGAGTCATCAATCACCGTTTCAATGATCGCGATCGGCTCGACCGGAGCGTCCTGACTCGCATCCTCGCCGATAAGCAGGCGGAGCAAATTGGGCTGGCCAGGCGTTTCGCGCCCCCCCGCGCCATAGCCGGTCGCCGCAATCCGCATCGCCGGCAACGGCGCGTAGCGCACGTCAAGCATGCGCAGAATCGCGGCACCCGTCGGCGTTACCCGCTCCATCGGTGGCCCCGCGGCGTACACCGGTGCATCTCCGAGCAGAGCCAGCGTGGCCGGCGCCGGAACCGGCAGCGTTCCATGCGCACACTCCACAGTCCCGCTGCCCACGTTCAAGGGCGATGCCAGCCAGCGGTCCACTCCGAGCGACGCGCAGCCAGCCGCCGCGCACACGATGTCGACGATGGTGTCCACCGCACCCACTTCATGAAAGTGCACCATCTCGATCGGAATCGAATGAATCGCGGCTTCAGCTTCGCCCAGCAGTTTGAAAGCGCGGCTGGCTCGCTCCTTCACCGGCTCTTCAAGCGGAGCCGCGCCAATGATCGCGAGAATCGCCGACAGCGAACGATGGTGCTCATGCGTGTGCGTGGCAAGCGCAGTGTGCGGCTCGTGAGTATGCTCCGCGTGCGAATGCGGCTCATGAGTGTGTGAATGCGACTCCTGATGATCATGCGCATGCGACACGTGGCTATGGGGTTCTTCTGATCCCTGATCCCTGTTCCCTGATCCCGGCGTCACCACGTCCACCTTGGTTCCTGCCAGCCCGCCGCGGCTCACTTTGCGCATCTCCAGCCGCGCGCCCACATTCAGCGCGGTCGCAGTCGCCTGCAGGCCGTCAAAAGGGACGCCCGCATCCACAAGCGCGCCTAGTAGCATGTCCCCGCTTATGCCGGAAAAGCACTCAAGATATCCAATTCGCATCGAAGGAGATTCTACAGTGTTCCGCTATGCCCCGCGCCGCGTCAGAACTTCCGCTGGCAGCACCGCGTTGAGTGAACCTGACCGGAACCCCGCGCAATCTAGCGTCACATATTGGAACCCACACTTCCGCAAGGCCGCGGTGATCGCATCCAGCATCTCCATGGTCAGCGCTCTCGGCAACTCGGTCCGCGCAATCTCGACGCGAGCCAGTTCTCCATGGTGCCGCACGCGAAACTCGCGGAACCCCAGATCCCGAAGGCTCTGCTCGCCACGCTCCACCTGTTCCAGCACCTCGCGGGTCACAGTGCGGCCGTACTCCACGCGCGAAGACAGGCACGGCGCCGCCGGACGATCCCAAAGAGTGTAGCCGGCTGCCTTGGCCAGGGAGCGGATTTCCTGCTTGGTCAGCCCCGCCTCCGCCAGAGGCGCCAACACTGCATGCTCCTCGGCCGCGCGCTGTCCGGGGCGATAATCTCGCCGGTCATCGGCATTCATGCCATAAGCGATGTGCGCAAAGCCCAGTTCGGCGCCAAGCGCCTTCATGCCCTCGAAGAGTTCCGTTTTGCAATGAAAACAGCGATCGGCATCGTTGCGCTGGTATTCGGGCTTGTCCAGTTCTTCCGTCTGAATGACCCGCAGAGGCATCTCCAGCGATTCGGCAAAGGCACGGGCCTGTTCCATGTCGCGGCGAGCCAGGCTAGGCGAGTCTGCCAGCACGGCCAGCATGCGGTCACCCAGCACGCGATGCGCCGTCGCCGCTAGAAAAGCAGAGTCCACGCCCCCGGAGTACGCCACCATCACACTGCCCAAATCGCGCAGCCGGGTTTCGAGGGCATTGAGCCTCGATTCCGCGTTTTCAGCACCTGGCACGGTGGTTTGCGCGTTCGCCGCCATAGGACCGATTATACCGCGCTCTCAACTCAATGAGGCCGCGCCGGTTCCGGCCAAATCAGGCGACGATGCGATATACTCCGGACGCAGCCACAAATCAGGGGGTACGGTCGATGGGTTTCAATGCAATTTGCAAGTGGGCGGGGGTCGGCGCGCTGGCGCTGGCCGTGATGGCATCACCGGTGCGGACCATGGCGCAGGCCGGCGGCACCGTGCTGAAACCGGCGGAAACGCAAAAGCTCCTTCCGGCGTCTGTGTATTACAAGGCTCAATCGGCTAGCACCCAATTGCGCAACTCGGGCGGGGTCAAGTTCGCCGACGGCTATTATGTGCTGTCCACACTTGTCGACACAAGCGGCTACTCGAGCGATGTCCAGGCCAAGTATCAGGCTTATTTCATCACCGAGGTTCCCATCAGAATCGGTGGCGAAAACCTGCCCGCGGGCGTTTATGGCGTAGGATTTGTCACCGGAGGCAAGTTTGTGGTGACCGATGTCGGCGCTCATGACTTACTTACAGTCGAATCCACCACCGACAATGGGCTCAAGCGGCCCCTGCCCTTGCAGGTGATGGCCGATCCCGCTGGCGGTTTCCGGCTCTATGCGGGACGTAAGTACGTCGTGTTCAGCCGCTGAACCGCACCACCAATCCCACCAGAAATGTGTGTGCCCCGTCCTGGCTTCGCTAGGGCGGGATCCGCAGGCCTGCTTTTTTGACTTACTTCCAGTTTGGCGAACAGCACTACCCGAACCGCAAAGCCCTGTCATCTTGAGCAGATCGAAAACCACCGATCGCCTCGCGCCAATCAGCGGATCGCGACCCGCTATTGATACACGACACTGATCGATATCTGCTCGCCCTCGTGCCGGGTTACGTTGCAAAACGTTCTTCCGTCCCGGCGCAGAAACTCCAGCCAGATGCGGCTCTTTCCCACGCGCAATTCATCGATCGAAAGTTTGGTCAGGTAATGAGGCAAATGCGGATTCACCACTTTCAATTCGCGGTTGTGCGCATCCGGCCGGATACCGAGCAGGCCCGTCAAGACGAGAAAAATGGCGCCCGAAGCCCACGCCTGCGGAGAACAGGAGACTGGATAATGAACAGGATCGTCCCCCCGCCCCCGCTGGATTCCGCAAAACAACTCCGGCAGCCGGTAGTCGCGGAAGCGAATTGCCGTTTCATACAACGATGAGAGCACCTGCGCGCTCTGCGCATGGAAACCGTATAAAGCCATCCCGTATGCGGCGATTGCATTGTCGTGAGGCCACACCGATCCGCGATGATAACTCATCGGGTTAAAAGTCTTCTCTGCCTTTGAAAGAGTGCGAATACCCCAGCCGCAATTCAGATCCGGATCCATCAGGCAATTCACAACCTCCTGAGCGCGGTGGTCATCAATCGCATTTGCAAAAAGCAGATGGCCTGGATTCGACGCCTTCACCCTAACGAATTTCTTGTCGCGATCCAGGGCCAAAGCATAGAAACCCTCTTCAGGCAGCCAGAACGCCGCATCGAGCCGCTTGCGCAATTCTTGCGATTTCTTTGCCATCAACTCCGACGTAGCATGCGATCCGAGTAGAGCGAAAAGTGTGGATGCGCGCGCGAAAGCATCGATTGCATAGCCTTGCACTTCCACCAGCGCAATCGGCGGTTGAGCAATACGCCCGTCAGCATGCTCAATCGCATCTCCTGAATCCTTCCATCCCTGATTGAACAACCCCTTGGGGCTTCTTCTGCAGTATTCAATCAGCCCGTCTCCATCCAGATCGCCGTATTCGAGGAGCCAATCAACGGCCGCACGCAGATGTGGCTTCATTTCCACAAGGAAATCCATGTCCCCTGACCAGCGGAAATACTCACTCAACAAAATGACAAATAAGGGCGTCGCATCTACCGATCCATAATTTCTCCCGAATGCGACTTCGCCCGTGTTGGTCATTTCACCCGAACGCAATTCATGAAGAATCTTGCCCGGATCTTCGTCGCGCTCATCTGACGAACGGTTGCCCTGAAATGCTGCAAGAACCCGCAGCGTACCCTTGGCGAGTTCGCTATTCAGAATCAGCGTTTCAAAGGAAGCAATAAGGGAATCGCGCCCAAACAGGGTGGCAAACCACGGGATTCCAGCAGCGATCATTCTGCCAGTGGGTTGCCGGATCTGCAAGGCGTAGAAGTCTCTGATTGACGTTTGCAGCATGGCATCAAAGATGTCGTTATCTGAATGAAAGCGGCTGCACTCAGCCAGCCACACGTCAAGCCCGTCTTCCAACTCTTCGAGCGCGCCATCCAACCCTGGTCTTGCTGCTCCGGGCGCAACCTCCATCTTCGCGAACTCAGCCGCGGAAACGGTGGGCGTCTTGTCCGCGATCCGCGGAACAATTCCGATGCTGATCTGAGATCTTCCAAGCGGCGCTAGTTCGATGTTCCAGGACGAGGAGTTCTCCCGAATTTGCGCTGGAGGTGGATCGAAGCGAATCGTCGTGCTGCGAAGCTTGTTATCAAGCCCTTCATAAACAAATACCGAACTGCTTCTTTCATGCACCGGGGCAAAATACCTTCCGCTTTTCCCGCGCACGATACCTCGCACCTGAAAAATGTCCATGAAATCCGCGTCAAACGAGAACTCAATCGTCAGGCGGATGCCTTCCACATGGTAGTTATGCAGGTAAAGCACGTCGTGCAGCACGCGGCCTTCGAGTACCTGCTCTCGCCGCATGTATACCGCGTTCACGGGCAAATCGAGGCCGCTGCCGTGAATGCTGCCCTTGGGCGTCATTTCCACCCGTGTTGAAATTCCGTCCGAGGTATTGGAAGAGAGAACGACTGGCGGGTGCCCGTTGACCCTCAACTGCAAATAGCTCAAATATCGGGTGTCATCGTAGAAAAAGCCGACGTTGGGATGCCCCGGAGGCATGACGTTGCCCGCAAGATCGGAAGCAAGAAATGTCTTGCCGTGTACCAGCGCGGTCACATCCGTCGTCCAAAGATGAGGCTCCGGATAGGCGATGCGTGGCTCGGTCGGCGGCGGAATCTCCTGCAACTGAACCGGCATCGTCCCCGAGTCAAAGGCGGTCATACTGCGATCTCCCCGGGTTCCTCCCAGGTTGGACGAAGATCGGTTTCCTCTTCCTCTTCAACCATGCTGCGGTAGCACTCGAGATAGCGGCTGCCCATGACATCTGCAGAAAAATTCCTCTCTACCCATTGGCGAACCAATCGAGGTTTGAATTGCGTCCTCTGCACACTCAAAATCATATCCTCGACGGATGTGCAAATACTGCCGGACACACCGTCACCAATAATTTCGGGTACGGCCCCACGCCGAAACGCGAATACCGGAGTTCCGCAAGCCATCGCTTCGACCATGACCAGCCCAAATGGCTCCTCCCATTGGATTGGGAACAGCATTCCCATCGAGCCGCCAAGCAATTCATTTTTGATTGCGAGGTCAGCCTCGCCCACATATTCAATGAACCGCCCGTCGATATGAGGCTTCACTTCGGCTTCAAAATAGTCTCGGAAAATGGGTTGAATCTCTCCGGCAATCTTCAGTGGAATGCCGGCGCCCTTCGCGACTTTGATCGCGGTATGCACGCCCTTCAGCGGTGCGATTCGGCCAAGAAAGCTCAGATACCCGCCCTTCTTCTCCTTATACCGGTACTGGCTCAGATCGATGCCGTGGTGAATCGTCGGCAGGTCCAGATCAGGATAGAGTGAGCCCTGATTCCGGCTGATTGCCACGTAAGAAACGTTCTGGTATTGGGAGTAGAGGTCGTGGAGCGCCGGATCGTAAGCATGATGTAAGGTGCACATCATCGAACTGGGTGTGTGCCTGGAAAAAGTGACCGCCAGCGCGCTGTTCACGTGCACAATATCGCAATCCTCCGCCGCGTCCTCAAGCGCCCAGGAAATCTGGTCGAGTTCCTTTGTCATCCCCGCCGATTCGTGAGCCAGGGGCCAGTCCGAGTGCGGATAGCGCCATCGGAGTTCCGCATTTACATTAGATTCCCCATTGGCATATACCACAACGTCGACGCCTTTCGCCGACAGGGCGTCGACCAGAGTGGCGATAAAGAGCTCTGTTCCTCCATAACGCAAAGGGGGAACAGGGATAAACGGAGAAGCAACTATTGCAATACGCATCGAATCCCTCACTCATAGGAAGCGTGGCCAATGGGACACACTCTCTTAGATGCGCAAAAATGAAAACCGGGACAGTCACCCACCGTGCTTCTGCACTACAGATGAGGGGAAAGGAACGGTGCCTGAATCTCTTGCAGTCGGGCCGCACAAAGACGAAGAGCGCAGACCGGAGTCCGCGCTCTTCGTCAGCTTCGAGCCGGGTTAGACTTTCGCTGGCACGGCCACGCCGAGGCGCTCCTTCACGAGTTCGTGACCGCGCGCAAGCAGTTCTTCCAGCGGTAGTTTGCCCGCATCCACATCGGCCAGAATGGCCTTCTGGGCTGCGTATTCCTTGTTCTGTATGCCGGCTTTCGACTGCAGCATACGCCATGCCTTGCGCCGCTCCACGCAGAACATCACCAGTTGGCGGGAGATGGCGCGGTGCTCGATCTTGCCATTCTCCTCATACTGGATATAAACCCCAAAGTCGGGAATGAAGGCGCGGTGTTCCGGTTGCAGATAGCGCCGGTAAACCACGTCTTGCTGCGTGATGCGCACCAGCATGTTGTCCAGCGGAATCAGCTTGGCCGCCGCGTCGGGCTTGATCTTCTTCAGGTGATTGCGGAATCGGGCTTCAGTGGTGCACCAGTGAGCTACCGTGTACCGCATGGTGTCGCCGGTCGACTTCAACTTGGTCTCGTACCAGTCCAGATCGATCGACGGATTGCCCTTGAGGTCCAGTGCTTCCTGGTAGGTTTCGCCCAGCCGCGGGTTGAAGACGAATTCCGGTGCGCCGCGCGAGTCCCGCACGCGCTGCGCCTGGTGCAGTGCCATGTCGTCCGCCACCCCGTGCTCCGGTTGGCAGGTAGTGAAGCACTGCAGGAACATCGTTCCGCGATACTCCAATCCGTCCAGAATCGCCCGGTAAAGCTTCGGCGCGTTGGCCATCGAGACTTGCGCCACAAACGGCGATCCATGCCCGGCCAGGAACGTCTCGGCCACCGTCTTCTTCTCCGTATTCTTGCCCTGGGTCGCGGACCCGAAGACATTCATGTCGTTGCCACCCAGCATCGGCGTTGAGTCGGAGTTCTGACCGCCGGTGTTCGAATAGACCTGGGTATCCAGCATCAAAGCCTTCACGTTGGGCCGGTTCTGCAGGATCACCTTCGACATGTTCTGGTAACCGATATCGCCCATGCCGCCGTCGCCGCCCACTACCCATACCTTGGGCAACTCGACAATCTCCTGGTCGGTCATCAGAGCGTCGGTAAAGTGCGTGAATTCGTAATACTCGCGATCGGTGATTCCGTTTTCGCGCGTTAGCAGCGCATCTGCCAGCCGCTCGGGAAGCACCGAACGCCGCGCGTGATCGACGATGAAGCTTTCGCCCATCAGCCAGCCCACCGTGATGCCGTCCTGGAACAGTGAGTTCATCCACGGATACGGATGCGGATTATTCGGCGATGTCGATCCATACACCGTGTTGCATCCCGTGTGCGCGGCCATCGCCATCACGCTCATGCCGTTGGCCAGTCGGCCGTCAATCGGCTGCAGGCTCTTGTGGTTGAATGCCTCGGTCAGCAGCACCGCAACGATTGCTTCCACCGCCTGGGCGTCAGTGATCGCGCCGTGCTCGGCCTCATAAGCTGATATCCGCGCCTTTGTATCCTCTACGTCTTCGCCGCCGAGACCCATTACGAGATGCGAAATCGCCTGCCGCAACAGTGCATACTCGGCAGGATCTTTTTCCTTCAGCGCAGCCAGTTTCGCGGCGCCTTTCTTCTCCAATTCGCCCGCCTTGGCCACAAAGCGGTCGCTCTTGGCGTGGAACACCGGACGCATGTAGGCCTCCGTCACCGCCGCAATCGAGCGCAGCACAGACTTTTCGCCGCAGCCTGCGCAGGCGCCATCGCCCGCTACCAGCGCGTCGTAGTTCGTCCGTACCATCAGCATGTTGCGCAGGGTCGCCGTCTTCGAGTCCGCCGGATTCGCCCCGTTGTACAGGCCCAGGTACTTCTGCGAAGTATCGGGCAGCAGATCGAGGAATGCCGTCCCGCTCTCATGCTCGGCGTTGACCTCTTCGGTCTCCTGCACCATCCGCAGCGCGTTGTGGTCGCCGCAGGCAGTCACGCAAGCCGCGCAGCCCTTGCAAAGGTCACTCACAAAAATCGAGAAGATGCCGCCCGTGCCGGGGCTCTTGCGCTCCGGTGAAGAGAAGATGGCATTCACCTTCTGGTACGCCATCGGAACCTTGTCGATGATGTTGAAGAACTGCTGCTTGGCCTCAGCAGAGAAGCCATCGACCGAGTCGGTAACTTCGCGCAGAATTGTCTGCAGCGGCGTTCCCGTCTTCATCTCCGCCATCATGCGCTGCCGCGTAAGCTTTTCAATCTCCGGCAGCTTGTGCATCAGTTTGGTGCGCTCGGTGGCGTCGCCAATGTAATACGAAATTGCAGTCGAGAGCACCGTCGACAGATCCTGCGACGTATTAGGCAGCGCAGTATCCGGGCAAACAGAAATGCACTCCATGCACTGCGTGCAATTCTCCGGAATGTAGAGTGGAGTTTCGCGGCGCGCCACGTACTTCGACGCCGTGTCGCCCGTCGCAGCGGCAATCACGCCCATTGCAGACAGCGGCGTGGCCGGCTGGTCGTAGCCGAAGTGCGAGCGAAACTCCGCATCGAACGCCGTAATGGTGCTGATCGGCGTGCGCGGACCCTGCCCGGCAGGAATTGCCGTGGAACGGCAGCCTGTGCCACAGGAGCCGCCCGCCGTGGCCAGTTCAAGAATCGGCAGCAGCGCTGCTCCGCGCAAGCTCGAGCGATCGGCCGCAGTCAGTGCGCCAATCTTGATCTCCTTCACCTGGTCGTAGCCCTGCAGCATTACTTCCATGTTCGACTGCACCACGGCATCGCCCAGCTTGCCGAACTTCTTCACATACTGCTTGTGCACTACCTCGCGATACTGCTCCTGGGTAATCCCGAACTCTTGCAGCAAACTGCTGACCGCGAAGAACGCGCCTAGAAATGCATTGCCCTGCATGCGAAGTTGCAGATCGGCGCGGTCTGTCGCCTTGCGCGCGATGTTGAAGCCGGGCAACGTAAACACGCGGATGTTTTTCTCGATGATCTGGTTGCGTGCCCACAGAGGCAACTGCTCCCATGCGCGCTCGCCTTCCTGATCCGACTCCCACACTAGGCTGCCGCCCTCTTGAATGCCGTCGAGGGGATTGGTGTGCGTAAACGCCTTGGGGTCGCAGCACAAGACCACCGTCACGTGGCGCAGATCGCAGTTCACGCGAATGCGATCCTTGGCTGCCACCATGAAGTAGCTCGTCGGCGCGCCCTTCTTTTCTGACCCGTACTTGGGATTGGCGCTGACGTGAATTACTTCCTTGGGATTGCCGAGTTCGTCTTTCAGCCCGTCGCGCTCATAGATCAGGTCGTTCAAGTCGCCGAGGATTGCGCCCAGGTTCTTGCCGGTGGTGATCGCTCCCCAGCCGCCGATGGAGTGGAACCGCACAGCCACCGCGCCCTCGGGCAGCAGCGACGGCGTCTCTTCGCCAATCACGGCGTAGGGATGATCGATGCCCAGCACAAAGAAGTTCGCGCCGTCCGCCGCGGTTTTTCCGTCCTTGCGGGCGCGGCCTGCCGTGGCAAATTCATAAGCGCCAATGACATGCTCGGGGCGGAAGTCGCGCGAACCCAAGCCATAGCTCGCGCTGAAGATGTTGGGCAACTCGCCGGGCGTGATCGCCGGTATGCCCGCGGCTGCCGGATGCCCCTCATACTGAACAGCCTTTGAGACAGCGGTACGAATATCGCGGCCCAGCGGATTGTCGCCGGACAATGCTTCGTCGGTCCGCTCCAGAATGATGACGTTCTTCTTCCCCTTCAGCGCCTCAACGATGGCTGCCTCAGGGAAAGGCCGAATCACATTGACGTGGATGGAGCCGACTGTGATGCCGCGCGTCTCGCGCAGATAGTCGACCGCGGCTTCGATGTTTTCCGCCGCCGAACCCAGCGAAACAAACACAGTATCCGTGTCGTCGGTTTTGTATTTGCTGATGAGCCCGTAGCGCCGCCCCGTCAACTCGCCAAACTTTTCGTATGCCTCTTCGAGGAAGTGCAGAATTGGCTCGGCGAAGTTGTTTCTCCGCGCCACTACGCCATTCATGTAGTGTTCCTGGTTCTGCACCGGCCCCAGCAAAATCGGGTTGGTCAGATCCATCATCTTGGGAACGCGCCGGCGCGTCGGTCCAAACAGAACCCGCTGCGCTTCCGTCGGGCAGTCGATCACGTCATCGGGCGCGCCAAGGTACTCGCGAATCAGCTCCGATTCATGCTTGTAGAAGGTCCGCTCCAGGTGGCTCGTCAAAAAGCCATCCATGATGTTCATGCCCGGGGTGAGCGAAAGCTCCGTCACGCGGCGCAGGATAAGTGCCTGATCGGCCGCCTGCTGCGCGTCCTTGCCAAAGAGCATGATCCAGCCCGTATCCAGTGCGCCATAGATGTCGTCATGTCCGCAATGCACATTGAGGGCATGCTTGGTCAACGCGCGCGCGCCCACTTCCAGCACCATCGTCGAGCCTTTACCCGGCGCGTGATAGTACTGCTCCACGCCGTATACGACGCCCTGCCCCGAGGTGAAGTTGACCACGCGCTTGCCGCAAACAGAGTGAGCGATCGCGCCACCCTGGGCCGCATGTTCGCCTTCCGTCTCAATGGCGATGGTGTTATTTCCGAAGACATTCAGGTGGCCTTCGGCATAGGCCTGCTGGAATAGCTCACCGCCCTCCGTTGAAGGCGTAATGGGATAAAAAACTCCGGCGTCGGCGATGCGCGTCTCGGTGTGGTACGAGACAAGCTGGTTTCCATTGGCTGTGACCCGGATGCCGGGATAACGAGCTGCTTCCTTCATGAATCCCCCTATGCCTTACTCAGGTTGTCTCGTGGCAGAGGCCGCTCTCAAACCGGACTCATGCGTTGTTCAGTTCTTTGGGCTGCGGCCCATAAATCTCTTTACTGCTGCGGCAGAGTTCTCTGGGCCGTTTCGAGCCCGAGCCGTTGGGTGTCCGCACAGGGTCTCCCCTGCTCTGAAATACCGCTGTCTTCTGATGTGCGAACTGGTACCCCTGCAAGTCTAATGGCCGAAATGGAGAACCGGGAAATCTGGGGAAGATTCCTCCTGAATCGGCTCATCTATCAGTATGCGCCATTCTCACCAGAAATGGAGACGCCGTTTCATATATTGGTATGAGAGCTGGCAGCCTTTCGGGCGCACTTTTTCTCCTGTTCCATTCCGCTCCGCGTGTAGCTCTATATCCCCTGTAGTTCTATACTTGGACCGGTTCGACAAATCAGATGGGGCCTGATCGAATGCTTGAGACGAAGACCGAGGAAAACCCGCAATTTGCCCGTTACCCCAGCCTTCAGGGGCGCGCCGTTTTGGTCACCGGCGGTGCCACGGGTATCGGCGAGTCCATCGTCACCCATTTCGCGCGGCAGGGATCACGCGTCGCGTTCCTCGACATCCAGGATGAACCCGCCCGGCAGCTCGTCGAATCGCTTTCCGCGGAGGGTTGCCCTCCGCCGCTCTACATTCATTGCGACCTTACCGATGTCGAAGCCTTGCAATCCACGCTGAAGCACGCCCTGGCTACCCTGGGCGGCATCGACGTGCTCGTCAACAACGCCGCCAATGACCAACGCCACACCATCGAAGAAGTCACGCCTGCTTTCTGGGATCATTCCATCGGCGTTAATCTGCGGCCCCAGTTTTTCGCCATCCAGGCCGTCCTCCCCGCCATGCGCGCTGCCCAACGCGGCTCCATCATTAATATGAGTTCCATCTGCTGGATGATTCCCTCCACCGGTTTGCCGCTTTACGCTGCTGCCAAAGCCGCCATCGTCGGTCTCACGCGCACCATGGCGCATGAGGTGGGGTCGGACAACATCCGCGTAAACGCCATCCTTCCCGGCGCCATCGTCACCGAACGCCAGCGGCGGCTCTGGTACACGCCTGAATACAAAGCGACGATTCTCTCCAGCCAGGCCCTCAAGCGCGACATCATGCCCGGCGACGTAGCGCGCCTCGCGCTCTTCCTCGCTGCGGATGACTCCAGCGCCATCACCAACCAGAGTTACATCGTGGATGGTGGCTGGACCTAGTGCCGATCTGGAGGACGAGGATGCATCACTCTCGCAGAAGTTTTCTGGTCGCCGCCGCCTCGCTCGCATGCATTTCCCTGCTGCCGGTGACTGCGACTCGCGCGAAAGCTCAATCATCCCCAGTCCACTCATTTCCAATCCAATCAAGGTTGTCTCCTCCCAACGGCAACCCCGGACCCATGTCAGCGCAATATGCCCACGTCCAGCAGCACCTGGCGCAAGGATGGAACACCTGGGACGTGAACGGTGTCGCAACCCACGTGCTCCTGCCCGCGGGTCTCGCGATCCACGTCGGCCTCAAGCACAACGCAACGGAGGGCGGTGACGCTTTTCTGCAGGATTTGCTTATCGGCCGTCTCACGTCCGGCGCCGAACAGGTCACCCCTGGGCAGCATTCCTGGGACGGCAGCTACACCGATCTCCGTGTCGACTGGAAGGGTCACGACTGGCGCATTCAGAGCGCGCATGATGGTGCGGACCTCGTCCTCCTCGTGACACCTCTCCCAGCCAAACCCGGCTCCGCACTCCCGCCGACCGTCGTCTTCTCTGTCAACTTTCTCTGGAACCGGCCCGGAACCGCGACGCTTATCGGCAAAGTCATCCAAACCCGGGGAGGCTCCGGTGCAATCCCGATCTATTGCACATGCGACACGGAACGCGAAGCGCAGTTAATCAGCATCCCCATCGCCGGCCCTTACTTTGCCGCGGATTTGACCCAACCCGTCGGCATCAGCACCGGCAAGCTCCGTACCCTGGCTGAAATCCAATCCACCATCGACCTTCAGCGCGCAGCCTGCGAGCAGTCCATCTCCACTGCCGGCAAGAGCGCCCCTATCGTCGATGCCATCGAAACCACCCTCGGCTGGGATACTATCTACGAGCCGGAAAAACAGCGAGTGGTTTCTCCCGTCAGCCGTGTCTGGTCCGTCGGCTGGGGCGGCTATGTCATCTTCGATTGGGACACCTTCTTCGCCGCCACCATGTCCGGAGTGGGCGACCGCGATCTGGCCTACGCCGACGCCCTCGAGACACTTCGCGAAGAAACGGTCGAGGGGCTTGTGCCCAACTACGCCCGCTTCGGGGGATGGAAAAGCTCCGACCGCTCTGAACCGCCCGTCGGTGCCATCACCGTCCTCGGCCTCTACAACAAATTCCACGACCGCTGGTTCCTTGAGGACTCTTTTCTGCCCCTCCTCCGCTGGAACCGCTGGTGGGCTGCGCATCGCGACATGCAGGGCTATATCGTTCTGGGCAGCGACCCCGATAATCAGCCCGCGAACCTCGACGACTCGTCGCGCGGCACCTGGCAGGGCGCTGTCTTCGAGTCCGGGCTCGACAACAGTCCTATGTACGACGGCACTACCTACAATCCGCAAGCGCACCTGCTTGAGTACGCCGACGTAGGAATGACCAGCCTGTACATCGCCGACTCCGACGCGCTTGCACAAATAGCCGACACCCTCAACAGGCGCGACGAAGCAAAAGAGCTCAAAGACCGGAGCTCCCGCTACCGTGCCAAACTTGCCACTCTTTGGGACCCGCAGGCCGGCATCTTTCTCAACAAGGACCTGCATACCGGGCAATTCAATACGCGACTCTCTCCCACCAACTTCTATCCCATGCTGGCCCACGTAGCCACCGCTGAACAGGCCCGTACCATGATCGACAAGCACCTGCTCAACCCCAACGAATTCTGGGGCCAGTGGGTGATCCCTTCCATCGCCCGCAACGATCCCGCCTTCCACGATCAGAATTACTGGCGTGGCCGCATCTGGGGACCCATGAACTATCTCGTCTACCTGGGGCTGCTGAATTACCGGGACGCTGACGCACGCAGCGCTTTTGCGCAGAAATCTTATGAGCTGTTCCTCAAGGAATGGCGCGAAAAAGGCCATGTCCATGAAAACTACAACGCCATCCTCGGCACCGGCGACGACGTTTCCTCGAGCGACCGCTTCTACCATTGGGGCGCCCTGCTGGGTTATGTGGAATATTTGGAACAGAATTCAAACCAGAAGTAGTCCAGAAACTACCAACACCGCGAAAACCTCCGCCCGACCTAACTTGACAGCCGGAAACTCGTTTGCGCCCCCCGGCCCGCGCCAATGCCTTAAGATTTCCGGGGAGATCATTCATCATGCTTTCTGTCGCCAAACTGAGCCGCCGTGCGCCAATGGCGGGTGTTGCCTTTGCCGTCCTTGCTACTGTTTGCGGAGCCATTCTGTGTGCCGGCCACGCCGCCGCGCAATCTGCCTCTGAAGCCGCAAAAATCGCCGCCAGCCTGCAGCCCCAGTCTCGCGCCGTCATTGAACGGCTTTCCGGCCTATATGAGTTGCCCGATGGCGGCTGGAAGATACATCCCGGCGACTTGGCTCATGGCGAAGCTGTAAACCTCGACGACTCCGGCTGGGAAGCCATTAAGCCTCAAAGCGACGCGCCCAACGACGCCGTATGGTTCCGTCAGACGGTTCAGGTGCCCGACACGCTCAACGGGTACGACCTGACCGGCTCGCGCATTTGGTTCCAGTTCCGCGCTGAAGCCAACGGCCCCATGCCGGAAATCCTTTATTTCAATGGCCGTCGCGTGGCGCTTGGGGATGACCTCGAGCCAATCGTGCTCTTTGACGACGCCAAGCCCGGCGACAAAGTGACCATCGCCGTGAAACTCTTGCACACTGTCGACAAGAAGAACATCCGTGGCGCAACTTTCCGCATCGAATTCCCAGAAAACCGCCCCAACCCTGAAGACCTGCGCCTTGAGTTCCTCTCCGCGACACTGCTCGTTCCCTCGTTCGCACCCAACGACGAGAGCCAGATGACTACGCTCAACGGCGCAATCCAGGCCGTGGACATTGCGGCCCTCGACGCGCGGGACCAGGCGAAATTCGATGCCAGCCTCAAGGCCTCGAAGGACAAACTGGAGGCCCTCAAACCGCTCCTGCAGCAGGCAACCTTCCACATGACAGGCAACTCGCACATCGATGCCGCATGGCTATGGCCGTGGACCGAGACTGTCGACGTGGTCAAGCGCACCTTCGGCACCGCCTTGCAATTGATGTATGAGTATCCGCAATACACCTACACGCAATCGGCCGCGGCCTACAACGAGTGGATGGCCGACAAGTATCCCGACATGAACGCCGACATCGCCCGGCGCATCAAGGAAGGCCGCTGGGAGATCGTAGGCGGCATGTGGGTTGAGCCCGACCTGAACTTGCCCGACGGCGAATCACTGGTGCGCCAACTGCTCGTCGGCAAGCGCTGGTTCAAGCAGCACTACGGCGTTGACGTACGCATCGGCTGGAATCCCGATTCCTTTGGCTATACCTGGCAGTTGCCGCAAATCTACAAGAAGAGCGGCGTAGATTACTTCGTCACCCAGAAGATGACCTGGAACGACACCAACCAGTTGCCGTTCAAGCTCTTCTGGTGGGAATCGCCCGACGGCTCCAAGGTCCTCACCTATTTTCCGCAGGGCTACGGCGACACCGATCTTGGTCCGGTTCACTTGTCAGATGACATGGTCGTCGCCCGCGAACGTGCACCCGGCATGACCGACATGATGGACCTCTACGGCACCGGCGACCACGGTGGCGGACCTACCCGGGCCGTGCTTGACCAGGGCTTCCACTGGGCAGCGCCGGACCACATCACGCCTAAATACCAGTTCGGCATCGCCCAGCCATTCTTTTCGACCGTCGAAACGCAAATCGCGCCGAACAGCCCAACATGGAACTACCAATCGATTGCCAAGGGCTACACGCCACCCCCGGCAATTCCCGGCAAAATCGATATCCCCACGTGGAAAAGCGAACTCTATTTCGAGTATCACCGTGGCGTCATGACTACCCAGGCCAACCACAAACGCAGCATGCGTGAAAGCTCAGAGGAAGTGTTGAACTCCGAGAAGTGGGCGTCTCTCGCCTGGCTCGACGGAAACAATTACCCCGCAGCCGAACTCACTGAAGACTGGAAGAAGGTGCTCTTCAATGAGTTCCACGACCTGGCCGCCGGCTCCGGCATTGGCGTGATCTATAAGGACGCGCAAAAGGATTACGACGTCGTCCGCTGGTCAACCAACGAAATCTCCTCGAACGCTCTGCAAACAGTCGATGAACGAATCAACACCAACGGCAACGGCATTCCCGTCATCGTCTACAACCCGCTTGGATGGGCGCGCTCCGGCGAAGTCAGCGTGCACGTGCAGGGAGCCAAGCCAGTCACAACCGCCTCAGGCGCCCAAGTCATCGAGTCCAGCACCGATCCCAAAACCGGCGTTTCCAATATGAGGCTCCACGTCCTCCACGTGCCCGCCTTTGGATACAAGGTGGTTTGGGTCGGAGCCGGCAATCATGTCAAACAGGGCGAAGAGAGCACCGCGGAAGCGAAGGACTCCGGAGACTCCATCACACTCGAGAACGGATCTCTTCGCCTGACCGTCGACAAGCAATCCGGTTGCATCACGAGCATCTCCGACAAGAGTTCCGGTTTTGAAACCCTGGCAAAAGGCGCCTGCGGTAACCAGCTTCAGTTCTTCAAGGACACGCCGAAGGACTACGACGCATGGAACATCGATCCCGGCACGCTTGACGTTCCGCCCATGACCATCGACCACGCGGATTCAGTGGAGCTCATCAAGACAGCTGAACCCGGCATTCGTGTCACGCGCCATTGGCAGGGATCGAAGTTCGTACAGACCTTCAGTCTCGCTGCGGATGGCGACCAGGTCGACGTCGACAACGATATCGATTGGCACGAGTCGCACATCCTGCTCAAGGCGGCCTTCCCGCTTTCAGCCACCAGCCCCTTCGCTACCTACGAAATTCCCTATGGCACCATTGACCGTCCCACTACCCGCAATAACAGTTGGGAAAAGGCGCAATTTGAAGTACCGGCGCAGCAGTGGGCCGACATCGGCAACGGCTCGCATGGCCTTAGCCTCATCAACGACTCCAAGTTCGGCTACGACGCCGTCGGAAACCTGCTCCGGCTTACCCTGCTCCGGTCGCCTAAGTGGCCCGACCCCGATGCCGACATGGGGCACCACCACTTCCATTACGCTCTCTATCCACATACCGGCACCTGGAAAGACGCGCTCACCATCCGCCACGGCTTCGAGTACAACTACCCGCTGCAGGCGGTCGTCACTACCGCTCACTCCGGCTTGTTACCCGCTGAACACTCTTTCGCTTCGGTCACGCCGGAGAACGTCGTGCTCACCGCCGTCAAAAAGGCTGAAGACGCCAAGGGCCTCATCTTCCGCGCCTACGAGTGGGCAGGCAAGGACTCGACCGTCGAATTTCACGTTCCGCCCGGCGCCACCTCGGCCACCGTCACCAACATGATGGAGACGCCCGAGGGCAGCCCGCTCTCCGTAACCGGTGACGTGGTCAAAGCTCCCATCCACCCCTACGAAATCCTCACCATCCGCGTCGACTACCCCAACGGCGGCCCAAAAGAATAGCCACCAGACAGAGGAAGGGCAAGAATAGGCAATGAGAGCAGAGAGGGCGCGGGCATCTTCCGCCCCCTTTCTGTTTTCAGGTCGGCGGGTGCATTTGCTACTCTACTTTTAAGGAGTCCTGGCTCATGGACATCACTTCCCCGTTCGTCGTTGTTCCCGTCATCATCGCCGTTTTCTTCACCTGCATCCTGTGGGGTACCAGCACCAAAGAAGACGGGCACTCCGCGCATTAACCCACCGCGAGACCCGCCTTACAGCCCCTTTACCGCAGCCGCACCAGCACGACTCCCTGTCGCGGAATCGATAATTCAATACTGGCGGCGCCCTCCTTTACAACGACACGGTGATCCGCGACCGTCTGCAGCGCTCCCGCCTTCTCCAATTGCTCCACCTGTTCCGCGCTCGGGTGCGCGGGGCTGCCCATCTGCTGCCATGCCAGGTGGGCATTGCTGTGCGTCGCATCCATGCGGAACTCCTCTTCCACCACTGCTTTGCCGCGAAGCCCATCCACGGCTAGTAGAACTGAGGCAGGCGGCGCCTCCACATCCGCATCGTGATAATTCCAAAGCAGCACATCCACTTCGCGGCCGTTGCGCGTCGCCACCGCATTCACGTCCGAAGCCCTTGTAACGCTGTTCTCAACCACCTGCTCCAGCGGCAGCGCTCCGCTGCTTTCGGCGGCCACCCAAGACCCGCAAGATCCGGCCTCGCAGCGCCCTGCCCCCAGCTTCCCGAACATCCTGAAGGCATTCAGCACCGGCTTATCGATCCCGTCTGTGGCCAGGGCACGAAATCCGGCAAACGCGGGTTCATCTTCGAACTCAAAAGCCCACGTCACCGCCCCCTCAACCTGCAACCCATACTTCCGCGCCAATTCATAGGTGCGCATCGTGGCTTCCGTCACGCTCGCCCCGTACAGCGGCCCATTGCGATAACCGTTGCGCGGATCGAGGCACGCTCCGCACCCCTCGGGGTCGCTCTCGCCCAGAATGATCGGCGTGTGCCTCCACTCCGGATAGCTCGACACCACTTTCAGCCCACGCTCCACCGCCCGCAATTGCGTGGCGACACTCATCACCACCCACCCCTGCGACGAAGACCTGTCGCCGGGGACCCCGGCCACATGCCCATCCACAAATGCCGGCTTGCCCTTGGGGTGATAGCTGATGAAATCGAGTGGTGCGCCCACCCCGCCGGTCGCGGCATTCTTCCCGTGAGCGCAATGCTCCAGAAACTGCCGAAGAAACGGCTCGGAATGGTCGCTCAAACCCGTCGCTTCGGGCCCGCCAATCTTTGCGCCAGGCAGTGCTTTGCGGATCGCATCAGCCGTGAGGTCATAGAGCCGGTCATACTCTTCCGGCGTGCCATGCCAGTAGGCGATGTCCGGCTCGTTCCACACCTCCCAGAGCCACGTGCTTGTCTGGTCGCCGTAGCGTTCGCGCAGGTGAGTCGCGTACGCCAGCACCAGCTTCGACCACTTGGCCTCGTCGTTCGGCGGATAGCTCCATCCTGTAAAAACGTCGCCCTTGGGAAAGCTGTGGCGATAGGGCTCCGGATGCGTTGAAAGCGCCTCCGGCATGAATCCGATCTCAACCAGGGGCCGCACATGCGCGCCCACCAGCGCGTCGAAGATCCGGTCGGTAATCGCGAAGTCATAAACCGGTGTCCCATCCGCCCGCTCGGTGTAGACATTCGTCGAACCCCACTTCAACGACCCCTCGCCGTTGCCCGTGGTCAGCAGGTTGTGGGGGCGAAAGTAAACCGAGACTGGGCTGAGCGCCGACAATTCTCCCAGGAGCTTTTTGCCGTTTGCTGCGTAGAGGTAGTTTGGCTCGTCCGCGCCAAAGTAGTTCCAGATAGGCGTATAGGGCGCGGTCGGCCGGTCGGCATGCACCTGCACCCGAATTGGTGTCGCCTCCGAACCCTGCGGTTGAGGCGCCTGGCCCAGACCCAAAACCGGAACGCAAAGTAAAGCGGCCAGAAAAACCTCACGGGTCTTCAGCCGGGATTTCAGTGCGAGTTCAAGCACGGCGCAAAGGAAAGAGTAGGCATTCAACATTTCTTTTATGCTCTGGGTTGATGATTGTAACGCGAGACGCTTCGCTGTTTGAGAATCCGGTGGATCCGGAGTTTCTGACCGGTATTAGATTCGCCTCGAATTTTCGCACGTCCTCCCTTTGTGTGACGACCACACTGAAGATGGACGGGCACGGATTGTTACAGCATCACAGTCGTACAGTTTCACAGCGGATTTTTGCGGATTTTTGAGATAAGTCATTGAAGATAAAACATTTTAACGTGAAAAATAGTGACATTTGCTTGCATATACCAGCGTTTTTGCGCACATTTGCTATGCATTTGCGCGCCCTGGTTGCGCGAAGGAACCGATGTTCATCTGTTGTGGTCAAGGCACAGTTCTCATGACGGCTTTTTGGGATCAGGTCTCCGCGCCGCGCGAGTTTTAACTTTGTTGCTTATGAGTATGAGCCGGCGGGAGAATTAATCTGCAAACCGAAATGAACGATTTGGACCGGAAGTGAATCAAGGGGAGATGAAGTCGCAATCTGGGCGAGAAAGAACACCCGACCCTCCGATTCCAGATCGATAACTGAAAAGGGCCAAGTGAAGGGACCGCGGCGCATCGAGCGCAACGGCCCTCCGGTTTCTGAATCGCGACTTCTGTTTAGTTGTGATCCTGCTTATCGTTCTTTTTCTCGTCCTTCTTGTCGCCTTTGTTCTGCTTCTGCGTGTCCTGCCGATTCGGCTGCGCCGGAGCAGAAGCCTGCCTGCCCGCAGAAGGAGGTGGGGCTGCAGGCCTTCCCGAAGGCTCCGGTGGCGCTGGCCGTCCCTGGGGCTGATTATTCGCGGGGGGCTGGTTTGGAGCACCGTACTGCCGATATGCGGGTGGAGGTGCGGGCTTTCCGGCCGGTGGCGCCTGTTGTGGAGGAGCTGATGGGGTCGGGCTCGGCCGGTTCTGGTTCGGATAACCCTCTTGCTGGCCCGCTGGCGGAGGTACAGGCCTACCAGTCGGCCGCACTCCCGCTCCCGGTTGTGGGCCAGGCTGACCGTACGGGTTATTCTGCGGTGGGTTGGGATTCCCTTCATGCTGGCCGTTGGGTGGAGGTATCGGCCTTCCGTTCGGCCGCACCCCTGGTGCCAGTGGCTGCCGGCCGGGCTGACCATTCAGGTTATTCTGCGGTGGCGGGTTCGGATTCCCTTCGTGCTGTCCGTTCGGCGGGGGTATGGGCCTACCGTTCGGTTGCACTCCCTGCGCTGGAGGTTGGCCGCCAGCCGGCTGGCCGTATGAATGATTCCCCGGCTGCTGGTTCGGATAACCCTGTTGCGCGCCGTTACTCGGGGCGACGGGCCGGCCCGCTGGATTTGGCTGCATCCCGCCCGAAGGCTGGAATCGGCTTCCCTGGGGAGGAGCCACTACCGTACGACCGGGGAGCGTTCTCATGGTTTCCATTGGCCGAACTGGCGGCGGCTGCGGATGCGCTCCGGGTCTCGAGGTAATCTGCATGCCCTGCTGATTGATGAATACCGGCCGGGCACCTGTCACGGGAACGGGGTGGGCCGTGGGCCGCGATATAAAGGACTGCCGCGTCACCGGAGCCGGCCGATCCACCACCTGTACGTGATCAAATTGCCGCCTGTCCACCGCGACACTGGCCCGCTGTACTCCACGCCCTGCCGCAAAATCGTCCTGCCGCATGGCTGAAACACCAATGGAGCGATTGACGTAAGTAATGTTGGTCACGTTTGTCACGTTCACGACGTTCACATATGTGGTCTGCACGTGGACGACACGGCTTTCATGAATATTGGAGATGTTTACCCTGTCAATATAACGCGGGCTGCATTTGTACCAGGGACGGTACGCCTCGCCGGGACCCAGGGGGAACCATGCGGAGACGCCTACACCTCCAACCTGGATACCCCCGGCAAACACCACCAGCGCCGGAGACCACACTGGATGCTGCTCGCGCGGTCCCGGCACCCAACCCCACCGTCCGCGATAGGAGACCCAGCGGCCATAGTGGAAGGGCGCATAGCCCCACGGCTCATCCTCAACCCAGACCCAGCCCCAAGGATCGCGGTTAATCCAATGGCCGTTGTGATAGGGTTCCCAATCTGCCTGCACATTGCGCGGGAACCAGATAGGCCCGTAGTCGCTGTCGGGCATCCACTCACCGTTGGCATCCAGTTCGGCCGCGCCGTCGACCTCCGGACTTACATATCGGTAGGAGACGGAGTTGATGATTTGCTGGTCACGTACCCGGGACCATGCGTCCAGGTCGTCAGGCCCATTCGCCTGCAGCCACTGCGGGTACACGGGGTTTGTGCCGGCCAACTCGAGTGACTGCCAATTGCTGATAGGCTGTCCGAAATTGCCGGCTCCCGACACAAAAAGATTGCTCCCAAGACTGGTAAAGATCGAGGCGCCCTGGTCCGGCAGGCTGTCGACGCGGAACTCGCCTGCCTGTTCGAGTCGAGCATCTCCATTAGGCGTACTCAAGTCCAGGCTCTGCCCCTGCCACAGCCCGAAAGAGCGCACATGCACCGAGCCTTGCGCCACCCCGAATGAGACTTCATTCTCGTCATCATCGACCAGCGTAACGTCGGTGTTTGGCCCGATCCGCAGATACGATTGCCCCACCTGAATCTCAACCCGCCCGTCCTGATCGGTAAAAACACGGTCGCCGGGTCCGATGGGAAGATTCGGATAGGCCTGCCCCCAATCGTCTGACCCTGCCGGTTGAATGGAGACCGTGCCGGATGTTGTCGAAATGCGCCCCGCCTGATCGGGCGGGTCATCCTGCGCGAATGAGAAGAGGGAAGCGAACGCAAAGACGGTCGCACCGGCTGCCTCGAGGCGCAAATTCCGCGTGGAAATCAGATTCAGAAAACGCATAAGCGTATTTCCTTTCTTGCAGATCCGAGTTCTATCCACCTCGCACTTCGTCCATGCGGGGCGCGGGAAACTGAAAGTCGTTGATCGTGCAATTTTCAGTTTGTCATTGACGCGCGCTACTTTCGCCTCTTTCTACTGAGGGCGATCATGCAGATGCTAACCCCTCAACCCCACGAAAGTAGTAAAAAGGTGTTGCCGTATTGGTGTCGATTCAAGGAACCTCTACGAAGAGATTGCCGTATTACACGGCATGGGGGCGATAGCCATGTTGCGGAAATCAATGATTCTGTGGGCAGGCTTGGCGTTGGCAGCGGGACTCACAGGATGCAGAGTTCACGTTGACAAGGATGCCAATGGAGAGGAAAAGAAAGTCCAGATTGACACACCCTTTGGCGGCGTCCACGTGAATACTGACCAGACCACGGCCTCTGATCTTGGCCTTCCGGCTTATCCCGGCGCTGAGATCGTGCGCGACAAAGATCATGACAAGTCCGCCGACGTGCATATGGGCTTCGGCGAATGGCAATTGCGGGTGCGTGCGGTCAGCTACGCCACCCCGGATCCCCAGGACAAGGTCGTCGCATTCTATAAGAAGTCCCTCGGCCGTTATGGCGATGTGATTACCTGCCAGGGGCATACTGCGGTCGGCTCTCCAGCGGCAACTACTGAAGGATTGACTTGCGCTGACGATGGCAAGAGCACCAAGGTACAAATCGACAACAAGGACTACGGCGTCAACAAGAATGGGCTCCAGTTGAAAGCCGGCTCCAGACGGCACCAGCACATCGTGGGCTTTGAAGATCCAGAGAACGGCAAAACCCGATTCGCGCTCGTCGCTCTCGACCTGCCTGCCGGGCTCGATAATGACGGCGACAAAAGTGACTAGAAACGAACTGGCCTGATTCACGAAATGAACCGGCTCCGCGAAATGTTTAGGCGGCAGGGATGGTGGATCGCCTAAAATTCCACCAACCGCAATAAACCTTTTGCCCGGAGCCGTTTCTCACATGCCAAACAAAATCGTCCGCCTTATCCCGGCGGCCCTGCTTTTCGCGTCGGTTGCGCTTTACGCTGCCGATAAGGCAAAGCCTGTCGCATCCGCGTCTCCTGATCCGTATGCCGAGGTACAACCCGCTACCGAATCGCTGGACCTCAATATGTATCAGCGAATTCGCGAAGAGGGCATCAACCACTCGCATGTGATGGAGTTTGCCTCCGCATTGATGGATGGCATTGGCCCCCGTTTGACCGGCTCGCCGAACCTGGAGAAGGCCAACGAGTGGACTCGTGACACGCTCACAAAGATCGGCCTCGAAAACGCGCACCTTGAAGACTGGGGCGAATTCGGCTCCGGCTGGCAACAGCTAAACACCTGGGTGCGCATGATCACACCCGACACTGCCGTGCTGATTGCGCAGGCTACCCCTTGGTCACCCTCGACCGCAGGCCCGGTCACCGGCGATGTCGTCTTCGTCAGCATCAAGGAAGAAGGCGATCTCGAAAAGTACAAAGGCAAGCTGGCCGGAAAGATCGTCCTCTATGGTCCCATGCGCGAAGTTCCCCCCGTCGACAAGGCGCTCTTTAGTCGCGACACCGAAAAGGATCTGGAAGAAATCGCGGAATTTCCGGTCGGTGCCGATTCGGGCGGAATGTCGCCGGAGATGCAGGCTCGCATTCGAGCATATATTGAGCGCCAGAAGCTGATCGACAAGGTGGCCCAATTCTTCTACGACGAGAAGGTTGCCGCGGTCATCGAGCCCAGCCGCGATGCCAAAAATGGCGGCGGTTCAGGCGGAACCATCTTCGACGATAACGGCGTCACCCTGGGCCGTGCCCCATATCTCGCCGAAAAGCGGGTCAAGGTCCCGGTTGCCGTAGCGGCCATCGAGAGTTACGGACGCCTCTATCGCCTTACACAGGCGCATGTGCCTGTCAGCGTGCAAATCGACATTGAAACGAAATTTACCGGCGATCACCAACACGGCTTCAACACCATCGCCGAGATCCCAGGAACCGATCCGAAATTAAAGGACGAAGTCGTCATGCTCGGCGGCCATTTGGACAGTTGGATCGCCGGCACCGGTGCCACGGACAACGGCGCTGGAACCGTCGTGGCCATGGAAGCGGTGCGCATCCTCGAAGCACTGGGCGTGAAGCCGCGGCGCACGATTCGCATCGCACTCTGGACCGGCGAAGAGCAGGGCATTTTTGGCTCCAGAGGCTATGTGAAGCAGCACTTTGGCTTCGCCCCGCTCTCCACCGCGCCGGATCAGGTCGCGCTGCCGGAGTATCTGCGAAGGGCTGGCGGCCCACTTGAAGTGAAGCCGGAGCAGAAGTTCATCTCTGCTTATTTCAACGTGGATAATGGTACCGGCAAAATCCGCGGTATCTACTTGCAGGGCAACGCAGCGATCGCGCCCATCTTTGCCCAATGGATGGCCCCGCTGAAAGACCTTGGCGTGACCACGCTGACCATGCGCAATACCGGCGGCACAGATCACTTGAGCTTCGATGCTGTGGGAATTCCGGGCTTTCAGTTTATCCAGGACGATTTGGACTACGAGACCCGTACCCACCATTCCAACGAAGACGTGGTCGAGCGCCTCCAGCCCTCGGATCTGAAGCAGATTGCCACCGTTGAAGCCATCTTCGTCTATAACGCCGCGCAGCGGGACCAGATGCTGCCGCGCAAACCGCTGCCCCAGCCGGACCAGGAAGAAAAACGTCTTGCTCCGCTTGAGGGGATCTTTCCCGGCTCAGCTTCACCGGCTGAAACTGAGAAGCCAAAATAACTTCAAGAAATGAAAAATATGGCTTCGGTTCACGTAGCCACCGCACCGAGGCGGTTTGGGTCGCGGCATGTCTCGATACCGCCGCGTAGGTATTCAGATTGCGCAGAACGATGTATACGATTACATTGCTTGGAGGTGAAAAATACCATGCCTTCCTGCTCTCTGTTTCGCTCCTTTGCTCGCCTTCTTGCCTTCGTCCTGTTCAGTTTCGCGGCACTTCCCTCGGCTCTTTCAGTCGAAGCTCCCCGCATCGTGCAGAAGGACGGCCGCTATGCATTATTCGTCGAGGGCCGTCCCTACCTGGTCCTGGGAGGCCAGATTCACAACTCCAGCGCCTGGCCCAGCGAATTGCCTCAGGTCTGGCAATCGATGGCTGCACTTCATGCGAACACCGTCGAAGCACCCGTCTACTGGGAACAGCTCGAAGCCCAGGAGGGCCACTTCGATTTCACCAACGTAGATCAAATCATCGAGGGGGCCCGAGCCCACCAACTTCATGTGGTTCTCCTGTGGTTCGGGACCTGGAAGAACGGCAATAACCACTATGCCCCAGCCTGGGTGAACACCGACACCAAGCGATTTCCACGCATCATCAGGCCCGACGGCGAGCCGATCGACGTGCTTTCGCCCCTTTCCCGGAACAACCTCGAAGCGGACAAAGCTGCATTCGTCGCCCTGATGCATCATCTGAAGGAAATTGATAATGAGCAGCACACCGTACTCATGATCCAGGTGGAGAATGAGTCAGGCAACATCGGTAGCGTCCGGGACTTCTCCCCAGATGCCAATCGGGAGTTCGCCGCAGCAGTGCCGGGCGATCTTTTGGCCGCTGCTCACAAACAGCCCGGCACTTGGTCCCAGGTCTTCGGGGCCGAAGCCAATGAGACGTTTCAGGCCTATCACCAGGCAAAGTACATCAATGACATCGCCGCTGCCGGCAAAGCCGAGTTCTCCATCCCGTACTACATCAATGTGTGGATCGACTATCCGGCTGCTCAGCTGCCGCAAAGGCAGATCGATTTGCCCGGTATCGGATACCCCAGCGGCGGTGCGGTGCAGAAGCTCGTAGGCCTTTGGCGCACGTTGGCACCCTCCATCGACTTGATTGGTCCGGACATCTACACTGACGATTCACCTTTCTATCGCGAGACGATGGGCATCTATCACCGGTCAGACAACCCTCTCTGGATCCCCGAAACCGGCCGCGGTGACAGCTTTGCCAAGTTCTTCATTTACGCCCTTGGAGAGGGAGCCATCGGCTTTTCACCCTTCGGCGTCGACCAGACGGGATGGAACATCCTTGGCGACCAACCATGGAAGGCTCACTCCAGAAACTTCGCCCTGATTGCGCCCATGGACCGCGAGATCGCAAGTCTTGAGTTTGATGGGAAGGTCAAGACCGCTGTCGAGGAGCCTGGCCAGGCAACCCAGGAGCTGGACTTCGGCGGATGGCAAGCAACAGTGGCCTATGGTTTCCCGCAGTCCGATGGCCGCCGGGCCCCAGGCACGAAAGATGCTCACGCCGCTGCGGTCGTCGCGCAAACTGGCCCCGATGAGTTTCTCGTGACAGGCATCGATGCCAGCGTGGTCTTCCATCTTCCCGGGAAACAACCATGGATTCGCAGTCAGATCGTCTCCGCGGAGCAGGGAACCTATGAAGATGGCGTTTGGAAGCCGCTCCGGCTTTGGAACGGCGATGAAACGGATAGGGGCCTCTGCTTCCATGAGAGCCCTATCGTTGTGCGCGTGCGGATGGCGCAGTTCTAGCATCACAGAACTCAAAACGCCTGCAGGCAATTCGGGTCAGCGACGCTGGAGCGTGGTCCGCCATTGCTCCGGAGATCTCTGACTCTGCTACACTGAACCGAGCGCATCAAGCGGGGAAACGCACCAGGCCGCGCCCGGAGATGCGCTCTTCAACACATGTTCGGGGAGTGGCTCAGCCTGGTAGAGCACCTGGTTCGGGACCAGGGGGTCGGAGGTTCAAATCCTCTCTCCCCGACCATTCTTTCTCACCTGCAATCAATGACTTAAGCCGCTTTCTGACCCTCGTCATTTTCCTCATTTTTCGGTACATTCGGTACGTTCGGTACAACTGAGGGCAATTCAAAGCCGAAACCGCACTTCTCGGCCCACTCTTTGCGGAACTTCACATCCTCTTTGATCTTGTCGTAGAGATCGCCCATACTCTCATCTGCATGCCCCATCCAAAAATTCCGTAGACCCTCGGGGCAGGCTGTGCGGTTCCGGAGGTGAGTGTTCCGGAACCGTCTGAACGCATGGCTGCCGGCCTTGTGGGTGCCGGTAAGTGAGTTGATGAACCCCAGTTGCTTCAGCGCCGGATGAAGGTGCCGGCGA
>OBLW0100000564.1_pt1 | contig 31501 bp, 23 predicted proteins | sample 1520161 | NCBI WGS metagenome assembly OBLW01 (sample SAMEA3539309, study PRJEB22396) | soil metagenome | biome: tundra; feature: field; material: soil | place: USA | collected 2010-05 | depth 0.15 m
CCCTCCAGCAGACGGACGTTGGCTTCCTGATCGTCAACCACCAGGATTCTGGCGTTCAGAATGTCGGCTAAACTGACCATGACCTTCGTCCCGATTTACTTGGCATGACCCGCCTCTTGTCGAGCGAATTCCAGTGCTGCGTCCAGCGTCTGCATGAATTCATTGATCTTGATTGGTTTGGTGAGATACCGGAAGAATCCCGCTTGCAGGCCCTTGGCCGATACCTGACGATACAGAACCGGGAGGCCAGCCCTGGACTGCATGCTCTCCAGATAGGCGTACGAGTAATGGAATTGCGAATCGGCGTCACCATCTTGCCGCCGATGCCTTCGAGACGGTGCGTCCCCCGGTCTGCGCGGCGCAGGTTCCATTCACTAATCCGTCAAGGAGCGGAGCACCTGTTCGGAGATGGGCCGGAACAATTGCCGTTCCACTTCGCTCGGTTTGCGATCGGGAACTTCGGTGGCGGCGCCCAGTTCCGCTTCATGTTGCATGCGATCCATCGCGACAAGCATGTCCGGGTTGTATTGGGCGCTGCGCCGCATTTCGCCGAGAGCGTCCGCCGCCGAACGGCCTATACTCGTCAGGCGGTCGAAATCCAGCGCTACATGGAGCAATTGAGCCCCCAATTCAACTACGTAGCTTCCTGGCTGGAAACCGCCCGTGCCAAAGGAGGCATCATGCTGACACCCGATTATCTGCGAGACGGCCTGGAGTCTGGGAATCTTCTCCAGTAAGCTCTGGCCCACTTGTGCGTGCGAGACCATCTGAGCCGTTTCCGCGGTGGAAAGCTTCTCACCCGCGTCGTATTTCCGCAACACCGCCGGATCGACGGAGATACACCCGATTTGCGACAGCATGGCGGCCGCCTCGAACTGCCATGAGTCAGGGAGTTTCATTTCCCGAGCGATCGTCTGCACGTGCCGGCTCGCGCGCCAGGCCCGGCCGAATGCAGCCGGCTGGGTCACGGCGAGGATCTCGACCAGCACTCCGATCGTGCTCATCAAAGTTTCTTGCAGGACATCCCGCTCGCTAATCACCAGGCGATGCTGATCCAGCGCGGCATCCAGCGTCTTCGTGAGAAGCTCGTCCGGACACGGCTTCGTGAGGAATCGGAATACGCTGCCCTCGTTGACGGCGGCAATCGCCGTGCCGAGATCCGCTTGTCCGGTGAGAAGGATGCGGACGGTTTCGGGAGAGGTTTCCTTCACTTTGCCTAGGAGTTCGATGCCGTTCATGCCGGGCATCTTCATATCCGAAACCACCACCGCGTAGGAAGTTCCGGCGATGGCTTCCAGAGCCTCTGCCGCACTGCCTGCAATCTCGATCTGGTAACTCTTGTGGAGGCTCCGCTGTAAAGCGGTGACCACCCGAATATCATCATCGACAAGCAGGATCGTTTCCATTAAGGCCTCCTTTGACGTCCCGCCAGAATGCGCCGCATCCGCAGGTTAGTAATACAGTGATAACTAACGTAACTATGATTTAACTGGCGCCCGGGACTGCGTTAGTTAGTCCTCGTGCAAGGCGAGTGTGCGCCTTGGCGGAGCATTAAGCAATCATTAATTCTTAGTTCTTTCAACGAAGGGTTTTTTGAGGGTATATCCTTTAGCCAACCGTTTCGGTTGGGCCGCTGGATGGTCTGAAATCCAGGGAACGACTGGTTGGAAGGCGAAAGCGCCGGCCCCAATTTCTGCCGCGCCGAAACGGTGGGTTAGAGGCGCCGGTCAGCAGCTAATCCTCGCGCAAGGCGGAGACGGGATCGGTGCGCATGGCGCGCAGAGCGGGGAAGGCGCTGGCGGCGAACGCCACGCCCAGCAATGCCGCGGTGGCGGCGGCCAGCGTGACGGGGTCGCTGGGGCCGATGCCGAATAAGAGCGACGCGACGATGGGGCGCATCGCCAGGCACCCGGCGAGCCCGAGCGCGGCGCCGATGGCGGACAAGCGTATCGCGCGCCCGGTGATCATACGGAACACGCTCAGCGGCTGCGCGCCCAGAGCCATGCGAATGCCGATTTCCCCACGGCCGGCGGCGACCAGGTACGAAAGCACGCTATAAAGGCCCACCGCAGCCAGTAGCAGCGCCAGCGCGGCGAACCCGCCCAGCACCTGCATTTGAAAGCGCTGCCGCGCCACGGATTCGGCCATTTGCGCGTCCATGGTCTTGAACTCCACTGCGATTTCGTGGTCCACGGCGGCAACGGCCGAGCGCACCGCACTGGCCAAGCCGGCGGGAGCGAGCGGTATACGAATCATCAGCGCCGGTTGCAGCAGGCGGTTAGCCTGTGTGTAGCAGACGTAGGCCTGCGGCATGGTGGGCTCCGTGAGGCTGCTCTGGCGCACATCCGCCGCGACGCCCACGACGGTCAACCAGGGTGCGTCTTTTTCATACATGCTGTCGAACTGAATGCGGTCGCCCAGAGGGCTGCGGCCGGGCCAGTAGCGGCGCGCCATTTCGGAGCTGACGATGGCAACTCCACCACTCCCTGTGGTATCGGCATCGGTGAAATCGCGGCCGCTCACGATGGGAATGCGCAGGGCGCGAAGATAGCCGGCGCTAATTACGGTGTAGTCCGCGTCCGCGTCATCGGGAAGCTTGCGTCCCTCGACCTTGAAGGAGCCATCGCTGCAGCAGTCGCCCAGTGGAGGAGTGTCGGTAGTGCCGGCGGCTTGCACGCCGGGGATGGCGCGCACGCGCGCCAGCAGGTTGGCGTACTCCGCCCGTAACCGCGGCACATCCTTGTCGTCACCCGTGGAAGCAAACGAGAGCGCGGCGGTCAGCACGTGATCGGCGCGGAAGCCCGGATCGACAACGCGCAGCCGGAGGAAGCTGTTGACCAACAGGCCGGCGCCGGCCAGCAGGACCAGAGAGAGGCACACCTCGGAAACCACCAGGGCCGACTGCGTCCGGTGCGCCCGCCTGCCCGCGGTGTAAGTGCGGGAGCCTCCCTTGATTGCTTCGTTCATATTCATGCGGGCGGCGCGCCAGGCGGGGAGCAGCCCGAAGAGTACGCCGGTGGCGGCTGTGATGGCGAGCGCGAAGATCATGACTCCCATGTCGATGCGGATGTCTGCCGCGCGCGGCACTTCGGCCGGCAGCAAGGCCTTCAACAGGTCCATGGACCACAGCGCCAGCAGCAGACCGCCGGCGCCGCCCGCCAAGGCCAGTACCAGGCTTTCCGTCAACATCTGGCGAAACAGGCGCGCGTGGCCGGCGCCCAAGGCGCGCCGCACCGCCAGCTCGCGGGCCCGCGCCGTCACACGCACCAACAGAAGATTGGCTACATTTACGCAAACGATCAACAGCAAGAAACCAACTGCGCCGAACAGCACCAGCAGCGCCGGCCGTACCTTGCCGACGATATGCGCGTTGAGCGAAACAATCGAAACGTCCTTACTCATGAAAGGACCGGGCTCCTGGAGGTACAGCCGGTGCATGATCGCGCCCAGTTCGCTCTGAGCCCGGGCGATACTAGCGCCCGGCCGCAGCCTGCCGATCACCCGGAAGTTGTGCGCGGTGCGGCTGGGCGTGGCCTCGCCCAGAGCAGTCACCGACAGCCAGATTTCGGTCTTGGGCGGATAACTGAAGCCGCGCGGCATCACGCCGATGACGGTCACGGGATAACCACTGATTCGCAGGGAGCGGCCGACGATTTTCGGGTCGCCGCCGTAAGCGCGTTGCCATAAACCGTAACCGAGGATGACGCGCAGAGGAGCGCCGGCGATCTGCTCGCTTGGCAGAAAGGCCCGGCCCAGCTCCGGTTGAACGCCCAGCACGTCAAAGAATCCAGGCGTGACCGAGGCCGCGAAGGTGCGCTGCGGCCGGTCGCCGCCGGTGTTGACATCGTCCAATCCGTAGGCCGCCATGGCGCTGAAGCTGCGGTTTTGCGCGTTCCAGTCCTCGAAGTTCGGATACGCGACGGGTCTGGGGAAGCCGTCGCTCGATTCCGCGATCCATGTCAGCCGGCCGGCCTGCGGGTACGGCAGGGGGTTCAGTAACACCGCTTTGACGACGCTAAACAGGCTGACGCCGGCGCCGACGCCCAGCGCGACCGTGAGAATCGAAACCACGGTCAGACTGGGAACTCGGCGCAGCGCGCGCAGGGCTTGACGCAGATCTCTCAGCATAATTAGGCGAAGCGTGCAAGTGGCGTGCCACACCGGGTGCGCCGCTGGGGAAGCCGGTCGGCTGCCGGCGGGCGCGTGGGGACGCCACTAAATGTTGTCTTTTCTTGCGGCGAGGCTGGAAGGTTGCGGGGCACGCCGCGGCGGTTCCAGTGAGAGCCGGCGCGCGGGCCTGCGCCCGGCTGTTCGTTTTTGGGAACCGGCGATCACGCCGCGCGCCATGCGGCTCCAGGGCTGCTATGCTGGCGGGAGCGGAGCCTCCCATGAGCAAGAAGGTGCTGATCGTCACCGGAGATGGCGGAGACGGCTATGAAGCCCTCTACGCCTACCACCGTTTCCAGGAAGCCCGCTGGGAGCCCGTGGTGGCGGCGCCATCGCGCAGACCTCTGCACCTGGTCTTCTTCGACGCCGAGCCCGGCTGGGAAACTTACGTCGAACGCCCGGGGCCGCGCCTGGATGCCGACGTCGTGATTGCCGCGGTCGCGGCCAGCGAATTCGGCGCGCTGTTGTTCCCGGGAGGCCGCGCTCCAGAGTATCTGCGCAACGATCCCGACGTGCTCGAACTGGTGCGCGATTTCGCCGCGCAGGGCAAATGCATCTGCGCCGTCGGCCACGGCATTCAGGTGCTGGCCGCGGTCGGACTGACCAAGGGCCGCACCGTCACCTGCCACGCCAACGTGCGCATTGAAGTGGAGCGCAGCGGCGGCATCTTCAGCCCCCAGCCGGCGGTTCGCGATGGTAATCTCGTCACCGCCCAATCCTGGCGCGCCCACCCCGAGTTCTACCGCGAGATCTTCACCGTTCTGGGATAGCCGCCGTGGCGCACGCAGTCTTGCGTGCAGGGTCGAGTGTCGTCTCGACCTGTCTTCGCCCCGGAGAACCAAATAAGTCGCAAGAATGCCGACCTTGCACGCAAGACTGCGCGCGCCACGGCGGCAACCGGGGTTGCCGCGTGATACTATTCCGGCTGAGTCGGCACAGGAGCAAGTGGTATGCGGAAACCGTCCCGCCGTTCGTTTCTCGCCGGAGCCGTGCTGGGCACTGCCGGCTGCCGCCGGGATACAGGAGCGCGGCTGGCGCTGACGGGCGAGGAGGCGCGCACACTGGACGCGATCTGCGATCGGTTGATTCCCGCCGACCAGGACCCGGGCGCGGCGGCGACTGGCGCTGTAGTGTTCATCGACCGCCAACTGGCCGGTCCGTACGCCCGTTACCGGCGCGCTTACCGCGAAGGCCTGGCGCGCGCCGCCGCTCTCAGCCGCAAGATGTTTGGCAAGCCATTGAACGAACTCACAGGCGATCGGCGGCTGGCCGTGGTCACCCGCCTCGAAAGAGACGCGCGGCCGTTCTTCGAGATGGTGCTGGCCCACACCATGCAGGGCTTTTACGGCAGCCCGCGGCACGGCGGCAACCGCGATTACGCGAGCTGGCGAATGCTGCGCGTGCCGGCTTCGCCGGTGCGCGGGCGCATCCTATACGATCTGCGCCAAGGGAAGGAGTCATAGCCGTGGCGCTCGATCCGGTGGATGCGGTGGTGATTGGGGCGGGCGCCGGCGGCGGCGTCATCGCCAAGGAACTGGCCTGCGCCGGCATGCGCGTGGTGCTGCTCGAGCGGGGACGCTGGATAACCGCGTGGGACGATCACAAGGACGACCTGAGGAACCAGCGCACCAGCGTACTGGGAGCGCCGTTCGGGCCCGATGACGAGCGCAATCCGCGAGTGGCCGTGGACCGCCGCGGGCGCGAGCTGGTTGTGCTGCCGAGCGATGGCGCTTACTCGAACAACGCCGCGTGCGTGGGCAGCGGCACGGTAAGCTACGGCGCGATGGCCTGGCGGTACATGGCGCAGGACTTCCGCATGAAGTCCATTTATGGATGCCCGCCGGGAAGCACGCTCGACGATTGGCCGATCACCTACGACGACCTGGAACCGTTCTACGAAAAAGCCGAGTGGGAGATGGGCGTCTCGGGCGATGTCGCGCCCGATCCGTTTCACGCGCCGCGGCGGCGCGGCCTGCCGATGCCGGCGCTACCGCCGAACCGCGAATACGAAATTCTGAAGCCGGCGGCGCTGCGCAAGGGCTGGCATCCTTTCGACATTCCGATGCTGCGCAACAGCGTACCCTATAATGGCCGCGGGCCGTGCATGCGGTGCCGCTGGTGCGTGGGGTTCGCCTGCGAAGTCAACGCCAAGAACGGCACGCAAAACACGGTGATTCCCACCGCCATGGCGACTGGCCTGTGCGAACTGCGCACCGATGCGATGGCGCGGGAGATTGTGCTGGATGCGCGCGGACACGCGACCGCGGTGACCTACTTCGACGCTGGCAGCCACCTGCAGACGCAGCCGGCGCGGCTGGTGGTGGTGAGCGCGGGCGCCATCGAAACCGCGCGCCTGCTGCTGAATTCGAAGAGCCGATTGCATCCCAACGGCCTGGGGAACCGCTACGACTGGGTGGGCCGCAACCTGCAAGGGCACGCCTATCCGCGCGCCGTGGGGCTGTTCGATCACGACACTTACGACGATGTGGGACCGGGGGCCAGCATCGCCATCTGCGATTTCAATCACGGCAATCCGGGTTTGCGCGGCGGCGCCATGCTGGCCAACGAATTCATCCGGCTGCCGATCCAGTTCACCGGAATGACACCGCCGGATACGCCGCGGTGGGGTCACGAGCACAAGGATTACATGCGCCAGTTCTACCGCCGCTCGATTGCGGTGATGGGTCCGGTGCAGGAGATGCCGGTGTTTGAGGCGCGGGCGGAACTGGATCCGCGGGTGAAGGATTTCTGGGGCATTCCGGTGGCGCGGCTTTCCGGCGGGCGCCATCCGCATAGCGTGGAAGTGGCGCGCGCCGTGGTAGTGAAAGCGGCCGAATGGCTGCAGGAGGCCGGCGCCATTCGCACGTGGACCAACGTGCCCGGCCTGGACCTGAGCGGCGGCCAGCACCAGGCGGGCACCTGCCGCATGGGGAACGATCCGCGGTCGAGCGTGGTGGACCGCAATTGCCGCATCCACGAAGCCGACAACATCTATCTGGCCGATGCCAGCGTGCACGTCACTAACGGCGGGTTTAATCCCGCGCTAACCATATTGGCCAATGCGTACCGCGTGGCGGCGGCCATCGTCAAGGAGCGGCGCGCATGAAGTACTGGCTTGCCGCGCTGGCCGTGATCGCGATTGCGGTGGCGATCGTCTATCCGCATATGCGTCCCAAGCCGCAGACCGTGGGGTATTGCGGGGACTGCCACGAAATGGGCGATTCGAGCGCGGCGTGGCTGGGCTCGGCGCATCGCGATATAGCGTGCTCCGACTGTCACGGCGGGATGTTGCAACCGGGCAACGCGCGGCGCCTGGATCAGCACGCGCGCGGCGTGGTGTCGGAGCAAATCCGATTCCACCAATGGTCGGATGTGGAAGCCGTGGTGGAGCGGTGCGGCAACTGCCACCAGCAGGAGCTCGCCACGTGGCGCGCCGGCCCGCACGCCATGACCTACGCCCAGGCGTTTACCGACAAGGAGCACAACCGCAAGCGCATCCTGATGGAGGACTGCTTCCGCTGCCACGGGATGCACTTTCAGGGCGGCCTGCGCGACATGGTTGTGCCTGTCGATACGAAGGGGCCGTGGCGGCTGGTGGATGCGCGCTGGGCGGACCGCGCGGCGATTCCGTGCCTGACCTGCCACCAGATGCACCGGCCGGGACAGCCGGAAGGGCCGCGCGTGCGCCGGCCGGATACGGCCGGCAGCCTGCAAGCCACGGCGTCCCCATCGCTGGCTCTGTTCGATCGCCGCGCGCAGGGCCACATTGCGCTCGCGTTGCTGCCGCTGCCGGAGATGATGCAAGGCACGCGGCGGGTGAAGACGAGCCCCGATCAGCGCCAGGCGCTGTGCTACCAATGCCACGCCTCGAGCGCCGCCATGCAGGCTGGCGACGGCGACGACCGAACGCCCATCGGCATCCACGAAGGCATCAGTTGCCTGGCCTGCCATCAGGGCCACGGCGAGCAGACGCGCGCTTCCTGCGCCAATTGCCATCCCAAGATGTCCAACTGCGGATTGGACGTCGAGAAGATGGATACCACTTTCCGCTCGCGCTCGAGCCGCCACAACATCCACTTCTTCCAGTGCGTCGACTGCCATACTCACGGCGTGCCGAAGAAGCGCAATGCGGTGGCTGGCAGATAGCGTGGAGCGAGTCCGCAATCCCATAGCCTGCCGCAAGAGATCCGGGGCGGACCCTCGCCTGGCAGAAGCGCCTGCCCGCCCGCGCGGCGAGTTGCTACAATTCAGCGATTGGCTATGAAGATACGCACCTTCCCGGTTTTTCTGGCTTTTCTCGCGATGGGCTTCGGCGACGCCGTCGGCCCCTTCGTCAGCCTGGCGAAAGATCAATTTCACTTGAGCAACGCCGTGGCCTCGCTGATTCCCTTCGTCGGTTTCAGCATGTTCGGCCTGCTCTCGGTGCCGATGGGCGTCTTTCAAGACCGGCGCGGCAAGAAAACCGTGTTGATGCTCGGACTCGTGATCGCGCTGGTCGGACTGCTCAACGCCAGCTTCGGCCTCACTACCTTCATGCGCTTTCTGCTGACCGTGCTGTTGCTCGATGCCGGCGCCGCCATCCTGCAAGTGGCCGGTAACCCCATCATGCGCGACGTTTCCGCGCCCGGTAAGTATCCGCGCAATCTTTCACTCGGGCAGTTCGTCAAAGCCATCGGATCGGCTTCCGGGCCCCTCATCCCCTTGGTCGCCGGCCGCTACTTCCACGCCAGTTGGCAAGTCATGTTCCCCATTTACGCGGTCGCCCTGGCGGTTACCGTTCTCGCCGTGGGCACGCTGCTGCAGGTGAAAAAAGACATCGGCGAGCGCAAGTCCGCCACGGTCGGTTCCTGCCTGGCGCTGCTCAGCGACCGCTACGTGTTGGCCATGGTGGGCGCCATCTTTTTCTACGTCGGCGCCGAAGTGTGCATGAGCGCCAACATTCCACTGTTCCTCAAGGAGCAGTTCGGCATCGATATTGCGCGCCTGGGCCTGTTCGGCACCTTGTTGTTCTTCGTCGCCCTTACCATCGGACGGTTTTCCGGCGGCGTGATTTTGAACTGGATGGCGCCGCGCAAGTTTCTCGCCCTAACCTGCGGGGTTTCCATCGTGGGACTGCTTGGCCTCTTCCTGCCCACCGCGGCCCTCGCTGTTGCCGCCTGTTTCGTCGTTGGCCTGGGATTCGCCAACATCTTCCCGCTCGTCTTTTCCACCGCCGTCGAGGCCCTGCCGCAACACACCAACGAGCTTTCCGGCCTGATGGTCACCGCCATCGTAGGCGGCGCTATTCTGCCCCCACTGATGGGACTGGTCGCCGACCATAGCTCGGTGTTGATCGGTTTCGTCGTCCCGCTGGCCGCCATCGGCTACGTCACCGCCGTCGGACTGCTGGCGAAACCCAAGGCCGCGTAGCCCAAAGCGGGGACTGGCACGAATTTCGCTGCTCTTGCGAAACTTCGTGCCTGTACCCGCTTTGCCCTTTGTGAGATCATGCCAGACGGAGCCAATCATGAAAGAGATCGTCACCTTCCTGAACTTTGACGGCAACTGCCGCGAAGCCATGGAATTCTACAAGACATGTTTCGCGGCTGAAGTGTTCCTCCTGCCCTACTCGGAAGCGCCCGGCGATTTTCCTTGGGTAACCGAGGAAACGAAGGACAAGATCATGCATTCGTCGCTTACCAAGGGATCACTTACGATTCTGATGGGGGCGGACACGATATCTAGCAGACCCTTCCAGCAAGGCAACAATTTCTCGGTGACGATCCATTGCGAAAGCCTTCAGGAAATTGACGCCTTGTTCACGGCACTCGGCGATAACGGCGAGATCACGATGCCCTTGCAGGAGACGTTTTGGGCCACTCGCTTCGGGATGCTCACGGATCGGTTCGGCATTCGTTGGATGCTCAACCTCGGGAAGCCTCAGCAAGGGTAGTTAGGGAACGCCGGGGAGTTCGCCGACGACCGCTCCCTTCGGTCGCGGCTCCGTTATAGTGAACTATAAGATCGCCCATGGGCCGCATCCGCATCCTGCCCGACCAGGTCGCCAACAAGATCGCCGCCGGTGAAGTCGTCGAGCGCCCCGCTTCGGTCGTCAAAGAGCTGCTCGAGAATTCGCTCGACGCCGGGGCCACCGAGTTGCGCATCGAGGTCGAATCCGGCGGCCGCCGCCTGATCCGCATCGCCGACGACGGTTGCGGCATGCTCCGCGACGATGCTCTGCTGGCCTTCGAGCGCCACGCCACCAGCAAGCTGCGCGACGTCAAGGACCTGCTCTCGATCTCCACGCTCGGCTTCCGCGGCGAGGCTCTCCCTTCCATCGCATCCGTATCGCGGCTACTGCTCGAAACCCGTTCCGCCGAAGAGACCACCGGCACGCGCATCGAAATCGCCGGCGGCAAGATGCTGCGCTGCGAAGAAGCGGCGCTGGGCGGCGGCACCGCCATCACCGTCCGCGACCTCTTTTACAACGTTCCCGCGCGCAAGAAATTTCTGCGCACCGAGCCGACCGAACTCGCCCACATCGCCAGCCTGGTCACTCACTACAGCCTCGCTCACCCGGAGAAGACCTTTCAGTTGATCAGCGGCGCGAGCGAGTTGTTGTACGTGACGCCGGTCGCCACTCTCGCCGAGCGCGTCTACCAGGTCTTCGGCGGCCGCACGCTGGAAGACCTGGTCGAGATCGGCGACCGCGAGAAGGATCTGTTCATGGCCCAGCCGAGCGCACCGCCCTCGCAAGCCATCGCCGAATACCGCGCCGAGCCGGACGAGCCGCCCACCCGCCGCTTCCGCCTGAACGGTTTCTTCTCCCGCCCGCAGGTGCAGAAGGCCAATCGCAATTCGGTTTTCATCTTCGTCAACGGCCGGCTGATTCGCGACCGCCTGCTGCTGCACGCGCTTTCCTCGGCATATCACAACCTGATGCCGCCCGCCGCCTACCCCTTCGCGCTCCTGTTTCTCGAGTGCGATGCCGAGGAGGTGGACGTCAATGTGCATCCTTCGAAAACCGAAGTCCGCTTCCGCCACGGCTCGTTCGTTCACGATTTCGTCCGCGACACGATTCGCGACCGCTTGATGGAAAGCCGTCCGGCGCCCTCGTTCTCGCTCGCCCCACACCCCACTGCCGGGCAGGCCGCTGCGCAACTGCCGTATTCCGAGTTCAGCCAGATGATCGAGAACCAGGCGCCCGATGCAGCCAGCCTGGTGGACGCCGAGCCGGTTCCAATCGGGCATATTCCAGTTGGGACTGGCGAAACCGCGCCACTCGAAACGCCGCTCGCGCCAGGCGAGCCGCCGGCTCCAGAGTTCGCCCTGCGCCCCACCGCCGGCCCTTCGCCGCGCTTCGATTTCAGCGCACCGCCGCTTGAAGTGGCGCCCGGCCCGCGGCCTTCCGGAAAGCTTTCGCGGCGCCTCGATGCCCATGGCGAATTCCCGCCGGAGGCCGTTCCGCCGCCCGAAATGTCGCTTTCGGTGCTATCCGATCTACGTCCGCTTGGCCAGATTCACGAGAGCTTCATTGTCGCCGCCGGCCGCGACGGCTTGTGGATCATCGATCAGCACGTGGCGCATGAGCGCATCCTGTTCGAGCAGGTCCTCAAGCAACGCGCCGCCGGAACCGTGGAAACCCAGCGCCTGCTGATGCCGATGATTCTCACGCTCACCGCCGAACAGCAGATCGACTACGCCCGCATCGCCGATGAGTTGCGCGCCTCGGGCTTTGAAACCGAGCCCTTCGGCAACCGCACCATTGCCGTGAAATCCGCGCCAGCCGCCATCGGCGCCGCCGATCTGGAGCAGATCCTCTTCGAGATTCTGGAAATCGCCGAAGGCGAGTTGCGCCAGCGCTCGCTCGACGATCTGCGCCGCGAAATTTCCGCCGGCATCGCCTGCCGCGCCGCCATCAAAATCAACACCCACCTCGACGCCGCCAAAATGGAATGGCTGCTGCGCGCGCTTTCCGAAACCGATTGCCCCATGAGCTGCCCGCACGGCCGCCCCATCGCCATGCACTATTCCACGCGGGAAATCCTGAAAGCCTTTCACCGGATGTAGGGGGCGCAGTGTGGCGCAGGCCACCGGCCTGCGTTTGGCGGTCGGATACGGCAGCACGATCCACCGCCCGGCGCTACTTTTTTCCTGGCCGGATGTCGATCGGTGCGCCCTGGCTGGAGGTGCCGGTGCCCGAAGGCGTGCCGGTCTGCCCGTTCGTTCCCGTCTGTCCGCTGGTTCCGCCCGTTCCGCTGGTTCCCATCTGTCCGCTCGTTCCGCTCTGTCCGGATTGGCTGAACGTCCCCGACTGGCTGGGTGTCGTCGTCGTGCCTGGCGTGGGAGTCGAAGGCGTACCCATTTGGTTGCCGACCAGCATGCTGCGCGGGTCCTGGCGCGGGCGGTCTTTGGTGGGATCGTAAACGAACTCCCACTCTTTGTAATTAGTGCGGTCGTTATAGACCATCAGACCCTCGGCATCCATCTTGCTCGCCACGCCGGCCATGCCGCCGCCGATCACCGTGCCCTGGCCTTGCCCAAGCCCCTGAAAGCCGTTCGGCCGCGGTGTTCCCAGCAGGTTGCCAATCATATTCGCCGCCGCACTATTCTGCGTCGGGCCAGAGCCCGGTCCCACCCCATTCGCCGCATTTCCCGCATTTGCCGGATTCAGCCCGCCGGAAAGCCCCGCCGCGTTCGCCGGCGCCGCGCTGCCTCCCACCGTCGAGCCATACCCGCCAACCGTTGACCCGCTGTCTCCCGTGTTGCCGGCGTTCGTCCCGCCGGTGTTTGCGCCGGGGTTGCTCCCCGGCACTCCAAATGGCGTGGGCATGCCTGGCGGCTGCCCCGGAAATTGTCCCGGCGCACCCGGCATCCCCGGAACACCGGCTGAACCAGGGGCAGCGCCGAAGGGCGATCCTGGCCCGCCCGGCGTGCCGGGAGTTCCCGGCGGCTGCGACGGCGCCGTTCCGCCGGGTCCCGCGTCCGGCTGCGTCCCATTCCCCTGGTCGGCCGGCTGGATCGGCTGCCCGTCCGGGCCGATTCCTCCGCCGGTGCCGCCTTCGCTCGGCCGGCGCCGGTTCGTCGCGTTCGGCTGCGCCTGGCCCGCGTTGGCCGTTTCCCCCAGCCCCAGTTGCGCGCTGATGTTCTGCCCCAGCGTGGACGCTTCCTGCTTATCGCCGTCCTTCGGCTTGGTGAGCAGCGAATCGGTCAGCACGCCGCCCTGCATGTGGATGATGCGCCACTCGTCCTTGCCCGTCATCGGGTCCTTGTAGCGATGGCGCAGGAAACGAAGGTTGTTGTATCCCCGGTCGAGATCGTCCAGATCGGCCGGGAACCGCGTCCCTTTGTTGGCCCGCAGGAAGAGCTGGATGGCCCGCTTGAACTGCTCGCCGCGCTCGACCAGCAGTTGTTCTTTGGCGCGCTGCGATTGGATGGCCACTCGCGGAAGCTCCGCGTAGAGCGTAATGCCGATCACCGCCGCCATCAGAAACACCAGCAGCAGGGCGAAGCCGCGCTCGCCTTCGTGGGGCAGGCGCTTTCGCCTGCCAACCGCTCCATTGAAAGACGCGCCGGCGCAGCGGGAAGAAAAGCCGAGATGACTCTCGGCTCTGCAGCCTTGACAGGCTGCGCCACGGCGCGGTGCGTTCGTCCTCATACCTGCGCTTCCTCGGCCAGCGGCACTGTCTGTTGCCGCTTCGACTGCGTATCCTCGACCACCGCCGAAGTCAGGCCGATACTCACCAGTTTGTAGCTGCCGACCACCGTGTCGCCCACCGCCCGAATCAGAATCTCTTCGCCGCTCATGAAAAACGCGGTGCGCTTACCGTTCCTTCGAATCGTGGTGAGCCCATAATACTTGAACGTGATCGGAGGCAGCGGCGGCGGACCCTGCGCCACCACCGGGTCCGTGTGAAAGACGTCCGGGGGGCCGGGCAGCGGCTTGTTCGGCTTGATGATCGGCTCCGGCCCTTTCGGCTTCGGTGGCGGCGCCGGGCCTGTCTGAAAAAGGTTGCGCCCACCGCCGGCCGGCGCCACGCTCTGCAATTTGGCCAGCAGGTCGAGCCGGATCCGGGGATCCACTGTGTTGGGATCGATCTGCTCCTCCGGATTCTTGGAATGCAGCACCGGGTGGAACTCTTCGTTCCGGTTGCGCTCCGCCGGCCGGGCCGCCCGCGCTGCCACGCCCGGCGATCGCTCGGCTGCCGGCGCGGCAACCCTGGGATGCGCCGCCCCGGCATCCGTGCGATGCTCCTCCGGAGCGCTGGCTGCCGCCGCACCCCCGCTCGTTGGCGTCCCGCCCTGCGGCGCCAGCACATTGGCGTAAAAGAAATACGCCGCCACCAGCCCGAGCGCTGCCAGCGCGGCTACCTTTCTCTTATCTTCCAGGCCAGTCTTCACGGCGCATCCTCCAGCGCGCCCCGCACAAACGTGTGGATCTTGAACTGGACCGCCATGAGCCCCGAGTTCCCCTGCGGCGCCGCCGTCTGCAGGCTCTCGATCATCAGAAACCGCGGCGATTTGTCGATCAGGTCCACCAGCCGCGTGAGATTCTGGTACGATCCTTCAAACGCCACCTGGATATTCACCATTTGCAGCGTGTCGCTGCCTTCGATCGCCTCATATTCGTTCGCAATCTGCCCCGGCTTAACGCCGGCCTCCGCCGCCATGCGGAACAACTCTTCGTTCAACGCCGAGGAAGCTTTGCGGCGGTCCACTACGTACCGGGCCAGGAACTGGTCGCCGTCGCGCCGTGCCCCTTCCACCTTCTCCACCAGCTTCCGTGTGATGACCACGTGCGCCTGCGCCGCCGCCAGTTGATCCTGCAAGCCGCCGGCCCGCCGCCGCAGATCTTCCGCCGACCCGCCGAACGGCCGGAATGCCATCACCGCCGCCGCCAGGTTCGCCGCCACCAGCACGCCGATCAGCGCGCGCATCGCCACGCGCGGTTCCTTGATCCTGTCGATTTTGGCCCACTCAAAGTTTCTGGTCATAGGGCACCGTGATGCGGCTGCGGTATTGCGGCTCGGCCTGCGTGGGCGGCAGCGTGCTGTGCTGGTACACGTAGCCGAAAATCGGCGACGCCTCCAGCGCCTTTAGCAGGTCTTCAATCCCCTCCGGCTCGTTCGACGCCGCCGTCATATCCAGCATCACCTGGTTGCGCGAATCGATGGTCGGGTGCAGCGCCGTGATGCGCACGTTGTACGGCGCCGTCTTTTCCAGGTCCGCGAACATGCGGCTCCAACTGATCGCCTTGTGATAGATCAGATCGTTGAGAAAGACGCTGCGCTCCAGCACGCTCGCGTTCTCCGGCTGGTGCAGCACCGCGTCCATGCGCGCCTGCTCCGCCCGCACCACCCGCAGGCGGCTATCCAGGCGGCTCACGTCGCCGCGCAGGCTCTCGAGCTGCGCCCGGTCGAGCAGCGCCAGGTAAATCAGCAGCACCAGCGTCAGCAACAGCGCGGCCGACACCACCGCCGACGCCAACAGCATCGGCCGGTCGCGCCGGAACGGCTGGCTCGCCAGGTTGATCGGAATCCTCATCTCAATTATTTCTCGCGATCGATCGCAAATAGCCCAACAGGCCGGCGTTGCTTTCCCCGGGCACACCCAAGGGCGACCGCACCGTTTCCACAGCCACCGCCAATTCCTCGGCGAAGCGCCGCTCGGCCTCGTCCGTCTCCGCGCCGAAGCCGCACAGGTACAGTTTCTCCGCTTTGCCTCCCAGATTGTCTTCCAGGTACACGAGAGTGGGCGCCAGCACGGCCGCTACTTCGTCCAGGTCGGAGACCGGCAGCTCCAGGCAGCGCACCAGCTTCGGCACACCCGCCTGCCGCGCCACCACGGTGAGCACGCGCCCGGTCAGTTTCGCCAGCAAGCTCAATCCGCCGTCCGGCGCCAGCTCAATCGCCGCCAGCGACGAGGGGATCACCAGCCCCGGGTTCATACCCGCCGCGCGGAACGGCGCTTCGTACCGCGATACCACTTCGAGCGGCGCCATCGCCACCAGCACGTCCACCTTCTTCCCCGTGCCGCCCGGCTCCGCCCAGTAACTCAGCGCCGCCGATTCGGCGTCGAACGGCACGCTCCGCTTCAGGCGGAAGCGGATCAGCGACGCCTGCTCTTTCGCATCGCCCGGAAACGAATCGAAATCCAGCACCGCGATGCGCGTGCAGTAATCCGGCAGAATGAGAGCCACGTCGCGGCGCTTGCGGCCGGTCTCCACTCCGGCCAGCGCTCGCACCGCGCGCGAGAATTCGTCCGGGTCGATCAGGTTTTCCTGCACCGGCGACACCGCCAGCGCGCCCGGCTTGAGCGGCGCGAAGCCGAGCTCGGTCCTGGTTCCGAGCCGCGCCCCCGCCAGGCCAGCTTCGGATATCTCCACCGCCAGATTCGCCGGCGGGTCCTGGATGTAAGCCTTGAGGCGATCTAGCAGCACCACGAGCCTCCGCGTCCAGGTAGGACAGACCATCGCTTTTCGTGGTCTGTCATGCCGGCGCCTTGACAAACGACGAGAACCGATCGTCTATCCCACCTAAGGGCGAAGAAATGTCGAGACGACTCTCGACACAGCAGGCTCGACAGCCCGCGCCACGGCATCGCTTTACGTCTCAATGAACGTCACCTTATTGATTTCGCGTAGCGTGGTCACCCCAGCCCGCATCTTCATTACGGCCGACTCGCGCAGGAACGTCATCCCGTCCTCACGCGCCGCTCGCTTGATCTCCGAAGTCGACCGCTTGTCGAGAATCATCTCGCGAATCTTTTCGCTCAAATCCAGCAGCTCGTGAATCGCCGACCGCCCGCGGAACCCCGTGCCGCCGCACTCGAAACAACCCGCCCCTTCGACAAACGGAAAATCGCGCCATTCGTCGGGGTTCAGACCGCTCTCCACCAGCATCGACTCCGGGTATTTCACCGGCTTCCGGCAGTGCTCGCAGATTACCCGCACCAGCCGCTGCGCCAGGATGCAGTTCAGCGCGGATACGAAGTTGTACGGCTCCACGCCCATGTTCAGAAAACGCCCCAGCACGTCCAGCACATTGTTGGCGTGAACGGTGGTGAACACCAGGTGGCCGGTCAGCGCGGAGTTGATGGCGATCTGCGCCGTCTCCTGATCGCGGATTTCGCCCACCATGATCTTGTCCGGATCGTGGCGCAGAATCGACCGCAGCCCGCGCGCGAACGTCAGCCCCTTTTTCTCGTTCACCGGAATCTGCGTGATCCCCTTGATCTGGTATTCCACCGGGTCTTCGATGGTGATGATCTTGTCTTCGTCGTTCTTGATTTCGCTCAGCGCCGCATAGAGCGTCGTGGTCTTGCCCGAGCCCGTCGGCCCGGTCACCAGCACCATGCCATACGGCTCCAGAATGTAGCGGCGGAATTTGTTGAGGTCGGATTCGGAGAATCCGACCACGTCGAGCGATAGCTTGGAAAATTTCTCGCTCATCGATTCCTTGTCCAGCACGCGCAGCACGGCGTCCTCGCCGTGAATCGTCGGCATGATGGACACGCGGAAATCGATCAGCCGGTTCTTGTAGCGCACCCGGAAGCGTCCGTCCTGCGGCACGCGCTTTTCGGCGATGTCGAGTTCGCTCATCACCTTGATGCGCGAAATGATGGTCGACTGCCAGTCCTTGGCGATTGGCGGCATGGCATAGTGCAGCACGCCGTCGATGCGGTACTTGATGGCCACTTCCTGGTCGCGCGATTCGATGTGGATGTCGCTCGCCCGCCGCTCCAGCGCGTTGAAGATGGTCGTATCCACCAGCTTGATCACCGGCGCGATGTCGCTATCGACCGCGGTCAGCTTGTCGATCGAAAGCGTCTCGTCCTGGTCGCCGTCTTCCGCCACTACGTCCAGCGTGAAGCCTTCGGTGACTTCTTCCAGCACGCGCTGCGATTGTTCGGTTTTCTTCAGCAGCTCGGCGATTTGCGAGAGCGTCGCCACCTTCACCCGCAGCCGCTTGTGCAGCAGTCCGGTCAACTCGTCGATCAGCGTCAGGTTGCGCGGGTCGGCCAGCGCGATCTCGAGCGTCCCGTCGTGCGACTGGATCGGCACGAAGTTGTAGCGGAACATCAGGTCCACCGGAATCGACCGGAACAGGTCGTGGTCAATCGCCGTCTCGTGCAGATCCACGTACTCGGAACGGTAGCGCGCCGCCATCGCCCGCGCCTGTTGCGCCTCCGCCAGGGGATCGATCAGCCGGATTCTGTCTATGCTCGCCATTCGTCAGTTCACCGGATCGTGTCCGCCAATGAGAAGATCGGCAGGTAGAGCGCAATCAGTACGAACGCCACCACCGAGCCCATCGCGATCATGATCGCTGGCTCGATCAGCGACAGAGTCGCCGTCATGCGCGTATTCACGTCTTCCTCGAAAAACTCCGCTACGCTGTTGAGCATCGCCGGCAGCGCGCCGGTCGATTCCCCCACTTCGATCATGTCGAGAGCCAGCGGCGGGAACATTTTCGAGGCCCGCAGCGACGCCGAAAGCGGCTGCCCCTCGCGCACCATTCTGCCCGCCGTCTCAATCGCTTGTTTCATCACCGGCGTCGACAGCGAATCGGCCGCCGTCTCGAGCGACTGCACCAGCGGAATGCCACCTGTTAGCAGCGTGCTGAGGATTCGCGAAAGCTGCGCCACCTGGTACTTCAGCCAGATCTCGCCCGCCACCGGCAGTTTCATCTTGATCCGGTCCAGCCGGTTCCTCGCCGCCTCCCGCCGCGACCACCAGCGGAAGCCCGCGATCCCCGCCACCAGCGTCCCCGCCAGCGCCAGAATATAGCTGCGCGCCCCCGTGCCGACCGCGATCAGGAACACCGTCAACGCGGGCAGTTGCGCGTGCATGCTGGTGTAGAGCGTGGCGAACGTCGGCACCACGTAGGTCACCAGGAAGACCATCAGGATGATCACCAGCACGATCAGCACGCTCGGGTACAGCAGCGATACCATCACCTTCTTCTTCACCGCCAGCGAGATCTTCTGGTAGGTGATGTACCGGTCCAGCACTTCCGTCAGGCTGCCGCTCTTTTCCCCCGCCATCACCGAAGTCACATAGATCTTCGGGAACACGCCCTGCTGCCGGAAGGCTTCCGAAAGCAGCGTGCCCGAGTGTACTTCGTCCCGCACCGCCTTGATATAAGGGCCCAGCTTGGGATCGGTCAGCCGCTCGGCCAGCAGATCGAGCCCCTTCAGAATCGGCAGGCCGGCGCGGATCAGCGTGACGAACTGCTGGTTGAAGATCAGGAACTTCTCCAGGTTGACTTTCTTCTTCCGCCCGAAGCCGCCTCCCGCGCTCCGCGTCTTCACGGTGTACACCAGGAAGCCCTGAGAAGTGTACCGGTCGCGCAGCTCTTTTTCCGAGCCGGCGGTCGCCACCTGCTGGTGGATCTCGCCGCGCCCATCGGCGTACTTGAGGACGAATTCGGCCATCCTTATTGGTCCCCCTCGGTCAACTGCGCCCCCGCCGGCAACTGGAATTGGAACAGACCGGCGCCGAGCGGCGGGTCCATCTTCTCCCGGTCGAAGTGGAACTCCAGCACGGCCTGATCGTAGCTGGTCACCTTGACCTCTTCGATCCGCCCATCCTGCGCCACCACGAATTCCACCGCCCGGTATGGTAGATCGTCGGTTTTCGGTTCGGCCGCGACGCGCCAGTTTCCGCCCACCCGATTCGCCTGCAAATTGCGGAACTCCCGCTCGAAATGCAATTTGCCCAGCAGGAAGGCCAGCGGCGCCCGCATATCGTCGGTTTCCTTCAGCTTCATTCGCTGCGCCCGGTTATCGGCCGGCGTATACAGGTAAAGATACTTGCCGTCGCAGATGAACAGCTTACCCTGGGGCTCGGTGTAATCCCATCGCATTTTGCCCGGCTTGCGCAACTGGAGCCGTCCCCCCTCCGCGCGATGCGGTTCGCCTTGCCGCGTATATTGTTCTTGAAAAACGACTTCGAGCGTCTTCGCGTGGTTATACCGGGCCTCTACGGTGGCCAACAGATTGCCCAACTGCGGATCGGCGGCAAAAGCCGACACCGCCAGCAGTCCCGTCCATAGGCGAGCTACGCTCACAAAAGGTTTGACGCTGCCCCTCCCCGATCCGTGTAGGTCAATCCCTGCGCCGCTGGAGGCGCGCCCCGGGAACGACCCAGCCTACCACCCCTTGAACCGGGTGCGCACCGCGTACAACGAAGTGCGCGCGGGAATGAACAGCGTCTGCCGGTCTTTGCCGCCGAACACCAACTGAAGGGGACGCTCCGGGACCTCGATAGTATCGATCAGCTTGCCCGTGGGATTGTACACGTAGACTTGGCCGGCGGCGAGATACACGTTGCCTTGGGCGTCGGTTGTGACTGCCTCGCCACCCTGGTTGACGAAAATTTCCCTCTCCGGCATGCTGCCATCGGGTTGGACGGCGCCGACCCAGGTCGTCATCTGGGCTTCGTCGGTGATATAGAACGGCCTTCCAGCAACGGCGCGGGCGAGTCCGAACCCCCGCAGCAGGGCGCTGCTCTTGATGCCCCACGAGGTTGCGCCGTTGACGAAATCCTGGCCGGCGGGAATGAAGGTGGTGCCATCCGGGGAGACATACTGCCGATAGGGCTGTTGGAGCGCGGCGGCGTTAACGCGCCAATCGCCCACCGGCAGCATGGCAGTCATGCCGGGCCGCGGCGCCACCGATTCCGGCTGCAAGGTTGTAATGGCGTCATCGGGCGATCCCGGCTTGAAGGAGTAGACCGTCCCGTTGCCGGCGTATGAAATCACCATCAGGTTGCCGGCCCGATCGAAGGCCAGATTGATCGGGTCCAACGGATTGTCGCGCACGGTGGAGAGTTGACGGTTTGTCGCCGACCAGCGGTAGATGCGCTGCCAATGGGCATCCACAAAGTAGAAATCGCCCGAAGGATCGGCCGCACCGCCGGAGATATTGAAGAAGCCCCCGGCGAGTTTCTCCAACCTGGCGGCAGCGAGCACCGGGGATGGCGCTTTGGCGGGAGCCGCGGGTGGGTTGCCGGACAGGTTCAGCCAGGCAAACTCCCGCTGGCGAATCCCGGCATTGTGAGTGGAATCGTAAACCGCATTGTCGAAGGAGACTTTGCTGTTGCTGTAACAGTGGACGTTGCGGAACCGGATGTTCTTCGACCGCGAAACCTTGATGGCCCAAGGGAACGGCTGAAACGAGCTAATCACGCGATAGATATGGAAGTTGGACAGGGTGATATTGCTGGAGCTATCGATTTCGAGCGGCAGCGCGAAGCCGCCCTCGCCGCGCTCCTCTTCGGTTTGCAGCGCGTAAATCTGCCAGTTGGAGACGTTGCGCAGTTGCACTTCGTGGCGGACGTGATGTTCGCTCGACATTTGGTAAACCCGCCCGGGAGTCGCAGTATCGGATACCAGCATGCCGGCCTGGGCGAAGGTGCTGGGGGTCCAGATATCGAAAAACGTTCCGCCTCCGCCATCCGTCACCCACAGGCTGGGATACTGTCCGTCCCAGCGGCGATTGAGGTCGGGATCGGCCGTGTGGGTGTTGTTGTAGGGATTGTCGCGGCTTCCGTCGAGTTTCGCGGTGCCGTGGCCGCCCAGAAAGCGGACGTCGTTGATCATCGAATTCGTGCCGGCCATCCACTTGGCGGCTACTGCGCGCCGGTTGATGCCGTTCGTGTAAAGCCCGATCCCGATCAGGATGTTGGTGCCGCCTTTGGGCGCTTCGATCATCGCCTTGGGCGAGCCGATACCCTGAAACGCGGGAGTGGAATCGAGCAGCTCGATCTGGGTGGCGCTGGGGTGCAGGCCGATCAGGACGGTGTCCGGCCGGAGTACAAGCGTGTCGCTGACAACGTACCTGCCCATCGGAAGGTAGATGGTGCGGTGCTCGGCAATCGCTTTGCGGAACGTCTCGGTATCGTCGGTGGCTCCGTCGCCCTTGGCGCCCAGGGAGCGAATATTCACCCAGGTGTCGCGAGCCGGCAGATCGGGCAGATCGGATTCCACCGCAGCGGGCAAGGCGCTCAGGACGGTGGTTGAAAAAATGTCTTTGATTTGCGGAACTGCGCGGATGTCGGCATAGTTCAGTCCATGTGAGAATACTTTTACGCCGTAGATGGACGCAGGCCCAGTGGTCTTTCTGCCGCTTTCACGGAAGAAGGCAAACGTGGGCACATGGCTGCACACCACGTTTTCCATGTTGATTTCCGTGCGAGGGCTATCTTCGAGACTGATGGCGACCGCCGGACCAGAGATGTCCTCCATGCGGGCATCCTTCACCCAGAGCTCGTCCGGAAAGCCGGGTTCGATGGCGATTGCCGTGGGAACGTTGCGGAACCGCGGCCGGATGAGGGTGAGGCCGGCGGCGCCTTCCTGGATGGCGGCCTCGCGCTGCCCTTCAAACGTGGCATCGACCAGCGTGAATTGCCAGCCGGGCGAAGGCGTGCGCGTCCAAATGGCGTAGCGGCCGCCGTAAAAGTGCACATCCTCGGCGACGTTTCCGCCCTCATGAACGCCCGCCAGGCCGGAACCGATGTGGAAGTCCATGTGTGCCAGGAAGCAGTGCTGCGCGTAGTGGGCGCGGACGCCAACAGCACCGGGATTGCCGTCTTTGATTTCCAGATCGATATTGCTCAAGGCCGAATAGAAGGTACCCGGCCCGGCATCCGGAGCTTGGTCGCCGGCGGTGCCACGGCCGCCCGGGAGCGGGCCTGGCGGACCGCCGGCGATGCTGGGGCCGCGGCCGGCGCCAGGACGCCAGCCCGCGAAGAACACCATCAGCTTCTCATGCTCGTTGTCCTGGTAACCCGGAGTGTTTTCCGCCAGCACCAGCACCGGTCGGGTGGCCCCGTACCCGATCACGCGGATGCCGGGCCAGATGTAGATCGTTTTGGACAGGCGGTATCGACCTTCGGGAACGAAGACGATTCCCTGGTTGGTGGTCTCCTGGACTTTATTGATCGCCTGCTGAAGGGCGTCGGTGTCATCGGCAAGACCGTCACCATGCACGGCGAAATCATCCCGCGTCAAGTAGACCGCTTTGGGGTCATCCAAACGGACGGTGTAATAAGAGGCTCCCCACAATGGGATGGCTGCCACCAGTGCGGCGAGGAACGGGACAACTCGTTTCAGCATGAATGATCTCCGACGGGACTGTGAAACAATCGGTTGGCAGGCGGAAGCGCCTGCCCCACAATTGGACACAGCGGGCAGTGTCTCCGGCTCTTCCCGCTTCGTCCGATTCATTTCCCGGCCAGATCGAGGCTGCGCAGCAGATAGGCCGGCGTGCAACTCCAAGCATGGCAGTAGCTGTTGACCAGCGTGCTGCCGTAGGGCGAGAGGCCGGCATTCGACGGGTCGTAAACTTCCCAGAACGTGTCGGCGCCAGCCTTCACCATGCCGCCCCAATATGTTTCAACCAATTGTTTCGCTTCCTGCTTCAGCCCACACTGCAACATGGCTTCGGCAACGTAGTGGTAAAGATACGGCGCTCCGGGGCGCACTGCATCCGCCTGTGCCGCGACGGCGTGGAATGCTTGCGCGGCCTCCTCGTTGGTGGCGATGCCGCTCAGCGTCATCCACGCCTGCGAGGCCCAGGAGACCTGGCGCTTGGGGCCGCTCACAAACACTTTTCGCGACGAATCGTAGAAGACGCTGCGCACCGCGGCCGTCATGCGGGCGATCAACTGCTCGTACTTTGCGGCATCATTCTCCGCCCCGCAGTGGCGCGCGAGTTCGGCCGCCCGCCGGAGCGAGAACACGAAGACGCCATTGATCGCCGCAGCGCGATCGAGCGCGTCGCACCAGTCGATGAATACCCAACTGCGCGGCGGGGCGGCGAAAACTCCATCCGGCCCGACATAGGCGGAGAGCAGTTCCATTTGTTTCCGCACGGCTGGCCACAGATCGTTGGCGGTGTTCCAATCGCCGGTGGCTTTGGCATAGTCCAGCACCGCCGCAGCATACAACGCGGCGTAGTCGATGATGTACTCGTGCCCGCGATGAGCCTCGGGATCTTCGAACACGCATGCGGGCAGCAGGCCGCCCTCGCGAGGGAACGCGGCGAACAGGTAGAGGCACCGCTTGACCAGATCGTTGTTACGGAAGGTCGCGTAGTTCGTCAATGCCTGTAAGCGAAGATCGCCGATCCAGAGACGCCGGTCGCGCTTAGGGCCGTCCTCGAACACAGTCTGCATGCAGTCCCGCAATGTGGCGATGCTGACTTTGTCGATCTGCCGCAATCGCGCAGGCACTGTCTCCGGAAGGAGCGGTGGATCCGCTCCGGCGGAAGACAGCGCTGTTGCTTTTATCCGCGCGATGCGTACGGCGTAGTTGGGAGAGGTATCGACGATCTCCAGCTTCACGTAGCGGAACGCATACCGGCGAGGCATCTCGACGACTGCCGGCAGCACGTCGATGTTGATCACTTCGTCCTGGAGCCAGGCCCGGCTGAGACCGCCCCTGTAGGGGTCGAGAGGCTCCGCAACTTCGGCCGGCACTTCTCCGCAGGTCAGCTTCAATCGAGCCGGCGCATCGACGCCACGCCCTTCGCCCGCGATCGAGAATGAAAAATGGCCGGTAAGATGGCGGCCGAAGTCGATAATGGCAGCGTCGCCGCGCCGCAGCAGGCGCTCGCTCAGGGCATCAACCGGAGAGACTGGCTCGACGCGCCAGCGCAGAAACGCAGTGCCATCGGCGACCATTTTAACGATGCCGGCCGGCAACACGGGCGTCCGGTGAAGGCGCGGCTTCAAGCTCACTGCAACGGCAAGCCACCGTTGCTCGTTCGATGAATCGGACGAAGCGGCAAGAGCCGGAGACACTGCCGCACAAGTCGCAGCTTTGACAAAATCACGACGATTCAAAGTAACTGCCTCTTCGAAAACGTGAGCCGTGGAACCAACCACTCCCTTTGGTCGCGGCTCCGATACGCGGCTGTCGGCGATTGCCGATCCCAACGCTGATCATAGCTGGAAGCGGCGCGTTGGTGGGGCATGCTTGGCTTGCCAACAGCTATACTGATCCGGTGCCGCAACCGCTTTCGGTCGAAGAAGCTGTAGCTCTGGCGCGCGACCTGGCCCGGTCGGGCGACCTGACCGGCGCAGCCCAAATCTGCGTCAAGGTTTTGCAGGTGGCTCCGGACCAGCCGCAGGCGCTGCACTTGCTTGGGATGGCCGCGTTGCAGAAAGGCCATCCGGGCGAGGCGGTGGAGTTGCTGCGCAGGGCCGTCCGGCGCGATCCTCACTTCGCGGTGGCGTCGAACGACCTCGGTAGTGCGCTGGCGCTGCAGGGTGCGCTGGCCGAAGCAGCCGCCAGTTACCGCCAAGCGATCGCACAGGCGCCAGACTTCGCCGAGGCGCACAACAATCTGGGCAATCTGCTGCAGATGACGGGCGCACTCGAAGAAGCGGTGGCGCGCTATCGCACCGCGGTGGGCCTGCGGCCTGGCTACGCCGAAGCGTTCCGCAACCTGGGCAGCGCTTTGCGCCGGCTCGGCAGGCTGGACGAAGCTGTGACGGCGCTCCGTACGGCGCTCGAGATCGATCCGGCGTTCACCGCGGCGATATCCCAATTGACGCACCTGTTGAAAGAGCTTTGCGATTGGACCCAGTTGGACGAGTTGACGGCGCAACTGATCGGGATTGTCGAGTCGGGTTCCGCGGCGGTAAACCCGTTCGTGTTTCTGAGCCTGGACACCACACCGCGCCAGCAGTGGCTGTGCGCGAAACGTTGGGCGGCCGATCAACTGGGCGCTACGGGCGAACGGCCCGCGGTGTCCCAAGGCAAGGGCCGCATTACAATCGGCTATTTGTCCGCGGACTTTCAGGAGCATGCCACCGCGCACCTGACCGCGGAGCTGTTTCAGTTGCACGATCGCGAGCGGTTTCGGGTGATCGGGTATTCCTATGGGCGGGACGATGGCAGCGCGGCCCGCCGGCAGTTGAGAGAGTCATTCGACGAGTTCGTGGATCTGCTCGATTGTCCGCACGTCGAATCCGCCGCCAGGATCCGGGCGGACGGAGTGGACATCCTGGTGGACCTGAAGGGTTACACGACCGATGCGCGGCCGGAGATACTCCATCTGCGGCCAGCGCCGGTTCAGGTGAGCTATCTCGGCTATCCCGGCACCTTGGGGACGGACGCGGTGGACTTCGTGTTGGTGGACCGGCAAGTGGTTCCAGCGGACGAGCAGCGGTACTTCACCGAACAACTCGTGCACCTTCCGGATTGCTACCAGGTGAACGACCGCCGGCGGCCGATCGCACCACGCATACCGGCGCGGGCGGAGTGCGGGCTGCCGGAAACGGCGTTCGTGTTCTGCTGTTTCAACTCTGCATACAAGATCACGGCGCCAATGTTCGATATCTGGATGCGCCTGCTGGGCGGTGTGCCGGGAAGTGTGCTGTGGTTGCTGGAGCCGAACCGGACGGCGACGGCCAATCTGCGGCGCGAGGCGGAATCGAGGCTCGCTGGCGGGGCGGCGCGCTTGGTGTTCGCGTCGTCGCTCGCGAATCCGGAGCATCTGGCACGCTTGGGGCTGGCCGACCTGTTTCTCGACACGCTTCCCTACAACGCACATACCCTCGCGAGCGATGCGCTTTGGGGCGGATGCCCGGTGATCACGTGCGTGGGCCGGGCGTTTCCGGGGCGCGTGGCGGCGAGCCTGCTGCGAGCGGTGGGATTGCCGGAACTGGTGACCCAACGGCCAGCGGACTTCGAGGCCCTGGCGTTCGAGCTCGCGCTCGATCCGCTCCGCTTGCGGGCGATCCGAGAAAAGTTGCAGGCCAACCGGCTTACCACGGCGCTGTTCGACAGCCGCCGGTTCACGCGTCACCTGGAATCCGCGTTCGAGACTATGTGGCGCATGCGCGTGGCAGGGGAATCGCCGCGGCCTTTCACTGTGGTTCCGATCGATTGAGCCAGCCTGAAACGTCGGTAGGACAGTCGATCGTTTCTTGTCGACTGTCTTCCGCGCGCCAGCGGCAGGCGTGCAATTCCGTGTGGCCTGCAAGCTGAAGCCCTCCCCACCAATCCCCTGAAATTTCTTCATTTTGGCCGAGTGCGCTACAATCACAAATGCCGCGTCCGGGCCGCCGATGGCCCGTGCGGCCTCGAGTCACCCCATGATGGCAGCCACTGGCACACGCGCCCAGGAGTTCCGCGACCAATTGTCGCGCCGCGTGCTGGTTGCCGATGGCGCCATGGGCACCATGCTGTACGCCCGTGGGGTGTTCCTCAACCGCTCGTTCGACGAGCTGAATCTCTCCGCGCCGGACCTGGTACGCGGCATCCACCAGGACTACATCAAGGCGGGCTCGGAGATCCTGGAAACCAACACGTTCGGCGCCAACCGTGTGCGGCTGGCGGCCTTCGGCATGGCCGAGAAGTTGAAGGATATCAACCGCGCCGGTGTGCGGTTGGCGCGCGAAGCGGCGCGCGACACGGCCTTCGTGGCTGGCGCCGTGGGTCCGCTGGGCGTGCGCATTGAACCGCTCGGCCCAACCTCATTCGCCGAAGCGCGGGCCGCCTTCCGCGAGCAGGTGGATGCGCTGGCGGAAGCCGGCGTGGACGTGCTGATCTTCGAGACCTTCGGCAACCTGGATGAGCTGCGCGAAGCGGTGCTGGCAGCGCGCGACTCGATTGGCGACGCCGTTCCGATCATCGCCCAGGTCACCATCGACGATTTCGGCCATCTGCCCGGCGGCGCCGATACGGAAACCTTCACCCGCGAGATGGATTCGTGGCCGGTGGACGTGATCGGCCTGAATTGTTCGGTGGGCCCGAAGGCCACTCTCGAAACCATCGAGCGGATGCTGGCGGTTTCCTCCAAGCCGATGAGCGCCATGCCCAACGCCGGCTTGCCGATGCGCGTGGAGGGCCGCAATATGTATCTCTCCTCGCCCGAGTACATGGCGCAATACGCGCGCCGCATGCTGTGGGCGGGCGTGAAAATCGTCGGCGGCTGCTGCGGCACCACGCCGGATCACATCAAGCTGATTCGCTCGGAAACCCGGTCTCTGCAGCCGGGGCAAAAGTCGCTGGCGGTGACGGTGAGTGACCGCGAGACGCCGCCGCACGCGCTCGCCCCGGTGCCGATTGAACAGAAATCCAAGCTCGGCGCCAAACTGGCTGCCGGAAAGTTCGTCGCCTTCGTCGAGATTCTGCCGCCGCGAGGCGTGGAATCTTCACGCGAAGTCGACGGCGCGCGCCGCTGCGCCGAAGCCGGCATCGACGCCATCAACGTTCCCGACGGACCGCGCGCCAGCGCGCGCATGAGCGCCCAGGTCACCTGCCAGCTCATCCAGCGGGACGCCGGCATCGAGGCCGTGCTCCACTTCTGCTGCCGCGACCGCAACATCCTGGGCATCCAGTCCGAGTTGCTGGGCGCGCACACCGCGGGCATTCGCAACCTGATCTGCATCACCGGCGATCCGCCGCGCATGGGCGCATACCCGGATGCCACCGCGGTCTTCGACGTGGACGCCATCGGCCTGGTCAACATCGTGCGCAATCTGAATCACGGCCTGGATATCGGCGGTAACCCGATGGGCTCGCAGACGGCGCTGCTCACCGGCGTGGGCGCCAATCCGGGCGCGATGAATATGGACGAGGAAATCCGCCGCTTCGATTGGAAAACCGAAGCCGGCGCCGAATACATAGTCACCCAGCCGGTGTTCGATCTGAACCTGCTCGAAGCTTTCCTGAAGCGCATCGAGCACGCCAAGCTGCCGGTGATCTGCGGCGTCTGGCCGCTCACCAGTTACCGCAACGCCGAGTTCATGGTGAATGAGCTGCGCGTGCCGGTCCCGGAAGAATTCATGGAGCGTATGCGCCGCGTGGATGACGCCGACAAAGCTCGCGCCGAAGGCGTCGCCATTGCGCGCCAGATGGTGGAGCGCATTCGTACAATGGTGCAGGGTGTGCAATTGAGCGCGCCGTTCGGCCGCTACCAGATGGCGCTCGACGTAGCCGAAGCCATCGGACCGCGCTGACAATTCATGGCAACCGACCTGGTCGAAGTCGATCCCGAGTCGCCCCAGCCGGAAGTGCTGGAGCGCGCCGCCGCCGCCATTCGCCGCGGCCAGGTGGTGGCCATCCCTACCGATGCGCTCTACACGCTGGTGGCCGACCCGTATAACCTGCGAGCCGTCACCCAGGTGTTCAAGGCCAAAGGCCGCGAGCCGCAACTCTCGCTGCCCATCCTGATCCGCGATACGCTGATGGCCGAAGAACTGTCCAGCGAGTTAAACAACCGCTTCTTCCTGCTGGCGCGCCGCTTCTGGCCGGGCCCGCTCACCATCATCGTGCCGGCTTCGGCCCGGGTGCCGCTGAAGGTCACCGGCAACACCGGCCGCTTGGCGATGCGCCAGCCGCGCTCCGCCATCGCCAGTCAGCTTGTGGCGCTCACCAACCAGCCGCTCATCGCCACCAGCGCCAACATCTCCGGCAGCCCCACCTGCGCGAGCGGTATCGATGTCTTCGCCCTGATGGATGGCCGCGTGGACCTGGTGCTCGATGGCGGCCCCTGCACCGGCCTCGGTTCGACCACGGTCGATATCACCGAACCCTACTGGCGCCTGATCAAACCCGGGGCCGTTGACGAGAAGGCGATTGCGGAGTGTCTGCAGTAAAGTGGGGCAGGCGCTTTCGCCTGCCAACCCCGCCCTCACCGGCTCATGTTCTGCACAGTGGGAAAGGCGCCGCGGTTTTCGGCTCCGATGCCGCTTCCGCCTGCCAACCCTGCGCTTGACCATGGCCAGTCGCCTGGACTCACCGACAGGCCAGCGCTTACCGGGTTGTGTTCCACATAACGGGCGATCCGCTCCAATTCCTCTTCATCCCGCACGCGGTGATCGAAAGATTCATCTTGCCAGAATACCTGTCCCGTTCGGCCCAAAACCAGGTTGGATTGCCGGGCCGTAGAGCCTTTCAGCCAGCGCGTAATCACCGGCAGCGCGGTTAGTGGTCGCAGAAGTAGATGCAGGTGATTGGGCATGACGACCCAGGCTCGGAGCTGATAGAAGTGCCGACCGCTCTCGCCATACAGGAGGGCATCAGCCACCACCCGCGCGATACGGGCATCCCGCAGCCACACTGGCCCGTAAGCAGCCTTATCCATTTCGCGATCCAAAGCGACGAAAGCCCGGCTCGCCGACAAAGTGGGGCAGGCGCTTCCGCCTGCCAACTGCCGGTTTGGCCAAATTATCGGGAGGGAGCCAGCTAAACGCCAAGTAACGAACAGAAGGGTCTCTTCGTTGATATCGGGATGCCAGTGCGGAAGCCTTCTGCGGTAGAACATTCGGAGTTGGCAGGCGAAAGCGCCTGCCCCACTTTGTAGTGCGCCAAGCGAACGAGGAATCGCGAAAGAATGTGGATCTCGCCTGCCAACTAGAGCGAAAATGTTAGGGTGCCTGTCAAGTCGCCGCCAAAGGAACGTCCTATCATCGAAATGCTGCTTTCGGCTTGCGAGAACGGCGCATGGAAGGGAGCCTCTCTCGATTGGGTGGAGGAAAAGCAGGACGGAGCGGTCGAGGTTATCGCCACCAGGGCGGACGGCAACAGTCTCGCGCTCGAACACACGTTGATCCAGCCGTTCGTCGGTGAGAAGTTCGATTCCGAGGTGTTCATGAAGGCCTTCGGACGCATCGAGAAGAACCCCGCTCTGGTGCTGCCGGAGCGGAAACTCGATGTCATCATCCCAGTGCATGCGATCCCTAAGGGCTACAACTGGGACGAAGTGGGCCAGAAACTACTCACGTGGTTGGTCGCGAATCATATTGACGCACCGAAAGAGGGCGAAGCCGAGTACACGGTTCCTGTTGCGAGTAAGAAGAAGAACGGACCACTCCTGTTGAGAATCACACTGCGAACAATGAGCCTGGCTGGCATGCCTGGCAACTGCCTAATCGAGCGTCAGCATGCGCCTGGAGACATCGAGAAGGTAGTGGAGAAGGCGCTCAGCACGAAACTCCCAAAGTTGGTCAACACGGCGGCAGATCAGCGCATTTTGATTCTGGTTACGTGAGCACCTCAGCCTTTCGGATGACCAAGTCTACCGGGAAGTAGTGAAACTGGCTCCTAGGTTCCCCGATCTCGCAAAGGTCGATGAAATCTGGTTCGCGAATGCCTCGCACCTCGCGTCGGAGGGATATGCATCCTTTGCACTCCTGGATGGGCGAGGAACCGTGGAGCGGCTGAGTTTCGAGAATGGAGTTTTGAAAACCCGCCGCGACGACCGCCCGCATCTTGGACCGTCCAGACGCGAGTTCTAGGTCCGCGATCCGCGCAGCGCGTGCATCTTCGCCGCCCGCTCCACCCTCCGGCATAGAATAGTGAGGTGGTTCCGCTGGATTTTCACCAGGCGCGCGCGA
>OBLW0100000566.1_pt1 | contig 31425 bp, 28 predicted proteins | sample 1520161 | NCBI WGS metagenome assembly OBLW01 (sample SAMEA3539309, study PRJEB22396) | soil metagenome | biome: tundra; feature: field; material: soil | place: USA | collected 2010-05 | depth 0.15 m
TTCCGATCTCTGGTCGTCGCCACCGGAATTTACACCATCGCCGGAGGCCTTGCGGCAGTGATTTACACCGATCTCGTACAGACGTTGATTCTCTTGGCTGGCGCAATTGCTCTGACATTGATTGGCTTGGACAAGGTTGGCGGCTTTGCAGCGTTGCGCGCCGCGGTGCCGGCAAGCTATTTTCACATGGTTAAGCCGATCAGCGACCCGGACTTCCCCTGGACCGGCATTTTCTTCGGCGCTCCCATCCTGGGCATTTGGTATTGGTGCACCGATCAAGTCATCGTCCAGCGTGTGCTGTCCGCCAAGGACGAAGGACACGCCAAAGCTGGAACTATTTTTGCTGGCTTTCTGAAAGTTCTTCCGGTGTTCTTACTGGTCGTTCCCGGAATTATCGCGTTCGCTTTGTATCCTCAGTTGTTCACCATCGTGAATGGTTCTGTCACCAACGGCGACATTGCATTTCCAACCGCTGTCGTAAATCTCCTCCCCACCGGATTCGTTGGTCTGATGATAGCGGCGCTGCTCGCCGCTCTGATGGGCGCGATGAGCTCGGTCTTCAATTCCGCTTCGACCATGGTCACGCTCGACTTCTACAAGAAGCTGCGACCATCCGCCACAGAAAAGCAGCTGGTAACCTTCGGCCGCATCGCCACCGGAGGAATGGTGGTCCTGGGTCTGTTGTGGGTTCCGTTCATCCACGTGCTGAGCGCCCAGCTCTGGGTCTACCTGCAGAGCGTGCAGGCCTACATCAGCCCCCCGATCGCGGTCTGCTTCATTTTCGGAATTCTGTGGCCGCGGCTCAATGGACAGGGAGCAATCACGTCGCTACTCGTCGGATTCTTGCTGGGTGCGGTGCGCTTCGTGCTGGAAGTGCTCGACAAGACGGCGCACTACCAATCCAGCGCCATCCGCGTGCTGATCGGTATGAACTTTCTCCATTATTCCATCGTCATGTTTGTGGTCTGCGCGCTAGTTTTGATCGGCGTCAGTATGCTTTTCCCCGCGCCGGAGCGTAAGAAAATCGCGGGGCTCACCTTCGCAACCGTGGACGAAAAGATCGACACGGTGGAAGTCAGGACGGCACACCTCGCTCGCGAGACGCGCACCGAACACCGGGTGAATCTCGCATTCACGTATGTCCTGCTGGCCACGGTGCTCGGCCTATGGATCTACTTTCGCTAAAGACTATGGCCGAGACTCGAATCATGACCACAACTTCCATCCGAACGCTGAAGTCCAACGTTTCGCAAACCGATGCTTTGCGCAAATTCTCGTCGATTGGCCTCGCCACACTTTGCCGCCGCGTTCGGATCGGGCCTCTCCGTCGTATCGCCGGCGTATACGTGCCCTTTTTTGTCTATCGTGTGACCTATCAGCTTGGACGCGCTCCGCAAACCCGCTGCTTTGCGATCGATGCCGTCGAAGGTGCTCTGGATCTGTTCGAATTCCCCGGCGTCCCGGACGACTCAGAACTTGTCGATATCCAAACCAGGAATTGTTTGCGCCCGGCTCTGACCCACAAACGAGCGGAACAGTTGCTGGGCGAGAAAGTCCTGCGTGTAATCTTCCAGCAAGGATTCTTCAAAGTCCGTGAATCCAATCTGGTAATCGCGCGTGAATCTATCGACCTATACCTTCCCTATTGGTTGGCGTTTTACGGCGACAAAACCCCGCGGTGCCGCGTAATGGATGCGGTGCGCCGCCGCATCGAGGGGGCCAAGGCGTGCGCCTTTTTCGAGGAATGGTTGGCTGCCTAGGCATCCACCGGCATTCGTAATTCCGATCGCAGAGAGCAGACAATATAAGGATGACCGCTCCAGTCAAAATTGTCACCGCCACCCTCGCCCGACTGGCTTCTTTCGCGTTGATGGTCGCGGCCGCTTTCTGTGCTTCCGCAGGAGCACAGGGTTGGCAGCATTTGGGTGCCGTCCAGCGAGTCGAGAAGCTCCAAGACGGCGTTGAACTTAGCGCCGGAAGCGCGAAGGTACGCGTCACCGCCTTTTGTGACGGCGTAATACGCGTGCGCGTCGCCCCTCAGGGCCAATTTCCGAAAGATAGCTCCTGGGCGGTCGTCGAAGCGAACCAACCCCCGCCGATAAAAATAGATGAAGGCGGAAAAGACGTGAAGCTTTCAACCGGAGGCGTCAACGTCATCATTCACAAATCGCCCCTACTCATCTCTTTCTCCGACGCCCATGGTCACATCATTCTCGCCGACGAACCAACCCTGCCGATGGCCTGGAACGGCCCACGCATTCGCGTCTGGAAGAAAATGCCGGAAGACGAAAATTACTACGGCCTGGGCGACAAAGCTGGCCCGCTGAACCGCCGCAATCGCGCCTTCACCAACTGGAACACCGACGCCTTCGGCTGGGGCGAATCCAGCGATCCGCTCTACAAAACCATTCCGTTCTTCATCGGCCTGCGCAAAGGTGCCGCCTACGGTCTTTTCTTCGACAACGCCTATCGCAGCAGCTTCGATTTCGGCAAGGAGTGCCCGGATTACCTTTCCTTCGGCGCCGAAGGCGGCGAGCTGAACTACTATTATTTCGCCGGCCCCGATCCAAAAAAGGTCATCGAAGAATACACCGCCATGGTCGGCCGCTCCCCGCTTCCCCCGCTCTGGAGCCTCGGCTACCAGCAATGCCGCTACACCTACTACCCTGAAGCCCGCGCCAGAGAAGTAGTCAGCCTATTCCGCCAAAAAAAGATCCCCGCCGACGTAATTTACTTCGACATCGACTACCAGGACGGCTACGCACCCTTCACCATCAATCGCGAATACTTTCCCCACTTCGAACAAATGATCGCCGACTTCAAGTTTCAAGGCTTCCACACCATCCTGATCACCGATCTCCACATCAAAAAAAATCCCAACCACGGCTACGCACCCTACGACTCTGGAATCAAACAAGACGTCTTCGTAAAAAATCCCGACGGCACTGTCTTCGTAGGCCCAGTCTGGCCGGGCCCCAGCGTCTTCCCCGATTTCACTCTCACGCGAGTGCGCGACTGGTGGGGCACTCTCTACAAAGACTTCGTCCACATGGGCGCAGCCGGCTTTTGGAACGACATGAACGAGCCCTCCGTCTTCGAACGCCCCGACAAAACCATGCCGTTAGACACCGTCCATCGCCTCGACGACGGCGCCACGCGAGACCACCGCGCCATCCACAACGTCTTCGGCATGCAAAACGCCCGTGCCACCTACGAAGGTCTGCGCAAACTGCAGGGCGAGGAGCGGCCCTTTGTCCTGACCCGCGCCGCCTATTCCGGCACGCAGCGTTACGCCGCCACCTGGACCGGCGACAACAGCGCCACCTGGAATCACATTGCGATGAGCACGCCAATGCTCCTGAGCATGGGCATCTCCGGTTACGCGCTAGTCGGCGACGACATCGGCGGCTTCGCCAGCTCCCCGCCGCCCGATCTCCTAACCCGCTGGTACGAACTAGGCGTCTTCAATCCCATCTATCGCGATCACGCCGCAAAAGGCACCGCCGACCACGAACCCTGGGCCAGCGGCCCCGAGCAGGAGGCGATCCGCCGCCGCTACATCGAACTCCGTTATCAGCTCCTGCCCTATATCTACACCGGCATCGAAGCCACCACCCGCACCGGCCTGCCGTTCATGCGCCCGGTCTTCCTGGACTACCCGAGCCTCGACGTCTTCAACGATCGCGATTTTCTTTTCGGCAGCGATCTATTCGTCGCGCCCGTAACCACCGAAACTCTCGACGCCCAAGAAATCCAACTCCCGCCAGGCGACTGGTACGACTACTGGACATCCCAGAAGCACCTCAGCACGGAAAAAATCGCGTTACATCCTGCTCTCGACGAACTCCCGCTCTACGTTCGCGCAGGTGCCATCATCCCAATGCAACCCGTCGTGCAAAATACTGAAGAAAAACCCATCGGCCCGCTAGAAATAAAAATCTACGCCGGTGACAACTGCCGAGGCTCCCTCTACGAAGACGACGGCCACACCTTCGCCTACCAACGAGGCGAATTCCGCCGCACCAGCTATACCTGCCAAGTCTCCGGGGGCTCTATCGAAGTAATCGCCACAACCGAAAAAAACACCTATAGGCCATGGTGGCACGCCGCCCGTATAACGATCATCGGCATCCCCGGCGAGCCCAAAGAGCTCCGCCTGGGCCAAAAAACCATCCGCGACTGGCACTATGACGCCAAGTCGCACTCTGTAATCGTGTCAGTTCCGGACGCCCTGCAAGACTGGAACATTCACCTGGTTATGTAGGTGCCGGGCTTTAGCCTGGCCCACCGCTCCGATTTCAATTCAACGCGAAAATCGATAAGGAGCCCGCCGGCGCGCGAATATGAATTTCTTTCTCCGCCATCTCCGCCTGCCCCTCGCCAAAGAGCACTTTCACTCCCTGCGAATCGGACGCCGCCGTGTCACTTAGCGAAACCCGAATGTCCCGCACCTTCGCCGAATTATTAAATGCCACCAAAATCCGCTCCTCCTCCGACTCCCGCAAAAATATATAAGCCGATTCATCCGAAGCCAAATGCCACAATCGGCCGCCCCTCAGTGCCGGATGCTCGCGACGCAAACGCAGCAGGGTTCGAACGTAAGAAAACGTCGCCTGCTGCTCCGCCGTCCGTCCCGCCTCCGTAAACGCATTTCGCGAATTTTCCGCCCAACCGCCAGGAAAATCGCGCCGGTTATCCGGGTCCCCGCCCCCCATCATTCCGATCTCATCCCCATAATAAAGTTGAGGAATCCCCCGCAGCGTCAGCGTCAATCCAAACGCCAGCCGCAATTTCTCCGCCGGACTCCCGGCCACTCCAGCAAAGCGTGCCACATCGTGATTTCCAAAAAAAGTAACCAGTAAATCTGGCCGCACGTACAAAGAATCCTGCCGCAAAACATCAGCCAACCGCCCCACCGGCGCCTCATGCAGCAAAACATCGCGCAACACGAAATACAACGGATAGTCAAACAAGGTGGTAACGCCCGAATCGACGCCGTCGTACCGTTTCTGCCCGCCACCAAAAAAGGAAGTAACGCTGGGATCCGGATGAAACACTTCCCCAATGGTCGTCAGCCGCGGATAAATCCGCCGCAACCCAGCATTCCACCGCGACCAGAACAATCGCGGCACGTAAGGAAACGTATCCACGCGGAAACCGTCCAAACCTGAAGATTCCGCCCACCAAATCGCATTTTCCAGCAAGTACTGCGCCACAATCGGGTTCTCCGTATTCAGATCCGGCAAAACTCCGAAAAACCACCCATCCGTGATATCGCGCGAAAGACCCGTCGGCGCATGCGGATCAACCAACACCTCAAAAGGATCGTGTCCCGAACCTTGCTGCTTTGTCTCTCCAAAAAACGGTCCTAACGTCGCCACCGAAGAATTCATATGATGCTCCACCGTGCCGTGAAACCAGTCGACCAACGGCGGATTCGCTAACCAGGGATGCCGCGGCCCAACGTGATTCGGCACAATGTCGAACAATACTTTCATGCGCAGCTGGTGCGCCGCCGAAACAAATTCCTGATAATCGCGCAGCGCCCCCAAATGCGGATCGACCGCGTACAAATCCACGGCCCCGTAACCGTGATAATCCTCCGCCGTCCCATTCTTCACCACTGGCGTAAGCCAAATCGTCGTCACTCCGAGGTCCTTCAAATAATCCAAGTGCTCCCGGACCCCACGTAAATCTCCCCCGTGATACGCGCGCGCTTTCGAACGATCGTGCGATCCTGGCGCGTCAGCAGGTTCATCGTTGGTTGGATCGCCATTCGCAAACCGGTCCGGCATAATCAGGTACACGACGTCATCCGGCACAAGCCCCTGAAATCGGTGAATGGTCTCCTGGCGCGCCGAAATTGGCAATTCAAACGAAGTCATTCCGTCCGGCCCGCTAATCCGGCAAACCGCCGTCCCCGATTTCGTCTCGGCCCCAAATTTCAACCAAACAAATAAATATTTTCCGCCCGCACTAGCCTGTGTCCGTTCCACCAGCAAGCTGGCCAGATTGCACTCCACCTTCGTAGCCTCCAGCCCGCGCCCAGAAATCAGCAGCATCACTTCCGGCGTAAGGCCCACCCACCAATTCGGCGGCTCCACCCTAGTGACCACCGGTGAATGATCCGCACCAGTCGAACTCTGCCAGACCCCCGCACTGAAAAGTGCCGAGCCCCAAGAACCAGCGACTAAAATTAAAAGAATAAGCAAAACAGATCGGCAAAATCGCGGAACAAAAGTCACCGCTCACCCGCTTGTGCGAACACCAGCTTCCCGAACGCCTCCGGCACGTGAAAATTAGGTTCGGACGTCCCCGTCGCCCGCCAAGCTGAATAAAATCGCGGCTCCACAGCCCCCTCAACACGAAAAAAATTCACTCGCCACACCGCCGCAGGATCAAATCGCGCCGTCAAACTCTTCATCGGCAAAGCCACCACCGCCCGCCAACGCCGCGCCATCTCATCAATCTCCACACGCCGCCGCATTCCACTCCGTAAATCCCGCTTCTCTCCAGGCGTAATCTCCAAATCGATCCAAAATCCATTCGGCGCCACCTCGAACTCCTTATATCGTCTAAGCTCGGTCGTATCCGCCTGTAAAAACAATTCGCAAACGTCGCGATCCCACAGACGATCCCGCCACCCTCGCTCATCCGCGTCCGGGAAAACCGTAATGCTCCGGTACCGCGCCACAAACCGCAAATACAAAGTCTCCGGCGTCCACAGCAGTCGCACTTCCGTCTCCCGCTCCGCATCCGCATGCAACCCGCGCCAATCCGCATCGAACCGCGCCGGCGGCGCCGCCTCCCACGCCACCTCCGCCGGAAATCCATCCTTATCCGTCCCGCCGATCAGCCGCGCCGCGGTGATTTTGTCGCTATCGATAAGACCATTTCGATTCACCGAGCCTTCCTCCCTGGTAGCGGAGCAGCATTGCTGCGCCCCACCCGTCTTGCCGTCCGATGTTGGCACGAATCCACGCAAACTGTTTGCGCACGAACTGGTCTCGTCAGGCCCAGCACCGCAAGAACCCTGTGCTAGCATCGATTTTGGCCAATTTCGAACTCGAATCGCACCATCAAATACCACGGAGGCCAAAATCATGATTGAGCCCGTAAGCGCCACCGATTTCACCACCCAATCCGCCCGCCGCCATCCCAGCCAATTCGAATTTACAAAATTTCGCATCGACAAAACTGTAGCCCGCATCACCCTCAACCGTCCCGAGCACAACCTCCTCAACGAGGCCATGCTCCGCGAAATCGCCGACGGCATCCTCTTCGCCGGCGACGCCCCGGAAGCCAAGCTAGTCATCCTCGATTCCGCCTGCAAAGTTTTCTCCGGCGGCATCGACATCGGCGAATACACCTCCCAGCGCGTGTTCCAGATGCTCGAAGCCTTTCACGCCGCCTTCGCCGCCATGCTGGAAACCGGCAAGCCCGTAATCTGCGTAGTCAACGGCCCAGCCATCGGCGGAGGCGCCGAGCTAGCCGCGTTCGGCGACCTGGTAATCGCCACGCCCAAAGCCCGTTTCGCGCAACCCGAAATCACCATCGGCGTTTTCCCGCCATTAGCATCGACAATCCTTCCTTTTCTCGTTGGTCCAAAAACAGCGCTGGAAATCATCCTGACCGGTGAGCCAGTAACCGCCGAACGCGCCCTCGAACTAGGCATGATCAATCGCCTGGTCCCCGAAGCTCAACTGGAAAAAACCGTCGAAGACCTCATCACCCGCATCTCCGCGCAATCCGCCCCAGTCCTAAGCATGGCCAAAAGAGCCATCCTCGGCGGCATGGGCCTCTCCCTCCGCGAGGGCCTAAAGCAATCCATGGACATTTTCCTGAATCAACTTTACCGCCTCGAAGATTCCCAGGAAGGTCTCCGCGCCCTAGTAGAAAAACGCAAGCCCAACTGGAAAAATCGCTGATGCACGCTGCATCGACGGACCGCGCCAAAGTTTCTCCGTCATCGTCAACTTGCAGAACCAAAGCCGCGGAGCGAAGCGACGGTGATCCCGAACTCCGCGGTTCTAGTGCGGTGAGGGATCTGCTTTTCGCTCTGATTCAACGCGACCCACCGCCGCGTTGACACCCCTCAATGCCCAACATAAACTCGTACTCTAAATTTGCAGGCAATGGAAGCGGGGAAGGCCGTGCAAATCGGCCGCGGTCCCGCCACTGTAATCGGCTTCCGAGCCGTAAGCCAGGCCACCCTTCCAAGCCGCGGACTCACCGGCGCTTTTCGCGAGAAAAAGCGCCGGCCAGGCCCCATAGCCACTCGCATGGGGCTTTTTTGTTGCCTGCCAAACAATCTCGCCGCAGTCGTCAAGGAAGAGTCGTGCAGCAACGGTGCTCTGTCGTCGCGATGTTGAGATTCTCTGTCTGCGCAGCTGCTCTACTATCCGCGAGCGCCGCCCTATCGCACGCCCAAGCGCCAACTTCGCCGCCAGTTCCGGCTGCCGTCACTTCGCCATCCGCTCCACCGTTCCGCGAAGTCACCGACGAAATGGGCCGAACCATCCGCATCCCGCAAACCATCCGCCGCATCGTTTCGCTCGCCCCCAACCTGACCGAAACCCTCTACGCCCTGGGCTTGCAGGATCGTCTCGTGGGCGACACCGACTATTGCGACTTCCCCGAAGACGCCCAGCACAAACCGAAAGTCGGCGGCGTCATCAATCCCAGCATCGAGGCCATCGCCGCCCTCCATCCCGACCTGGTTCTCGTCACCAAGATTTCGAATCGCCAGGAAACCGTAAATTCCCTAGCGGATCTAGGCATTCCTTCCTACGCCACCGACCCCCACACCATAGAACAAATCATCTCCTCAACCCAGCGTCTAGCCGATCTCATCGGAGAGCCCGAAGCCGGCGACACCGTGGCCAAAGATCTTCAGCGCCGTCTAGCCGATCTCCACCAGCGTATCGCCCCGCTCCCCCGTCGCCGCGTTTTCTTCATCGTTTGGACTCAGCCGCTCATCTCCATTGGCAGAGACACCTTCATCGCCGACGCTCTCCGCTACGCCGGAGCCGATTCCGTTGTGGATTCCCCGCAGAGTTGGCCGCAGCTGAACCTCGAAGAAATCGCCAAGGTGCAGCCGGACTTTCTGGTTTTTGCCGGCTCCCATACCGAGACCATGCCAGTCGGCGTCGAAGCTCTCTCCCAGCTCCCCGGGTGGCGCATTCTGGACGCCGTCCGCAATCACCGCTACGCCAACGTGAGCGAAGCCATCGACCGCCCCTCGCCCCGCATAGTTTCCGCTATTGAGGATTTAGCCAGACAATTTCACCCCGAAGCCTTCCCGAACGATCCAAACGCGAACCATCCTCAAGTCGATCAGCAACCTCCCGCTCATTCCGATAAGACTTCCCAGTTAATCTCTTCGCCGCAGGCCGCCCAAGGTCATCCCGAATCCGCGCGTCTTTCGTGGGGCGAGGGTTCTGCTTTTCCTTCCCCCCAATCCCACAGCATCCTTTCGCCCCTCGCCTGCCAGCGCCAATCCCTTCTCGAGGTCCGCGCATGCGCCCGCTAACCTTCCCGCGCCTACTGCTGCGCTGCGGCATCCTAGCCATAATCTTGCTGATCGTGGTAGTCATGGCCCTCAAACTCGGCGCCGTCCCGGTCTCCCTTTACGGCCTGGGACTGGACCTTCTCCACCTGCTTCTCCGCAGGACCAGCGAACTCTCCAGCAACTACGACATGATCGTTCTGGACATCCGCCTGCCGCGCATTGTGCTGGCCATCCTGGTGGGCGCGTCTCTTGCCGTTGCCGGCACCGCTTTCCAAGCCCTGCTTCGCAATCCCCTGGCGGATCCTTACGTTCTAGGAGTTTCCAACGGCGCTTCGCTGGGCGCCATTCTCGCGCTGATGGTTCAGCCGTATATCGCGATTCCTTTGGCGTTCGCGGCCCTGATCACCCCGGTTGGCGCATTTCTTGGCGCTGGCCTGACCATCACCTCGGTCTATTTTCTCAGCCGACGAGAGGGCCGGGTAGATAGCAGCACGCTGCTCTTGTCCGGCATCATCTCTGCTTCGTTTCTATCCGCCATCATCATGTTTCTGATCACCACGCTCTCGGGTCGCGGCGATTTCCGCGGCATGTCTTTCTGGCTGATGGGCGACCTGTCCGCTTCACTGCCGCCGACCCTGCGTTGGGTCGTAGCCATCGGCTTCGTGGTCGCAACCGGCGTGATCTACACCACCGCCTCCGACCTGAATCTTCTTCTTAGTGGCGAAAAAGAGGCCATGCATCTCGGTGTCGATGTTCGCCGCGTCCGCCTGGTCGTCTACATCGCCGCCTCGCTATTGACCGGCCTGGCCGTCTCCGTCAGTGGCTCCATTGGCTACGTTGGTCTACTCGTCCCTCACGTGATGCGCATGATTTTCGGCTCCGATCACCGCATCCTGATTCCCACCTCCGCGCTTGGTGGCGCGATCGCCTTAGTCATTGCGGACACCCTGGCCCGCACCGTAGTCGCCCCTTCCGAACTGCCAGTGGGCGCCATGACCGCGTTGGCGGGTGCTCCGCTGTTCATTTACTTGCTCAGGCGCCAAATCCCGTAACTTCGCAAACTATGGCCGCACCATTCAACTCCGCCGATAACACCCGCAACTCCGACATTCGACTAAGCGTCGAGCAAGTCAGCTACGCCTACTCCGCCAATCCTTCGCAAGCCCCAGTCTTCACCCTCGAAGCCAGCAGTTTCCAAGCCCGGCCCGGCGAAATCGTTGCCATCCTGGGCCCCAACGCCAGCGGCAAATCCACGCTCCTGAAGTTGATCGCCGGCACTCAGGAACCACTCTCCGGTCGCGTTCTGCTCAACGGCTACGTCACCCACTCCCTCACCCCCCGCATCCGCGCCCAGCGCATCGCCATGGTCCAGCAGGACAGCCCCCTGCTGTTCCCGTCCCGCACCTGGGAGTTCGTACTCCAAGGCCGCCACGCCCACGGCCGCTCTCTCCGCTTCGAAACCAGCGAAGACCTCAACATCGCCCGTAACGCCCTGGCCCAAGTAGGCGCCGCCCATCTCTCCGGCCGTTGGATGGACCAGATCTCCGGCGGCGAAAAGCAGCGAGTGATCCTGGCCCGGGCCTTATCCCAACAACCCCTGCTCCTGCTTCTAGATGAGCCTACCCTCCATCTGGACATAGGCTCCCAGGTAGGCCTACTCGACACCCTGCGAAAACTAGCCGCCGAAAATCGCTACACAGTAGTCGTAGTAACCCACGAACTAAATTTAGCCGCCGAATACGCCGACCAAATCGTCCTACTACACCACGGCAAAAGCCTCCGGGTAGGCTCCCCCGCCGCGGTCTACCAGCGCGAACTCCTCGAACAAGTTTTCCAGATCCCGCTCTCGGTAGAATCCAGCCCCTCAGGCCGCCCCCGTGTAACCATCCTCCCCGCCACCTGACCCACCAAGTCCTTCCACTCATCTGATAAGGGCGGGGCTTGCTCTGCCCGGCGTCAACACCGGCGACACCGCGAAACGAACAGGCGATCGCGCGAGGTCCGACATCTGGCTATCGTTTCATCCCTCCACCGACCGTTCGTCTCTCATTCTCAACCATTCTATGAACATAAGTTAACCAACTAGTACTCACATGGTATTCTCCGACTACCATGCGAACTCGAAAATCGCAGCCGCCCGAAACTCCAGCACTCGCTTCCCCTAACACGTCTCTCCCACGTGATCGGGCGCCAATAAAATCATTTAGAATCCGCACTTGCCCGTGGCGGCCAACAACCCATGCCGTGATGCTATAATCCCCAATCCGCATGATGAAATCGGCTCCAGAAATGGCAACGATCTCCCCCGAACTGCTCGCGAAATACGAGCCGGTTATCGGCCTGGAAGTTCACGTCCAGCTGCTGACCAAGACCAAAATCTTCTGCGCCTGCTCCACCCGCTTCGGGGACGCCCCCAACGCCAACACCTGCCCGGTGTGCCTGGGCCTACCCGGCACCCTCCCAGTCCTGAACAAGCGCGTAGTCGAAATGGCCTCCCGCGCCTCGCTCGCGCTGAACTGCATCGTGCACGAACACTCGCGTTTCGCACGCAAAAATTATTTCTATCCCGACCTGCCCAAGGGCTACCAGATTTCGCAGTACGAACTCCCGCTCGCCACCGGCGGCTACGTCGAGATTGAAATTGACGGAAAGAAAAAACGCATCGGCATTACGCGCCTGCACGTCGAAGAAGACGCCGCCAAAAATCTCCACGAAGGGTTTTCGCAGTCGGCGACAAAGGCCTACATCGACTACAACCGTTGCGGCTCGCCGCTCGCCGAAATCGTCTCCGAGCCGGACATGTGCACACCCGGACAAGCCTACGCGTATCTCACCACGCTACGCCAAATCCTGCTCTACGCCGCCGTAAGCGACTGCAATATGGAAGAAGGCTCGCTACGCTGCGACGCCAACGTAAGCGTGCGCCGGCGCGGCACCGAACAATTCGGCACCAAAGTCGAGGTCAAAAATCTCAACTCCTTCCGCTTCCTGCAAAAGGCCCTGGAACACGAAATCGAGCGCCACATCGGCGTAATCGAAAGCGGCGGCCGCATCTCGCAGGAAACGCGCCTGTGGAACCAGGCCGAAGGCCACACCGTATCGATGCGCTCGAAAGAAAAAGCCCATGACTACCGCTATTTTCCCGAGCCCGATTTGCTGCCGGTGCACGTCAGCGCCGCATGGCGCGAAAAAATCCGCAGCACGCTTCCAGAACTCCCGGAAGCAAAACGCACGCGCTTCGCGAGCGCCTACGGAATAACGCCTTACGACGCGGAAGTGCTGACCGCCTCACGGGGCAGAGCCGATTATTTTGAAGCGGTAACCAAAGCTGGCGCGTCAGGGAAAAGCGGCGCCAACTGGATGCAAACCGAACTTCTCCGCCGCCTCAATGATGCCGGCAAAGAAATCGAAGCCAGTCCCGTTTCGCCCGCCGCGCTGGCCGAACTGTTAAAGCTGGTCGAATCCGGCCAAATCACGACGGCCATCGGGAAAAAAGTTTTCGCCAAAATGTTCGAAAGCGGCCGCAGCGCCGCAGAAATCGTAGCCGACGAAAGCCTGGGGCAAATCAGCGACACCTCCGCCATCGAACAAGCCGCCCGCGAAGTGATCGAGAAAAACCAGGAAAACGTAGCCAAATTCCGCTCCGGCAACGAAGGCGTCTTCAAATTTTTCGTAGGCCAGGTAATGCGCGCCACCCGCGGCCAGGCCAATCCGCAAGCCGTAAACGACATTGTCCGCAAGCTGCTCTCAGAGCCGAAATGATAAGGCGCCCCAAAACAAAGACAAAACCTACCCATTGCCATAGCCCGGGAAAGCCGGGCACAGCAGTGCTGTGCCCCTACAAGGCGATTGTCACGAACTCGAAGCCGCATCAAGATTTCATTCTGAGGCTACCTGATTAAGGATGCCGAAGGACCTCCCTGTCGAGGATCACTAAGAATTCGAGGTAACGGTTCATGCTGAAAGCAGGCGACAAAGCTCCAGGGTTTAGTCTGAAGACCGACCAAGGCACAACGCTCTCCCTGGCCGATTTCCGCGGCCGGCGCGTAGTGCTGTTCTTCTTTCCAAAAGCCAACACTCCCGGTTGAACAACGGAGGCGTCCGAGTTTCGTGACGCAAAAAAGGACTTCGACAAAGCAGGGGTGCTGATTCTGGGCGCCAGCGCCGACCCCGAAAAAGCCCTGGCCAAATTCCGCGCCAAACAAAAACTGAACTTCCCGTTGCTAAGCGATCCGGACCACAGAATGATCGAATCCTACGGCGTGTGGGCCATGAAAAAGTTCATGGGCCGCTCCTTCGAAGGCATCGTGCGCACCACGTTCCTGATCGGCGCGGACGGCAAAATTGAAAGAGTTTGGGACAACGTAAAAGTGAAGAATCACGCCGCTGAAGTTCTGGCCGCCGCGACTGAAGTGAATTAGTGGTTGCCACTCACCGAGCTAGCGCCGTCGGGCGCGATCGAAGCGTGATCACACATGAAAAATGAATTCGTCGGATTTGTGGCCTGCGGGTTCGATGTAGAGATTATCGATCAGGCGGGTTTTGCCGAGGAAGGCGGCGAGGACCACATAGCACGGACCCGCGACGCGGGTGACTGGCTCGAAGGTATCGGCGTCCACGATTTCGGCGTAGTCGACGGCTGCTAGCGGCTCTGCTTGCAGCACTTTACGCAGCACAGTTTGCAGTTGCAGTGCGGCGCGCACTCCTGACGTGAGTTCGTCGCGCGCGGCTGTCAATGCGCGGTGCAAAACCGTTGCGGCTTTGCGTTCGCCGGGTTTTAGATAGGTGTTGCGCGACGAGAGCGCCAGACCATCGGCCTCACGGACGATCGGACAGACCACGATCTCGGTGTCCAGATTCAAGTCCCGGGCCATCTGCGAAATGATCCGGACTTGCTGCGCGTCTTTGCGTCCGAAGTAAGCAAAACGGGGCTGCACGATTTCGAGAAGTTTTAAGACGACCGTCGCAACGCCGCGAAAGTGTCCTGGGCGCGAACGGCCTTCGAGGCGTTCGCTGAGGCCCTCGACGCTTACATAGGTGCGAAAGCCAGGCGGATAAACATCGGCTGGTTCTGGTGCAAAAATGGCGCCGACGCCAGCCGCGGCGAGCTTTTGCGCGTCCGCTTCAAACCTGCGCGGATATTTTGCGAGGTCTTCTTTGGGGCCGAATTGTTTGGGATTTACGAAAATGGAGGTAATGATTTCCGAGCATTCTTGCTTGGAGCGGTCCACCAAAGCCAGATGGCCTTCATGCAAAGCGCCCATTGTGGGAATTAGGCCGACGATGCGGTTATCGGCGCGGGCTTGCCGCGCGTGTTCTTTCATCCAGGCAACGGTTCGGATAGTCTGCACGAAAAAGGGTCAGCGCTCCACAGACTCAAGCGCTGGTAGCGATGGCGCGCTCGCGGTAGAAGTGCATTAGGTCGGTGAGGATCGGCTGCGCGCCGTGTTGCCGCAGCATGGTGGTGACTTGGCCGCGGTGATAGGTGCCATGATTCACCAGGTGCTGCAGAGATTGGCACATCGGATTCTGGTACACGCCGAACTTAAACGTTTTGTATTCCATGACGCGGTTGAGATCTTCCTGCGACAGGCCGCGAACGAATGTGAGCAATCGCGTTTCCAGCGGAGCCCAGTGCGCGCGCAAGCTTTCGATGTCTGCGAATTGCGAATTGTCGGGCATGGAAGATGGCGTGTGTCCCTCAAAGCGTTCAAGCCAAACCCACTCTCCTCCGTAGATGTGCGCCAGGGTATCGCGCACGGAAGAAAAACTGGAGCCAAGTGGTTTTGTGAATTGCTCGGGCGTCAGCGCCGACGCTGCCTGCATCGAGCGATGATTCGCCCAGGCGTTGTAATCGTAGAACTGGCTCATTTCCTCGGGTGTCATGGTTCCATTCACCGTGTGCGGTGGCGTTTGTAGCGCATGGTCTAGAGTTGAGAAATCAAGTTCAGCAGTCGATGTGAATCAGCTTCCGGCGCTTCAGCACTTCGCCGGAATGATACGACTCGGCATCGGACGGAAAACTGCCGCTGCGAACGTCTTCGCAATATTCGCGGACGGCGCCAGAAATCACGTCACCGACATTGGCGTATTGGCGCGCAAATTTAGGCGTAGGAATAAAGGTGAGCCCCAGGAGATCATTGATCACCAAAATCTGGCCATCGCAATCCGGGCCGGCTCCGATGCCGATCGTCGGGATTTGCAGTTCACGGGTGATTTGAGCCGCAAGTTCTCGCGGGACGGCTTCCAGCACCACCGCGAACGCCCCTGCAGCTTCGACGGCATGCGCATCGCGCAGCAACTGTTCGGCGGCGTCTGGAGTCTTGCCTTGCACTCGATAGCCGCCCAAGGCATTCACCGATTGGGGAGTCAGCCCGACGTGGCCCATGACCGGGATTTCCGCATCGGTCAGGCGCGCGATCAATTCCAGACGCCGCTCGCCGCCTTCCACCTTTACGGCTTCGGCGCCCGCTTCCTTCACGAGGCGCACGGCATTGCGCAGCGATTCTGCGGTCTCGGTGTGGTAAGTGCCATAAGGCATATCGGTCACAACCAGCGCCCGGCGCGTCCCGCGCCGTACCGCGCGCGTGTGGTGGATCATCTCGTCCAAGGTGACGGGCAGGGTGCTCTCATAGCCGAGCACCACCATGCCAAGCGAATCGCCTACGAGAATAACGTCGACGCCGGCCTCATCCACCAGGCGCGCGGTGGGATAGTCGTATGCCGTCAGACAAATGATTTTTTGGGATGGGGAACCCTCGATGGATTTGCGGTGCAGAAGAGCCGGCACGGTAACTTTGCCATCGCCCTGGCTGGGGACAACACTCATGGTGGCCTCCGGTGCCATTCCTAGCAGCAGGATATAGCCCTGAACTCGACCGAATCTTAATTATAGCAGATTTCTAGGCCCGGCGGCCAGCACCCCGCTTCTGACCGGTTTTCATTTTGACGACGGTTCTCCTACGAACACCAGGCAGCCGTTGGGATCAGTGATGTGGAATTCGGTCATGCCGTATTCGCGGTCGAATAAATCCCTGATTTTGTAGCGACTCTTGAACGTTTTCACGTCCTCCCACAGGGAGTGAATGTCGGATACTTCGATGTAAATCTCGGTGTGGCCGCGGACACAGTTCATGACTCCTTCGGATGCGGCCTTCTGGAAATGGATGGTTTGGCCGTCGCGTTCGACGATGGAGTATTCGGGCGATTGCATGGTTGGCTGGAATCCAAGCACGTTTCGGTAGAAGAGGACGGTCTCTTCCATGTTCTCTGCCGCCAGCATGGGGCTTATTCTTTTCGCTACCGTCGTTCCGGACATCGCCGAGCCTTTCGATGCGTAATATTTGCTTACGCGCAAGAAGATACTACTTCGAGCCAACCGACGGTAAGAAGCAGATTCATTGCGATCACCCGCTATCGATGCGGCCTATGACTGGCTCCTCACTTCGTTTTCAAGGCCGTTTTGTGCTTGGGCTGGTATAGGCCGAGTTCGCCGCCGCCAGGGAGGCGGAGTCTGGTGATCGAGCCCCACCTCTCTTGCTGCACGGCGGAACAGGGTACGCCTTTTTTCGCAAGTGCCGCCATTTCTGATTTCAGATTGTCGCACATCAAATAAAGCTCATGGCGGCCGTTATCGTCCGCGGGATGGAAGGCGGCCTCTGCGACGGGCATGGCAAAGATTAGCCAGCCGTGTCCGGCATCCACATGTGGAAAACCCAAGACGTGGCGGAAGAAGGCGCGGTCGGCGTCCGGATCCTGGCTATAGATAATTACATGAGCGCCAGAAATCATGGGTCCTCCTTATGGTCGGAAGATGGGCGCATTCTAGCAGGGTCCGATCTAAATCCGATCGAGATGAAAGGCCTCCACGCGGTGCGGTTCACCGGGCTACCGAATGTGAGATAACCGAGCTGGTGGTGGGCGAAACCGTAAGCGAGAGGGTTTTGATGCGGAAAATATGTTATGGCGTGGCGATGAGTCTGGACGGGTACATTGCTGCACCAAACGGAGAAGCGGACTGGATTGTGAAGGAGCCAGAGACTGATTTTGGGGAGATGTTCGCGAAATACGACACGCTGGTGATCGGGCGCAAGACGTTTGATGGGATGGTGAGGGCGGGAAGGGCGACGGTGCCCGGAATGAAGATCGTCGTTTTCTCGAAGACGCTGAGGGCGGCTGATTATCCGAGTGTGACGATTGTTGCCGACCAGCTGGAGGAAACGGTCGCGGGTTTGCGCGCCCGGGCAGGCAAAGACATCTGGCTGTTTGGGGGCGGGTTGCTGTTTCGGAGTTTTCTGGAAAAGGGCTTGGTGGACCGGATCGAGATTGGTTTGATTCCGGCTTTGCTGGGGCAAGGAATTCCGTTGCTGCCACCTCCGGCGAAGCGGGAGAGCCTCAAGCTGGAGAAGCATCGCATTTACACGAAGAGTGGAATCGTAATGCTGACGTATGCGTTGAAATGAGTGAAGGTCAATTTCTTGGTACGCACACGCTGGTTGGGAACAAATCAAATAAGGTCGAAAAACATACCGGAGCCGGCGGGATGCCGGTGTTACCAATGCGACGCTGGGAGCGGGGAGAAAAGCAGCCGCACAGAGCGGGTCAGACTTGACGGCGAGTTTGGGTGCGCCCTTTCCACAGGGCGCCGCGGTTGAGCCAGTAACGTATAGCGGAGAGGCTGGTTGCATAGGCGTAGAACAGGGCGGCTAACGGGAGCAGCGGCATCCAGCGTAGCGACAGGCGGTAGAAGCGGATTGTCGGAAGAAACGTCAGCGACATGAGCAGCCATGCGGTTAATGCTAGAACGCGTGTGGCGTAGCTTTGTGCCAACAGCAGGGCCACCGGCGCTAGATAGGTCACAAACAGTCCTGCCAATGTGCCCAGGAGGAGCGTTGTGGAATAGCGGAGCTGGGTGAAGGCGGTACGGGCGATCAGGTCGCGGATTTCGGCGAAGGTTACGTAGGCACGTTGGCTCACGCTGGCGTGGGTTAGGCCCATCCAGATTTTGCCGCCGTTGTGCTTTATGGCGCGGGCCAGCGCGCAGTCGTCGATCACTTCGCTGCGTATGGCGGTTAGGCCGCCTATGCGTGTTAGGGCTTCGCGGCGGAGCAGGATGCAGCCGCCGGCGGCTCCGGCGGTGTTGGATTTTGGGTCGGCGATCCAGCGCGGGGGGTAGAGCTTTAGGAAGAAGAACAGGAATGCGGGGATCAGGGCGCGCTCGGGGAGAGATCGTGCGCGGAGCAGAACCATTAGAGAGGTTAGGTCGAGGTGGTTTTGTTCGGCTCGAGCTACCAGGCGGCGCAGGGTGTCGGGGGCGTGGATTATGTCGGCATCGGTGAACCAGAAAAAGGCAGGGGCAATTTGTCCCGGCTGCTGGCTCGTTTGCCGAGGAAAGCAGACCTGTTCCGACGGGGAAGGAAGCTCCTTTGAGGTTACCGAGGTGGGGTAGGCGGGAACCGCTGCAGATAAGGAGACGCCTTCGTTGAGGGCCCAGAGCTTGCCGGTCCAGCCCGCCGGTAATGGCGACGCGAGGTGGATCGTGATGCGGGATTGCGCGGAGGACGGTTGTTTCGCGATTTGCTGGGCGATGTTGGAGGTTTCGTCTTCGCTGTGGTCGTCTATTACGAGTATGGAAAATTTGCCTGGATAGTTTTGTTGGAGCAGAGCGGTTAGGGTTTGGCTGATGGTTTCGGCCTCGTTGCGGGCGGGGACGATGGCAACGATTGCGGGCCAGGTTGACGGTGCAGCGTGAGTCGATGGGTCGTCGTCGAATGAGCTCAGGTGCCAGAAGGTGCCGCGGCCCAGGGTTAGGTAGAGCCAGATCAGGACGGAGATTGTGGAGAGGATTATCGGAATCGCGGGCACGGGTTATTTTGCAATGTAAGCGGGAGTTGCAGGTAGTGGAGTTGTGGGGAGTGAGGATTTCGGCGCAGGCGTCTTTTTGCGTTTGGGGCACTGGACGATCCGGCGCTGGAGTCGGCGCGCCAGGCGATCGATTTGGTGCTAGAAAGTCATAAGCCATTCCCCGCGTTCGCGATCGACCGGCACTGGACTATTGTCGCCTCCAACGGAGCGATTCCGGATGTACGCGGGGGTGGCCGCGCATCTTGTGCAGCCGCCTATCAATGCGCTGCGGTTGAGCCTGCATCCCGACGGGCTTGCGCCGCGGGAGCATGCGTTGCGGCGCCAGGTGGAGCTTACTGCGGACCAGCAACTGATTGAACTGTTACGTGAGCTTTCGGAGTACGCTAAACCGATGGCCAAGAGACGCGACGATAGGCGTGTGGGCGAAGAGGCTGTGGGGTTGCGTTTCGAATCCACACTGCACTGGGGCTGCTTTCGTGCTTTACGACTACCACCATTTTTGGGACGCCGTTGGATGTGACATTGTCGGAGTTGGCGCTGGAGTGTTTTTATCCCGCCGCCGCGGCTACCGCTGAATTGGTGCGAAATAGCGGGCGCCAGGCAAAGACGGCGGATTCGGGGTTAGGGCGATAGTGCGCTAAGATGTTTGCGTGCCCGCGTCTGCACAGTTGGTAAAAACGTCGTCTCAGGGCGGGTTCCGACGCCTCTGGCGGGTTCTGAAGCAACTTTTCTACGAGGTGACCGGGGCGCTGTTCGGCATTCTGGCGTTGGCGTGGCTGAACACCACTGTCCGCGCGTGGACGATGACGGACGTGGCGCGTTGGCTGATTGCGATACCTCTGGGTGTTGCGGCGGTGTTTGTATTTTTCGCGGTGACTTCATTCCGTAAGGCGAGAGAACTTTGACTGGTTGCTGAAGCTCACCAGCGGCCAGAGCTTTGTAATTCCGAAACGATTGTGGGGGCGGCTGAACCCGTACCCTGACGAAGATAAGAGTTTCAAGTTTCGCGCGGGACCATGACCAAGACCAATCAAAGTAAGTCCGAGAGGCAAGAGCTAAAATCGAAGTTCGCAACGCTTTCTGGGTTGCCTGTCGAGCGTCTCTACAGCGAAGAAAATCTGGCCGGCTGGAATGCTGAAGAACAGTTGGGGTATCCGGGGGAACCTCCGTACACACGGGGGATTTATCCGTCAATGTATCGCGGCCGGCTTTGGACCATGCGGCAATATGCGGGCTTCGGCTCGGCTGCCGAGTCCAACCAGCGTTATCGGTATTTGCTAAATAAGGGGCAGAGTGGATTGTCGGTGGCGTTCGATCTGCCTACGCAAATCGGCATGGACTCGGACCACGCGCTGGCGCTAGGCGAAGTGGGAAAAGTCGGGGTGGCGATTGATTCGTTGGAGGATATGGAGACACTTTTCGAAGGCATTCCGCTGGAGAAAGTTTCCACTTCGATGACCATTAATTCCACCGCGGCGATTCTTTTATGTTTGTACGTGGCGGTTGCGAAAAAGCAAGGGGCGAGCCTGGCGAGACTTTCTGGCACGGTCCAGAACGACATTCTTAAGGAATACATCGCTCGGGGAACCTACATTTATCCGGTGCGGCCGGCGATGCGGATTGTCACGGATGTATTTGGGTGGTGCCGGACCAAGCTTCCCAAGTGGAACACCATTTCGATTTCGGGTTACCACATTCGCGAGGCGGGCTCGACTGCTATTCAGGAAGTGGCTTTCACGCTGGCGAATGCCATCGCTTACGTGCAGGCGGCGCTGGAAGCCGGCCTAGGTGTGGATGACTTTGCGCCGCAGCTTTCGTTTTTCTTTAACGCGCACAGCGACCTGTTGGAAGAGATTGCCAAGTATCGGGCGGCGCGGCGGCTGTGGGCTCGGATTATGAGCGAACGGTTCTCGGCTCGGGACTCGCGGTCTTTGCTGTTGCGGTTTCATGCGCAAACCGCGGGGTCGTCGTTGACTGCCCAGCAACCTGAAAACAATATTGTTCGCGTGGCGATTCAGGCGCTGGCCGCGGTTTTGGGGGGCTGCCAGTCGCTGCACACGAACTCAATGGACGAGGCGCTGGCTTTGCCGACAGAAGATGCTGCTTTGATTGCTCTGCGCACGCAACAGATCATTGCGCACGAAACTGGCGTCGTTAATACCATCGACCCGGTCGCTGGTTCGTATGCCATCGAATCGTTAACCAACGAAATCGAACGTGGAGCTGAGGCATACATTGAGAAGATCGATGCTATGGGGGGGATGCTCAGGGCCATCGAATCGGGATTTGTTCAGGGTGAGATTCAGAGAGCAGCTTATGAATATCAGCGGTCGGTAGAGCGGTGCGAACAAATCGTGGTGGGCGTAAATGAATTCGTGGCCGAACAAGAACGCGGGATCCCCACGCTGCGGATGGATCCGGAGATCGAGCGGATGCAAATCGCCCGGTTGCAATCCCTGCGCGCTAAACGCGACGGTGCCCGGGTGCAAGTCGCGCTGGCCGAGCTTGCTCGGCGCGCTGGTACCGCCGAAAACCTTGTTCCGGCGATTCTAACCGCCGTCGAGTGCTACGCCACGGTGGGGGAAATTTCCGATACCCTGCGCCAGACCTTCGGGGAATACCAGGAATCGGTAGTTATCTAAGCAGGGGGAATGAATCCGTGTTCGGGCCGCGTGTTAGCTGGCCGCAAGCACAGCTGTTTCTGGGCTCAGCGTGTAGTATTCTGGCGGCGTCGTGACCGCCACTAGACTCATTTTGGCTTCGGCTTCGGCGCGGCGTGCGGAAATTCTGCGCGATGCCGGATTTAGCTTCACGGTGATGTCTTCCGCGATTGACGAGACGCCTATCCCCGGGGAATCGGGCCAAGATCTTGTGCAGCGCCTGGCCGACGCGAAAGCCGAACTTGTTGCTGCCCGGGCCGTGGGTCCCGCGATGGTCGTCGCTGCGGACACGGTCGTGCTTATTGACGGCGAAATCTTGGGGAAACCTCGCACTACCGAAGATGCGCGGCATATGCTTACCAAATTGTCTGGGCACGTTCATTCGGTCGTGACTGGGGTCACGGTCATCCGGCTGCCCGATGCCGAGCGGCGCAGCTTCGTGGAAACGACCCACGTCCATTTCGGGCCGCTGTCGGCCGAAGAACTCGACCGGTATCTGGCCACCGAAGAGCCGTCCGATAAGGCGGGCGCTTATGCCATTCAGGGGCGCGCTGGGCGGTATGTTTCACGCATCGAAGGGTGTTACTTCAATGTAGTTGGACTGCCGCTGGCGCGGCTGTGCCACAGTCTTTTCGAACTGGGTTGGTTGGAAGACGGACTTAGCGGTTGAGGCCCTTTCCGCCGATCCGGAAACGGCGTGGCCTTTAGCTTACGCGCACAGACCAGAGTGACCGCGCTACTTGGCGGTCTTTTAGCGGACTTGGGTTCCTTGGGCGGAGGCCAGCACCCAGGAGCCGTCCTGCAGGACGAAGACGTGAGTGTATCGGCTGGTTGCGGTGAAAGCGGCCTCGCCGACTCGCCCGCTCATCTCGGTCCGGCCAGTAACCACCGCAGCGGTTGCTGCGTAAGTGCGCACGCGGCTCTCTACCGGATCGATGGCGTCGAATTTCACCTGGCTTGATCCTACCGCCGCCAGCAACATGGGCTTGGTGATTTCTGAGCCGGTCAGTAAATCAATCATAAGAAAATCGTCAGTGAGTATGGCGTCGAGACTTTCGAGATGAGCGGCGATCAGTGCGGCGAAGAAGGCTCGGTCTGCGGCGAGCGGGTCCAATTTCGTGTCCATTGGCAGACTATACTTCATCTTTGAAAAAAATCATGGCTGAGGTGGAACAGGAATCGCTGAAAAGGATAGGACCTATTTTGCCAATTGTTCCAGCGCTATCCGATTGGTGCGAGGGCCTAGCCAACCGATGATCAACGCGACGCCGCTCATGGCTGCGGCGAGCAGCGTGAACACGGCGCCCACTCCGCCGCGCACCAGCACTGCGCCAATCAGGAGCGAGGAAAATACGGCGCTGAGGCGGCTCCAGCTGTAGGTGAATCCGACCCCGGTGGCGCGCAGGCGAGTGGGGAACAATTCGGATTGGTAGGCATGCAGCAGGGCGGAGAACCAGTTGCTGCATAAGGTTACCAAGGCTCCGCTGGCTACGATCAGAACCGGGGCGCTCCAGAATGCGAAGCCTAATCCTAAGGCGGCGATTAGCAGAGCCATGATGACGATGGCCCACTTGCGTTCGAGTCGGTCGGAGGTCAGGACGGCGAGCCCAGGTCCTAGCGGCGCGACCAGCGCGATCAGCAGGGTGTATTGGAGCGAGTGTACGAGCGAGACGCCTCGACGTAACAGGAACGTGGGGGCCCAGTTCGCGAAGCCATAGTAGCCGACGGTCTGCAGAGTGTGGAAAATTACAAGCATGATGGTGCGGCGACGGTAGGGCGGACGCCAGAGGTCGGCGAAGGAGGATGCGTCTGGGGTGACGGAGCCGGTAAGGTTGCCGGCGCTAGCAGGTCCGGATTCGGCCGTTTGCAGGATAGGCGCAGAGGCGGACCGACTGCTTGTTGAACAAGCTCCGGAAAGGGGTTCGGATTCTAGCGCGGCGACGATGCGTTCTGCTTCTTGGTAGCGGCCACGGGAGGCTAGCCAGCGTGGCGATTCTGGCAGGCGGCGGCGGAAATACCAGGCGAGGGCGGAGCCGAGAGAGCCGATTATCATCACCCAGCGCCAGCCGTCGATCAGAAAGTGAGTTGGGGCCAGAAGGCGGACGAGGATGGCAACTATGGGGACGGCAGTGAAGCCGGTCATTTGGGAAATGGCGACATAGCGGCCGCGTGCGCTGCTGGGAACCATTTCTGAAACGTAGGTGTCGATTACCACGAGTTCCGCACCGATGCCGATGCCCGCTAGAAATCGCAGGGCGATCAGCCAGTTTGCCGAGGGAGCAAAGGCGCCTCCCAGCGTGAACGCGGAATAAAGCAGCAGCATGGCTACGAATGCGGTTCGGCGACCCATGCGGTCGCTGCCCATTCCGAAAATGATGGTACCGGCGAACATGCCCAAGAATCCCGCGGCGATGACGTTGCTGAATTGCTGCAAGGTGAGAAAACCGGATTGCTGCAGGGTGGCGCCGATGTACGCCATCATGTAGATGTCGTAGAAGTCGAACCAGCCTCCTAGTGATACCAAGGCGATAAAGCGGCGATGGAAACTTCCGACCGGCAGTCTCTCGATTCGCTCAGCAATCGATGAACCGCTGCGTTCTAACGGAGCGGTCCAAGACGTATAGGTCATTTCGCTTGTTCCAGGATGCCGATTTCTTCGAGCGTGCGCAGATACTCGACGACCAACTCCAGCGGAATGGGCCCGTATTCTGCGGATACTGCGTCGCGAATCTGCAGCGCGTTGCGTTTGCCGTCAGCAAAGTTGAGCACTTCGTATGCGTACTCCTCGCCGCTGCCCCAAAGACCTTCGTAGCTGAGGATTTTCGGTGAGGTGATTCCGGCCGCGGTGGTGCGATCGTTCACGTAGTCGGAGCCAAATACGGCGACCGGCCCTTTTGGTGTCGGTTTGCGCGAGAAAATCAGGAGAGCATCGCCGCTTGGATCGGGCTCATCGGGTGAGCGCGGAAGCGTATCGGTTGGCCGGTAGTCATGGTCGACAATTGGCCCCTTGCGTTCCGGCCCGCTGCTTCCCAAGAAACGAATTAGGTCGCGGCTCTCTGCGCCCTCGTATTCTCCGCTAGCTCGGTAGAGATTCATTCGATCTTTTGTTGACAGATCCCGCGCACGAATGCTTGTGGAGACAGCGCGCGCGTTATGACCCTCCATGATCACCGCGTAAAGATCGCTGGAAGCACTCTGCGTGAGGGTTGCGAGAAAGTAGCCGGAGGTAGCGCCGATGAAAGCAGCGCGCTTGAGTTTGGTGGGGTCGATATTGGAGGCGGAGTCGAAATCGGTGTGGATGTAGCGGTCGGGCCAGTCGTTCAAGTAGATTGCGGGGATCTTGAAGGAACTATCCTGGTACACGTCGTGATCGCTGCCCATGGAGTAGGGGCTGTCTTGTGCGAGTAGCGGTTCCTTGCCGCCTCCCGAAGCAACTAGCGGATATTCGGCTGCGCCGGTGGCCGCGAATTTGTACGATTGTTCGTTGACGAATTCGCCGAAGGCCCAGGCGACATCGTGGACGAACGAGGGCAAGCTCATCGGTCCCCGAGTCACGTGGAACACGGCTTTTGTGACTGGTCCGCCACCGACCATGTCCATGTGAACTACACCTTTGATGCGCTGCGCGAATTCGGGTTTGCCGTTCAGCAAAGTGAGCGTGCCTTCGATTTCCGGGGGCCAGATAAAGCGGATGGTGCGGGCGGGTCTGGCCAGCTTTCCTTCATTGATTAATTTTTGCAGGGTGCGAGCAATCTCCAGAATCGTTACGCAGCCGCTGGCATTGTCGTTTGCGCCTGGCCGCTGGTGATCGAGGTGGCAGCTGAAGGCGATCTCTTCGTCCTTCAGTTTGGGATCGGAGCCAGGGAGGGTGGCGGTCACGACTTCGGTGTTGCCGGGGTGTTGACCGGCTTTCACGACCGCATGCAAGGTGATCTGCCGGCCTTTGCCAAGCCGCTCGCGCAACGCACGCGCCGTCTTCAGCGAGACCATGAAGCCAAACGTCTTATTCGGGGAAAATGTTTCAAGGTGACCCCAGCGAATCAGATTTTCATCTTCGCCCCACCACGCCGTCTTCTGGTTCTGCGCATAGCTCACGATGCCCGCGGCGCCGAATTTTCCGACGGCGAGGTCCTGAACCGCGCCCGGTTGCGCTCCCGCCAGCACCATCTTTCCTTTCACTGTCTTACCGTTGTAATCGCTCTCCTTCGCTCCGTCGCCCACATCGATGAGGTCGGCGGTTACGTCGGCGCTCTCGCTGTCCTCTGCCAGCACAATTGGTTCCGCGTCGTAGCTCGCCATTCTTATTGCGGCAACGCCGTTATCCACTTCCCATAGCTCCGCGAATTCGACGTCCCATGGAGGGCGCGAGCGTTGCGTGCCGTAGTAAATCTTGCCATCCGCGGGAAACTCCAGGATCGCGACATCGCTTAATCCATAGGCGCGGGCGCGCTCGGCGACGAGTTCAGCGGCAGAGTGAAATCCTTGCGAGCCGCGCTGACGATGGAAGCGGGCAATGCCTTCAAGATTACCCTTGGCGGTTTCGCCGGAGAGTTCCTGGGCCAATGCGGCGATCGCTTTTTCCGGAAGCAGGGGCGGTTTTTGTGCCCAAGCGGCAACCGAGAAGAGCGATAAGGAAACAGCGATGGCGAACCTACGTCCCACGAGGGCCTCCCAGCGCAGCGTTCGGCATTCTAGCGAAACCGAAGAGTCATGTCGTGTTTTTCACGAGTCGCTTTGGCCACCCGGGGCGCAGCGTCGGAGTTCCGGGGCGGGGCCGAAGCTGCTGGTTTTAGGGTTCACACCAAGCCATCGCGAAGCTGGGTCTATAGCTGGTCAATTTGTGGCATCCTTTCGGGAAGAGGCCGAGACGCGTGAAGATTCTGGTAACCGGCAGCAGCGGGCTGATTGGGTCGGAGGCGGTGGCGCATTTCGACGGGCTTGGGCATGAAGTCGTGGGCGTGGATAACAACATGCGGCGGGTGTTTTTTGGCGAGGCCGGTGACACGCTGTGGAATCTGGCGCGATTGAAAGATGCGACCAAACGATTCACGCATGTGGCACTGGACATACGCGAACGGGTTGGGATTGAACAATTGTTCAGCGCACACTGCTTTGACTTGATCGTGCATTGCGCAGCGCAGCCTTCGCACGATAAGGCGCGGGATATTCCACTGCTGGATTTTGAGGTCAACGCCCTGGGGACGATTAACCTGCTGGAAGCTACGCGACAGCACTGCCGGGAGGCGGTTTTTGTTTTCTTGAGCACCAACAAGGTTTATGGCGATGCGCCGAACGAGATTCCGATGCACGAGCTGGCTACTCGGTGGGACTACGCGCGACCGGAGGATTTCGAAGGCGTGGCGGAGACCTGCCGGATCGACCAGACATTACACTCATTATTCGGCGCGTCGAAGGCTGCGGCGGATCTGGTGGCGCAGGAATATGGTCGTTATTTTGGGATGAAGGTAGGCGTGTTTCGTGGGGGATGTTTGACCGGGCCGTCGCACTCCGGCGTGGAGCAGCATGGATTTTTGTCTTACCTGGTGAAGGTGGCGCTTACAAGCGAGAGCTATTCCGTCTTCGGATACAAAGCGAAACAGGTTCGCGACAATATTCATAGCTATGACGTGGTGCGCGCGATCGAAGAATTTGCGGCCAATCCGCGACCAGGTGAGGTCTACAATCTGGGTGGCGGACGCGAGAACAGCATTTCCATGCTGGAAGCAATCGCGAAAATCGAGCGATTGACTGGGCGCAAGCTGGACTGGCGCTATGTGAACGAGGCGCGCAAGGGCGACCACATCTGCTACATCTCGAATCTGAGAAAGTTTAAGGACCACTATCCAAACTGGAAGATTACACGCGGGATTGATGCGATTCTCGAGGAGATAAGCGCTTCGTACGGAGCGACAGGGCGGGCGCATCTCGCGGCCCGATAACGCGATAGTGGGAAGGCAAACGCGCGCACTCCAAAGTATATATTCAGAGGTGATTCTGTTCGGCGAGGACCAAGGCGCTGGCGAAACCACACGCGAACTTTGCGTCACCAACCTGGCATGGTTGCCCCGATCGTCGCGATGCCCGAATGTTTGGCAGTTTGCGGGGCAAACTTGTTTACAGATCGGTTGGAAGGTTGCGTCCAGCGGCATGAGTGGCGCATGAAAACCCGCCGCGCGCCGGTGGACGGGATAAGAAATTTGGAGGTCGGAGCGTGCTTAGGACCTGCGGAGGTCCGACCTGCATGCCTATTTCAAACAATAGGATCTTTCGCAGGAAAAAGAACAGTTCAGCGTCAAGCCGCCTGGGCGTATGCGAACTCGTGTCAGTTAATCGAGTAAAAGCGTTACTACGGGCCGCAACTTACTGGGGGCACCGCACCGTGACATACTTCAACGCGGCCGGATCGTTGGTGGCCGGATTTAAGCATGTGCACCGGTTGCATGGGTGGGGAATGGCGATCAAGAGCGCTATGGGACTTCTGTCGAAACACGTTAGTCTTGGGGTGCGCGCAAAAAATGCCCGCTGACCCGCATCCCATAAGATTGTATCTTTAAGTCGCTGCTTTCTGCTCAGGACCAGGGATCATCGAGATGTCGTAAACTTAGAAGAGGTGCGTTCGCTGGCGTTCCGGCAGGCATTCGAAGCCCGCGATGCGTCACTTGCAGCGAGGCGTGATTCTTGATGGCGAGACCCTTCCTCAGCGTATTGATCGACACCTACAACCACGAACGCTTCATCGAGCAAGCGATCCTCAGCGTACTGGACCAGCAAGTTGCGGACGCCGACCGGGAAATTATCGTGGTCGACGATGGCTCAAACGACCAAACGTCGGAAATCGTGCGCAGGTTCAAGCCTCGGGTGCGGTTGATCCGCAAGGCCAATGGCGGACAAGCTTCGGCGTTCAATGTAGGGATTCCGGAATGCGCCGGCGAGATCATCGCTTTTTTGGATGGCGACGACTGGTGGGTGCCAGAGAAATTGCGATCCGTTAGCAATGTGTTTGCTCGGGACGCGGCGGTGGGTCTGATGGGTCACGGAATCGTAGAATCGTTCGAAAATGGTGTCGAGCGGACGGTTCACGTGAAGAAACCAGAGCGATTTCGCCTGGACTCATTAGAAAGCGCGCGCATATTTCGTCTGCGGAAGACTTACTTGGGAACCAGTCGGATGGCATTGCGCGCCAGTGTAGCGCGCCAACTCTTGCCGGTGCCGGAAGCGTTAGTAGTGGAGGCCGACGAATACTTGTTCACGTTGGCGGCAGCCTCCAGCGACATCGTGATTCTGCCAGAGACTTTGTGCCATTATCGCTTGCACCGCGGGAGTCTGTATTTAGCCGCGGGGTCCAACAGGAACTCGCTGAGACGAAAACAAGTGGTGCACGACGCGTTGGCCTCGGCATTGCGGCGCGAACTTGCGGCCCGAAACGTTCCGCACGATGTGGTGGATTGCGTTGTGGAGATCGTCCAGGCCGAGGGCGACCAGATTCGACTGACGCTGGATGGCGGCGCTCCGTGGGAAACGGTCCAGACAGAAAGCAAGATATACGAGATACTGCATCGCGACGCGCGCTGGAATCACCGCTTATTTCGTGCTTTGACGATGGTTCCGGCTTCGATTCTTCCGCCGAAATGGTTTTACCGGGCGCGCCGCTGGGCTGCGTCTCATCGTTGGTATGGCGAACTCCGAAGAAAGTTCTTGCCTATGCCGTAGCGCTAAGAGAGTGGCGAGAGTCTTTATGCAAAGAGCGGTGATTCTAGTGTGCCATTCTTGACCGAAGGACTGAGGCAGTAAGCGCGGTGACCGCAAGGAAAACACCTAAGGAGGTTGTTGCCGACGCTCATCGCAACTACTATTCCGCGGGAGAATATTCGGACGACCGCTATGCCTGGACCATTCGAACATTTCTGCCGTCATGCAGAGGAAGCAAAATCCTGGAGGTGGGGTGCGGCAACGGCGGCCTGTTGGAATTGCTGAAACCCACGAACCAAGTAGTGGGCATCGATGCTTCGGCCGACGGCATTGCGGTTTGCGTGGCGCGAGGGATTGAGAGTCATTGCATGGATCCTTCCAGTGAGCCGTTGCCCTTCCCCAACGAGTCTTTCGATATCGTCGTGTGCCTGGAAACCTTGGAGCATATGCTGAGCCCGTACTACGCGATCCTGGAGATGCGCCGGGTGTTGAAGAATGGCGGAACGTTCGTGTGCAGCGTTCCGAATCCGGTGTGGGGCCACATCATGCTGTATCCAGGTCTTTTCGAATACCAAAACTTTAGGAACTTTCTGGAGCAGAGCGATTTTGCGATTCAGCGAGTGGAACCGTGGGAGTGGGCGCCGCGGGAGATGATTCTTCCGGTTTGGCTGCGGAAATATAAAGTTGCCAGGAGCCGCTATACCGCGGGCGTGCTGAGAAGACTGTTAGAGCGGACTTGGCGTGTGGCAGGGCGCTTTCCTGCATTTTGCTACTGGCTCTGGACGTTCGAGGCGATTAAGGTAGACCGGGGACGCGAATCCGTTTTGACGCGGCAAAGCCGGCAGACGGCCCCGCAAGGCGGTCGATGACGATATTGGTGCTCTGTTGGGAGGGCAATCTGTGCGGTACGCTCGGCTTTTATGCCCAAGCGTTTCGGCGGCGCGGCGTGCAACTGGTATGTGCGGCCCCAGGCTTCCCCTGGAATGGGAACCTCGAGGAATGGTTGAAGCTTTGTCCGGAGACGCCATCACTGATCTTGCACCCGGAAGCGGACGTGCCATTTCTTCCGCGGGGGCTCACCCATGTGGACATTCCCACCGCCTGCTTTCAGGTGGACACGTATGCGTATACGCAGCGGCGGATCTCGTGGTCCATGCTGTTCGATTCGGTTCTGGTGTTTCATCCCGGATATGATGTGAAGTTCCAGGAAGCAGGGCATCCAGGTGCGCAATTTATTCCTCACGCTATAGAGCCAGGACTGTTTTCCGGAGCTCCGTTGCAACGTATCTACGAAGTCGGATGGGTAGGGCAGATCGGGGGAGCTGTTTATCATACACGTGCCCGGATTTTGCAGAAACTGGCCACATCCTTTCGTATGAACGAACTCTCGCGTCGATATCTCTCGGCGGAACTCGCGCTGGTTTACCACCAATCCGAGATAGTGGTGAATGTAGGAAGAGACGATTGTCCGCAAGACGCGAATGTACGAACGTTCGAGGCCATGGCTGCGGGAGCACTGCTGATCACGTCTTTGCCGAGTGAGTTATCGGCCATTGGGTTTGAGGACGGCGTGCACTTCGTTGGGTATCGCCGCGAGGCGGAACTCGAAAATCTCGTCCGAAAATACCTGGCCGACGAAAGAGCACGGCAGAAAATTGCAAAAGCCGGTCGAGAGTTGGTGCTTAGATCGGAAGAGCACAC
>OBLW0100000571.1_pt1 | contig 31301 bp, 22 predicted proteins | sample 1520161 | NCBI WGS metagenome assembly OBLW01 (sample SAMEA3539309, study PRJEB22396) | soil metagenome | biome: tundra; feature: field; material: soil | place: USA | collected 2010-05 | depth 0.15 m
GCCGTTCATCGGCGTCCGGATCTCGTGGCTCATGTTTGCGAGAAACATGCTCTTGGCTTGGTTGGCTTTCTCGGCCTTTGCCGCCATCTCCCTTGTCTGAGTCATCGCATCCTGCAGTTCGCGGGTCCGTTCGGCCACGAGCCGCTCCAGCTTCCGGTGCTCGCTCCGGATCATATGGGCAAGGACGGTCAACGCGCCGGTCAGCGCCAGGCCGATCAGCAGGGTCCGCCAGCCCGCCTGTGTCGGATACATCTGCAGGAACCCGGACCGGGCCCAGGCCGTCACCAGGAAAACCTTGTTGAAGGCAAAGACCGGACGGCTGAACGAAACGCCTGTTGCCGTGGGGCTCTCGGCTGTCCATGAGTACGCGAGCCTCTCGGGCGGCGCGTTGCTCCGAAGCAGGGACAGCTCGATGACCGCCGTGTCGTTCGGCAGCAAACTTCCCATCATCAGGGCCTGCATTCGTATCACGGCCACGGCGAATCCGCGGAGCCGCTTGGGGTCGCTGGCGGAAAAGACCGGACGGAGAATCAGCATTCCCTTATGGTTTTCCGACTCCTGGACCAGCGTGACCGGATCTGTCGCGGTCGGCATGCCGGTCGCGGCCGCCTCCGTCAAAGCCGAGCGGCGGATAGGCTCCGAGCCGAGGTCGTACCCCAAGGCGGTTGCATTGCCCTCCATGGGCGCAATCCGCAATACAGGATAGGACACTTGATCGCCGGAGACCGGAATGCGCTCCCCTTGGGCGTCCTTCCTCCAGATTCCAAAGTCCGTCAGGCCTTCCGCACGGACCGCCGCCTGGATATGCGCCCTGTCCGAGGAGGCGACGACAGGGATCCACTCCCACGCCGAGACCGCCGAGTCGTTGGTCAGGTACGACGTGTACCTGCGAAATGATGTGTCGGACACCTCCTCATTGTTTTCGTAGAAATCGGCCAGTCCCTCCAATTCGACATCACGCAGGGTGGTCAGGGTCTTTCTCACCGCGGCTGTCGGGACCTCGGCAAGCTGGGTAAACGCCACGTCTCGCGCCCTATGCTCGTTCTGATGGGCGGTCCAGGCAGCGAATGCCGTCAGCGCCACGCCCCACGACGCCACCACGGCGGGAATGAGCCTGAGCTCGCCCTTCCACGAATGGCCTCCCGTTCTGAGCTGCCACGCGACCATGATCGCCAGCAGGGCCAGCGTGAGAAGGGCGGGAGGCATTGCGGCCCGGGCGAGCATCCCGTTCCATGCGCGGGCATCCACATCTATCCCAAGGGCAGCGACGATGACCCCTGCCCCCTTGTACGCGCCGGAGCATACGACCATGTCGTCCACGCCCTCGACATAAGTGGTCTTGTGGTCGTTTTGCCCGCGCGTGTTGTCGTACTCGAATTCAACCCAGCCCGTCCCCGGGGATGCGGCCACCGCCTGAATTTCTTTGCGAAAGTATTTTCCCCCGGACCAGTCTTTCCGGTCGATCCAGTTCTGGCCGATCAATTCCGGTTTCAGCGGGTGCGCCAGCCACGTCATTTGGCGGTCGTACACGAATACATAGAGGTCGCCCTTGCAGAACATCCCCTGCCGGTTGTTGACTTCCTTGAGAAACCGTTCCCGTCCGTTCTGGTGGTAGAAATCGACCGCCTTGCGCACCATCGAATAGGCGTCGGCTGGCGTCGCGAGACCGTACAGGGCGGTCTGCGGGTCAAGGATTGGCACCAATGCGGAAACCCATTTGCCCCATCGATCCGTATACGGGCCGTCGATGCTCGCATTGCGCGTGCCGAACACACGTTGACACCCTTCCGGGGCTTCGCTGTAGATTTGTCCGGGAGGGGAGTAGTCCGTTGAATCGACCGGAGCGCTGCCGGCAAAGAAGAAGATCTCTCCTTTGGGCTTGCGCCCGAGAAGGTAGACGAACCTGCACGCCGGATTGGACGCCCGGACGGTCATCAGCTGTTCCTTGAGGCGCAGGTAGGCAGGGTTGGCAATGTCCGCTTCCGTGCCTGAAAGCGCCCTGATGGTGTCGCTATCCACGGTATCTGCCACAAGCCGCGCCCGGCTGATCAGGTCTTCGCGCATGTTGCCATCGGTCTGATCCACGGTCCACCACGTCAGAAGCGCGCCGCCGGTCAGCACTAACAGCACCAGCCCCGCTAAGACGGCGTACTTTCCGCGAAGGATATTCATCTTAGTTGCCAACGGCCGCAGGCACCACGCTGTTCCGTTTGCAGCAGCCGACTGCAGCCGAACCAAAGGTTGCCAGGTTCGACGTCATTTGTTCGTCCAAACGCGGAGCATCTATTTCAGAGATTCTTATTCGGCTGTTATCGGCACGATGGAGCAGTCAAATAAGGAGAGTCTTTGGGAAAGAGGCTCTCTATATTGTATAATTAATTCTTGCCAAACATGTTATGATAAAAACGATGGCTTTAATCCGAACCGGGAGAGTTATGCTCGGTTCTCATCCCTCCGCACTTCCGAGTCGGAAGTGCGCCACGCCGAAGCCCACCGGGCGGAGGCGGGCTGCTCAGCATCCAGGTTGCAGATTAGGCTAGACCGCCCGCCTTCGCGCGTTGCGCTACGGCGCGGCAGCCTTCGCATCGCGAAGGCTGGCGGAGGAGGAGGGATTGGCTCGCTTCGCTCGGGGCTACGCCCTCGACCTTCGGTCGACCCATCTTCGCTTCGCTCCGTCGAACCCCGGGGGTTCTCATCCCTCCTTCCGATCGACCCGGGTCCGGGAGCTCAAGGCATCCAAAGCGGATTATCTCGCCGGCTTTGGCGGAGGAGGAGGGATTCGAACCCCCGGACAGCTTGCGCCGTCGTCTGATTTCAAGTCAGGTGCCTTAAACCACTCAGCCACTCCTCCGTACGTAATTATCTATAAATTTATTAGGCAGCACAAATGCCTATTTCGTTCTCTAGAGGCCGGTTCTTGTATTTCTGGATTTAAAAAATCGACCAGAGTTTTCTAATGCCCAAGAAACGCTCTCGCAAGCGTTCTGTTGGCAATGATCTCATCGAAGCCATCCCGCAGGGGAACCGCGATCAAGCGGATCGCGAGAAAGCATGGGACCACCGACTGCCTCTCAAAGAACTCGTTTCTCAAGTTGTATCGAGGCGGTGAAGTCACTCGTTTGCCGCTGCTTGCCTCAAAGATCAGGAGCGCACAGTTGGCAGATGACATCAAGAAATATCTCCGCCTGCCGGAGAAAACGGTTGATGACGCAAGACAATAGTTCTTCGGCAAGGTTCAGGCGCCTTCAATGGCAGGCCGCGCGACTATTGGTGAAGTCGTCGGCTGCCATGCCAGCCACATGGCCCGTCTCGATGTGAAGCCCGAATCTGCCAAGGGGTTCGAGGCGGTGAAGGTGCGCCAAAGGCTTCCCACAGACGACATCTTGTGATCCAATGGGCGGTTCGAGTTTGGTCGTTACACCAGCCTGCGGCGGCGTAACAGTGACCACCCTCAGCTTGCATGACCTGCCCCGATTGAAGCCCGTGCCCACCCGGCGAACCGGTGTTTCATCACTCCCATGAATTCTTCCGAAGCTGGCATCACCCGCGCACTGCTCTTTATTTCCCTGTTCCTGAATCCACCTCTCCTGAAGAGCGCCGACGTTGCCTCCGGCGGCTGGTACATCCCCGCGGATCAAACAAGGGACGGATCGGCCGCCGGCAGCATCACTGGCAACGAAGTCAGCCTCCGGATCACCGCCGAGAAGATGCGGGTCTGTTTGTCCGCAAATTCTACGGTGCTGAGCGGCGACTTCGAAATCACCGCCAAAGTCGAGCTGAGCCCTGCATCGGCGCAACCGGGTTGCAACCGACGGGCTGATTTGCTGCTCTTCTCACGGGAGCCCGGGCAAGGAGCCAGGCAGCAGGTCTACGTTGGCGTCTATCAAAAGACAGCAGGGGAAAAAGTTCCAACGGGTGGTCAATTCTCGCTGATAACGAACATGCTGATCGGCGGCGAAGGCGGCCGCTTCAGCACTCATCCGACATCGCAGGGGGCGCCGGCCGGTTTCTTCAGGCTGATGCGCCGTGGAGCCGTCATCACGACCTATTATTCTGAAGGTGGCGCCTGGAAGCAATTCAGCCAGTGGACCGGTGGTTTTGCCGATGCGCTCGAATTCAGTTTCCAACTCGACAACAAATGGGAAGCGACAGCGCCCTGCACAGTCGCGGGACGGGCAAGCTACGCCATTATAGACCCAGGCAGCGCGTCAGCCGCCGAAGCCCGCTCCCCAGCCGGTTCGCTTAGACAGGCCGTCGCGGGTTTGGGCCAACTTCTCAATGCCGCCGCATCCGCCAGTGGCAGCACGCCTCCTGCAGCCTTCAAGCCCGATGCGAAAGACATGCCAGCCTCCGGACTGGATCTGGCACAGGCAAAGTTGGATCGCGTGAACGGCGCGCTTGATGATTTCTTAAGACCAGCGGCACCGGCCGCGAAAACCACCGCAGTGGCGCAGGAGCCTATTGCGCCAAAGTCAACGCTTCCGGCCCTTATCCGAGCCAAAGAAGACGCCGGCGCCACCGCCGCCACCCCGGCCGAGTCGCTGTCGGAACGCCCAAGCGACGTCGACTCGGCCGTGGCCGCCCTTTCTGCGCAATCAGCCCTGCCATCCCCGACTCCATCCCAGCCGGCCGAACCTCCCGCTGTCGCGAATCCGACTGCAAACGTCGCTTCGTTGAAGATGGCCGATTTCGACCAGGACAAATGGCCAAACCACGCCTCAGCCCCCTGGGCGGCGGACAAGTCCCCAGGCACGCCCCTGCCCCGCACCTGGGATGTGGCGCCCTCTGCCATTGGGCCGGTTTACGACATCAACCGACTCACACCCGGCAATTATGACGGCATGGTCAAGGCCGCCATGGCTGGAATGAGACAGGTGATGGGCGAACTCACTCCTGAACAGGAGGCGGCGTTCCAAGCCAATTGGGCCCCTGTCCTGGAATACCCCTCCCAGGATGTCCTGGATTACCTCAAGAAGTTCAATCCGCTATGCAACCAGTTCCAGGTCGCCCAAGCGGCGTTCGCCGAAACCGCCAAGGCCTATGACCGCGCGCAGGCGGAGCTCCTCCTGGCGACCTCCGAGGAGGATGCCGATTCGGTCCTTTCGGCTTCCGAATCCATGCGCGGCGCCAAGAATCTGATGCTCGCCCACTCGAATACGATGACGGCGGCCGCCAAGGCGATCAATGACCTCGGCCCACTGCCCAACCCGCTTGCCCGGAAAAAGGCAGCGCGCCAGCTCCATGAACAGGCCATGCAAACGCTCGCCGGCGAATTTGCGATCGAGCCGGCCGAAATCACGGTGCAGCCCGGCGAAGATATCGACTTCGATTTTGTCGTGCCTGGGGGAATCAAATGCGAGACGGTCCAGTTTGAAGGCCAGTATTTCAGGCCCGACGAAAAGGTGCGGCGAACCTACGCCAACTTTGGCACCTATGCGGTCCAAGCAGTGCCCTACAGCCAGATGAAGCCGATCCCAGGACTGCGGGCCATCGCGATTGTGCACGTCAAACCTATCATGTATTTCTCCGACAAGCTGAGGGACTGCCAGCTGGGGTTTTTCGGATTTGGCATTCCGGCCACTATTTCAACGCTGTATGAGGATGGCCTGGGCAAACGGGTGCCGGTGGAGGAATTGGGCAATTATAGCTGCAGGGTCGATCTCGGGGATGAAAATCGGAATGCGTTCATCAAATGGCAGGGCATGGATTTTTCGTTTGAGGACACCAAGCAGGAAAACGAGAGCACCACGCTGACGACTTCGGTCGGTGGAACCATCTCGCCCGACGGCACCTCGATTCTCGCGCTGCGGGTGAAGTATCAGCGCGAAACCAGGGCATTGCCTTCTGATCCCATGACCGGCTCGGAAACCAACTCCTGCGAGATCAATAACATCCCGATGACGTTGATCTCCCCCGACGGGGTTGTTCGGTTCTCCCTGAAGCCGGAAGAACTGGCGGCCCATCTCGCGGCGGCTCAGTGGACCCGGCATACGTACGGCGAAATGATGAGCAGCAGCGTTCCTGCGGGTTGTTATTACCGAACCTATACGCTGAAGGGAATTCAGCGTGACGTCGGGGGCCGGGGAGGCGATCTCACGGTCGGCCTGTCTCTCACGTCCGTCAAACAGCATAGCAACCCGTTTGCAGCGCCATGGAAGGACATCGCCAAAAACTTCCAGATCGGGGGCACCGGGGGAGACGTGCCGCCGGAAATGGCGGCGTTGCTCGCCCAAGCTCGCGGCAACGCCGAGCAAAGCGCAAAAGCCGACCGGGATCTGGCGGAAAAGGAAAAAGCCGATCGGATCAAGTTTCACGAGGCCAACATCCGCGAATTCGAGCAATCCGCCGCCGCCCTTCGCTCGGAGCTGTCGGCAGCCAGGAGCGACGTGGAGCGCGAGAATCTCTCCTGGCAGATCATGATCGCCGAATCCAGTCTCCAAAAGGAAAAGGATCACATCGCAATGATCCAAACGGGGCAATGGGTGAACACACGCACCCAGTTTGACGATTACATCCCGCCGCAAGTCGCCGAAGAGGCGCAGGACCGCGCGCAGGTATGGGGCCAGGCCAATCGGGTCCTCGAAATGGCCCAGCGTCAGATCGCTCTCGCGTCTCCCGACGACCGCGACCGCCTGCTGCACCAATTCAACCAGAGCGTCGCCTTGGCCAACGGCGATCCGAACAGGATCATCCACGCAGGCAAGACACTTTTCGATCAGGTCCAGGGAGATTTCGAGGCCCAACAGGGCAAGACTGAGGAGGACCTCATCAGCGCCGAACAGAAACTCGCGTTTGCCCAAAACGTGAAGACGGTCAGCGACACCTCGCTGATGGTCGTCGGCACGATTGCCACTGCCGGCGGCGGTGGGACCCTTCTCTACGGTCAGCTCACTGCCGAGGCCGCCCTGCAAACCGGTTACGGCATCGGTTGCGGCTATATCGAGGGCGGGTTGCCCGAGGCCTTCAAGCAGGCGGCAACCTCGTACTCGACAGTTGCCTCGATCTTCAGCTCAGCGATGGATTCCTATCATCAAGGGGTTCTAGAGAATCTTCGCGCACACGCCGAGAATCCCGATCAGGTTGACATCGACGAAACCGGCGCGGGCTTGAAGAACGCCACCTGGGACCTCGCAAAGCAAGCTGCCCTGGCAGCGGCGATGCGGCATGTGGTCGAACCCGCGGCCGCCTCCCTGCGGCGCGGCCTCGTCCCTGACAATCCTAGCATCCGCGTCGCCAACTTGTCCGGTGTGAATATGCCCGAAACGCCGGCCACCGCCGAATCACGAGTCACGCCGCTCTCTTCCGGCAGTTCCAGCGGAGCCGCTCTTCCAATCGGCTCCGCCACGGCCAGAGTCCGGGCAGCCGCCGGCGGTGGCATCAATTGGGACGAAGGGGTCCAGCCAGGCAAGAAATGGCCGACAGTGCAGCAGCGCCTCGCCGAGGCCAGTTTCCGCGCCCAACAGGCCGAGGGACGCGCCAAGGTCAATCTGTTCAAGGAACGCTGCGAGGAAGCGGCAGCAGCGAACGGCAGGGGCGCGCCGCCCGAGGAAGTCGAACGCCTCCGCGCCAAAGCGGACGAGGCTTATAAGGCGGTTAAGACGGATTACCACGCCAAGACGGTGCTCAAGAAGACGGCCGAACTCGGCAGCAACCCCAACTTGGTCCGCTACTACAATTCTTTCGATGAAAAGAACATGGCGGACCTCATTCGGGAGGTTAACACGAGTCTCGCCCGGCAGGGCATACCGCCGCAGCACCTGGAGTTCATCAGCAACTCTGCCAGCAGCAGAGGGGTCGGCATGGATATCGACATGCACGCGAATGATCCCGCCCGTATGATCGGGGATGGCGAGGCTCGCGTGCCGAATCCCGAATATGCCAGATGGCGCAACCAGCTTGTCCAGACACTTCCGGACGGCAGCCGGGTCCGCATGAGCCCCGAGGAGTTCCGTCAGAAGGCCCAGATCACGCTCAAGGAGAGTTTCGAAAAACTGTACGGCCGCAGCTCGGATCAGGTGTTCCCCACGTTCACAACCAAGGACTTTGCCGAAGCCTATAAGGACCATGCTTGGTTGGGGCGCACAGGCCTGTCGCACGCCGATTTCCCGAATGTCGACCCTCTCTGGACCGGCCAGGCCGCCGACGTGACGGGCTTCAAGGTCAACAGCCTCCCGCACGATCATCCCTCGCTGGGCACGTACACGACGATGCAGGAGCAGAGTCGCGGCATCCTCAAGGATTTGGATACCAAGGTTTTTGGCGCGAAAAGCGACCGAACCAAATTCGGCAACGAAACCGGCGAGGAAATCAGCATCAACCCGGATGGCCCGCTGGCCAAGGCAACGCCTCAGGTGCAACAGCACTTCACTGACCTGCGCCGCGTGCTGCGCGATTTCGCCGCCAACAACATCGGCCCCATCGAGGCGGATCAGCGATTGAGCGAACTGTCCGGCGGCCGCGGCCTTCCTGAGATTGCCGACCAGCTGTCGGTCGTGCTCACCGCATTCAAGAAGCACTGAGCGAAATGAAGCGATCGAGCCGCCGGAGCCGGACTGCGAGGCGGGTCTGAGCTTGCGCGCTCCCGGGATGCCGTGCGATTCCGGCCGCGACCCGCAGCGGCCGTATTGATCCTGATTTCAAGTCCGGTGCCTTAAACCACTCCTCCGTGGATTGACTGCCGTTAAGACCTCGGTGTGTCGATATTAAGGCGAGGTCAACCGCGGATCAGCAAACCTGCAGTCAAGGACACAATGCCGAAAGGATTTCTAAAAGGGTCGGCTGTTTGCTATCATCCGCGGCTTTACCTGTGTTGTCGCAAGAAAGATGGGGGGCTCTTCCGCTTGTCGCCGTGCTGGCGCTGGCAGGATGCGCGCGCCGTGAACCTACGCCTCCGCCCGCAGGCCAGCAGGTTCTACGGATAAGCCAGCGCAACGAACCCGGCGATCTGGACCCGGCGATCGCATCGCTGCCGGACGAGTTCTTCATCATTCGCGCATTGAGCGAAGGACTGGTGGTCCCCGGGCCGGACGGAGGGGCCGTCCTTGCGGCCGCAGCCGAGCGGTGGGAAGTCACGCCCGATCACCTTTCGTACACTTTTCGCCTTCGCCCGGACGAGCGGTGGTCAAACGGAGAGCCTTTGACTGCGGAAGACTTTCTCGAATCGTTCCGGCGGGTCTTGAGCCCAGGCACCGCGGCGCCGAAGGCCTCCCTTTTCTTGCCGGTGAAGAACGCGCGCGACTATCTGTCCGGCAAGATTGAAGACTTTGGATCCGTCGGGTTCAAGGCGCCGGATTCCCGGACGATCGTCGTCACGCTCGGCCGGCCCATGCCTCCCGCGGAGTTCCTGCTGTACGCTGCGAGCGGGCCTTGGATCCCCGTCAATCCCCGCACGGTATCCCATCTGGGGCGCCAGTGGACCCGGCCCGGAAATTTTGTGGGCAATGGCGCCTATGCGCTGACCGAATGGCTGCCCAACCAGCGGATCACGGTGAAACCGAATCCGTATTACCGCGAGGCCGCCCAGGTCCGCCTTGCGGCCATCCAGTTCGTGCGATTCGACGACGAGGACAGCGAGGAGCGCGCATACCGCGCCGGCCAGGTCGATGTGACGATGAAGGTCCCCTCCGAGCGGATCGAGACCTACGCGCGGGAAAGGCCTGCGGAACTTCACCGTGCGCCGCTCGCGGAAACCCGCTATCTGTCGTTCAACACGCGCCGCCCGGCCCTGAAGGATCCGCGCGTGCGCCGGGCTCTTTCCCTGGCCCTCGACCGCAGGCGGATCGTAACCGACGTGCTTCGCGGCGGACAGGAGCCGGCCGGCCAGTTGATTCCGGCCGCCATTTCCTCCGGTGTCCCCGGAAAAGGCCCTTTTCAGATGCCAGAGCACAATCCGGCGGAAGCGCGCCGGCTCCTCGCGGCGGCCGGCTATCCGGGCGGCCTCAACTTCCCGCATCTCGAACTCGCGGGCTGGTCGAGCACGCCAGTCCTTGAGGCCATCCAGGCGATGTGGAAGAACGAACTGGGCATCAACGTGGCCATCGTGCTCCGCGAGGCCCGCTCCCATGTCGCCTCGCTGCGTTCAGGCGACTATGACATCGGCCTCTTCACGCTGATCCCGGATGTCGCCGACCCGATCTCCATCCTGGAAGACTTTACGTCGCATTCGCCAAACAATTTGCCGCACTGGTCCGATGCGATCTATGACGGCCTGATCCTGGAGGCGTCAGCCGCAGGCGACCCGGCGGATTCCAGACGGCTGCTCCGCAGGGCTGAATCGCGCCTGCTAGCCGAAGCTCCGCTCGCGCCCGTCTATTTCAACTCGAAGAACTGGGTCATGGGCACCTACGTGCACGGCTGGCGCGAAGACGCATTGTGGACCCGAAACTATGGCGACCTTTGGATGGACAGGGCGGGAGCAGCGGCCGAGCAGCGGCGCCCCTGATTTGTGCAATGGCGGACACACCGCGGCGCAGCAATCCTGCCGCGGCCAAGGGGTTTCCTGACTCGAGAAAATCCCCCAGCTTCTCATTGCCTTCGCGGGCAGGCGCATAGAAAGTCGTGCCCATGCGACAGCTCATTCTCTCATTGCCTGCAGCGTTCGCGTTGGCCGCGACGGTCTCCTCAGCCGAGACGCCGGCTGGCTTTTCGCCCGACCGGATACGCCACCATATTGAAGTCCTTTCCTCCAGCGAGTATGAGGGCCGGGGCCCGGGCACAGCAGGCGAGGAAAAGACGGTGGCTTACCTGACTGGTTGCTTTCAGCAGCTCGGCCTTCTCCCCGGCAACCCCGACGGCACCTATGTGCAAAATGTGCCGCTGGTCGGCATCACCTCCAAGACCGACGCCGCATTCTCGATCGGCGGGAGGGTGATCGTGCCGGCATGGATCAACGATTACATTGCCAGTTCTCCCCGCTTCACGCCAACCGTGGAGGTGAAGGACAGTGAGATGGTGTTCGCGGGGTACGGCGTCGTCGCCCCCGAATATGGTTGGGACGATTTCAAGGGGGTGGACATGCGCGGAAAAACTCTCGTTGTCCTGGTCAACGACCCGCCCGTTCCGGATCCGCGCAATCCCACCAAGCTCGACGACTCGATGTTCAAGGGAAAGGCAATGACCTACTATGGGCGGTGGTCGTACAAGTACGAGGAGGCCTCCGCACAGGGCGCCGCCGCCTGCCTGGTCGTGCACGAAACCGGGCCCGCGGGCTATCCATTCGCGGTCGTCGCCGCGAGCCAGGGGCGCGAGAACTTCAATCTGGGGACTCCGACCGGGGCCCTCGGGCACGTGCCCGTGGAGGGATGGCTGACCCTGGACGGCGCCAAGGCGCTCTTTGCGGCTGCGGGCTACGATTTCGCAAAGCTGAAGGCCGCCGCAGTCCGCCGGGACTTCCGGCCGATACCGCTCGGAGCCCGCGCACGCTTCACGATTCAAAACACGATCCGCAAGGTCGCCTCGCGCAACGTCGTGGCCAGGCTCGAAGGATCCGATCCGGCCCGCAAGGACGAGTACGTGATCTACACGGCGCACTGGGACCATCTCGGCCGGGATCTCCGTTTCAAGCCGGACCCGGTGTTTCACGGAGCCCTTGACAACGCATCCGGCGTCGCAGCCCTTCTCGAAATCGCACGCGCCTACTCGGTCCTCCCGGCAGGGGCCACGCCAAGGCGAAGCATCCTTTTCCTTGCGGTCACCGCCGAGGAAAAGGGGCTTCTCGGCTCGCGGTTCTATGCCCAGAACCCCCTTTACCCGCTGACGAAGACGCTGGCCGACATCAACATGGACGGGATCAACGTGCACGGGCTGACCAACGACATGGAGAGCGTCGGCCTCGGCTCGACGACAATCGACGATGTCGCCGCGGAGATAGCCCGCCAGCAGGGACGATTCATGGTGGCCGAACCCAACCCCGAAAGGGGCACCTACTACCGGAGCGATCACTTTGAATTCGCGAAGGTGGGCGTCCCCTCGTGCATGATCGCGGGGGGATGGCATTACTCCGGACATCCGGACGAATATGGAACCGCCCTGATCGACGACTTCGTGACCAACCGCTACCACAAGGTCACCGACACGATCCAGCCCGACTGGACCCTGGAAGGGTCCGTGCAGGATGCACAGACGCTTTTTGAGGTCGGCCGCCGCGTGGCCGATGGCGATCGCTGGCCGGAGTGGAAGCCGGGCAACGAATTCAAGGCCCGCCGGGATGCGATGATGGCCGGGGTCCGCAAGTGAGATTCCCCGAACCATCGCCGGAATCATGTTTCGTTTCATAGGACGCCGCGTTCTCGAGACGATTCCCGTGATGCTGATCATCATCACGGGCACCTTCTTCATGCAGCGATTCGTGCCGGGCGGCCCCTTTACGGCCGAGAAGGCAGTCACGCCCGAGGTCCTGCGCAACCTGGAGGCATATTATCACCTGAACGACCCGCTGTGGAAGCAATACACGGATTATGTCTGGGACTTGTGCCCCAAGCGGTTTCACCCGCTCGCGCTTGCCAATAGTCTCGATCTCAAGGCGGCGTTCGGGATCGATTTCCGGCCGTCGTTCAAGTATCCGAACCGGACGGTCAACGAGATCATCGCGGACAAGCTGCCCGTTTCGCTCGAACTCGGAGGGTGGTCGCTTCTCGTCGCGCTCTCCCTCGGGCTGCCCCTCGGCATTCTCGCCGCGGTCAAGAGAAACACCTGGATCGACTACCTCTGTTCATCGCTTGCGATGACGGGCATCTGCGTCCCCACCTTTGTGCTCGGACCGCTCCTTGTCCTCGCCTTCGCGATCCACACCGGCTGGTTCGAAGCCTCCGGTTGGTACAGCCCGATCGACCGCGTGCTGCCCTGCCTGACCCTGGGGAACTTTTATGCGGCCTATATCGCGCGCCTCACGCGCGGCGGCATGATCGAGGTGCTCCACCAGGACTACATCCGGACCGCCCGGGCCAAGGGGGCCGGCGAGGCCCGGATCATATTCCGCCACGCCCTGCGCGGCGGGCTGCTTCCGGTCGTGTCCTTCCTGGGCCCTGCGGTGGCCGGAATTCTCACGGGCTCCTTTGTCATCGAGACGATATTCCAGATCCCGGGGCTTGGCCGGGAATTCGTGAATTCCGCCTTTAACCGCGACTACACCATGGTGCTCGGAACGGTGATCCTTTACGCGGGCCTCATCGTAACCTTGAATCTCGTCGTCGACGTCGTCCAGGTCTGGCTCAACCCGAAGCTCAAGTTCGAGTGACCCATGGTCTCGATCTCCCCAAGAAGACTTCCGTCGCCCTTGCCCGCCCTTGACCCGGCCGACAGCGGGCACTCGCTTTGGACCGATGCCTGGCGCCGCCTCAAGAAGAACCGCCTGGCTGTCGCGGGGGGCGTTGTCGTTCTCACCCTTTTTATCCTGTATTTCATAGGACCGTTCCTTTCCCAGCATTACGAGGAGCAGAATCTCGATCTCGGCGCTTCGTCGCCGAGCGCCGCACACTGGCTCGGCACGGACACCCTGGGGCGCGATCTCTTCGCCCGGCTCCTTTATGGGGGGCGGATCTCCCTCTCCGTCGGGCTGATTGCCACGGTGGTCGCGCTCGCCATAGGGGTAACCTATGGCGCGGCCGCCGGCTTTTCCGGGGGAAAAACCGATATCATAATGATGCGCATCGTCGACATCCTATACGCCCTCCCCTTCACGATCTTCGTCATCCTGCTCATGGTGTTCTTTGGGCGGAACATATTCCTGCTTTTCTTCGCCATCGGCGCCGTGGAATGGCTCACGATGGCCCGGATCGTTCGCGGCCAGGTGCTGTCTGTGAAACGCATGGAATTCATCGAAGCGGCCCGGACGCTCGGTTTCGGCCGCACCAGGATCATTTTCCGGCACATCATTCCCAATGTTCTCGGGCCGGTGATCGTGTACACGACCCTGACCATTCCCTCGGTCATGCTTCTGGAGGCCTTTCTGAGTTTCCTCGGCCTGGGAGTGCAGCCGCCCATGAGCTCGCTCGGCGTCCTGATCAAGAACGGCGCCGATTCCATGGAGGAGTACTGGTGGCTTCTCGTCTTCCCGGCCGCCATCTTCTCGCTGACCCTCTTTTCGCTTAATTTCCTCGGCGACGGCCTGCGGGACGCGTTGGATGTCCGGACGTCCAAGGACTGACCCTCCCCGGTTCCATTCCGACACCCTCCCGCCCTTTTCCATGCGCCGCTTTTTTCCCTATTTGAGATACCTGCGCAAGGTGCGCATGGCCCTCATAGCCGGCGTCCTTTGCGGGGTTCTCTACGGCGCCGCCGGCGGCTTGGGGATGCCGCTGATGATCAAGTATGTGATTCCCCGGGTTCTCCTTCCCGACCCCCCGCCTTCGCCGCACCGGTTCGAAGTGAAGAAGCCCGGAGCGCTCGAGTGGATCAAGCGCACTTTCGACCCTGACCGGTTGTTTGACCGGCTGCTGCCCTCCCAGCAGCCGCCAACTGCGACTCCATCCCTCCCGGCACCGGCCCAGCCGTCGCAGGCCGCGACACGCCCCCTTCTCTCGTTCTGGCAAGTGTGGATGATCGCGCTGTGGGTGCCCCTGATCTTCCTGATCCGCGGCGTGGCCGGATACCTGAATACGTACCTGATCCAGTACGCAGGCGTGCACATTCTCGAGGATATACGCCTGGATTATTTTCGGAAACTCCAGAGCCTGCCGCTCGGTTTCTTCCAGCGACTTTCGACGGGCGAACTGATCTCGCGCGGACTCAACGACACGAACCAGCTGCAAAACACCCTGACGGTCATCTCCAATGACCTGATAAAGCAGCCCGCCCAGCTGATCAGCACGATTTTCGCAGTCGTCGTCCTGGCCTACCAGGAGCAGGGGCTCGTCCTTGTCCTCGTATGCCTGCTGACCGTGCCCCTCGCCGTGCTGCCCATCCGCTACGTTGGGAAGAAAATGGTCACGCGAGCCATTCACCTGCAGGCCCAGGCCGGGACGATCACCAACCGATTCACCGAGAACCTATCCGGCGTGAAGGAAGTCCGCGCCTTCGGGCTGGAGAAGATTGAGGTGGAGCGTTTTGCCAAACTCAGTCATTCGCTCGTGCGGGCCCAGATGAAGGTGGTCAAGTATGCCCAGGGCCTGTCCCCCAGCATTGAAATCCTGTCGGCCATCGGGATTTCGATAACCTTCGTCTATGCCTTCCGCTTCAATGTCCACAGCGGGAGCTTCCTCGGCATCCTGGCCGCCCTGTACCTCAGTTACGATCCGATCAAGCGATTGGGCGCCATCAACAACGAGCTCAAGAGGGGCTCCGCTTCCCTCCAGCGGCTTGAAGAGGTTCTCAACGAGCCGGAAACGATCGTCGACCCGCCCAACCCCGTTCCCGTGGGAAGACTGAAGGGCGAAATCGAGTTCGAAAACGTAACCTTCGAGTACAAGGTGGCCGAGCCTGCGCTGCATGGAGTGAATGCACGCATTCCCCGGGGCACGGTGTGCGCTCTGGTCGGGCCGAGCGGCGCCGGAAAGACCACATTCGCCAACCTCGTGCTGCGTTTTTACGATGTCGGCGCAGGCCGGCTCACCATTGACGGCATCGACGTGCGCTCGATGCGCTTTTCGGACCTCCGCCGAAACATCGCCCTGGTCTCGCAGGACCCGGTGCTCTTCAACGACAGCCTGTATCACAACCTGCTGCTCGGCAGGCCCGACGCCACGCGGGAGCAGGTGATCGCGGCGGCCAAGAGCGCGCATGCACACGATTTTATCTGCTCGTTTCCGGAGGGCTACGAAACGCTTGCGGGCGAGCGCGGCTCCCGGCTCTCCGGAGGCCAGAAGCAGCGCATCGCCGTCGCCCGCGCATTTCTCCGCGACGCCCCCATCCTGATCCTTGACGAGGCGACGAGCGCCCTTGACAGCGAAAGCGAGGCGGCCATCCAGGCCGCCCTCAAGAAGCTGGTCATCGGCAAGACCGTCATCATCATTGCCCATCGCTTCAGCACGATCCGGGACGCCTCGCTCATTCTCGTCTTTGACGGAGGTTCGATCGTCGCGGCCGGGGAGCACGGGGAACTCTACAAAGCGAGCACCCTATACAGAAGCCTTTACGACGGGCAGCACGCGAAGGCGTCCGATTAGGAAAGGCGGGCATCGAGCACTTTTGTAGTCTTGTCGTCTGCGCCGACCCCCGCTTTCAAGGTAGGGTCCCGATGCAGCAAAGTCCAAACGTCCTCGTTGTCCGCCGCCGCTATCTGGGGGACATCGTGTTGCTGGGCTCCTTTGTCCGGAATCTGAAGCTTCACCGGCCGGACGCGCGCGTTCGTGTCCTCGTGGAGCCGGCTTACGCCGGGGTCGTGCCGCTGAACCCGGATCTGGAATCCGCGCTTGCCGCCCCGCACCGGGCCGTTCAGTGGCCCGCTTTTTTGCTGCGCCTCCGGCGCGAGCGCTTCACGCATGTGTTCAACTTCGACAACACCGAAGGGACCGCCCTGATCGCGCGGGCGACCGGTGCGCCGTTTCGGTGCGGCGTCCACCACGGCGGTTACCGTCTGAGATTCCGGGGTTGCTACACGCATACGGTCAACCACCCGAACGAAGAGCACGAATCCAAGCCCATCACCGAGTATTACCTGGGGGCGCTGGCCGCGGCCGGCGTGCCGCTGGTGACGCGGGATGTGCGCCTCACGCCCAGGCCGGCCGACGTCGCGGAGATGCGGCGCCTCGTGGGGGCCGCGGGACCGGTGCTTCTCGTGCATCCCGGCAGCCGGAGCGCGTTCCGCCTCTGGCCGCCGGACCGGTTTGCCGCGGTCTGCGACCGCGCCCAGGACGAACTGGGCGCCCAGGTCGTGCTCGTCGGCGGTCCGGGCGATCGCGAGATTGTGGATGAGATTCGAAGGTCGGCACGCACGCACCTGCTCCACCCGGTGGAATCGCTGTCGGTGCCGCGATTCGCCGCCCTGGCCCGCCTGGCAGCCGTCGCCCTGTGCCACGACAGCGGACCGATGCACATCGCGGCTGCAGTCGGAACGCCGGTCGTGGCCCTTTACGGGTCCCAGAACACGACGCTCTTCCGTCCCGTAGGCGAGGGCCACAGCCTGCTCCAGGCTCCGCTTCCCTGCACGGATTGCGTGGCGCCCGGCCGGTGCGTTCCCTCGGACTCCTACCGCAACTATTGCGTGCGCCGCATTTCGACCGACCAGGTCTATGCCGCCGTCCGCGCCCAGCTTATCCGCGTCTCCGGCGCGCGAGCATGAATCCGCCCCTGGTCACGTTCGGGATCCCCGCCTACCGCCGGACCGGACTTCTGCGTGAAGCCCTGGCAAGCATCGCCGCCCAGACGGAGCCGGCCGATTACGAGGTGGTTGTCGCCGACGACGGCAGTCTTGAGGAGGCGCGGCTCGCGGCGGAGCGGTATCCCGGGGGCCGCTGCCGGTATGTTGCGAACAAACCGGCGCTCGGGGCCGTGGGAAACTGGAACCGCTGCATCGAGCTAGCCAGAGGCGACTGGGTGACGATCCTGCACGAGGACGACACCCTGCTCCCCTGGTATCTTGCAAGCGTCCTGCCGCGGCTTCGCGGGACGCTGGCGGCCGTGTGCACACAGACCGTGCAGGGGCCGTCGGCCCCGGCCCTTCCGCCCCCAAAGGGCAATCCGGCGATCCTCGCCTATCCTCCCCGTTATTTCATCAAGAGCGCGATGAGCCCGTTCCCAGGAGTTCTTTTTCGCCGCGACCTCGCCCTGCGCCTGGGCGGCTTCTCCGAATCCTGGGGCCCTCTCGCCGACTACGAATTTTGGTACCGGCTCGCCTGCTCCGGGCCGGTGGAGGTCGTGCGGACGCGAGCCGCGTTTTATCGAGTCGCTCCCGGCCAGTGGACGGAGCAGAATTGGCCCCGGATGCTGAGAGAGACCCACCTCCTTCGGTTGCGAATCGCCCGCGAGCAGTTTGGGAACACGCCGCGGCTCGGACGCTGGCTCGCCCGTTTCTTCACCTGCCGCAACGCCCGCTCGTATGCGAGCCGCTTCCCCGAACGGCCGGCGGCGCTCCAGCGCGCATTGCAGCTCGGTCGCATCCCCTTCGCCTCGACACCGAGCGGCTGGATTTGGCAACTGCTCAAACTCTGCGGATAAGCCCTGATGCGCGTCACGGTCGCCATTCCAACGTTTAATCGCTCCGCGTTCCTCCGCCAGACCCTGGAGGGAATAGCGCGGCAAGACTACCCGCCCGACCTTTTCGAAACGCTCGTGATCGACAATAACTCCCGCGACGACACGGCCGGGGTTGTGGCCGATCTTGCCGCGTCCAAGCCGGGGCTGCGCTACCTGCAGGAATCGAGGCAGGGCCTCGATCATGCCCGCAACCGTGCGATCGCCGAGGCCAAGGGGGACATCATCCTTTTTGGCGACGACGACATCCTGGTGGAGCCCGACTGGATTGCGCAGATGATTGCGCCCTTCCTCGCACATCCGGGAGCCAAGATCGGCGCCGTCGGAGGAGAAGTGATCCCCGTGTTCCCGGACGGTCTTCCACCCTGGGTGGCCGGATGGCACTCGCCTCTCGCATTTCGCCCGGACGCAGGCCCGTTGCCCGAGCACCAGTTTCCAATGGGGGCGAACCTCGCTTTTCCGCGTTGGGTCTTCAAGGAGCTTGGCCCCTTCCACACCGCCCTCGACCGGACCGCCGGCAGGTACTTTTCGGGCGGCGACAGCGAGATGATCCGCCGGATCCGCAATGCCAGCATGGAGGTCTGGTTCGCGCCGGCCGCCGCCGTGCGCCACCAAATGCCGGCGTCCCGCACGACTTTTCGCTACGCGGCCCGGCATGCCTTCGATTCGGCACGCTCGCGCGTGCTCGACCGGGCCGGCCAGCCCGATTCCAAGCGCTACCTCCTCTCCCGCATTGCCGTCAACCTGGCCAAGATTCCCTTTCTTTCGCTGTTCGCGCTTGCCTCCGGTTTGATCGGCCGGATGGGGACCGCGAAAAGGGCGCTCGTCCGAACCTGGCGTTCGTGCGGATATGTTTTCCAGTCTTTCCTCTCCCTAGACCATGACAACGGATCCCAGCCGTAACCCCCCGAGGGACGCTGCGTCCGCCGCGCAAGACGGCGGGCCGCCGGGCGTCTCCGTCGTGATCATCGCCAGGAACGAGGCCGTCAATCTGCCCCGCTGCCTTGCGAGCGCAAGGGGCTGGACGGCCGAGATCATCGTCGTGTTGAACGACACAACGGACGACAGCGCCGCGATCGCCGCCAATTTGGGCGCGCGGGTCGTCAGCCTTCCGTGGAAGGGGTTCCGGGACACGAAGAATGCGGCCCTCGGGCTGGCTGCGCAGCCCTGGGCGCTTTGCCTGGATGCGGACGAGGAAGTGTCGCCCCCCTTGCGGCGCGAGATCGCAGCATTCTTGAGCCGGCCCGATCTGGAGCGCTTCGACGGCGCGCGCTTCCCGCGCAAGGTGTGGTTCATCGACCGCTGGATCACGCACGGCGACTGGTATCCGGATTACAACCTCCGGCTCTGCCGGTGCGCTCGGGCCCGCTGGGGCGGAGATGCCTTCGTCCACGAAAGAATCGTCTGCGACGGACCGGTCGCGAAGCTCCGCGGCGACCTTCACCACTACTCGTTTCCGACCCTGGCGAGCCACGTAGCAAAGATCAACCCGTTCGCCGATCTCTACCTGCGCCAGCAGCTGGAAAAGGGACGCCGGTTTTCCCTCGGCGCGGCCGTGCTTCGCCCGGGCTGGCGCTTCTTCCGGGCGTACATCCTGCGCCTGGGTTTCCTCGACGGTTATCCGGGCCTTTACATAGCGTGGGCGAACGCGTTCAGTGCGTTTGTCCGTCAAAGCCGGCTCTACGAGGCCGAACACCGGATGGATGTGCCATGCCCGACGACCCGCGACTTTTCAGCAAGCTCGCCGAAGAACTGATCGGCGATTTCCGAGGCGTTTCGCCCCGCGAGCCGCGGAACATGCGCAGGCGACCCACGCGGGATCTGGCGACCGTCGTCGAGGAGCTGGCCATCAAGTACCAGATCGGCCGCCCATCCCCCGAAGAGGCGATCCGGGAGCGTTGGCTGGAGTTGGTCGGCGCCGCCCTGGCTTCCAGCTCCCATCCGACCCGGATCGATCGCGGTCGGCGGCTCGTGGTTCACGTATCGGACGCGGTCGTTCGCGAGGAACTTTTCTTCAATAGAGCCCTGATCGTTGAGCGCATCCAGAAACTGCCCGGCTGCTCCGGTGTGACAGAATTACACATCCGGGCCGGATGATGAAAAATTCTCTTGCTCATAATAAGCCCAATTGGGACGATTATCGCTTCCGTTAGTGAAACCCCGCTGGTCGCGGGACTCCACCATGACTGATTCGGCACTCCGCCGGATTGCAACGGTGCCGCCGGCTTCGCTCCGACTGAGAGCGGGGCGGGTGGCACGGGGCCTGCAAAGGCACCGACAGTCGTGCAACCCAACCGAATAACCATGCCAACAGTCGCAAAACCCGAAATCATAGCTGAATACAAAACCCACGACAAGGACACCGGCTCGAGCGAAGTCCAGATCGCGCTGCTCACCGCCCGGATCAATCACTTGACCGAGCACTTGCGCACCCATCGCAAGGACTTCCATTCCCGCCGCGGGCTTCTCCAGATGGCCAGTCGCCGTCGCAAGCTTCTCGATTACCTCAAACGGCATAACCTGCCGAAGTACAACGAGCTGCTTCAGAAGCTAAGCCTTCGCAAGTAACCCTTTCGTCAAGCGGGCGACTCGATCCGCGAGTTGCCTGCTGTCTTTCCGACACTCGACTTTAGACCGGGACATTTCCGTTTGCCGCCAGGCGCCTGTCGCCACCTGGCGCCAAACGGGAATCTCTCGGAGCTTGAGCGAGCTGATGAACCCGGCCCGGCAGAATTGCACAGGGCCGCAGTAGACCGTCAGCCCATCCTTCCATCCCAACGTTGCCGTCCGCAGCAGCCGCCTGCGTGCGCGGGCTTCCGCCCCCGCATCAGGAATGCGCTGAAGACGCAGCCGCGCATTGAACTCACTGTAAAATGAATCAGAAACATACCGTCTCCGTTCCCGAATACGGACTTACCATTGCGACAGGTTCCCTGGCCAAGTTCGCCAGCGGGGCCGTCTCGATCACGATTGGCGAAACCGTCGTCTTCGTCGCGGCCACCGCCGCCACCACCCTGCGTCCGGGGCAGGATTTCTTCCCGCTCACCGTGGATTACCGCGAGAAATACGCCGCGGCAGGCCGCTTCCCCGGAGGCTACTTCAAGCGCGAAGGGCGCCCCTCCGAAAAGGAAATCCTCACATCCCGCCTGTGCGACCGCCCCTGCCGCCCCCTGTTCCCGGAAGGGTTCATGAACGAAGTCCAAATCATAGGGCTTCTTCTGTCGGCAGACCAGAGCAACGAAGCCGACATCTCCATGGTGAACGGCGCAAGCGCCGCCCTTGCCATTTCCGACATACCGTGGAACGGGCCGATCGCCGCCGTGCGTGTCGGGCAGGTCGAGAACCAGTTCGTCGTCAACCCGACGATTGAGCAGATGTTTTCCTCGACCCTCGACCTCATCTACGTCGGCAACGAGAAGGACATGCTGATGATCGAGGGCTCGGCAGACCAAATCCCCGAGGATCGGTTCATTGAGGCCCTGGCTTTCGCCCATCAGGCGATCCAGCCGATCATCAAGGCGATCAAGGACCTTGTCGCCCTCGCCGGAAAGCCAAAGGCTCAATTTGAACTTGCGGTCGCCAAGCCCGAGGCCCGCGCCATCATCGAGCGGGTTGCCGTGCCGAAGATCGCCGAGGCCATTTTCGGCAAGGAGAAGGCCGTCCGCACGGCCAACATCAAGGCCCTCAAGCAAGAGGCCAAGACGGCCCTCGTGGCCGAACTTGGCGAGGCCAGCTTCACTGATGCGGATCTGAACATCGTTTTCGAGGATCTCCAATACAAGGCGTACCGGCGCACGGTCCTCGAGCGCGGCGTGCGCGCGGACGGACGCGACGCAAAGTCGCTGCGCCCCATTTCCAGCGAAGTCGGCGTGCTGCCCCGCGTCCACGGTTCCGCCACCTTTGAACGGGGCGACACCCAGGCCCTTGTTATCACGACCCTCGGCCCGACGAAGGAAGCCCAGGACATGGACGGCCTCACCGGCGGTTCGACCTCAAAGTCCTTCATCCTGCACTACAACATGCCGCCCTTCACGGTGGGCGAAACGGGGCGCTTCATAGGCCCGGGCCGCCGTGAAATCGGCCACGGGGCGCTGGCCGAGCGCTCTCTCGTCCCCGTCCTTCCCCCGGAGGACGCCTTCCCCTACTCGATCCGGGTCACTTCCGAGATCATGGCCTCCAACGGCTCGACGTCGATGGCATCGGTCTGCGGCGGCTGCCTTTCGCTCATGGACGCCGGTGTCCCGATCATCGCGCCGGTCGCGGGCATTTCCTGCGGCCTGATGACGGAAAACGCGGCCGATGGCTCGATAACGAAATGGGTCACGATCACCGACATTCTCGGCGAAGAGGACCACTTCGGCGACATGGATTTCAAACTGGCCGGCACAACCCAGGGGATCACCGGCTTCCAGCTCGACCTCAAGATCAACGGTCTGCCCTTTGAGATCGCCAAGGTTGCGATTCACCAGGCCCATGACGCCCGCGTCGAAATCCTGAAGAAGATGCTCGCCTCGCTGCCCGCCCCGCGATCCGGCCTCTCCAAGTACGCTCCCCGCATCCAGACTATCCAGATCGACCCGGAGAAGATCGGCCTCCTCATCGGTCCCGGCGGAAAGACGATCCGCCGCATCACGGAGACGACCGGAGCCCAGATCGACATCGCAGAGGACGATTCCGGCAAGGTCTATATCTACTCCAACAATGCGGATGCGATGAACAGGGCCGTCCAGGAGATCGACTCCCTCTGCGGCGGCGGCGCCCAGATCGAGGTCGGCAAGCTCTACCAGGGCCGCATCACCGGCATCAAGGAGTTCGGCTGCTTTGTCGAGTGCATGTCCGGCAAGGAGGGCCTCTGCCACGTCTCCGAGCTGGCGGACTTCCGGGTCCGCCGCACCGAGGACGTCGTCAAGATGGGCGAGATGATCTGGGTCAAATGCATCGGCATCGACGAGAGGAGCGGCAAGGTCCGCCTCTCCCGAAAGGCCGCCATGAAGGAACTCGAGGCTCAGAAAACCGCCCAGCCCGCGACAACCGCCTCCTAGGCCGACTGTTTTGCTCTTGCAAAAGCCGGGGGTCGACGACCTCCGGCTTTTTCTTTGCTCCCCGCGCCCCGCTTTGCGACGATCACCCCATGCGCCTATTGCTCACCAACGACGATGGCATCGACTGCGTGTTCCTCCGCGATCTGGCCCGCGAACTGATCGCCGCGGGCCATGACCTGTCGATCGCGGCCCCTCGCTCCGAACAGAGCTGGATCGGCGCCGCCAAGTCCCGCAACCGCGCGGTCCACTCGACCGCAGCCGACCGGGGCCTGGGCTGCCCCACCTGGATCGTGGACGGGACGCCCAGCGACTGCGTCAACATTGCCGTCGAACACCTGCTGCCCAATCCGCCGGAAGGCGTGATCAGCGGAATCAATGTCGGCCTCAACACCTCGCTCGGCTTCCTCATTGCGAGCGGCACGGTGGCCGGAGCATGGGAAGGGGCCCTCCACGGCCTGCCCTCGATCGCATTCTCCCAGCAGGTGAGCTTCGAGATGTATGAGCACCTGAAGGCGGAAGGCGGAAATCCCGACGACGAGCTGCTGGCGACGCTCAAGATTTCCGCACGCATCGCCTCCCGCCTGGGCCCCGGGCTTCTGGCCTCAACCGCCCCGTGCAGCTTCATCATTCACAACGTCAACTTCCCGTTCCCCTGCAAACCCGATTCACCGCTGCGAAGGACCATTCCGGCCCGCATGATGGTGCCCGGCCTTTTCAGCCCCCAGTCTGGCGATGGAACGCACCGCCTCGTCTACAAGACGGGCGTGGACGTATCCCCTCCGGAGCCTCTCACCGACCACGCCGCGGTCACCGCAGGCTTCATCAGCCACTCCGTCCTCGACTACACAAGACTGGGGACGGTTTGAATGAGGATCGAGAAGTTGCGCTCTTGAAGCTTGGCGGCTTCCGTAACGGAACGCTCCCGCGCGCCGCCGCAAATCCCGCCCAGCCCTCCCTTCGATGATTGAAGTCAAGAACCTGACCCGCATCTTCCGCACCTACAAGAAGCAACCCGGCTTCTGGGGCGGCGTTAAGGGCCTGTTTTCGCGCGAATACGAGGAGACCGCTGCGGCCAACGACATCACCTTCTCGATCGAGGAGGGTGAGTTCGTCGGGTTTCTCGGGCCCAACGGCGCCGGCAAGACGACGACGCTCAAGATGCTTTCGGGACTCATCTTTCCGACGTCGGGAACGGCCCGCGTCGCCGGCTTCGACCCTTCCAAGCGCGAGAACGCATACCGGAGAATCTTCGCCCTGGTCCTGGGGCAGAAAAACCAGCTTTGGTGGGACCTTCCAGCGAGCGAATCGTTCATCCTGCTGCGCGCGATCTACGGCCTGGCCGAGGTCGATTACCGCCGGACGCTCGACGATCTCGTCGATCTGCTGGACATCCGCTCAAAGCTCAACGTGATGGTCCGCGAACTCTCGCTCGGGGAGCGGATGAAGATGGAGCTCATCGCCGCCCTCCTCCACCGCCCGCGGGTTCTCTTTCTGGACGAGCCCACGATCGGCCTTGATGTCGTCTCCCAGAAGGCCGTGCGCCATTTTCTTCGCGAGTACAACCGCCGGCACAAGGTGACGATCCTCCTCACGAGCCACTACATGGCCGACATCAAGGAACTGTGCGAACGCGTCATTGTGATCCACCGCGGCCGCAAGATCTACGACGGCGATCTGTCCCGCCTCGAAACCGCCAACGGCACCCGGCGGAAGACCATCACCTTCATGCCCTCGATCGAGGAGCATGGCCGCGCCTCCGGGGAGGCCTTCCCGGACTCCTGGCAATCGAAGCACGGTCAGACAACCCACTCCCCGGACGGAAAATTCGTGGTCCGGGTCCCCGGCGAGGAGGTCGTCGCCGTCTCCCAGGAAATCCTGAGCACCGGCCCCGTCGCCGACATTTCGATCGAGGAGATCCCCCTCGAGGACATCATCGCGGAACTGTTCACCCATCCGGGCTGATTGGCCGGGATGCCCCCGGAGCCTACGTCTTCTTCTCCAGGCGCTCCACAGCCTCAATCAGCGTCGTGTCGCCGGGCACCCTCTTGAGGGCCTCCCGGTAACAGGCGACCGCCGCTGCGGAATCCCCGAGATAGCGCTCATAAAGGTAGCCGGCGACCGCCTTTGTGTTCGCCTGCATTCTGATGTCGCCGGAAGAATTGGCGGCCTGCTCCAGGTATCGCAGTGCAATCATCGCATTGGCCGCGTTCGAATCCGGCGGCTCCTTTTCGGCAAAACACTTCGCCGGTCTGGCCAGCCGGTCCGCCGCGTCCTCGGGATGCGCCGGGACCGGCGCATCCGCCGGAATCCGTGCGGCACCGTCTTTCGCGTCACTGGGCATAAAAAATCCATTTTTTGCGATTCGACCGAGCGTTCAATCAAAAGATTGTCAGCATTTTGTCAGGTGCTGGCACTCCTATGCGACTGTCGGCGTCCCGCGCTCAGCCCGACCCGGCATGCATCCGGGTGCGGCGAAGCAAATCTTTGCCCATCGCGGCATGCGGAATGGCACGGGACGCCAAGCCTAGATTCTCGTAACGATCTGGTACTGCAAATGTCCGCCCAACGCTTCAACCACCAGGGCCCCGTTCAGCCTCTCGACCATCGCGAGGGCGCTCCAGGGAGAGGCGCCGCCCGCCCGTGGAAAGTCCATGGTTGTGAATAACTTCTCCACCTCGCCCGGCCCCAGTCCCCCTCCAGGCCAGGTGATTTCAATGGCGACCGCCCTTCCCTCGTCCGCCCGGAAATTCGCCGTGCTCAGGATGCGCGCATAAAATGACCGCCTCAGCCCTGCGAGCATGGCCCGCGGGTTGGGAACGATCACCGGCCTCACGGACACAACTGCCTTTCTTGGCGCCGACTTGACGACCAGGCGGAGGAGGATCACCACGGCGCGCAACAAGGCCCGCCCATCGCCGGTAAAATCCACGTCAGGCCTGAGCTCCGCGCGCTCAATGCGATGGCCCGAAGGAGCAGCCGCGTCCTCCGTGACAACCCCAACCGCCTTGGCGAGGACCTCATTGACCGAATTCGCCACGCGTTCGGGCTCGGCGAAGTAGTCGCGCAACTTGCCGACATAGTCCTGCAGCTCCGCCACGGTCTCGGATGAAAGGCCCTGCAGCTCCGCCGGCGCGCCCGCCCGGGGCCGCTTCTTCAGCATGAGGTCCATCATCTCCACGCGGCCGAGGATGGAGCTGAACGAATCGAGGGACTCCGCCAAAAGCCCCCGCTGGATGTCGCCATTGGTCACCTCGAGTTCGTTCGTGACGACCGCGCTGGCCAGGGCGACGCGCAACCGCGAGGCGTCCTGCACCCCGATGCTCCTCGCCCTCTGTTCGCGCGTCCGGATGACGGCCTGCTGAATCTTCTCCCCAAACTGCGGGTCGTCCGTGAGCGCCTTGGGAATGAAATCGAATGAATGCGCGTGCAGCGCCTCGAATGCCGTGTCAAAGTTCGCATGCGCCGTAAAGATGATCGAGGCCAGGTCCGGGTCCGCATCCTGGATCGATACCACGAGCTGCGTCCCTGACATTCCCTGGCCCAGGGCCACGTCCACGAGGGCGGCGTCAAACTGCCGGCGCTTGATCTGCTGGAGAGCCTCCTCGGCCCCAAGACAGGCCGTCACCTCCGCCGCGCCCCGAAGGCGGAATTCAACCGCCTTGTGCAAGGCGGGATCGTCGTCGATCAGCAGGACATGCGGGAGATCAGCCATGGCTGGAGTCCATACGGGCGCCGGCATTGTCCGGGAATCCGGATGCCAATCAATGCTTGAATCCATCCGCGCGCCATCGCCACAGTGGCTGCGCCGGCATTTTGGAGGCTCTCTGCGTCCGGGCGCCGGCCGCCAATGATTCTGCTGATCGCACCGCCGAGCCTGGGTCGCACAGGGCTTCTCTCCTTTTTAAAGCACGAGCGGCTGTCCGCAAGGGCGTGCGATACCCTCGCCGAGGGCATGCGCGCGGCGCTGGCGCCGCCGGGTTGCGAACTTGTGATCGTGGATTATCGCCTGGGCTCGACCGAAGTCCGCGAATTCACAGCGCGGTTCGCCCGCCGGGGCCGGGGCATCCCGTGCGTCATCGTCGGCGTTCCCCTCCGCTCCGAGACAGATCTATTGCGCCATGGAGCCCTTGCGGTCTTCGGGGCCGGGTATTCCCCCCGCACGGTGGCGCTCCAGTGCTTCAACCTGAAGTGTTTCAACGCCCGCCGGTGGGCGGCGCCGCCCAGGGCGATCGGAAACCCCGCCGGCGACTACCTGTTCGGCAACGCGGTGGTTTCTCCGGAGATGCGGGTCCTCAGGCGAAAACCGCGGGCGGGCAGGTCCGCGCAGGCCCTGCCATTGAGCCGGACCCAAATTCGCCTCCTCGAGATCCTCCATGCATCACCCGGCAGGATCGTCACCTACGAATTCCTGTTCCACCTGATCTGGAACCGTCCGTACCGCGGAAGAAACGGGATGATCCGCGAAGCCGTATCCGCCTTGCGCGAGCGCTTCAGCGGGCTCGGAATCGACTTCAACCGCTGCGTCAAGACGTTTTACGGAGTTGGTTATCGCTACGGTCCGGCGGACGACAAACAAGGGTGATCTCAAAGCACGCCCCGAAGCCCAACCCTATTCCGTTACAGTCTCGAAGCCCGCCTGTACACCGATCGCACCAAGATGCCAACCATCGTGGGGATGCGCGCACACACCAGCCACCTCCCCCACGCATGATCAACGCGCTTGTCCAGAAACAAGTCCTCTAACCAATGCGTCTTGTACCACACATAAATGAGCCGTTGGCGCGGGAAGAGTTCGGCAAGCGCAACCTTAACCTCCGCATATTCACGTGCGAGATCATCGTTTCCGAGCAACATTTGTCGGAACCGGATCAATTCATTAAGCGCCTCTGAACCAGCCGGGTGAACTTGAATTGCGTGTGTCCGCATGCCCTTATTGCTCTTCTCAAACATGTGGCCGCCTTTTTGCCCGCGATTTCCCAGGTATTTATATCCTGCTGCGCCCAAGGCTTTGCGGCACGCGTTCAGATGTTCATCGAATCCGATCTCATCAACCTCCACGGCAATATCTATGATCGGTTTCGCGGGAAGACCCGGTATCGCTGTGCTGCCCACATGATGGATTTGCACCAAGCAATCACCGAGTTGTCCTCGGAGCATGCCGGCTTCCTTGCAAAAATCTTCTCTCCATGCCGGGTTATATTCGACCACACGAACCTTTGAATTAGGCACCCCAAGCGCGCTCATCGCAACTTCGTTCAACACGGCCCTCCCTCGCACACGAAGTCTATCCAACCGGCGGAGGACATTCTCATGAATGCCGTCGAGCACACGAAGATCGAATTCGGTCGCATTTCCGCGTTGCAAGAAACGAACCTTCACGGAAACCAAATCCTCCAAGCCCTTGCCTGCGGCTACAAACCCTAGAAGCGCAAATTTGGTTCGGAATCCACGGCGGACTGTTAGAACAGGCGTCACCGGTCGTCTTGGTTAAGTTGGTCGAACCAGTCCGTTGCTGAACGATGGGTTTGGAAGCGGCTTATCCCTTCGCTCTGGCGGCGGACATGCGAGCGTGATTTCAAAGCAAGCGCCGGATCCATCGTGCGGCCGCAAACCAATGTTTCCGCCCATCGCCTCAATGCAGTCCCGCACAATCGACAGCCCCAAGCCCATTCCGCCCTTTTTGTGACTCAGGCCCGGCGAGAACGGATCCTGGCGTTTGTCCAATGGCATCCCGGGGCCATTATCGCGCACAAGCACGCGAACTTTCTCAAACTGTGTTGTTGCCGCGATTTCAATCCGCCTTGGCGGCAATACGGATGACAATGCATCCGCAGAATTCAAGAGCAGGTTCTGCACGGCAATCGCAAGCATATCCGGATTCCCGAGGATCTGCGCATCATCGGGCGCGTCAATTCGAAGGCATACTTCCGCCCCTGACTCCTGTTCAATCTGTGTCCTCGCCTTGTCGACAATCGTCACGAGCGCCTCACGAAGCCGTATTGCGCGAATAGGCTGCTTAAACACGGCACCAACATTGAAGAAATGCTTACAAAGCCGATCGAGTTGTTCCATTTTTTCCAAGCCCGCCTTTGCGTCCGATGGAAGAACCGTTTCACCCCGACCATTCGCGATCGCCCGCAACAACTGCGCCTGTAGATACAGGCCATTTCGCACCTCATGCGCGAATTGCGGCGCATACCGACCGTAAAAATTCAGCCGATCGTCGCTCCTCTGCGTCTGCCGCATTTTTGCAAATGCTAGGCCGACCTGCATCTGCCGGAGCAACTCAAAGCCTTCCCGGAGTTCCCTCCAAACAAACGGCTTTCCCGAACTTCGAACCCTGAACAAAGCCAGCAGCTTTTCTCCACGCGGCGACACGTATCCAATTGCAGCGCCTATCTGATGACACAACAGGTAGGTTTCTGTCTCATCCCCCACAGAGCCGCGCCGTTCCAGTATCTCCGGGGTTATCCATCCCTCTTTAAACACCAGGCGAAGCAATGTCTCCGGAATTGCCGCTGCCGGCCACGAAGCGGAGAAGACTCCCTCAGACAGGAAAATCTCCGATGATCCATCTGCCCACCGCTTCAGCACCTCGGCGTAGCCCGCGTGCAAATCACTAAACAATACTCTTTTTTCGGTCTCCGCGCTCATATCAGATTGCAACAGGTGAAAACCCGGAGACACAAAACGCTTATCGAGAAGCATCCGAAATTGCCGGTCAATCATTGGTAGAGCCACGAGCATGATGCCCGAAACGGCACAGTAAGCCAATGCCCACCCCAAAGACATCACCCTGAGAAGGGCAATCGATGATACGAAGAAAAGTCCGACAAAAACGCATCCGATTCCACGGGCGCCCCACAAAAACAGCTTTTGTTTAACGTCATACGTGTCCACCAATTCGTCACGCGCAACAAAAGATGCGAAGAAAAGCAGTCCGACGATCAGGATCGACGGTGTAAACCATCGAATGTACCTTACTCCCGAAATCCTGCCCAAGACAGTCGATACAAGGGCAGTCGCGAAGCATGCCCCGGCCAGCCCCACGAAGGCCTTTAATTCACGGCCGGAAGATCCAGCAACTTTTCCCTTCAACACTAGGGCCAAGGAACTGATAACTATAAAACAACCGGAACCGATGCACAATATGGTTATAGCCCAGTATACTGGGCTCGCTCCGTACGAATCCAGCGACGGAAAACGAACAATAAGAACCAGCCCGTACAATGGCATCGTTGCCAGATAATACCGGATGTTCCAAAGCTGTTCGCGAAAAGCCCGTTTGGGCGCGACTATCACCTCTTTGAGCAGTGACATCGACACAACCGCGCATCCTGCGAAAAAGACAGCAAGACGGACGAAGAAGAGACCGCCCAAGAGCTGCACTCCTGCGACCGATGCCTGCCAGAGAGCGAGCAGAACCAAAGCCAACGCCCAGACTTGGTTGATTGTCCTGCGGCGGTTTGCAACGACGACCAAAGCCGCCAGGATCATCGCGATCCCAGCGGCTGACACGGCCGGGGACGCCCTGCTGATCCAATGGCGATCTAAGTAAAGCTCACTCAGGTAATCGGCAAGGTGATGCACGTCTTTGGATTCGGTATGTCTGGCTTCTCAGGATGGCATCCGGGCTGAGGCAATCAATGCACATCGCTCATTGCTTGAGCGCAAAGACGCCGGCAGAAGCACGTTCACCGGCCGACATTGGGCCAATGCCACGTTTCGTCGATCAGGGCCATTACCAGTTTCCGGCATGTCGCGGCACTCTTTTCGACTGCAGCACAGAGTTCGGTTTCCTCGAGTGGTGCTTCAACCGCTAGATCGTTCAATTCTTCCTCACCGGCCAACCGTTCGATTCGCCGCGCCTTCGTAAAGGTACGCTCACCGAGGCGTTGTTTGAGTTCATGCATTAACCGGAAATTCGTCTCCGCAAGACCAAGAAACAGCATCCGCTGCGCCGCCATCAGCTCGCCGCGCGCAATCTTCCGCAGGGTCCACACATAATCGCAAACGAAACTTTCTGCCAAGTTACGGACCTCTTGGTCCTCCAAATGCGGATCCTGCACATCGTCAATGGCCCGCCGATACATTTTTCCCCATTTTTCGCCGCCCTTGAGAAATCTCCAGCCC